>Ga0181370_1000008_pt1 | contig 191193 bp, 196 predicted proteins | sample LowvirmetaG_7_FD_130091 | JGI IMG/M metagenome (GOLD analysis project Ga0181370, IMG submission 130091) | Marine viral communities from the Subarctic Pacific Ocean - Lowphox_06 viral metaG | ecosystem: Environmental > Aquatic > Marine > Oceanic | place: Subarctic Pacific Ocean | collected...
GAGCGAAACCGAAGATAAATTGTATGGAATTGAAATAACAAGATATAAAGAATCAGTAGGTCGTTTAAATGAATATGATATATCCGGGGACACATTTACCACCATTCGCGACAGCAGCTACAATATTTCTTCGATTCGGATCAGAGAGCTTACCGATGGAAGCCTCCTAAAAGTCTATTACAGCTACGGCAACGAAGACACCGGACTGGAAGCCGGCTACTACCGCTTGAGCGAGACCGGTCCGCCTGATGAATTACTTCTCGCACATGAAAACCCCAATGGATCCAGGGAGACCATTAATGGTTTTGACCTGTCCCCGGACGGCTCCACGCTGTTGTATCCTGTCCATCACGCTTTCGTACGTGGAGATGTGTATGGCGGACCGCCTCCAACGCTGGTGCGGTTGAACCTGAACACGGGACTCCGAGATACCCTTCCGGTAACCTTTAACCAACAACAGTTTCTGTGGGCACGCTACCACCCAAGTGGAGAGAAATTGGTGGTGAGTAACTATCCACGGAACATTGTAAGTACCTCCTCCACATCGGTGGATCTGGATTCGATGTATGTTGTGGATTTGAACACCTTCCACCGCCGTCCTCTCGACACCCGCACCTGGGATCAGCACTACACTGCTGATATTTTTCCAAGCTGGAGCCCGGATGGCAACTATCTCATATACAGCAGTGGGAAGGTGAATCCCAATAGTCCTACTATAGGTAAATATTCCATTTACACCATGGATATGACGGAAGATTAACCAAAGTAAAAAAGTGACAAAATCGCCAGAGAATTATTATAGTTTATTGGGCTTCATTCGGGAAAAGGGGTAGCCATTACATCCGGTTTTGGGATTTGATCGATCTACCACATTAACCGCTTCAGCTGAATCTGCAGTTGCGGCGTTGTAAGCACTCAGGCAAAATCCCCATTCATAAGTAGCCATGTTTTCAAACTCTACCCAATCAATTCTGGAATACAGGTTTGGATCATATGAGTTTAAAGAATCATTTTGAGCTATAAAATACTGATCATCTAAATTCCATTTCAGGATATGGAAACGGGTACCCGGCTTCTGATAAAATACTTTTTCAGTTAATTCGTATTCAATATTGTAATCATCCTGAAAAGAACCGATCAGGTACTCAGGTACTTTTTGGGAGGTGGAGGTGCAACTGACGCATAGAGTTGCAGAAATAAACAAGAGAATAATATGCGAAGAAGTTTTCATAAACGAAGGTAAAGAAACTAATCTTCATATTTTAATTCATTAATTTTTACGCAGAGTTAATAAGAGAATGGTATCTTTAAGTATGTTTTCAATACACATTAAATATTTATATGAAATTATTACGCTATTCATTTTCACTTCTGTTTCTAACTTTATTATTCACTTCATTAAGTCACGCTCAGTTCTTTGAGAATTTTGATGATGGAGAAAAAACCGGTTATTCAGGCGCTTCTGTTACTCTATCCACAGGGAACTGGTTTTTAGATGACGCACTTTTAGGAAGTTTAAGTAACGATAAGTTTAATGGCTCTCAAAGTGTAAGAATGGATAGGAGAGACGGTAAAACCGGAAACATCTATATGCAGTTTGATAAGCCTAACGGTGCTGATGAAGTTTCTTTCCAACTGGCTCATTATGGAAATAACGCAGAAGATGCTGCACTTCAGGTTCAGTATTCAACAGATGGTGGCTCAAGCTGGACGAATGTCGGTGACGAAATTATAGCTCCTTCTGAGCTTACCGAGTATACTATTGCTGTAGAGGTTGAAGGAAATATCAGATTTAAGTTTGTTCAATCATCAGGAACAGACAGAATGAATATTGACGACATTCGCATAACTGATTATGTGGAAGCGGCAGCCGAAGCAACTATCAGTGTTTTAGTGGATAACGCTACAGCCAATAACTCAGATGTGATCTCTTTCGGGGCTACATTGGAAGGAAATCAGTTGACAAAAACAATGGAGATCAAGAATACAGGAAATCCAGACCTTGTTATTTCTGATGTAACAGTGACGGGTGAAGGATTTTCATCATCAGTTCTTTCTGACAGTACTTTGGCGTTTAATGAAACTACAGAACTTACCCTGACTTTTGAACCAACTAGTGACGGCACATTTCAGGGAAATATTACAGTAAACAGTAATGCAGATAACGCTTCAAGCTTTTCACTTACATTGAATGGAGAAGGTTTTGTAGATGGAGATGTGATTTCTATAGTTAATGCAAGACAACTTCAACTGGGAACCAGAGTTACAGTTGCAGGCCGGGTTACTGTTGCAAATCAGTTTGGCGGACCATTATATATGCAGGATGGCACAGCCGGAATCGCTGTTTTTTGGGAACCACTACATTTAGCAGCTGAAATTGGAGATTCTATTCAGGTTTCCGGACCGCTTACAGTATTCAAAGGTGGCGTGCCCGGCGCTGACGAAGATTTTTTATTGCAGATCTCAGATACAGAGGAAGATGATAACATTGTATTTGAAGTATTTGATGTAGAGAAAAAAGAGGCAACCCCACGAATTGTAAATCTTGAGCAGCTTAATATGGAAGCTAACGAAGGTCAGTTAGTGGTTGTTCAAAATGTAACTATTGATCATTCAGGTGCTTTTCAGGGAAATCAAAACTATGCTATTGCTGATGGAATAGGCACTGCAGAAATGAGAATAGATAACAATACAAATCTCGTTGATGCCATTGCTCCAACTGAGTCAGCAAATATAATTGGTGTAATTGGTCAGTTTGGCGGGACTTATCAACTGCTTCCAAGATTCACTGAAGATATGGGAGTTGAGGAAGTAAGTTATCCCGGAGATAATATCACTAAAGACCAGACATTAGACGTTGTAACATGGAATGTTGAGTGGTTTGGTGACGCCGGAAACGGACCTGAGGATGATGATCTTCAACTTAGAAATGTAATAACAGTGGTAGAAACCATTGATGCAGATATTTATGCACTGCAGGAAATTTCAAGTCCTAACAGGTTTAATGCACTTGTGGACAGCCTTGAAGGATATGGTGGTTTTCTCGCAGAATTTTCCCAAACTCAGGAAACAGCATTTCTGTTTAAAAGAAGCAGTATTGATTCTCTTTCAGGAGTTACATTATCATCAAGTGATGGATTTACACAGTCTAATTGGGCTAATGGTCGGTATCCGTTAATGTTTAGATTTATGGCTGATATTAATGATGAACAACAGGAAGTTTATGCTTTTAACATTCATGCAAAAGCTTTTGGTGACCAAGGTTCATACAATCAACGTGTGGCAGCATCTGCAGAACTAAAAGAGTATTTGGATAGAAACAGAGCTAGTGATAATGTGATAATGCTGGGGGATTACAACGATGAGATCGTAAACTCTACGTTCAATGACAATGTTTCTCCATATAAGAATTTTGATGATGATTCTGAGTACACAATCGTAACTAAGAACCTTGAAAGCAATGGTTTTGGTTCGCAGTCCAGCGGTTCATTTTTGGATCACATAACGTTTACTTCTGAACTTAGTGACGACTACTTTGAAGGTACTGAACGCGTTGAAAACCCATTTTATGTGGGAAGTTATTTAAGTACTACTTCGGATCACTTTCCGGTTTGGATGAGATTCAAATTCGGAGTTCTTACAAGTAACGACGATGAGATTATTGAAACCCCAACAACTGTTTCGCTTAATCAAAACTATCCAAACCCTTTCAACCCAAGCACAACAATTAGTTACACACTGGACTCTTCAACAAATGTAAGTTTGAGTGTGTATGATATCACAGGAAGAAAAGTAGCAACCTTAGTAAACGGCAGACAAACTGCAGGCGCTCAGGAAGTTAGATTTGATGCAAGCTCACTGGCATCCGGTGTGTACATTTACAGACTGGAAACAGCAACAGGAGCGAGTCTTACTAAGAAAATGGTTCTTATCAAATAGAACTGCATCCAATAAGAATATCCAACATCCAATCACCAATTAATTATTTAACTTGGTGATTGGATAATTGGTGTTGGTTGTTAATTACTTTAATTATACTTAGCTCGTTCAATAAGCTTTGTCTTATCATAATATCTAAGAGTTCTAATTGAAAACCCTCGGACGGCTTAGCCAGTTCTCCAATTGAATATATTCTCATCATTCTCTGATCTTTTCCAAAGACAGTACATGACGTTAGGGGAGAGTCAAGAAGAGAATAAAACTACTTTTCAATCTCAATTACAGAGTCTCTTGTTTCAATCTGAATACTGGTTTTATCTTTTAAATAAGTTGTAACCCAGTCGAAGTATCCACAAAATGAAGAATAGAATTGATCCGGAGTTTTACCATCTATCTTAGTGATCGTGTCTCCAAATTTTATACCGGATCTATGAGCAGGTGATCCCAATACTAAGTTTTCTACCGTCCATACATTATCAGAATGATAGTATGGGATAAAACCGAAATCTTGTTTTTTGATTTGGGAGTCAAACCGGGCATTTGGTTTAAGATAAATACGCTTTTTATCATAGTTCATGTATACATCGTATTTTTCCCAAACATCATTACCTACTTTTGGGAAACCTTTTTCAGCAAAATTAAAATCTGCATTAGTAGACTCATAGCCGTTAAGTTTAATGTCTGACTTTACGGAGAAAACGGAATCAAAATTAGTACCCCATATTCCTGAAGATGAATTGTCTAAAGTAGTATCCCATTGTGTGGTTTGAGATTCAAAAATTATGTTTTTCAATGATAAAGGTAAATCCACGCTTCCGTTCGAACCCAGATCAAAGAGGATATTCCCTAATTCTTGTCCATTTACTGAAATATCAATTTTTGGTGTTCCTGATAACAATGGCTTTTTGAACTTAATAGCGGGTATGTTCTTTGTATCCAATTCATCAAATCTGGAAAAATCATCTGTGATCCAGATCTTATTATTAACGAAGTCGATCTTCCAGTTTGCTTCACGAATTAAATTTGCTCCAATAATTCCATCAGCTGCAATACATGGGGATAGTGAATTTTTAGGGAACTCGATAATGCCTGCTGCAGTGTTTTTGAAGTCAACATTACCTAATGATATCTGATCAATCAAAGTCATTGAGATCTCATTAGCATTACCCTGAGAGTCAGACTTATCTTTAGTAGCTCTTTCCTTTAGCTTGTAATTATCTGCCCAATATTGTGTGATTTTATTGTCGAATGCACCAGTATCGAATATAAATTCTAACGTATCATCATGTTCATTCACGAACCCTTTAACAACAATCAGACCATGTCGGTTTTCAAAATCAATAGATTCAAGAAAATTACTTTGTTCAACACTTCCTCTGGATAGTAAATGAACATTCGATATATAATTGCAGGATGAGATTATAAGAAGAAAAAGTAGGCCGGTACTGATACTATAGATTGAATTTTTTGCTTTCATAGCCATAGAAACGAAAAATAAAGTTCAGAGTTTCGGAAAATTTAGTAGTCGGGTATGGTAAATAAAAAAAGCCCGATAAAATTAATTACCGGGCTTGAATATTTAACATGATCTGAGTTGCTATCTCTTCAGTGCGTCTTCAACTAAAGCATTTTGCTCAGCTTCATGTATTTTCTTTTGTCCGGCTGCAGGAGAAGCAGAAGCCTGACGTCCTGCATAAGTCAGAGTTTGTCCTTTTTCAAGAAGCTCAACAAAACGAGGTGCCACAAATGACCATGCTCCCATATTTTTAGGCTCTTCCTGACACCAAACAATTTCTTTCACATTTTTGAAAGTTTTCAACTGCTCCGAAATATCATCATCAGGGAAAGGGTAGAATTGCTCAAGTCGAGCAATAGCCACATCTTTTATATCATTTTCCTGACGATATTTAAGCAGATCGTAATACACTTTTCCGGAGCAGATAACCAAACGTTCAGCATCAGTAACTTCAGTATCAGAAATAAATGGCTGGAATTTTCCTTCTGCCAGTTCCTGTGTATTTGAAGTCGCCATTGGGTGACGAAGCAAGCTTTTTGGTGTCATAAGGACAACCGGTTTTTTAGCTTCCTGGAAAGTTTGCTTTCTCAACATATGGAAATACTGAGCCGGAGTGGTCAGATTCATTACCTGCATGTTATCCTCGGCACAAAGCTGGAGAAAACGCTCCAATCTTGCTGATGAATGCTCCGGTCCCTGACCTTCATATCCATGAGGAAGATTTAAAACCAATGAAGTTGTTTGTCCCCATTTGGCTTCGCTGGATGAAAGGAACTGATCAATAATAATCTGAGCACCGTTCACAAAATCACCAAACTGAGCTTCCCATATAACAAGTGCATCTTTTTCTTGTGCACTGTAACCGAATTCAAAACCCATTGCAGCATATTCACTCAATAAGCTGTTGTGAACATGGAAATATCCCTGATCATCCGACAGATTATTTAATGGAGTGAATGTCTGATTTGTTTCAGTTCCGTGTAATACTGAATGGCGGTGTGAAAAAGTTCCTCTTTCCACATCCTGACCGGTAATACGAATGGTTCTTCCGGATTTCAGAATGGAGCCGAATGAAAGTGCTTCGGCAAAACCCCAATCAATTTTCTTTTCATTCTTCTCAACGATATCTGCTCGTTTCGCTAATTGTTTCAGAAGCTTCGGGTTTGCATCAAAGTCTTTGGGAACAGTATTAATTTTAACTGCAATGTCTTTTAGCTCATCCACGGAGTAAGTGGTGTCAGGAAACTTGGTACGGTTTTTCTGATCTGTTTCTGTGCGATCGAATATATCTTCTGTGATATCTACATTTGGTGATTTTTTTGCATCTTCAAAAGCTTCCAGAAGAAGTTTATCAAATTCATCAAAGATCTCCTGTGTCTCATCTTCTGTGAGCTCACCGTTTTTCACTAAGAACTGAGTGTAAAGATCTCTTACCGGAGGCTGGTCGTTGATCTCTTTATACATGCCCGGTTGTGTAAATGCAGGTTCATCACCTTCATTATGGCCATGCTTTCTGTATCCGATCAAATCAATGATCACATCTTTTCCGAACTTCTGTCGGTAATCAACGGCCATTTGAATAGCATGAACTGCAGCTTCCGGTTTATCTCCATTTACATGGAAGATCGGAGCTAAGATCATTTTTGCCAGATCAGAAGCATACTCAGTAGATCGTCCGTCTTTCGGAAGAGTAGTAAATCCAATTTGGTTGTTGATGATAATATGAACCGTTCCGCCCGTTTTATATCCTTCCAGTTGAGACATATTCAATGTCTCAGGAACAACACCTTGTCCGGCAAAGGCTGCATCACCATGCATAAGAACCGGTAATATCTTTTTCTCGGCGTTTTCACCATCATAGTGATCCTGCATCGCTCTTACAGCACCTTCAACAACAGGATCAACTGCCTCCAGATGACTTGGGTTTGGCATTAGTTCCAGCCGAACCTCTTTACCCTCTGCAGCTTTGTGAACGCCTTTTGTTCCAAGGTGATATTTAACATCGCCTGAACCCTGAATAGAATCCGGGTCCACACTGCCTTCAAATTCAGCGAATACTCTGTGGTACGGTTTATTCAAGATGTTTACCAACATATTCAATCTGCCGCGGTGAGCCATTCCGAAAAATGCTTTCTCAATACCACTTTCAGCAGAGCGGTTCAGCATAAAATGAATCATTGGGATCAATGTGTCGGCGCCTTCTAATGAAAAACGCTTGTGACCGATGTATTTTTTATGAAGAAACTCTTCAAAAGCCATGGCCTGATTCAGCTTGTGTAGGATCTGCTTTTTATCATCTTTACTAAGATCAGCTTTATTGGCACTGGATTCCATTGTGTTTCTTAACCAGCGGCGCTCTTCCAGATCGAGCAAGTGCATATAATCCGCACCGATATTTCCGCAATAAGTATCACGCAGAAGTTTTACGATCTCGCGAAGAGGAGCTTTTTCTTTGCCGCCGAATCCCCCACAATAAAATTCACGATCCAGATCCCATAACGAAAGCCCGTAATATTCCAGATCTAGTTCCGGAACATATTTAGGGTCTTTACCGAGCGGATCAAGATCAGAAAGAACATGACCACGCATGCGGTACATATTGATCAATCTCCAAACACCAATGGCACGTCTGTCATATTCCAGAGAGTCAGATTTTCCGCCAAACGGACCTGAATAAGTATCCGTTGAATAAGGAATTGGCTCGTAAGGAATTTCAAGATCGCTGAAAATTTCTTCATAAAAATTTTCTTGTCCTGTAAGCAGGTCGTTGATCTTTTTCAGGAACGAACCTGATTCTGCTCCCTGAATAACACGGTGATCGTACGTACAAGTCACCGTCATTACTTTGCTGATTCCAAGTTGGTTCAGTATTTCTTTCGACATGGATTGATATTCAGCAGGATAGTCGATAGCACCGGTTGCAATAATCGCACCTTGTCCCTGCATCAATCTTGGAACAGAAGAAACCGTGCCTATAGTCCCCGGATTTGTGATACTTATTGTTGTTCCCTGATAATCGTCAATTTGCAGTTTACCTTTTCTGGCTTTATTGATCAATTCAGCGTAGGCGTGCAGGAACTCCTTAAAGTTCATTTTGTTTACGCCTTTAAGATTAGGAACTACAAGATTTCTGGTACCGTCTTTATTAGGAAGATCGATCGCAATTCCAAGATTTACCTGATCAGGAACAACTTTAAAATGATTGTTACCATCAAAATGGTAAGCATTATTTACAGAAGGAAATTCGTCCAGAGCTTTGATAATAGCCCATGCAATAAAATGAGTAAACGATGCTTTTGGTTCATTGCGCTGAAGTAAATGCGTGTTGATGATAGTTCTGTCTTCGATCATCATTTTTACAGGAAGCACTCTCAAAGAAGTAGCCGTTGGAACCTCTAAACTGAGATCCATATTCTCTACGATCTTAGTAGCTACTCCTTTTATCTTTTCCAGCTCAGCATTTTTGGGAGCGCCTGAACTTGCCTCCGGTTTTTTGGGAGCTGATTTTTCTTTTGGCTGAGAAGGAGCTTCAACCGCAGTAGCACTACTTTCAGATGAAGAGCCATTGGTTGACTTGCCATCATGCTCATCGAAAAAATTTCGCCAATGCGCAGGTACTGAATTAGGGTTTTCTTTATACTGATCGTAAAGTTCTTCTACCAGAGCAGAGTTAGGACCGAAGACGGCTTCAAGAGATTTCAATGGGTGTTAACCTCGTGCGGATTTTGTATGCAACTAAATGAATCTGTTTGTTTATGCTGATAAATAATTTATTCGATATCGAAGAAAATTTAAAAAGCGCTTAAAATTAAGGATTACAATCTTAAAAAACGATATTTCTTCTGTTGATTATCATCATAGGTAAACACAAAGATTTTTAAGGAATAGTTTCTCAACTAACCCTTTAATTCCCATCCTACAACTGCTATATTCAAAGCTTACATTTAATCTTTGAGAAAAACCTGTATGAAGGCTGAAAACGGCGCAGAAAAAATTAACTGGGACTTGAGTGATCTTTACAAATCTTCAGATGATCCTCAATTACAAAAAGATAAAAAAGAGGTGTTGGCAGCTGCTGATAAGTTTGCTGATAAATACAAAGGTAAAATAGATTCACTTTCAGCTGTTGAGTTTAAAGAATTGCTTCAGGAATATGAAGCTATTCAGGATAAAGGAGGGAAGATAGGCTCTTTCGCTTATCTGCAATGGAGTACCAATACTTCTAATTCTGATTACGGAAAGTTAGTACAAGAATCGAATGAGTTATCTTCCGAGCTTAGTCAAAAACTGGTTTTCTTTGACGTAGAATGGCTGAAAGTGGATAAGAAGAAAGCACAGGCTTTGATCAATGATCCTAAACTTTCGTTCTATTCTCATTATCTGGATTCTTCAAGACGCTACAAAAAGCATGTTCTGGAAGAGCAACAGGAACAGATCATGTCTGCAAAGTCGGTGACCGGCAGAAGTGCTTGGGTTCGTTTCTTTGACGAAACCCTCGGCGCAGCTGAATTTCATATTGACGGTGAATCGCTGACCGAGCAGGAAGCACTGAGTAAACTGCATGAAGGCGATCAAAAGATCAGAAAAAAAGCTCATGCAGCGCTTACAGAAACATTTAACGATCTGAGCAGAACACTGACTTTTATTTTTAACACTGTTCTGGCGGATAAATCTACCAATGATCGTTTCAGAAATTATAAAAGCTGGGTTTCATCCAGAAATCTTGCCAACGAAACCGATGATGAGACAGTAGAAGCTTTAGTTGAAGCAGTTACATCAAATTACGATCTGGTTCAAAGATACTACAAGTTAAAAACCGACTTGCTTGGTTTGGATGAAATGAAGGATTACGATCGCTATGCACCTATCATCCAGAATGAAGAGACAATTGCATGGGACAAAGCCAAAGAAATGGTGTTGGACGCTTACACAAAATTTCATCCTGAAATGGGGGAGATCACCGCAAAGTTCTTTGAGAAAAACTGGATCGATGCTGCTATAAAGCCGGGTAAAAGAGGTGGAGCGTATTCCGCAAGCACAGTTCCTTCTGTTCACCCATATGTATTCATGAATTTTGACGGTAAGATCAGAGATGTACAAACATTGGCTCATGAATTGGGTCATGGAGTTCATCAATATCTATCCAGACAACAAGGTCCGTTGCAAGCGGGAACACCACTTACGACTGCGGAAACGGCGTCTGTTTTTGGCGAGATGTTGGTTTTCCAGAAATTGCTGAAGGAGATCAAAGATCCCAAAGAAAAGCTGGCATTGATCACCGGTAAAATTGACGATACCATTGCAACGGTATTTCGCCAGATCTCTATGAACAGATTTGAAGATGCTATCCATACAGCCCGAAGAGAAGAAGGCGAATTAACAACTGAGCGTTTCTCAGAATTGTGGATGGAGCAACAAGAGAAATTATACGGTGATTCGGTTACTTTGACGGATGAATACGGAATTTGGTGGAGCTACATTCCTCACTTTTTACACACTCCGGGTTATGTGTATGCGTATGCATTCGGTGAGTTGTTGGTGATGGCTTTGTATCAGGAATTTACAGAACGCCCTGATGGTTTCGCTGATAAATATATGGAACTGCTTAGCGCAGGTGGATCAGAATGGCCACATGAACTAGTAGCAAAAATGGGACTGGATATCACTGATCCGAATTTTTGGAACAAAGGGCTGACATCGCTTGAGATGATGATCGAAGAAGCAGAAGCTCTGAACGAGCAAATCTCAAAAAACAAATAACAAACAAATTTCAAAGAACAAAAATCAATTGTTACATTGTAATTTGTTATTTGGAATTTATTCTACAGAATTTAGATGGCATTAGACAGGCAGGATAAAGCACTAAGGGAATTTAAACAGATCATGGAAGATCTGGTACACTTGTTGAGAACTTCAACCAGAGTGCAACTTACGTACATGTGCTGGGTAAATCATTCCAGACAACAATTTGTTTGGGAAACAAACAGCACAGTTTTGCCAAATGTGATGTTTCAGGATCGTGTGAATTTTGATCATCATTTTCTAAACGACTATAAAGAGATCGAAGAAATTACGGTCCTTAAAGTAGGTGAAGATATTGCCAAAGGTAAGTTGATGCATTATTTCGACTTTGTGCAGGCGAAAACCATGGTGTTGGTACCATTCAGGAATAAAGGAGAAACAGTAGCAATTACAGTTCTTGAAAGCGATCTGGATATTGAAGTAGAACGGATCAAAGATCAGATTCTTTCATATAATAATGCTCTTGTAAATGTTTTGGATACCTATCTGGAAGTGGTAGATCTGCATGAGCAACAGAAAGAATGGGAAGTGTATGAAAAATCTCTTTCGAAGTTCAATCCTCGTCAGCATAAAGTAGAAATTTTGAAAACCATGCTGAATGAAATGCAAAGTTGTATTCCCAAGGGAAATGTTTCACTGCTTTGTCATGGAATGGATACCTGGAATGTAGTTTTGAATTCAGAAAAGTCAGCTAAACCGGGTAAAATCGGACTCAAAGTTGAGGACAAAAGTGTTGCTTACGACGCATTGGAAAAAGGAGAGCCGGTATTTTCAATGCACTTCAACAATAACCCCAAGCGAATTTCCAGCGGAGAAGGAATTACAGAAGGGGCTAGTTATGCCATTCCGATCGTAATACATGACCGCAGACAAGCCGTGGTAGTTGTAAGTGATGAAGATCCGCTATCATTTAAAGATTCCACCAAACATAAACTTTCAAATTTAGTTCGTGTTGCAAGCTTAACCATTCAGGCTACGTTGAATAAAGCGTCAATGACCACTGATCTTCTGACTCATAGTTTTGATGCATATATGCCGGAATTATGGGAAGCAACGGTAGATACAGAATTAAAGAGAACAGACAGTGATTCCAGAACCAAAACATGGTTTGGATTGATTTCTCCGGATGATATTTCAGCTTTACGAACTAAATTCCGTCTTGAAGAGCTTCAGAAAATTCAGGAAGACTTTGTTCGGTTTCTGAATCCGAGTGTATATGGTTTTCCGGGGTTCATTGGCTTTAACTCGGATTACGTGTACAGCTTCATCATTCAAAGTGATAAAGAAGATGCTGTTGAGGCATGGATTGAAAAATTTAAAACCCGACTTGCACACGGCCTCAGATTATCGAACGGACACACTATAAATATCAGGTTTAAAATAGGATTAACTCAGCTGAGTGAGGATTGCACAAACTCTTATCAGGTTCTTACAAAAGCAAAAAAAGCACATGCAGAAGCTGTAAATGATTCTGAAGTGGTGGCAGTTGTAGCTTAATGGGAAATTTTTATCTCATAATAGTTGATGGATTAGGTGTTGGTGCTCAGGAAGATGCTCATCTTTACGGCGACGAAGGGATGAACACACTTGGTAATGTGAGTGAAGAAACTCAATGTAAACTTCCGAATCTGGGCAAGATGGGAATTGGAAATATTATTCCATTGTCCTCAGTTCCTGAAGAAGATAATCCCACCGCAGCTTTTGGAAAAATGAGGGAAGTATCCGCCGGCAAAGATTCTACAACCGGACATTGGGAAATAGCAGGTATTCATCTCGAAAAACCATTTCCAACGTACCCAAATGGATTTCCTGAAGATGTGATCGAGAAATTTTGTAAAGGAATTGGAATCGAAAAAGCACTGTGTAATCTACCTTATTCAGGTACAGATGTAATTCGGGATTATGGCGAAGAACATATTAAAACCGGTTATCCAATTGTATACACTTCAGCAGATAGTGTATTTCAGGTTGCTTGTCATGAAGATGTGGCTTCAGTTGAAATGCTTTACGAATGGTGTGAATTTGCCAGAAAGGAAATCTGTGTTGGGGAACATGAAGTTGGCAGAGTTATAGCAAGACCCTTTACAGGAACGTATCCATACGATCGAATTTCAGATCAAAGAAAGGACTACTCTGCAATACCTCCTGAGAATAATATTAACGAAGTGCTACAGGCTAATGGAATCAAAACTTACTCCATTGGTAAAGTAATAGATCTTTTTGCCGGAAAAGGGTTTTCACAATACCGTAAAACCAAAAATAATTCAGAGGGAATTTCTCAGCTTCTATCCGCAATGAGTGCTGTAGAGAACAGTTTCGTTTTTGTAAACCTGATAGATACCGATCAATTGTATGGTCACAGACTGGATCCTGAGGGTTTTGCTCAGAGTCTGGAAGAATTCGATAGAGCACTTCCGGCAATTCTTTCAAAGCTAAAGGAAGATGATGTCCTGGTAATTACAGGAGATCATGGAAACGATCCCTGTTCGAACTCCACGGATCATTCACGAGAGTTTGTACCATTGTTAGTATATCCGGGAAGTATCCGTCAGAAGGATAACCTGTCAGACAGATCTATGAATCTTGGAACTCGAGAAACTTTTGCGGACGTTGCTGTCTCTGCAGCTGATTTCTTTGAAGTAGAATCTATTTTTAAAGGCGATTCCTTTTTGAGAATAGTATGAAAACCTCCAAATTTTAAGTACTAAAGAACTTAAAAATTCGTATATTGGGTATTGCTTTCATCAGGAGCGTTGACTTTCGAAGCTTTGAAAAAAGGTTGCAACCATTCAGCTTATTTAATTTACGTCTCGCCCTTTGTAGCTTTAGTACTAATTTTCACCAAATATATTTACCGTGGCAAAAAGTTCCGGAATCTCAACTCGTGAGTCAGAATCCTTAGATCGTTATCTGCACGAGATTGGAAAAGAGAAACTTATTACGCCAGATGATGAAGTACGTCTGGCCAAAGAAATACAGAAAGGTAGCCAACGAGCGCTGGAAGATTTAACAAAAGCCAACCTTCGTTTTGTTGTTTCTGTAGCAAAGCAATATCAAAATCAGGGTTTATCTTTAGGTGATTTGATAAACGAAGGGAATCTTGGTTTGATCAAAGCTGCAAAGCGATTCGATGAAACCCGTGGATTTAAGTTTATTTCTTATGCAGTATGGTGGATTCGTCAGTCTATTCTTCAGGCACTCGCAGAACAATCAAGAATTGTTCGTTTACCACTAAACCGTGTAGGTGCATTAAACAAAATTGGTAAAGAGCTTTCAAAGCTTGAGCAAGAATACGAACGTATTCCTTCTGCTCATGAACTTGCTGAAAGTCTTGAAATGACGGTGGGTGAAGTTGCTGATACACTGAAAATATCAGGTCGTCACCTTTCAATGGATGCACCTTTTGCTCAAGGAGAGGATAACAGACTACTTGATGTTCTTGAAAATGAGGAAATTCCGAATCCTGATTTCGAATTGATGGGCGAATCTCTGAAAGTGGAGATCGAAAGAGCGTTATCTAAACTTACAAAAAGAGAAGCAGAAGTTATCAGATTGTATTTTGGAATTGGTCGTGAGCATTCGCTAACCCTTGAAGAAATTGGAGAACGTTTCGATCTAACTCGTGAGCGTGTTCGTCAGATCAAAGAAAAAGCATTAAGAAAACTTCGTCACCATAACAGAAGTGCTGCTCTTAGAGCTTATTTAGGATAACCAATCCTGACCGAATTAGAATTTCAAGCCTCACCAATTAATTTTGAGTGAGGCTTTTTTTTGCCTTATCAAGAATAAAATTAGCAATCACAAAATTCATTTTTCAGATAGTCTTTTGTTTGCTGATTATCCGGATTTTGAAATAGTTTATGTACAGGGCCTTGTTCTATGATTTTTCCATCACATAGAAATACAAGTTGGTCAGCGATTCTTTCAGCTTGTTGAATGTTATGAGTTACAAACACAATGGTATAGTGCTCTTTTAATTTCAGGATGGTTTCTTCAATAAATCGAGTTGAAACCGGATCTAACGACGAAGTAGGCTCATCCAGTAAAATTACTTCAGGTTTAATGGCTAGTGCTCTGGCTATACATAAACGTTGCTGTTGCCCGATAGATAGTGAACTTGCTTCATCGTTCAGGCGGTGCGAGACCTCTTTCCATAAAGAAACCGCTTTGAGTTGGTCTTCTACAATTTTCAGCTTTTCAATACTGTTTAGTTTCCTCTGATGCTGAACTCCAAACAGAACATTTTCTGAAATTGATCGGGGAAAAACACAGGGCTTTTGAAATACCATTCCGATCTTGCTTCTCAATAATGCTGTATCTTTATCATTAGAATAGATCTCTATGTCATTATATTGTAAAGATCCCTGAATGTTAATCCCATTAACATCGTCGTTAATACGATTAAAACTTCTAATTAAGGTTGACTTCCCACTTCCGGATGGACCAACTATACAAGTGATTTCATTTTCAGGTATTGAAAGGTCAATGTCACTGAGAATGTGAGATTGATCTATCCATACATTTAGCCCTGAAGCTTTAAGTACTGATTTTGGTTCAGCGTCTTTTCTTGAACGAACTACTTGCAGAGAGTTATTGCTTTTCATGATAAGGAAAATTTGTTTTTACGAACTCTTATAAAAAGTGCGGATATACTAAATAACATGACCAGAATTATAAGAATGAAACTTGAACCCCAGGCATTCTGAAGAGCCACAGGATCTGTTGCTTGTTGAGCTAATGCTAAAATATGAGTTGGTAGTGTTGAAACCGGCTCCCGAAGTCCGGTTGGCAACTCAACTCCTGAAAAAGCAGTTGCAATAAACATAATAGGTGCGGTTTCTCCTATTGCTCTGGCTAATCCGATCAAAAGCCCGGTTACAGCTCCCGAAAATCCCTGAGGAAGTAAAACCTTAGTAATCGTCTGCCATTTATCAAGCCCCAAAGCCAACGCACTTTCACGGTAAATTGTAGGAATATTATTGATGGATTGAAAAGTTGATAAGATGATGGTTGGCAACATCATTATTGCAAGAATCACAGAACCAACGAACCAGGAAATTCCAAATCCAAAAATATTTACAAATAGTATTAGCCCGAAAATGCCAAATACAACAGAAGGAATACCATTAAGACCAAATATCAAAATATCACTGAAGTTCTGACCTCTCGAGCTTTTCAAATATTCGCTTTTATAAATGGCGGCACCAATTGAGACCGGTAAACTCAGGCAAGCAGCTACAAAAACGATTAGTACACTTCCCAAAAGTTGATATAAAACTCCTCCTTCAGATCCAAAATTAGAAGCTTTCGTAGTTATAAATTCAAAACTAATAGCAGGAACTCCATTCCAAAATATTACTCCAAAGAGAAATATAAGTACTATAAAACACAGAGTTACAGAGAGCTGAGTAATCCGTGTAAACAATATATTTTTTGAAGCTCTATTCATATAGTCGTTGTCCCTTTTTGGAATAATATTGAGCAGTGACTGTAAATAGTAATACAATGGAAAGAAGAATAAAGCTCATAAAGATCATGGCACTAAAATGTACAGAACCAAAAGCTGTCTCAGCTATTTCACGACCAAGCTTAGAAGTAATAGTTTGACCGGGTGTAAGAAAGTTAAAGAATGGAGAAGCTATTTTGTCTATACTTCCTATGACTAACATTACAGCCATAGTTTCTCCTAACGCTCTGCCCAATGCTAACAAAACAGCACCAATAATATTCGATTTCGCAATTGGCAAAAGAGTGCTGATAATGACCTCATATCGATACAATCCAAGTCCTTTTGATGCTTCTCTGTATTTGGATGGGATGCTCCTGAATGCATCATCTGAAAGGGTTATTACAGTTGGTAAGATCATGATCGAAAGCAAAATACCCGCAGTCAGTAAAGTTCGACCGGTTTGTAACTGAAAAAGATCTTGAATCCAGATACTAAAAAAAGCAATTCCTATGAGTCCGTAGACAATAGAGGGGATGCCTACTAAAAGTTCTAGAAGAGATTTTACAGCATATTGATATTTTTGTGGCAGTATCTCAGCCGTAAAAACAGAAGCTGCAATCCCAAGTGGAGTTGCAAGAATGAGTGCTATGAAAGTGACAACGAATGTTCCATACACCATAGAAAGAATACCAAATTTTCCATGATATGGAGCCCATTCTAAACTCAGCAATGAAAACTTGCTAAACGTAATTGCTTCCCAACTGTAAAAAAATAAAAGTACTAAAACTATAAATACTATAGCGGCGCTTAACAGAGCCGAGAATAAAACATAATTCTTCCCAAACCTACTGGTTAATGCGGACATAACCAGCCTCTTCTACTAATGTTTGACCTTGGTCACTCAATACATAATCAATAAATTGTTTTGTGATTCCTTTAGCTGGTCCGGCTGTAACAATCAGTAAATCACGAGTAATTGGAAAAGTCCCATTAACAATATTCTCTAATGTGGGTTCGATTTTATCACCGTTAGGCATTAAAATGGTTAAGCCTCGCACATCATCATTAAGCCACGCATTTGATAACATCCCTATGGCTGAATTACTTTGGGTAAGAGCGGTTTGTTCTTCATTATTAGATCCGAGTACCAAATCAGCTCCCTGAGCTTCCGCTTCTTTATCACCAAATACTGCTTTCATGAAGACGTGTCTGGTTCCTCTGGAAGTTTCTTTGTCAATACAGAGGATGTCCATATCAGGGCCGCCAAGATCACTCCAGTTAATTATTTTTCCTGAATAAATATCTCTGATTTGTTGTAACGATAATGTGGTTATTCCTGCTTCATAAATTTCAGAAGAAACTACCGGAACAACTGCATCTTTACCGATCGATATTACATTGAAGTCAATTTCAGGATATTTAGTTTTTTCCTGTTCAGTAATATCTCTGGAAGTCATCCCGATTTCTAATTTACCTTCTCCAACCTGATTAATTCCAACGCCCGAACCGCCTGCATTTACAATTATTCTTATATCGGGATTGTTTTCACGGTAAGTTTCCGCTGCTTTTGAGATAACAGGAAGCACTGTTGTTGAGCCTCCAATATTTACGGTTTCTCTTTCGGTACAATTCAAGAGAAAAACGGAAAGAACAGTAATGGCTAGAATTCTCATAGAAAATTTAGGTTTTATGTTTCTGGTACAAGTACGAAAGTATAATAAACTTAGATTGGGGTATATCAATAGACAAAGGTAGAGTTGGACCTTTTCTAAAATGAGTGAAAGGGATATAAAAGTCCTAACAATTAGATAACATTTCTTAGATCATATCAAACGCAGAGACAAAAGCTGGTTTGTCTTTTAATTCAGAGAAATCTTCTGAGTTCATATCAATATCACGGACCATCAGATTGGCTTTTACGACTCCGTTGATAGTATGAAGTAAACCAAGTTTATTTTTTGTAACCAAAGATTTTGCTGTATTGGATTTTTCATCTTGCCATATAATTCCCATAAAATAACCCAGATCCGAACATGCATGCTCCATAAGGTTTTGGTTCTTATTAGCATGTCCGGGTTTATACCATAGAGAGTCAAAGGCTAAAAATTTGAGTCTGTCCGGTTTAAAAAGTCTTTTAAAAAAAGGAATTTTAGGCAAAACTTTTAGCATCATAAATCCTTTCCAGCCGGGCATTTCAACAATTTCCCAATGGACAGGGATTGCCCTGATTCCCGCAATTTCTTCACCATTCTGTTTATACACATAACAAGTCCCATAATCTTCTAAAGAGTCAGTAAATACAAAATTATGGTCGTTATAGAAATGTCGCAAAGAGCTACTAAAAGACTCACGCTTATTCTTATCCAATGCTACAACTTCATCGCGGTTTTTTGGGAAAAAACGACTGAAAAGAAAAGTATTGATTACTCTGATTTCTTTAAAACCAAAAGACTCACACAGTTCTTTTGAAAGTGAATTATCAGCTTCTACATACGCATAATAAAGTCCTTTTTGATCAGCTTTTAAAAAAGGCTTTTGAAGCTCTTTCTGGAATATTTTTTCAATATTGCTTCTTAATACGTTAGGTTTCTTTTGAGTTGGTACGTTTGATCTTTTGCGCTTTTGCTTTTTTAGAGGGTTATAAACGGAGAGGTACCTTACATAAAGTGCCTTCAGAGAAGTGGAATTAAATGTGATGTTCCTTTCGATAAATCCCGCAGTACCTAAAACCTTTTCTCTTTTTTTAATCTGGATAAAAGTTATATCCGAAATCTTTTCATCGTGTAGATTGGTTTGAACATGCCTGTACCTAAGCTTGCCGGGAGTTCCAAGAACGGTTTTGTTTAATAGATTCAGAATACTTTTAGAATGACCCTTTTTAGTGGTCACGGTCAAATCAGAATCAACTTTTCTGTGTTGGGAATTCATTAAAAAAAGAAAGAATTATAATTACCGGTTACTATTCTGCCTTGTTTTGCGTTACATTTCACATATGAAAAATACACTTTCCCTTTTATTTATCTTAATATTTTGCAGCATTACTGTAATGGGACAATTGTATCCATTCAGAACGTACTCAATTGAAGATGGATTAAGCGAGTCAGTAGTAAATGAAATAATCCAGGATAGTGAGGGTTTTCTTTGGTTGGCAACAGGGTATGGATTAAATCGGTTTGATGGAATTACCATTCAAAATTACTTTGAAGATCAGGGTTTGAATAGTAGTAAAGTTCATTCTCTTTTTGAAGATTCGGAAGGGAAGATCTGGATTGGTACAGAATTTGGAGTTAATTATTGGTTCGATGATAGCATTTATGTTGCTGAAGAGTTGGAAGCACTTAAGAACCAAAGAGTAATAAGCATTTACGAAGATTCAGGCGGAGATATGTGGTTTGGAACAGACGGTGACGGAGCATGGGTTCTGGAAAAAAGCGGAGAACTTTATCAATACTCAATTTCTCAGGGTTTCAGGAATAACAGAATCCGCAGAATTAAAGAAGATGCTAATGGTGTACTTTGGTTTGCAACAAGGGGAGGGTTAACAAAATTAGAGAATGGAAATATACGAACTTTTACCATGGCTGATGGCTTGCCGGAAAACCGTATCAGAGATATAACATTCGATGAAAATGGTCAGCTTTGGATAGCTTCAAGAGAAGGTTTGGTTCATTATAATAATGGCAGATTTATTACTTATGATGACAATGAAGGATTGAATAATGTGCGTGTCCAAACTATGGTATTCGATAAAAACCAAAGGCTTTGGGTGGGAACTGAAGGTGGAGTTAGTGTTTTTGATGAAGGCTCATTCAAGAATTTTACTTCAGAAAATGGATTGTCTAATAACATTATCTACTCTTCTGCTTTAGACAGAGAGGGGAATTTATGGTTTGGAACATTTGGTGGTGGGGCAAACTTATTTCTGGGCGACTATTTTGAAAATCATACAATGTTGGATGGTTTAGCGAATGATGTTGTTACATCAATTACTGAAGGTGAAAATGGAGAAATCTGGCTGGCAACTTATGGTGGGGGTTTAAGCCTTTTGAAAAATGGGAAGTTCACAACCATGAGTCTAAAAGAAGGTTTATTAGACGATAAAGTATTTTCTGTGGACAAAGATTCAAGCGGTCGTATTTGGATTGGAATGAGAAACGGGCTTGCCTATCTGGAAAATGAGGTGTTAACTATTCTGAGTGAGGATGAATTTCCTTATCGAAAAGTCCGTCAGGTATACGAAGATTCAAAAGGTATAATCTGGATCAGTACCTATGATGACGGAATGGTAAGATACGATGGCAAAGAATTCAGGTTGATCTCAACAGACGATGGACTATTGGATAATACCGTTCTTGGAACTGTTGAAGGGGATGACGGCAGTATGTGGATTGCTACTTATGGCGGTGTAAGCCGTTATTTTGAAGGGGAAGTTGAGAATTTTACAATTCAGGAAGGACTTCCGAATAACGCAGTTATGATGGTAATTAAAGATGATGTGGGTCGAATTTGGGCTTCAACTTTTGGTGGAATAGCGTGGTTTGATGGTCTGAAGTTTCAAAGCATAACTACAGAAGACGGCCTCCCGAATCGCGTATGCTATTTTATTCACCAGAGTAGAGACGGATCAATTTGGGTGGGAACAAATAATGGAGTAGTGAAATTCGATGCGGATCGTTATTTCAGCGACAATCCGAATGAACGAGAACAATCATTTCAGTTGATTACAAAGGAACAAGGATTGGTTTCTGATGAAATGAATCTTGGTGCTGTTTACGAAGATAGTAACGGACATCTTTGGTTCGGAACCGTGGAAGGGGTAAGTCACTTTTTCCCTGAAAATTATAAGGGAAACCCACTTTCCCCTAAAGTAAAAATCGATGAGGTGGTAACATCAGGAAGAGCACATAAAGGCAAGAACCATTTTAATTTAAACTACGACCAGAACTATGTGGAAATAGCTTATTCAGGGATCAATTTTACTGCTCCGAATCAAGTTGTCTATGAGTATAAAATGGAGGGTGTTGATCCTGCCTGGCAAAGAACTACTGACAGAGTTGTGAAATATCCTTCTTTACCCAATGGTGAGTATTCATTTACAGTTCATGCCAGAAACACAAATGGCTCATGGAGTGATGAAAAAACAGAGATCACTTTCTTAGTATACGCGCCTTTTTGGATGCAATGGTGGTTTATTACACTGGTTATTGTGACATTGGTAGGTATTATTTGGTTGTTCTATAATTACTATAAAGCCAGAAAACTAATTGATATCGAAAGGATAAGAGTCAGAATTGCCAGTGATCTTCATGATGATGTTGGAGCAAGTTTAACAGAGGTAGCATTGCAATCCGATTTTCTTCAGGCTAGTAAAATTGATCCTGAATTCAAACAGTCTTTAGAGCAAATTGGAAGACAGTGCAGGAAAATTGTAACAAGTCTGGATGATATAGTATGGTCTATTGACGCTAGAAATGATACCGTTGGAGACCTCACAGATCGAATGCAGGATTATATATTAAACGTATTAGAACCGAAAAATTTTCAGGTAAGCTATAATTTTGAAGATCTTAAAATGGAGAATAAATTAGAAGTTCCTGTTAAAGAAAATCTGTACCTGATCTTTAAAGAAGCTGTTAATAATATATCGAAATACTCTAATGGTGATGAAGTTGATATTTCTATGAGAACAGAAAATGGAGGTTTTAAATTTCAAATCCACGATAACGGCACTTCAGGAGCAGGGACTAAGAAAACAGGACACGGACTACGTAACATGGTTATGCGGGCAAAAAGAATTGGATCAGATATTGATGTTTCAACGAAAAATGGCTTTACTGTTTTAGTATCCGGAAAATTAAATAGCAATTAAAAGGGCACCAAACATGGCTATCATTGGAATAGTAGAAGACAATATAAAAATCAGAGATTTAATACAGCGTTATCTTGATATGCAGGAGGATATGGATTGCCCGGTTGCGAAAGACAGTGTAGAAGAGATGCTTGAATATTTGGAGAAGCATCAGGCTCCTGACGTTTTATTGATGGATATTCAACTACCCGGAATGACCGGTATTAAAGGAATGGAGATCATTAAATCAAAATATCCGGATATAGATATCATCATGTTGACTATTTACCATGACTCTCATAAAATATTTGATTCATTAAAAGCAGGAGCTTCAGGATATTTATTAAAACATACTTCTTTACCGGAAATCAAAGAATCAATAGATAATTTATTGAAAGGCGGAGCTCCAATGTCACCGCAAATAGCAAGAAAAGTAATTACACATTTCAATGATCAGGCTCCCCAGAAAAACCCTGACAGTATGCTAACAGATAGGGAGCAGGACATTGTAAATGGATTGGTTGATGGTTTAAGTTACAAGTTAATCGCAGACAGATTTGATATTTCTATCGATACAGTGAGGGCACATATCAGAAATATATATAAAAAACTACATGTAAACTCTAAAGCGGAAGTTATCGCAAAATCCCTACGCGGAGAAATTTAGTCAGAGTAACATTATCATGTGATTTAATATGTGGGTTGATAGCTGCATTTTTGTATTGAAATTTGAATATTCCAATGAGGATGTCTTATGAAACGCTCAAATATATTATCCCTTTCCATTATAATTACCACTTCTTTGTTTTTGTCAGGTTGCTATACTCAGTTCAGCAGCATCGACCGATACTCTTCTGATTCAAACAGGAATTCTAAATATTATTCATGGAATGATGATGAACTTTCCGAAGCTGGTTATTATTGGGATGATGAAGAACAAACAGCGAAGCCATATAGCTATTCTTCACAAACTCAGGATGATGACTATGTTTCAGCCGAAGAAGCCGGACTATACTACAAAGATTATGATGCAGAACAATGGTATAAGGATAACAACTTCGAAGGTGTTTATTGGGATGGCTATGACGAAGGATTTGAAGACGGTTATCAGGAAGGCTATTATGATGGATACGATGATGGTAGTTGGGATAGTGAATATTATTACACTCACTTAAGATATGGATGGGTTCGGATTTATGGACATCACTGGTACTACGATTGGAATTTAAGACATAATTCTTACTATACTTTTGGAGCTGGATTCGGATTAGGCTGGGATGTTTATAGTAATCATTACGGATTTGGATACCATAGGCCGTATTACTACACAGCCTGGGGTTATGGACATCCATATTATCTTAATTACGGTTTCTACAGTAATCATTATTATTATGGCTATACAAATAACTATTATTACAACAATAGCAGAAGAAACAGTAGAAATTACTCGTATGGTCCAAGAAGTAGTGGGTTAACCCAAAAGAACGACAATCGTACACGTGGGTCTTCTTTAAGAAGCAGATCTTCATCGGAAGTTACAAAAAGAGGCAGAAGTATTGACTCAAGAACAAGAACTTCTTCAAGAGTAAGGTCTTCAAATGTAACAAAAAGAGGTAGTTCATCTTCCGGAAATACAAGAAGTAGAGTGGGTTCTGATTCGAAACGTAGCCGTTCTTCAGGTTCCGTAAAGAGAAGTTCAAGTTCTAAACGGAGCAGGGGTTCTTCCAACGTCAGAAGTTCTAGTTCTTCATCTAAAAGAAGTAGTGGGGTTTCAAAATCCAGGTCATCTTCAAGAGTTAAATCTTCGGGGAGCAAATCAAGAAGTTCCTCTGGCGTGAAGAGATCTTCAGGAAGCTCTTCTTCTAAGAAATCAAAGAGTTCCAGTAAAAGGTCAAAAAGTTCTTCGAGTAAGAAGAGAGGCAATTAAATTAACTATTTTAAATTCATCAGGATGAAAAGAATATTACTCTTCTTTATTGGAATCAGTGTGTCTGTGCATCTTCACGCTCAGGATGGTGAATCGCCCATATCGTATCAAAGTTTGGCAATCCAAATGAGCACTATCAATACAAACGGTGATGCTCAGTCTGCAGTAATCCCTTCCGTTTCAAGCTTTAATGGATTCGGAAGCTTTCTAGATAACCCGGCTGCAATGGCATTATCTGATAAAAGCTTTTATAGTATTGGTTGGTTAAACCAAAGTAATAATAAAGAAGATATTTATTTGGGCAACTCTACAAATAATGAATATTCAAATACTGAATTTGCAAATCTTGGACTTGTATACAAAGTTCCAACAGAAAAGGGAAGTTTTGTAATTGGAGGTGGGTATAATATTATTTCAGTAGTGAATGATGAGTCTTTTATTGATGGCTTCAATAATTCAAGTTCTATAACAGATGCTTTTGCCGATCAAGGAAGTGGGTACGAAGATATAGCATTTAATGCATTTGCGACTGATTTCAGGAATGAGATGAGTAATGAGATAGTGTCTATTTTAAGAGTAGACGACAGACCATCAGGTTTTAATGGGATTAGCCAATTCGCTGACATCTCTAATACAAAAAATACAAGTGATATATCAGTATTTACAGCTACTGAATTTCGTAAGAATTTATTAGTAGGTGTTTCTTTAGGGTTTCTTACAGGTTCAATAAACTATGATCGTAGTTTCCAGGAATTAGATGAAACAAATTTATACTCTGATGGAGCTATTCCTGCCAGTGGATCTAATCCTTCTACAGATATACATTCTATTGAGCTTACTGAAAGGTTAGATACAGAATATTATGGTTTTATCGCTCGTGCAGGATTTATATATGAGGTAAATCCATCTCTTAACATTGGAGCAAGTTTAGCTCTTCCCTCAAAGTTGTTTGTAAAAGAAAATTACTTTTCAGCTATTGAGACAGAATTCGATGATGGTACTTTTACAGAAGATTCCGATGACTTCCCAACTTCGACGAGCAGTGAATTCAAGTATGCAGTTACTAAACCTGCAGAATTTAAGATAGGAGCAACCTTACAAGATATAGGAAACTTAAGCATTTCGGCATCGGCGGAATATATCAGTTACAGCTCTACTAAAATTGATTTTACTATTGATACAGGAGGTATGGAGCCAAGTGAAGTTGCAATTCTAAAGGATGATGAAGAAGCCATAAATTCTATAATTTCTGATACATATAATGATGTTGTAAATCTGAAAATTGGTGCTTCTTATTTATTTTCGAATCAAGCTAAACTATTTGGTGGATATGAATTTCATCCTGAGAAAGAGAATGTCTTTACCTTTGAAGAAGTTGTGTACTCTGCAGGGCTTTCATTTCCTTTGTCGAACAATATTGATTTAAATTTAAGTGGGCAATATTCAAATCGTGACGACCGTTCTATCTTATATGAGTTTTTTAATGATTCAGGTCAAGTAACTAAAAGCGAAATATTAAAAAGCATTGAAAGAATAAACTTTCATGCTGGACTCAAGTTTAGTTTTTAATTGGTTGACAAGAATTTACCCAAATACCTCCGTAGTTAGTTGAGACCGTTAGTTTTGAACGACTTACGGTCTCTTTTTTGAGAAATGTTTAGGAGTCAATTTCCTTTACATCCAGTCTTTTCTCTTGAAGTATATAACCATTCCAATGGTAACCAAGATCATTACACCCCATGCGATAGGATAGCTATACTGCCAACCCAGTTCCGGCATGTACTCGAAATTCATTCCATAAATTCCGGCAATAAAAGTAAGAGGTATAAAAATAGTGGCAATGATGGTAAGCACTTTCATCACCTCATTCATTCTGTTGCTGATGTTTGTTTGATACATATCATGCAAACTGGAAACCATTTCACGGTTATTATCAAGACTGTCTACAATCTGTAAAGTGTGATCAGAAACGTCTCTGAGAAACAGCTTGGTTTCGTCTTTTACAAGCGGAGATTCATCTCTGGTGAGTGAGTTTATACTGTCTCTTAAGGGCCAGATACTTTTCCTGAATTGAAGAAGCTGTCTTCTTATTTTGTGAATGGAAGATAAAGCATTGCTGTCATCACCCGACCAGAGTTCCTCTTCAATTATTTCGATATTCTCATTTAATTCTTCGAGAACAGCGAAGTAGTAATCAATAATGATATCCATCAAAGCGTAAGACATATAATCAGGCCCGCCTTTACGCATACGTGTATTTTCTACTGCAAGGCGTTCTTTGATGGGTAGAAATATTTTACGCTCGGATTCCTGAAATGAAAAGATGAATTTTTCAGTAAATACAATACTAACCTGTTCCTGATGAAGAATTCCATCTTCCATGTAGAGCATTTTTAATACGATGAAAATTTGCTCTCCGTAATCCTCAATTTTCGAACGTTGAGTAGTATTAAGGATATCTTCTTGAATAAGAGGATGGAAATTAAATTCGTCCCAGAGCTGCTTCAGATATTCAATATCATGTAACCCTTTAACTTGAACCCAGGTCGGGTTAGAAGTATTAACATAAGGCTTACATTCTTCTATAGAGGAAATTTTTTTTATATCCAGGTGAGTATTACTGTAATCATGTATTTCAATGATTATATCTTCCAGTTTTTTCTCCCCAATGTGAGTTAGGGTCCCCGGAGCACTACCGATCTCTTTTCTGAAGAACTTATTTTTGATCCTAACAGGAGATAATTTTTTTCTAATACTCATAGATATTTGTTTAATTCTTCAGAAAGTAAGCAAAAAAAATCCCCACACATAAAAATGTGCAGGGATGAATAAAGAAAAATTAAATCTGTTATTCTATTTCTCCTTTCTCAGCAGCTTCTTTGAGCTTCTCATTTGCCCAAATACCTATTTCAACTCTTCGGTTTTGTTGGCGACCGGTTGCTGTACTATTATCAGCTACAGGATCTGATTCTCCATAGCCTATAATAGTCATTCTTTCAGCATCCACACCTGTAAAGGCAGCGTATTCTGCTACTGACTTTGCTCTGTCTTCAGACAACTTCTGGTTATATTCTTCACTACCTGTGTTATCTGTATATCCGGAAAACATGATATTAGTGTCTTCATATTTTTGTAGAATTTCAGATAGCTCGGCGATATTTTCTCTTGAAGCATCTTTAAGCTGATAGGAATTAACATCAAAAAGGATTCCTGAATCAAAAGTAATTTTTATTCCTTCCCCGACTCTTTCAACTTTTGCTCCTTCAAGATCTTCTTCAAGTTCTCTGGATTGTCTGTCCATGTAATTACCTATAGCTGCACCTGATGCGCCACCTACTGCAGCACCGATGATTGCTCCGTTCGTAGTATTACCTGCAGCTTTACCTATTACCGCTCCTGCAAGAGCTCCTGCAGCAGCACCAATTGCAGTTCCTTTTGCGGTTTTGCTGATACTGTCACAGCCTAAAAAAGGCAAAGTTAATATGAGTGCAAAAATACTTAATCTGGATAATGTCTTCATTTCAAATGTTTTGTTAGTATTATTTACATAGTGGAACTCATTCTAAACCTATGAGTTCCATTTATTAACATCTTCTCAAGATATCATCAAATGCTAAGCTGCCTGATCCCGTAATATTTCCAAAGGCGGGCGAGTGTGAATTCCTCTGGTATTCAGTAACCCGATGGTGAGAACCAAACCAATAAGTATCAGAGTCTCAATTCCCAGAATGGCAAAGTTCGGTACAAAGTCTATATCAAAATAGAAGTACCCTAACAGGGCGCTGGCTCCTACAGAAAGAGTGAGACCGGTTAGAGCCGCCATAATTCCCAAAAATACATATTCAATGACCTGTATTTTGATAACCTGCTTTTGTTTGGCACCTAATGTCCTTAATAAAACAGCTTCTCGTATTCTTTGATATCTGCTCGTTGCAGCCGAACCGGCCAGCACGATCAAACCCGTAATAATGCTAAACAAACCAATGAACTGTATTACAAATGTAATTTTACTGATGAAATCACGAACGGTTTCAAGTACTTGTCCTATATCAATAGCGGATACATTCGGATAAGCCTGAACGATTTTTTGCTGCAATTCTAAAGAAGCCTCTCTGCTTGGAGTATTTAATGTTGTTGCAAAAAATTGTGGTGCAGGCTCAAGTACTCCTGTTGGGAAAACAACGAAGAAATTAGGTTGCGGTGTTTGCCAATCAACAGTTCTTGTTCCGGAGATAAAGCTGGAAATTGGAATCCCCTGAACATCCCAGATTAAGGTGTCGCCGACCTGAGCATTTAAATCGTTCATTAAATCAGTGGAGACAGAAATAGGAACAAGGTCTTCCGGATCTGTAACGGTTCCTACAAATATTCCGGAATCAATTGTCTCAGTAGAAATCAGAGAATCTCTGTAAGTAGATCGGTATTCGCGATTCAATGCCCAGCTTCTTGGTTTACGACTGGAATCAGCCATAAATTCGGCAACGGTAGTATCATTAATGGACTGTAGGCGCATAGTTACAATGGGCACATTTTGAAGCAATTCCATGTCATTATCCAGAATGATCTTGTTTATGCCTTCATTCTGATCATACTGAATATCGTAAAGTGCAAGGTTTGGAAGATCTTGACCATCATCGAAATTAATGGTTCCCAAAAGCATGTCCTGCGTCAGATAAAGAGAACTTATTAATGTTACTCCCAGTCCAAAAGTGAGAAGCAAAGTAGAGGTTTGGTTATTCGGGCGATACAGGTTTGCCAATCCCTGTCTGAATTCATAACCAAAAGATTTAGGGTTAAACTTCTGTGCTCCTTTCATAATTAAAAAAGCAATTCCTGATAATAACAAAAGACAGAAAACGAGCCCGAGAGTAAAGAAAATAGCTGCCAGAATATCATTAAGCATTAACCATGCATATCCAACTACAGAGATACCAATCAAACCAAATAGAGAAAATCTGGTTATCCAGCTAAGGAGTTTGGAAAGGTTTATGTCAACTGAGCGCAGAGTAAAAAGCGGAGATATTTTACGAACAGCAAGCAGCGGAAAAAGGGCAAAAATAAGAGAAATGGAGACCCCAGTAATTATTCCAATAAAAATTGAACTCCATGATAGTGCTAGTTCTATATCAACGGGAACAAAATCTTGTACCAAAACAGGTAGATACAGTTGAATCAATGAGCCAATAAGAGCACCGATTGAAGACCCTATAAATCCCATGAATACAGCCTGGATCAAATAAATGCTCATAGCCTGATTAGAAGAAGCTCCAACACAACGCAGAACGGCTACTGTACTTATCTTTTGCCGGATATAGACAAATATAGAGCTGGCAACACCAATCCCGCCGAGTAGCAATGCTATAAACCCAATCAAGTTAAGGAAGTTCGACAAATACAGAATAGCTTCGCCAACTTCTTCTTTTCGTTCGGCTATGTCATCATAACCAAAACGTACAGAATCATTCATGGCATCCAGAGTTGACTCTACAAGAATCGGATCTGTGCCTTCCGGATATTTTATATAAGAAATATACTCAAGCTGACTTCCTCGTTGAAGAAGCCCTGTTGCTTCGATGTTCTCTTTGGGAATATAAATTCTTGGACCAAAAAAGGAAGCAGCAACCGGTTGACCGGGAATTTCCTGCAAAGCGCCTGATATTTCATATGTTATTAAACCTATCTTAACAGAATCACCGGGTTGTAATCCGAATTGAAGTAAAATGGGCTCATCAACCAAAGCTCCTGCAGTTTTTTGAAAGGTATCAGAAGCTGATCGTGGATTGGTTTTAAGCTCGCCGTAATAAGGAAAATCGCCTTCCAAGGCAGTTATTTGAGAAAGTCTTGTAGTCCCCGATTTAGGGAAGTAAGCCATTGAAGTGAAACTTAAAGCATCCGACCGTTCTCCACCTAAGGAATCGAGATAAATCTCCAATTCGTCGTGGAACGGGGAGTTTTTTTCAACTTCAAGGTCGGCTCCAAGCAATTCTTTTGATTGCTCATTTATACTGTCATTAAGATTTTCCCTGAAGGAGCTGATCGCCACTTGAGCAGCTACACCAACGATTATTGCTGCCAGATAAAGAAATAATTTCTTTCTGTTGGAGCGGGAATCACGCCACGCCATTTTAAAGATCCAGAATAATTTATTCACGCTACGGCTTCCCCTGATGATTTAAAGACATCAGAATCGACCTCTCCATTTTTCAATTTTATTACCCGATCACATTTATCCGCAAGGTCAAGATCATGCGTAACCAATACCAGTGTTGTGCCTTGTTTTCTGTTCAAGTCGAAAATCAGATTTTCGATATGTTCACCGGTTTCAGAATCCAGATTTCCTGTTGGTTCATCAGCGAAAAGTATTTTCGGATTATTAATAAAAGCTCTTGCTACTGCAACTCGTTGTTGTTCACCACCTGAGAGTTGAGTAGGGTAGTGATGGGAACGTTCCCCTAAGCCTACTTCTTCGAGAAGTTCAATCGCTCGTTCTCGAACCTGATTTGTTGCTTCGCCACGTAGCTCCAAAGGAACCATAACATTTTCGACGGCTGTAAGGGTGGGAACTAACTGAAATGTTTGAAAAACGAATCCGACATGTAGATTACGAACTTCTGCTCTTTGGTCTTCATTAAGAGGTTTCAAATTGATTCCGTTCAGTGTAACATCTCCGGATGTAGGTTGATCTAATCCCGCAGATAATCCCAATAAAGTTGTTTTCCCACTTCCTGATGGTCCAACAATTGCGCAAGAGATACCTTCTTCAATTTCGAAAGTTACATTGTCTACAACGGTAAGTGTTTTGTCTCCGCTTTTAAATTGACGGGTTAATTTGTTGAGTTTAAGAATATGATTCACAGGCTATAATTTTTTTAAGCAACAATTATTTAAATGTTATTCATTCCAGCTATTAATTAATATTAATCACTCAGAACATCCGAAACAGGAACAAATTCGTATTTAATGGTATAAAGGTAGTAGGTTAACTACATTTTTAAAACATGATTACGTAATGTTGGCTAAGAAGTTAGAAATAAAAAAACCAAATAAGGGCTTGCCGGGCAAGTTCAACATTGTTCTTATAGATCAGAACGAGATGCTTTTGAATTTGTTGGATTTTGAGCTAGCAGAACGTAAGGGATTTTCTGTAACCCATAGTACAAACGGGGTTGAATTATTAAAATCAGATAATCCCAAACCTGACCTTATTATCATGGATATGATAATGGAAGGAATTAGCGGAATTGAGTTTATAAAAAAACTTAGAAGTACAACGAGCTTTAAAGATACAAGAGTGATAGTTCTGTCAGAAAAGTTAAATGATGTGGATATCAGACAGCTGGAATCACTTAAAGTTGATGACATTATTCAAAAACCGGTAAATATAAGTGAACTGCTTTTCAGGGTAGAAAAAGTAAGAGAATGATATAAAAAAAGGGGTAGGTATTAATTATTCTGAATCAGAAGTATTTATGTTACTGGCACTTGTCTTGGTAGTTATAGCTGCCACAGGCCTGTACCTTGGATTGCTTATTCTGATATCACGGCATTTAACTTTAAGGGACAAAAAAGCTTTTAAGGAACTTAAAGCAGCATATTCAGAACTGATTTTTGAAGCAATGCATGATGAAGAGAAAAGCAATGTTTTGTTCGAGAAGCTTAATAAAACCCCAAAACACGTTTCTATAGTGAATGCAATATGCAAAGACCTTCTTGAAGAAGTTGAGGGAGAAGTAGAGAAGAAGGTAGAAGGAATATTAAATCACCCACAAATCAGAAAGCATTATTTATCCTATCTGAATAGTTTTAATAACAGAAAAAAGGTTAAAGGGCTTTTGTATCTAAAAGATATTCACACTTTGCCTGATGATGAGGAAGCAGAAGTATTAAAGTTGCTTGAGCACAGACTTCATTATCTGTCACATGCAGGTGCGTTGGTAATACTTGCATCTAAAAAAAGTCATCTTCACGAGAAAACTTTGATATTCAGTTGTAAAAGAGCAGAAGATTGTAGGTATACAGTTGTTGAATTACTTTGGGAATACTGGAATAATGACTTTGTATCGAGAGAGTCCAAAGAAAAATGCTTTCAAAGTTTATTAGGCTCAGAAAGTATTTCTCTAGAAATGAAAGCACTTTTGGTTCGAATTATTTCAACATTCAATGAGCATCACTTTTCTATTTATTTTCATGAAATTTTAAAATTCATATTAGGCACTGAGCAGGATTCCCGAAATTTATCTTTCGTTGCCTCACTAATTAATGCACTAGGCAAATCAGGCTATATAAAAGCAGAAAAAGAAGTTATACAAGCGTTTTCAATTACAAGTAAAGAAATCAGAATTGCTGTTGTAAATGCTTTAGTGCAATTCAAGACTTCTAATGCAATTCATGAGCTGGTGAAAATATACAAGACTTCCACAGAGTACCTGAAAAAAGAGATAAGCTTTATTATTGAGCATGATGCTGAGCTTACTAAACAAATAATTACTTCTGAATCCACAGTAAATCTCCTTAAGAATTAAATGTAGCTGTAATTATGTTTTTAGATAGTAACTTCTTTTCAAACTTTGTAGAATCGTTTAGTGATTTCGTTTTAATTTATTTTGCTATCATCAATGGAGTTTATCTAACTCTTGTAATAATTTCTTTTTTCTACCTGAAATTATTTAACCGCCAAAGAATAGCTTATGAGAGTAAGGGACTACTAAAATCAGAGCTTTACAAATCAGTAAGTATTATAGTACCTGCTTATAACGAGGAGCAAAATATTATTGAAAATGTAAGATCGTTGATGCAGGTAGACTTCAATGATTTTGAAGTAATTGTTTCAAATGATGGCAGTACTGACAATACGCTTCAGATGTTGATTGAAGAGTACAAGTTAGAAGAATCAGATCTTTATATACCGGATCGAGTACCGTCAAAAAAAATAAAAAAGGTTTACAGATCAAAAATACATGATAATCTGATTGTTTTAGATAAAGAAAACGGAAAAAGAGCGGACGCTGTAAATGCAGGTATAAATGCGGCTCATAAAGATTTGATCTGTACTATTGACGCTGATTCATGGCTGGAACAAAATGTGCTCAGAAAAATGCTAAGAGCATTTATTGAGGATGATAAAACAATAGGTGTAGGGGGTATTATTCGTGTTTCCAATGGTTGCACATTTGAAAATAATACAATGAAAGAAATACAACTACCGGATAAGCTGGTCTCAAAATTCCAAGTATTAGAATATATACGATCATTTTTATTCGGAAGAATAGGTTGGGATAAACTTAACAGCTTATTGATAATTTCAGGGGCCTTTGGTGTTTTTGACCGGGAAGCAGTTTTGAAAGTTGGTGGCTATGATGTGGAATCAATAGGTGAGGATTTTGAGCTCACGTTGAAATTGCATCGCTATCACAAAGAAAAAAACATTGACTATAACATCCGTTTTTTCCCGGAACCAGTTTGTTGGACTGAGGTCCCATCTACTTGGAACGACCTTTCGAGTCAAAGAAACAGATGGCAAAGAGGGCTTTTTGAAACTATTGTTAAACATAAAAAAATGCTCTTTAATCCTAAATATGGTTCAGTAGGATTAATTGGTCTTCCGTTCTATTTTTTATTCGAACTGTTATCTCCTGTAGTAGAATTTTTGGGCTATGCGTTAATAGTGTTTCTAATGATCACGGGAACACTGAATTCAACATTTGCATTATTATTTTTTATCGCAGCGGTATTATTAGGAGTTGTACTTTCATTAAGCGCAGTTTTTACAGACGAATTTACTTATAAACAATATCCCAGAGTAAAAGATGCGTTGCTTCTGATTTTTTTGGCAATATTTGAAAACCTGGGATACCGTCAGTTACATACTTGGTGGAGGTTAAAAGGATTGGTTTTCTATCTGCGCGGAGATCAAAGTTGGGACATGAAAGAAAGTGGTTTATGGCGTAAGGTTACAGAGGTATCTCATTGGGTTTGGTTAGTTATCATAAATATTATTGTAGCATTTTTATTCTGGTTAGGTATAAATGGAGTAGGCTTATGAAAAAAACAATTCTTCAGGTATTTATTTTAGTTTTAGCTACTATCTCATTAATGGCACAATCGGAAGATGAGCTGAATAATTCAGTAATTCTATCAGATGAGTATATTTTTGTAGAGGGAATCGATAATTGGAATATTGTGCAGTTGGGATATGAAAGGAGGATGAATTCTTTAACTCTGATTTCAAGACTTCAATATGCTGATAGGTTAGGACAGAATGGGACGTTTTTATCTTTTATCGGTTATCCAGAATTTTCTGAGAATTCGTATGGATATGTGAATCTTGGTTTTTCACCTGATAATTCCAACCTTTTTCCTGAGTTGAGATTTTCTTCCGCTTTTTATCACTCAGTTACTGACCAACTAGTTGGTGGAACCGGGTTCCAATACACAAAAGTACCTGGAGAGGATGCTTTTGTTGCAAATTTATATGCTAATTATTACTTCGGTAGTTATCTGCTTTTGATCAGACCTTCTTATTTAATTGACGACTCGAATAGTTCATTTTCAGGAGCAGTATCACTACGGAGATACTATAATTCAGCAAAAAGTTTTGGAGAACTACTTATAGGAGCAGGCAGAAGTATAGAAAATTCTACGGTTGAAGATGCTTTTCAGCAAACTTACCTGAACAGAATAGCCGCTTTGAAACTAGATCACTCACTTTCGGATGAATGGTCTCTTCAAAGTTCATTAACTTTAAGCCGAAATGATTTTTCAAGTGGAACGGAAAGAAATCAGTTTGGAGTTCGTTTAGGAGTTACAAGAAATTTTTAATAGTTGAAAGCGTGAGAATGAAATCAGTAGTACTTACAATAGTTTTGTCTGTTTTGATGTGTATTAGTTCAGAGGCTCAGCAGAAAAAGTCGATCTTGTTTTTTGGAGACAGCATCTCAGCGGGATATGGCATTCAGCCTCAACAAGCATTCCCGGCTGTCATTCAGGATAAGATAGATTCTTTGGGTTTGAATTACGAAGTGATCAACGGTGGATTGAGCGGCGAGACTTCGGCAGGTGGTTTAAGACGGATCAATTGGGTTTTACAAAGAGATATCGACATAATGATCCTTGAATTAGGTGGAAACGATGGACTACGGGGCATAGATCTTTCATCAACAAAAGACAATCTTCAGCAGATTATAGATCGAGCTAAGGCAAAAAATCCGGAGATCGAGATCATAATTGCCGGAATGCAGGTTCCTCCTAATCTGGGAACAGACTATACTAAGGAATTTCAGGATCTGTATCCGGAACTGGCTGAGAAGAATAATCTCACCTTGATTCCTTTGATTCTGGATAAAGTAGGAGGGAGAGATGAATTCATGCAGCCTGATCAAATTCACCCAAATGTGAAAGGACATAAAGTTGTTGCCGAAACTGTGTGGGAAACGCTAGCACCAATATTGAATAACTAAAATTATGAATGTTGGGTTATGAGTTTTGAATTAAGATTATACTTATTCAAAATTCATAATCATTAATATAGAATATACATGAAGAAGCTTTGTTTATTGATTTTTGTACTTAGTGTTATTAAAGTTTCAGCCCAAGACTCAACGCTAAATTATCAGCCAAAAATTTTATTAATTACGGCTCATCCCGATGACGACGCACTCTTTTCAGCAACAATCTGGAAAACCACTAAATTATTGAATGGAACGGTTGACCTGGCGTTAATGACAAATGGAGAAGGTGGTTACAAATACTCTACTTTGGGAAATTATATTTACGGCAAAGATCTGGATGAAGAAGAAGTTGGAAGAGATTACTTACCGGGAATCAGAAAAAAAGAGCTGATGGCAGGTGGTGATGTTGTGGGAATCAGAAACTATTTCTTTTTCGATCAACAAGACTTTTACTACACACAGGATATAGAAGAAACTTTAGAAAAATGGGATACTGCCCCTGTTGAAAACCGATTAGCCGATATTATGAAAGAGGAAGACTATGATTTTGTATTCATGATGTTGCCTTTTGATGGTAATCACGGACATCATAAAGCAGCTACTTTACTTGGATTAAGAGCGATTAAATCTCTTCCTGAAGCTGAGCGGCCGATAGCTTTGCCATCTTTTGTAAGAAGACACGCAGAGGATGAAAGCATGGATTTTGGGATGATGGAAGGATACCCGATCACTAAAGTAAAGCCTGATATCCTTTTCCAATTTGACAGAAATCAAAAATTCGGGTTTGATGACCGGCTTGATTACAACATCATTGCAAACTGGGTGATCGCTGAACATAAAAGTCAGGGAACAATGCAATTATTGATGAGAAATGGAGTAATCGAACAATATTGGTTTGCTGAATTAAATAGTGATGATGACCTCGACAAAACCCGGAAGTTCTTTGAGGTCATAAATGCTGTTCAACCTGAATAACAGTTATAGTTACAACCAGACCGTAAAAGCGTATGGATATACGCTTTTATCGGGAAATTGAAAACACTATTGAAATGTTAGAAGTAACAGAAACAGTCTGTGCAAAATCCATCATTGAAGGAGCTTCAGATTTAAATCGTCCCATATCTGCTTCCATAGCCATAGGCGGATAATTTACCTGATGTTCTGAATAGTTGATGGTAGTAATCTCGCTTAACTTCACACCTGATTGTTCAGCGATAAATGCAGCTCTTTCTTTAGCTTTCTGAATTGCTGAAACCAATGCCTTTTCTTTTCCTTCGCCTATCTTTGTAGAAGAGAAACTTCCACTAAATGAGTCAAAGCCATTTTTAATTAGAGAAACCTGAATTTTTTCATAGATCTCAAAGTCGGAGAAACTGACTGAAACCTGCTGATTAGTATTAACTGTAACCTCTTCCTGGCGATTATTATAGTTAGTTCGCTTATTTATTCTGATGGGTTCGAAGTTGATGTTCTCTTCTTTGATGTCAAATTCTTTTAATAGAGTAGCCAAGACTGCTTCTCGCTTTTTATGAGTTTCAAAAGCAGTTTCAGGTGTTTTTTCTTCGGCGTTAATATTAATGTTGAAGATGATCATATCTGCGGGAATCAATTCAGTTGCCGACATATTAATCGAAATAGTCCTTTGAGAATTTTCAATAACAGATTGGGCAGTTGTATTACAATTCGCGAAAAAAATTAGGCAAAAACAAGAGAAAATAAATTTGAAAGATCTACCAGCTAATTCCATACTCTTGTTTAATTTTTTGAATTTCTTCATAGTTTTTTCCTTGATTTATCTTGAACGTTTTTTGCCCAAGACTATTTGATTCATTGATATTGAGACCTTGTCTGTACCAACTATCCAAATACTCGAGATATTGTTTTTCCTGAGACTTGTTTTTAATAACAAAACCAAAATTTGAGAATTCACCGTTCTTATCTTTCAACACACATTGAATAATGTGATAGGCTGAAACCAAACGCAACGAATACACATAGTGAAACTGAATCTCGGTCATTTCTGTGAGATTGACAGGAGAATCAGGTAACTCATCGACAGATTTTTTAGGTTCTAAACGGAATCCATCTCGCTCGAAAATTACAGCCCCAAAATTCTTTGTCATTGAATAGGGAACAATGGTAATTAGTAATGAAGCAATTGCAATTATTAATCCCGGACCTTCAAACCATCCAAAGCCAAGGTCGTCGGAGAAGGTTGCTAAAAGATAAAATAGACCATAACAAACCCATCCGATCTTATATTCTCTTGATGCAGTAAAAGTAAGCCGGCTTGAAAAGGAGTTATTATCCCAGGGCTTAATTTCTGTTAGTTGTAAAGTCATAAGCACCTCATCTAGTATTTAACATCAATTTAACTTTCGGAAGAATCAAATCAACCCATTCACTGTATTGCTTTCCCGATGGATGTAGTTGATCAGAAGCTATGTATGATGAATCTTTTTTAGCTTTTTCCGAAATTGGTGTAATATTAATAAATGGAATGTTATATGCAGATGAAATGGAATCTGCAATAGAATCATAAAGCAATAATTCCTGTCTTATTTTCTCTTCTCCTTTTTCTATACCGAAAGGAGTTACGCCATAATTAGGTATTGAAACTACAAATACTTTAGTGGTATCTCCATCAGCGAATGCAACAGCCTGAAGCAATAATTCTTTAAATTCTTTTTTGTATTGATCAATCGGATAGCCTCGGTATTGATTGTTTACACCGATAAGCAGTGAAACAAGGTCATAATCAGTTTTCGGGTTTTTTTCTACAATTGCTTTTTGCAACTCATCGGTTGTCCAGCCGGTCTTAGCAATAATTAAAGGATCGTCAACATGAATTCCTGCTTCATTAAGTTTTTCAGTTAATTGAACGGGCCATCGTTGTTCTTCAGAAACAGCTTCTCCAATCGTATAAGAGTCTCCTAATGCCAGATATGAAATGTTGTTTTTCTGAGCACATGAAATAGTCAGACAACAAAAAAGAAATAAGAAAGAGAGACGAGTTTTTTTAAACATGAGATTATTTTAATTATTCAGACAGATAATAATGATTTAAAATGAATTAAATCATGTATAAGCGTAAGACAGTTTTTTGATTTTTTATTTATGAAAGCGCTTGCATTATCCGACAAACCGACGTTTCTTTGCTAAAGTGTGTCATTTAATAAATTCATCGGTGACACTAAAAAGTTTAAAAGACTACAACATTAATAAATCAGGATTAGAACTATGAATAAATTGATACGATATATGCTTGGGTTAAGCATGGTTCTCGTATTTTCGTTTGTTTCTGTGGCTAATAATACTCTATCGCCAAAAGAAGCAATTACAGAAGTATCAGGCCAGGTACTGGATGTAGACGGAGAGCCACTTGCGGGTGTAAATATCCGCGTAAAGGATAAATTGATAGGAACGACTACAGACGGAAACGGAATGTTCTCACTTTCCATTAAACAAGACCCACCACTAATTCTGGTTTTTTCTATAGTTGGTTTCCAAACTGAAGAAGTTGACATTACTAATGCCAATACTAATGGTTTAGAGGTCAGGATGCAGGAGCAGACGTTTTTAGGAGAAGAGGTTGTAGTCTCTGCTTCAAGAGTTGAACAAAGTATTTTAAAATCTCCTGTCTCAATTGAGAAAATGGATGTTATTGAAATTCAAACTTCTGCCTCCCCAAGTTTTTACGATGGAATAGCAAACTTAAAAGGGGTTGACTTCAGTACTCAAAGTTTAACATTCAAATCTATAAACACTCGTGGATTTGGATCAAATGGTAATACCCGTTTTGTGCAATTAATTGATGGGATCGACAACCAGGCTCCCGGACTAAATTTTGCAGTTGGTAACATTGTTGGTATTTCCGAGCTGGATCTTGAAAGTGCGGAAATGATACCGGGTGCTGCTTCAGCACTTTACGGGCCAAATGCGTTAAACGGTATTTTACTTATGAATAGTAAGAGCCCTTTTGAATATAAAGGACTTTCGTTCAATACTAAATTAGGCTTAAATCATTTTGACAGTAATGTTGAAGACGGACCCCAGGTCTATCAATCATATGACATAAGATATGCCGACGCTTTCAATGATAAGTTTGCATTTAAGTTTACAGCCTCCTATTTAAAAGCTCAGGATTTTGTTGCTCAGGATAGAAGAGATCAGAGTTTTGTAACAGGTGGAGTTGTAGAGCGCGGGGCTACAGAAAGAAACGGAGCACGTGTATTCAACGGTGTAAATATTTATGGCGATGATGTGTTTACTCTTGGAGCCATAGCTGATGGTTTGATAAGAGCAGGAAAAGATCCAAATGCTACTCCGGAAGAAATGGCAACAGGTGCTCAGGTTGAGGCGTTAAGATCATTAGTACCTGATGGAAGAGACGGAGCTTTTTCTGCACCAGGATTTGCTGAAAATTCTTTTGTAGACAATACAACTGAAAGTTTAAAACTTGGAGCAGCTTTACACTATCGCCTCAATGATAACTACGAAATTCTGGGACAATATAACACAGGGTTTGGTAGTACGGTATACACAGCAAACGATCGTTTTGTATTAGATGATTTCAATATTTGGACTGCAAAGCTAGAACTTAGAAATCCCAATTTCTTTTTAAGAGCATATACAACTCAGGAAGACGCAGGAGATTCTTATGCAGCAAATACGGTGGCTACTCGTATAAATCAAACAGCGTATTTAACTCCATACTTTCAAACATTTTTAGGAGCAAGAAGTCAGGGAGCTTCTGTTGATCAGGCTCATGCAGAAGCACAAGCTACTGCAACAGCAAATCAACAAGATTTCCTACCGGGAACACAAAATTTTGCTGATCTGGAAGCGAGTCTCAGATCTACGCCAATTTCAGCTGGTGGAGCAAAATTCCTTGATAAGTCAGATATGTATCATGTAGAGGGACTTTATAATTTCTCTAATGTAATTGATCCTGCAACACTTGAACTTATTGGTGGTTTAAATTATCGCATTTATGCTCTGGAATCAGAAGGTACCTTATTTGCATTGGATAACAGCGGAGATGAATATGGGATCAATGAATTCGGAGGTTATCTTCAAGGGTCAAAGAACTTTATGGAAGATGATTTAAATCTCTCCGCTTCAGTTCGTTACGACAAGAATGAATATTTTGACGGACAGTTCTCACCAAGAGTTTCTGCAATTTATACTGCAGCAGATCGTCATAACTTCAGAGCTTCTTTCCAGAATGGTTTCAGAATGCCAACTACTCAGGATCAGTTTATTAAACTTGATGTTGTTACCAGACTGTTAATTGGTAGTAATCAGGATCTTGTAGACAGATATCGTTTTGAAACAAATACAGTATACACTGCTCAAAGTGTTGCTGCTGCACAAGCTGCTTTTAATAATGGAGAATCTGATGCAGATGCACGTGCTGAACTCGAAGCGGTTACATTTGATGATTTTAAAACAGAAAAAATCAGTACATATGAAGTTGGATATAAAGGCTTTGTTACAGATCGTTTATTAGTAGATGCGTATTACTATTACAGTCAGTACACAGATTTTATAGCAGAAATTCAATTTGTACAGGGAATACCAAATGGCTTAACAAATGCACCTGATGAAACCGGTCCTGAAGCATATGATCCTGACAGTGATTCAGGTAAGGATGCTCTTATTCAGGGAGGCGTAGATACTCAGGAATTCGGTTTTGATATTAATGCCGATGGTACTGTTGAATCTCAAGGATGGGGAGTAAGTTTAGACTATTCATTCGATGGAGGCTATAAGTTAGGTGGTAACGTAGCTTATAATGAACTAATAAGTGAGCAAGATCTTAGAGATCAAGGTTTCCGTTCCAGTTACAACACTCCTAAGTGGAGATATAATGTTCGTCTTGAGAATAGAAACGTAATAGAAAATATTGGTTTCAATATGGTATACAGATGGCAGGATGCTTATTACTGGGATTCTTCCTTCGGAGATGGTGTAGTGCCGGCTTATGGTACTTTCGATGCTCAGGTGAGCTATAAAATTCCATCAGCAAACACCATACTTAAACTTGGTGGTAGTAACATTCTTAATGAAAGATATGAGACCTCTTTTGGGAATCCTACTTTAGGAGCTATCTACTACTTCTCTCTAACATTTGATCAATTCTTGAATTAAGAAAAGGATATAACAATGAACAAATTCTATAAAATATTTTTATTACTGATCGTCACAGGATTGATTTCATACTCTTGTGATGGAATAGAAGATTCTCTGGTTGATGACCAACTCGAGGAAAATCCTCTACCATCAACTCCTGAATATTCTTCAGGAAGTACAGACTTCTCTAATTATGTAGCTATTGGTAACTCGCTAACAGCCGGTTTGATGGATGGTGCGCTGTATAATATTGGCCAACGTAATTCCGTAGCCGCAATTTTAGCAACTAGTTTTGCAGCTACTGTTGACGGAGATTATACATTTAATCAACCTGCAATTGATTCCGAGAATGGATTTAATATAGGAATAAGCCCTAATCCTAGTAATGGAATTACTTTTGGTAGATTTAAATTAGATACCGATGCAAGGATTCCATCTCCGGTCATTAATGGAGAAGCTCCAACGGCTTATACTGGTCCCGCTTTGAACAATTTCGGAGTTCCGGGTGTAACTGTGGGACAACTAAGATCTCCTGCAACTGCTAATAATCCTTTTTACGGAAGGTTTGCAAGTAATCCGGGAGCATCTACTGTTCTTGGAGATGCTATTAATGCAGATCCAACGTTCTTTTCACTGTGGATTGGAAGCAATGATGTGCTAGATTATGCAAGAGGAGGAGCTTCTAATTCAGCAGCATTAACTTCAAATGCAGATTTTCAGACTAGATTTACAAACGTAGTTACTGATCTAATGACTGAAACAACGGCTGATGGGGTAGTAATTAATATACCTTCATTCTTAGGTCTCGCTTTCTTTAGAGCAGTACCCTACAATCCAATTCCCTTAGATGCGGCCACTGCTAATGCGGTTACTCAAGGATATTCAGATTATAATAATGGTGTTCAGCAAGCAGCTACTGCAGGTGCTATTACTCAGGCAGAAGCGGATAGAAGAATGATTTCTTTTGCAGCAGGAGCTAATGCTTTTGTAATGGAAGATGAAACATTAACAGATTTAAGTGCTTTTGGTCTTCCTCCATTAAGACAATCTGAACCAACTGACCTGACTATTCTTTCTCTAGGTTCTTTGCTAGGAGTTGATGCCTTTGGCGAAGGTGCTTATGGTTTACAAGATGCTGTTTCAGATCAATTTGTATTGATACCCTCAGAACAAGTTGAAATCGAAACAAGTCGCCAAACCTTCAATGGAATTATGGCTCAGATCGTCGCTGCAAACTCAAGTAGGTTAACTTTGTATGATACAAACTCTTCAACAGGAGTTTTCGCTGACTTATTTGGTTTAAGTGATGGTGTCCCAGGAATTACTGTTGACGGTGTAGATCTAACACCAGACTTTGCTCCGACTGGAGTTCTGTCAACGGATGGAATACATCCTAATCCAAGAGGTAATGCGTTAATTGTGAACGAGATTATTGCAACTATTGAAGCTCAGTTTGGCGCTTCTTTACCAGACATAAATGTGCTGAATAGATCAAGTGTATCTGTTTGTGCCGGTAATTGTTTGAGCCAGCAGTAAGTTTATTTTTATGATTCGAAACCCATCAGTCTTACGCTGATGGGTTTTTTTATGGGATTTATTCCCGAAACATTGTCATTAAAGAAAATGTGATCGGTACTGGCATTATATTTGCTAAATATCTTTTATAAAACAAAACCCCATTTTAAAGACATCAATGAGTAATAAAGAGCAGGAAGAAATTTTAGAAAATTCTGAGAAGGAAGTACTGGAAGAGGATCAGGCAGAAATAAATGAATCGGAGTCTTCGGAAATTTCTGAAGAAGAACTTAAAGATGAGAAAGAACTCCGGATTGAGGAATTAGAAAGCGAATTAGCGGTTGCCAAAGATTCCATCCTTCGCAAAGCTGCTGAACTGGAAAATGTGAGAAAAAGAGTTCAGAAAGAGCGTTATCAGCTTAGAGAACAGGTAAAAGCAGAAGCACTACGAGATTTTTTACCCCTGAATGACGATCTTCTCAGAACTCTGGACGCAAGTAAAGATTCAGCAGTTGACGAGAATTTTCTTGCCGGTGTTGAGATGGTTTCTAGTAAATTTGAAGATATTCTTGCGAAGCATGGGATCGAAAAAATTGATGAGATCAACGTTCCTTTTGACGTGAACCTTCATGATGCTTTATTACGTCAACCTGCAACAGATGAAAAAACTCCAAGTGATACAGTTCTCCAAGTTTTAGAGCGGGGCTACAGAATGGGAGAAAAAGTAATTAAGCATGCTAAAGTGATAGTGAGCCAGTAAAAATGACAAACAGAGATTATTACGAAATACTTGAAGTAGATAAAGGAGCTTCTGAAGCTGAGCTTAAGAAAGCCTATCGCAAAAAGGCGATGAAATATCACCCGGACAGAAATAAAGGAGATGCGGAAGCTGAAAAGAAATTCAAAGAAGCTTCAGAAGCTTATGATGTACTCAGAGACCCACAAAAGAGAGCTCGCTACGACCAATACGGCCATGCAGGAGTAAACGGCAACCAGGGTGGTTTCGGCGGTGGTGGAGTCGATTTTGACGGAATGGGCTTCGAAGATATTTTCAGTCGCTTCGGTGATATTTTCGGAAGCGGATTTTTCGGAGAACAAAATTTTGGTGGCCAATCCAGAGGAAGAGGTGGAAGGAGACAACCGGGAACACCGGGCTCTGACATGAAAATCAGAATGCCACTTGAGTTAAATGAAATCGCTTTTGGTACAGAAAAGAAATTAAAGATCAAGAAGCAACTGGTATGCGATAAATGTACCGGTACCGGTGCTGAAACAGATTCAGATTTTGAAACTTGTGGAACCTGTAATGGCATGGGAGAAGTTCGTCAGGTAACAAGAACAATGCTAGGACAAATGGTCAACGTTCAACCATGCCCTACCTGTAGCGGTGATGGAAGGATCATTAAAACCAAGTGTTCTAAATGTGCAGGAGAAGGAAGGATCAAGGGTGAAGAAACCGTTAAGATCAATATTCCTTCAGGCGTTTCTAACGGAAACTACATTACTCTTCGCAGTCAAGGAAATGCAGGAAGAAGAGGTGGACCTGCCGGAGATCTTATTGTTCTTATCGAAGAAAAAGAGCATGAGCATTTTGAAAGAGAAGGGAACAATATCTATTACAACTTAAATTTAAGTATACCTGATGCAGTATTAGGAACAGAAGTTCAGGTGCCGACACTTAAAGGAAAAGCTAAACTCAAGATCGAAGAAGGAACTCAACCCGGTAAACTTCTTCGCATGCGAGGCAAAGGAATAGTTGGTTTGAATAATTCAGGAACAGGAGATCAATTATTAAGAGTAAATGTCTACATGCCAAGTGAGCTTACTGCCGAGCAACGTAAAGCAATGGAAAGCTTCAGGGAATCAGAGAATTTTGATGCAGTGAATATGAAGCAGCAGGAAAAGGGTTTTTTCTCGAAAATGAAAGATGTTTTTGGGTGAGTAGTTTTGAGTTATTTGTTAATGGTTATTTGTGGATGTACCGTTAACAAATAACCATTAACAATATTCATGGTAGAGTGATATGATCTTATCAGGAAGGCTCAGCTAAAACGGCTGTTCCGCTTACGGATACCATCAACATACTTCCGTTAGCACCTATAGTTTCGTAATCGATATCGATACCGATAACTGCGGTCGCGCCAACTCTGGAGGCTTTATCTTCCATTTCTCCGAATGCTAATCTTCTTGCTTCCTGTAGTTCACGTTCATATGCTGCGGAGCGTCCACCTACGATGTCTCTGATACCTGCAAAAAAGTCTTTGAATATGTTAGCTCCCAGAATTGCTTCACCTGTTACAACTCCCAGATATTTTTTGACTTCTCTTCCGTCCAGATTATTGGTTGTTGACATAATCATGATTCTGCTCCATTGATTTAAGTTTATATTTCGGTTGAGTGATACTGTATAAGAGAAAAAATGTTACCAAAAATTCAGGCACAAAAAAACCCGACCTGAAAACAGACCGGGTTAAATTCAAAAAAGAAAAAAGTTAATTACTTTTTGTCTTCTCTGGGGCGTGCTTCGTTTACACGAACTGCACGTCCGTCGATTTCCGCTCCGTCTAATTGATCAATAGCTGCTTGTGCTTCTGAATCATTATCCATCTCAACAAACCCAAAGCCCTTTGAACGGCCGGAATATTTGTCAGTGATTACTTTGCAAGAGCTTACTTCTCCATAAGCTTCAAATACTTCCCTTAAATTGTCTTCAGAAACTCCGTAACTAAGGTTTCCTACATAAATGTTCATGTGTATATATATCTTGTTAAAACTAAATTTCGGAATGATCAGATCAACCCTAAACCCAAGTAGTTCAATACCGTAGTCGAGATATCAGAACCAATCCGTGCATAAAGTACGCTTAAATTATCGTATCGCCAATTATTTTTGTGAGTGGGTAATAAGTTTTAGAATTTTGAGTTTCTTAAAAATTTTTCAACCACGTTGAAAATTATTTTCTGTTGTTCTTCTCTTGTTATAGTGGGTGAACCCGCTCCAAGTTGAAAACCGTAGTAGCCAAATTGTGAATGGTTGCCACCTTGGATCATGAAAAAGTCAGTTGAGTCAGGTAAATTATGTGCAAATTGATCGATCTCAGGTGGACTTGCCAACCCATCTTCACTAGCTGAAATTTTCAGCACAGGAAATTCCAGTCTACTCAAGTCTTTATCTTTCGGATGTGTGGTACCCATCAGAACTAAACCAGAAATAGATTCGGGATAAAGGCTTGCATAATTAACAGCCATTCTTCCACCACGGGAATGTCCTGCAACAACCCATTTTTCTTCATTTGAGGTGGAGATGAATTTAGAGGTATTTATTAAGGCATTTTGTTCCATATTATCAGTAACAGCAATACGGAATGGAATCTTTTGTATATAAAAAGAATAGCCTTTTTGAGCTAATTTTTTTGCCAGTGGGGCATAGGCTTCAGGTTGCACCAAAGCCCCCGGAAAGAATAATACGGAAGTATTCACTGAATCTGTTTGCGGAATAAAAGACAGGTATTCATCGGTTTCTGCAAATAGAATATCTTGATCTGATGCGAGTACATTGGCTTTATCAAATCCTCGTGCATTCATTTGAAAAAATTGCCAACCAAAAACTAATGCCCAAAAGATGAGCAAAAAGTAGCGGATAATTTTTCTTTTTTTTGATGAAGCCATGTAGTTAAGCAGATTAGTTAAAACCTGATTAAAATACGTGGGAAAAAGGAATAAGTTTAGCTAAGGTTTTTTGTTTTCTCTCTACTTTCATCAGCCATTTTAGCATGGTAATCAGCCAGTTTATCAGCAATACCGGAGTCGTTCATACTTAACATCCTTAAAGCTAGTAAACCTGCATTTTGTGCTTTTCCAATAGCCACCGTGGCAACTGGGATTCCGTTCGGCATTTGAACGATGGAATACAGACTATCCAACCCACCTAAAGCAGAAGTTTGAATAGGAACTCCTATTACAGGAAGAGTAGTATGACTTGCCAGCATTCCCGGAAGGTGAGCAGCTCCACCGGCTCCTGCTATAATTATTTGCAATCCACGGTCACGAGCTGTTTCACTATAATCAGCCATATCGTTTGGCGTACGATGAGCGGAAACTACTTTCTTTTCGTAGCTAACACCAAATTGATCCAGAATGTCTGTTGCTTGTTTCATGGTTGGCCAGTCGCTGTCGCTGCCCATTACTACGCCGATGATCGGATTGCTCATTTTTGGTATGCTTATTTTCGTTTTATTGAAAGATAGTGTTCAGAATTCAGAATTCAGAATTCATGAGTTGGAATTTATATTTCTATATTTGAAGTGACTTCTTTAGCTTTTTTGTAAACAGTTTTCAAATCATCCCCAAGCAAAGTATAGTGAGCCATCTTTCTTCCGACTTTACTCTGCACTTTTCCGTAGACATGGAGATGTCCGTTTTCAGCTTCTAATCCTCTTCGGATGTTATCAGCTTCTGCCGGACGATTATGCGTTCCCAGTAAATTGATCATCGCAACAGTTGGAGCATTCATTTTTGTTGATCCCAGTGGAAGTCCAAGTACAGCACGAACATGATTTTCAAACTGGGAAGAAATGCATCCTTCAATAGTATAATGCCCGGAGTTATGTGGTCTTGGAGCTGATTCATTCAAAAGAATATTTCCATCTTCTGTCAGAAAAAACTCAAAAGCATAAATTCCTTTTCCGTCAATTGCTTCAACTGCTTTTACAGCAAGTTCCTGAGCTTTTTTCTGATACTTTTCTTCAATTGGTGCGGGAGAAAGAACGGCAACGCAAATATGATTCTCCTGAACAGTTTCACAACAAGGATAAACTACAGTTCCTGTTTTGTTGCGTGCAACCTGAACTGCAATTTCTTTAGTAAACGGTACAAATGCTTCCGCTAAGATATCTCGGTTTTGATTACCACCAAGTTTCTCAAATGCTGCTTTTGCAGATTCGAGATCCCGAACCGTTTCATTTCCATAGCCATCGTAACCACCTTTAGAAGATTTTAGTAAATAAGGCCAGCCGTGTATATCTCCGAATTCTTTCAGATCTGATTCTGACCTAACCAATTTATAAGGAGTTACCGGTATTCCTGCATTTTCAAAGGTTTGCTTTTCGATCAGCTTATTCTCGATCAGTGAAAAACTTTTTGGGGATGGAAAGATCGAAGTACCGCTTTTATCCTGAACTTCTTGAAGGATTTCTGAACTGATGAACTCATTTTCTAAAGTGATAACATCACAACCTTTAGCAAATTCGACCATATCATCAACAGAATCAAAAGAGCCTGAAGTAGAGAATGGAGTCATAAATTGAACAGGTTCGTTCTCAGATCGATCAGAAAAAACAGCTACCTGAATTCCTAATTTGAAGGCTTCGAGTGCGCTCATTCTGGCAAGTTGTCCGGCGCCTAAAAAACCGAGTTTTGTTGTTGCTTTTAATGAATTTATCAATTTAAATAGATTTTGATTGTTTTTAATTAAGATACAGAAAGTAGAATTTAGAATGTAGGAGGATATTATGAATAATAAGCCAGCTCAAAGTTTTAAAGATCTGATTGTTTGGCAAAAGTCTCACCAATTTGTTTTGGATGTTTATAGAATGTCTGAAAATTTTCCAAAAACAGAGATTTATGGTTTAACTTCGCAACTTAGAAGAGCTGCAGTGTCAATTGCGGCAAATATCGCTGAAGGGTTTAGAAAAAGAACTGATAAAGATAAAGCAAGATTCTATAATATTTCTCAGGGATCGCTGGAAGAGTGTCATTACTATTTGATTCTATGTCAGGATCTTAACTATGCTGAGACAGGAGTATTAATCTCAAATCTGATGGAAGTAAGTAAAATGCTCAGAGCTTATCGAAAAAAGATTCTTAACTCCTAACTTCTATATTCTTACCTTATAAATAAAAGTAGTCGATAGATAGTACATGGATATAGAAGAAAAACTAAAGCAGATAAAATCAAGATTTGAAGAAGTGAACGCAGCAATGAGCGATCCTTCAGTTTTTGATGATCCTGATAAATACACTGAACTGACAAAAGAGAGAAGTGACCTCGAAGAATTAGTACAAGATTACGATAGTTGGAAAGATCTGCATGATCGACAAGAAGGCAACAAAGAACTCATCGAGATGGATGAGGATGCCGAGATCACCGAAATGGCTAAAGATGAAAATAAAGAGATCAAGGAGCAATTAGCTAAACTTGAAGATGATATTAAGATGAAGTTGGTTCCTAAAGATCCTGAAGATTCGAAAAATGCCATTATTGAAGTCAGAGCTGGTACAGGCGGAGATGAGGCTGCTATTTTTGCGGGAGATCTGTTTGATATGTACAGACGTTATGCTGATTCTCAAAATTGGAAAATGAATTTATTGAGTATTACTGAATCAGATAAAGGTGGCTACAAAGAAATTGTGTTTTCGTTAGAAGGAAATGAAGTTTTCGGGAAGATGAAATACGAATCCGGAGTTCACCGGGTACAAAGAGTTCCTGCAACTGAAAGTCAGGGAAGAGTACACACATCAGCTGCAACAGTAGCGGTACTTCCTGAAGTAGAAGAAGTAGATGTTGCAATCAACACAGCTGATCTGAGAATCGATACTTTTAGAGCAAGTGGAGCTGGTGGGCAGCATGTAAACAAAACAGATTCGGCAATCAGAATTACACATGAGCCGACAGGAATTGTGGTTGAATGTCAGGAAGAGCGATCTCAGCATCAGAATAAAGAGAAAGCAATGACCATGCTTCGTTCTAAAATGTACGATATTGAACTGGAAAAGAAAGAAAAGGAGAGAGCTGCCGAAAGAAAAAGCCAGGTTTCTACAGGTGACCGTTCAGCAAAGATCAGAACTTATAATTTCCCACAAGGTCGGTTTACCGATCACAGAATTAATCTAACGCTGTACAATTTAGATAACATCATGAAAGGCGATCTTCATGAAGCTATTGATGCACTACGTGTTCAGGATAATCTTGATAAATTAAATGAATTGGTAGAGGAATAAAACTAAACTAAAAACTAAATCTTAGTACGAGTGAAAACTACATTCTTAATTATAACATCTTGCTTACTATTCTCTTGTTCTTCTTCTGTGAATACAATCGAGTCTAATAAGGATGAGTCTTATCAAAAGAGATCTTCTAAACTTTTTATGATTGTGTATACAACGGCTGAAAGTGAGAGTTTAATGGAAAAAGTAGCGCAGTCGGTAAGCAGTTCGCTTGACTCTATTAAAATAGAATCTACATACTACCTTCAAGAGTCTAGCAGCCTTGCTCTTTCTCCTGAACTACCAAGAAAGGAAATTGTATTTTTTGGTCCGGATGCTTTAATTATTCTAGGGATAGAAGGTGGAAAATATTATAATGGTGCTCTTACAGACCTTCAGTTAGGTATTGCAATTTATGATCCAGAGTCTCAAAAAATAGTCTGGAAGGCACAAGTTGACTCAAAAAAAGGACTTGGTTTAGGTGGAATTGAAAACAAAATTGCAATGGAGAGATTAGGTAATTCAATCGTAAATAAAATGATTGAAGATGACCTATTAAAAATTGACTAAAATAAAAAAAGCCCATCCTTAACAGAATGGGCTTTGATAGACTTCAGGCTGAAATTAAATAAACTCAGTCTCCTTTTGGAGCAGCTGCCAATAATGCATCACTAGCTTCAGATTCAAACTTCTTAAAGTTATCTACGAACATTTTAGCAAGCTTTTTTGCTTTAATATCATATTCGTCAGCATTTTTCCATGTATTTCTTGGTATAAGCACTTCAGAAGGAACACCGTCTACAGCGGTTGGAACTTCAACTCCGAAAATTGGATCCTTTGTGTATACTGCATTTTCAAGATTACCTGCTATTGCTTCACTTAACATTCGGCGGGTATGAGAAAGCTTCATTCTTGAACCTTCGCCATAAGCACCACCGGTCCAGCCTGTGTTTACCAACCAAACCTGAGAGCCATGCTTTCTGATCTTTTCAGCGAGCAACTCAGCATATTCAGTAGGATGTAAAGGCATAAACGGAGAACCAAAGCAAGCTGAAAAAGTAGCTTGGGGTTCAGTAACACCACGTTCTGTTCCTGCAACTTTTGCAGTGTATCCACTGATAAAATGATACATAGCTTGTTCCGGTGTCAGTTTAGAAATAGGAGGAAGTACTCCGAAAGCATCAGCTGTTAAAAAGATGATATTTTCAGGATGTCCGCCTGTACCGGTTTCACTTGCATTAGGAATGAAATCGATCGGGTAAGAGCATCTAGTGTTTTGAGTAAGGCTTACATCATCGAAATCCGGTTCGCGATTATCATCCAGAATAACATTCTCTAAAATAGTACCCGGCATTTTGGTGGTAGCGTAGATCATTGGCTCACCTTCTTCAGAAAGGTTGATCGTTTTTGCATAACAACCGCCTTCAAAATTGAAAACACCGTCATCGCTCCAGCCATGCTCATCATCACCTATAAGGGTTTTTTCCGGATCTGCTGATAGTGTTGTTTTTCCCGTTCCTGATAGCCCAAAGAATACAGCTGTTTTGCCGTTTTCATCATGATTAGCAGAACAGTGCATTGCCATAATTCCTTTTTTAGGAAGCAGGTAATTCATCACTCCAAAGATTCCTTTTTTAACTTCTCCGGAGTATAATGTTCCTCCGATAAGGATGATCTTTTTTTCGAAATTACAGATAATAAAAGTGCTGGATTTTGTGCCATCTTCAACAGGATCGGCTTCCAGAAATGGTGCTGCCATTACAGTAAACTCAGGCTCATGATCTGCAAGTTCGCCGTTAGTTGGGCGACGAAACATGTTATGAGCAAATAATCCGTGGTAAGCTACTTCACTAACTACTCGCACCTGAAGCTGGGTAGCTTTATCAGCTCCGCAATACAGATCTTTTACAAAAAGTTCTTTATCAGAAAGATAAGTCTGAGCCTTCTTGAATAATTTATCAAATACGTCTTCTGAGATTGGTTGATTTATATCGCCCCAATCTATATCGTCATGAACAGAAGGTTGATCTACAATAAATTTATCCTTTGGTGAACGTCCGGTAAATTTCCCGGTGTGTACAACTAATGCATGATCTTTTGTAAGAAAGGCTTCTCCTCTTGCAATTGCTCTTTCATACAATTCGGCCGGCGTTAAATTCCAGTGAACATTTTTGTTACTCTCCAGTCCTAAATAATCTAAACCGATCTTACTTTTTGGATGCTTGTCGTAGTTAGGTGTCATATTTTATATGAAATTTTGAATGAAGCCTTAAAGTTAAGGATTTACGCATCTAATTTTAAGTAAAAAACCATTTAAACCTTAATTTCTTAGGCATTAAAGAAAGTTTATGGAAGCGCTTTTTTAATTAAGGGAAGGTTGATTAATTGCCTTAATATTCATTGCAGTTTTAAAGATTGATTGAAAAATAAAATCCCAAAAAACCTGATAATTTGTAACTTTAGGTATGGAAAATAAAGAACGAGTTATAAAGCTGGGTTTGATACAAACTTTTTGTGAATCAACCCCATCAAGAAATGTAGAAAGAACTAAAGATCTGATAAGATCAGCAGCTGAAGAAGGAGCTAATATCATATGTCTTCAGGAGCTATTTAATACCATTTATTTCTGCAACCAACATGACGAAAAAAACTTTGATTGGGCTGAGCCTGTTGATGGAAAGTTGATTCAGGATTTAAGTGCTTTATCTGCGGAATTGAATATTGTACTTATTGCGCCTTTTTTTGAGAAGAGAACTCAGGGAGTTTATCACAACTCGCTTGTAGTCATTGATTCGGACGGAAGCGTTCTGGGAAATTACCGGAAGATGCATATTCCGGATGATCCCGGATTCCATGAAAAATATTATTTCACTCCGGGAGACAAAGAAACAGGATTTCAGGTTTTCGATACAGCTTATGGCAAGGTCGGTGCTCTTATTTGCTGGGATCAATGGTATCCTGAAGCAGCACGAATTACAGCTTTAAAAGGAGCTGAGATTATTTTTTATCCAACAGCTATCGGGATTTTAAAGAAGGAAACCCGAAAGCAGAAAAAAATATTTATGGACGCCTGGATAACCGTTCAGAGAAGTCATGCTATCGCAAACGGATGTTTTGTAGCAGTTACAAACAGAGTAGGGAAGGAGAGTGGAAACAAATTCTGGGGTAATTCCTTTGTTGCAGGGCCGTTTGGAGAGATTCTTAAACAAGGTGGAGAAAAAGAAGAAATCTTAATTACAGAGATCGATCTTAATTCCATCGAAAGTCAGAGAAGAGAATGGCCGTTTTTCCGAGACCGAAGAATTGATGTTTATGATGGGATCATGAAAAGATTGATTGACTGATTTTCAATATCGAATATTGAACTAGGAATAATGAATATCGTACAGACTTCGAATAATTTTTCAATGCCGGCTGAATGGAAAACACATTCTGCAACTCAACTTCATTGGCCATCAAATAGAGAAACCTGGCCTGACGAGAGACTTCAAAGAGTTGAAAAAGTATATCTGAATATCGTAAAAAGCCTTTCTGAATTCGAACAAATTTTACTTTTAGTTGAAACTAGCGATGTACTAAGCAGAGTTTTAAAGCTTTTTAAAGCTGAAGGGATTGATGATAAACAGATTCTCATCAAAGTTTATCCTGTAAATGATGTGTGGGCAAGGGATTGCGGACCGATCTTTGTGAAAGATGGAAACAGCTTTGTAATTACGGACTGGGAATACAATGCTTGGGGAGAAAAATATCCGCCCTGGGATTCTGACAATAATATTCCAGAGTTCATTTCTGAGCTTTTCGGAATAAAAAAAGTATCTGCAAAGATGGTTTTGGAGGGTGGCTCCATTGATGTGAACGGAGTGGGAGATTTGCTGACTACAGAATCGGTACTTTTGAATCCGAATCGAAACCCAGGAATGAGTAAAGATGAAATTGAGCAGAACCTTAAAAAATACTTAGGAGTAGAAAATATTATCTGGCTAAGATCCGGATTGGCAGGGGATGATACCGATGGACATATTGATGACCTGACTCGATTTCTGAATGAAGAGACTGTGTTAACGATGGTTTGTGAAGATGAGAATGATATAAATTATAAAGCTCTTCAGGAAAACCTGAAAATCCTTAAATCTGCCACGCTACAAAACGGAAAGACATTAAATATCGAAACTCTACCTCTTCCCAAAACCAAAATCGAAGGAACAACAGTAGATGGCTCAGAATTTGTACCTGCAAGCTACGCTAATTTTTATGTGGCTAATGGATGTGTTTTAGTCCCGCTGTACGATGAGCAATACGATCAGCAAGCGCTGGATCTATTTAAAAAGTATTTTCCGGATAGAGAAATTATCGGAATTGATTGCGCAGATCTGGTTTGGGGGCAAGGGAGTATTCATTGTATTACTCAGCAACTTTACGGAACAGGTAAACATTGACTATCAAACAATGAATATTCAATGTTGAATTACTTGATCAAAGTTAATCGCTTTGTTTGCACAATGCCGTTTGCTTCCAATCTGTACAAATACACTCCGCTGGCTAAGTTAGTCGCATCAAATTGAATAGCATTGATTCCTGCGGGACGAATTTCATTTACCAATTCCCGGACTTTTCTGCCAAGAACGTCATACACGGTTATTTTGGTGAAAGTGGATCTATCCAGTTCAAATTCAATGGTCGTGGTTGGGTTAAAGGGATTGGGATAATTTTGTTTTAGAGAAACCGCATTCGGTATTTCCGGAGTTTCTTCATTACTGACCGGAACTTGTTTGATAGAAGTTGGTTGTCCGTTTTCTACTTTAAAAAGTGCTTTTTCGGTCAATACGTAAATGATAGCTGAATCAGGTTTCGCATATAAACCGGTAATTCTATGATCAAAAGTAAGAATAGATTCAAAGTTACTTCCTGCATCAACGGATCGTAATAATTTAGTTCCAACCGATGCAAAAAGTACTGAATCTGAAGAAACAGAATAATAATGAGTATTCAACGAAGCATTTTCAATATCTGAAAAAACAGGAGAAACCTCCCAGTTATCGATGTCACCTTTAGCAGAGTTTTTCAGTAAGTATGTTTGAACCGAATCATTTTGAGAGTCTTTAAGATCAACAAACCAATAAATGAGGTCAGAATTATTAGTGTGATAGATATTTAAGTGAGACCATCCTGTGATTACCAATGAGTCATTAGCAGGATTTATAAAGCTTGTCACATTTTCAAGACTAATTTCTGAACTTTGATTTAGATCGTTTGTTCTGTAAAGGGTGTCACTTTTGATCAAAAAAGAAAGACTATCCTTTCTTAAGGAGGAATTTTCTAAATGTCTGAAAGATAAATCTCTTGATTCTACAAATGTATCGTAAGATTCGCCTTCCGGATATTGGTTACTTTCAAAATATAGCTCTTTGGTAGATAATCCATGAAATGTAGAATATTCGATCAAATAAGCTTCATTAGTGAACGGATGAGGAATTAATCTTAGAAGATTGAAATCATAATTAACTCCAAAAGTTTTGCTGTTTATAAACCATACCTGTTCTACTCTTGACCTATACGCTGTAATTCTTCTCAATGTAGAATTGTAAGAACTGGTTAAGAAATCACGAAGAGTTTCTGAATCCACAAGTTCACAGTTATTAGGATGAAGATGATGTTTTGATGCTGTTATCCTTAAGCTGCCTTGAAGGGTTGTAGAATTTAAACTATAAATATGAGATGAAAAGCCGTTAAATTTGCTATTTGTAGTAGGGCACTCATAATTTTGCGTTTCTAACCTTTCATAATAAAGCTGGGTTACACTGTTTTGATCTTCAAAACCTCTTAACCTTTGCAGCGTTATTTCTTGTGAATTCCCTGGAACTGAACACAAAAGTGAAATAAAAAAAATAAGGGCAGTGAAAGTCTTCATGTTACTTTATAAGTGTTAATCGCTTTGTTTGGACAACGCCGTTTGCTTCCAATCTGTACAGATATACACCGCTGGCTAAATTAGTGGCGTTGAATTCAATGGTGTTGGTTCCTGCGGGACGAATTTCATTCACCAATTCCCGGACTTTTCTGCCAAGAACGTCATACACGGTTATTTTGGTGAAAGTGGATCTATCCAGTTCGAATTCAATGGTCGTGGTTGGATTAAAGGGATTGGGATAATTTTGTTTTAGAGAAACCGCATTCGGGATTTCAGGATTCTGTTCATTACTGACCGGAACTTGTTTAATGGAAGTAGGTTGACCTTTTTCGACTTTGTACAAATCGGTTTTAGTAAGCACATACAAAATATCCGAATCTGGCTTTTTGTAGAGTCCGGTTACTTCTTTCTCAAACTCCAGAATTTCCTGCATGTTTTCGCCGTAATATTCGGAAAAGAAAACTTTTGTAGTGTCGGATAAATATAGATGATCAGGTTTCGAGTAGTCTATAGATATTCTTTTGTTTTTAGAATTTTTCAACAATTCATGATCTTCCCAACGAGAACCTGCAAAATCATGAAATTCACGAACTCTGATAATGTCTGAACTAACACCATTTCCAATATAATTCGCCTTATTTCTAAGGTAAAAAACCGGTGAAGGAGGTATAAGTAGTGGCTCAAATGAAGCATCAAGCATAGAATGCTTTTCAAAAAAGTTATCAATAATTACCTGTGAAGTATCTCCTGAATCATACGACAATACCAGACTGGAATCTTTAAACCCAATAAAGATATCATCATTATAATCAACAACCCCGAGAACAGAGAAGTCAATTAAGAGTGAATCCGGATAATCATCATAGTAACTTTTTTCATTCCATAAACTGTCTTGGTTTAAAGGAAATCGGTAGGTTTTTTTTAGAGTAGCGTCATATCCAGAAACAGCCTTTATTACTATTTCGTGAATAGGAGATGTAACAATCAGATTGTTTGTACTTTTTTGATAGCTTAAACCAAGCGGGTTGGCAATTCCGATTTGGAAAATGTTTTCGTCATAAGTTTCTAAAGCAGCACTGCCACTCAAACCATAAATAGATTCATAGATAGCTACGGGTTTTGTGACCTTGTTATTGATGAAAGTATAAGACTCGACTTTATATGGGATTTCCTGACAAAAGCCAGACAGTTGAACGTAATCTCTTAGAATAACCGAATCTGAATTAAGCTCAGTGTCTAAATGATAAATGTGATTTTTGTATGGGTTTATGTTAGTAGTATAAGTTTGGCCGTCTTTCTGATAAGAACATGTTCTGTTTTTAGGCTCATACAGTCGATAAAACAATTGTGTTGTTCCAGTAGAATCTTCAAAACCACTTAGATCATGAAAGAAGTTGGGGTTAGACTCTTGTGCAATCAATGGAAAGCTGAAAAATACAAATGATATGGTGAAAAGAAGGGTTCTCATTTAATCAGCGTGAGTCTTTTAGTTTGTACAACTCCGTTTGCTTCCAATCTGTACAGATATACGCCACTGGCTAAATTGGTGGCGTTGAATTCAATGGTGTTGGTTCCTGCAGGACGAATTTCATTCACCAATTCCTGAACTTTTCTACCCAACACATCAAATACAGTTATTTTGGTGAAAGTGGATCTATCCAGTTCAAATTCAATGGTCGTGGTTGGGTTAAAGGGATTGGGATAGTTTTGTTTTAGAGAAACCGCATTCGGGATTTCAGGAGTTTCTTCATTACTGACCGGAACTTGTTTGATAGAAGTTGGTTGTCCGTTTTCTACCTTGTAAAGGTCTGTTCGTGTCAGTACATATAAAATGTCTGAATCTGGCTTTTTATAGAGTCCGGTAATTTGAGAATCGAATTCCAGAAGCTTTTCGAAGCTGGTACCATAATCAGAAGAATGGTAGACAGAAGAGGAATCGGAAATGAACAAACTACCAGAGATTGAAGTATCTGTAGAGACAAAAAGTAATTTGTTTAGGTTTTCAGGTAAACTAACTTCTGACCAGGAACCTTCTACTCCGTTGTTATCAGATAATTTTAACGAATTACCATTATTACCATATATATAACTTTGATCGGCATCAAAAAACAATTCCGAGTAATAAGTCGAAGAATCAGCTAGTATAAAATCAGAAGAATGTCCATCACTTCTATAAAGGTGTCCATTTTTATCGGTACCGAAATAAAGAGAATCATTATCAGGATGTATTGCCAAAAGCCTATAATTAAAATGAGTACTGTCGAAGTAGTTGATCATCTCATCATAACCTGCATGATCGTCATCAAAATAAGGCCACTTAGAACTGTCGGACGAGAATGGTACTGTAAAGTCATCTGTGATATAGAAAAGCGAATCATTTGCGTTACTCAGTAAAAATTTATCAGCAGCGTAATAAAATTCATTACTTTTTTGAGCTTTAACAATAATGGGAAAGGGAAATCCGAAACCGGCATTTCTATAGTCTTGAAACCAAGGTGCAGAACCTTCTCCATTTGAAGTCATTCTTATCCATGTTGCAGGATCATTGGAATAAAAATCATAATCAGAAGTTTGTTCTGATGTATACATTCCAGGAATTGTCCATTCATAAAAAAAACTTCTTAACAATATAGAATCTGATTCAGTTGAAGTATTGAAGTGAAGTATATTATTGTATCGGAAGTTGGATGAATCATTGTCTTCGTCCGGACTTTCACTCAGTCTATAAAACAACTGAGTCACATCTGTCGAATCCTCCAACCCTTTTAATTCATGAAAATAGCGTTCCTGAGCAGAAACAGACAAGCTGTAAAGTAATATCAATAAAAAAGTAAGCAGATAATTCATAGCAACTCATTAATCTAAAAGAACATACTAAAACCGCAGAAGTAATGCATATTAAGTTTACTATCTAAGTGTTTACTTTAATATCTTTACCATTTATAAATCACGATTCTGAAACAGGACTAAATGAGCACAATTGCCCATGAACGGTTTGAGGCAGTAATTGGCCTTGAGGTACACGCACAATTATTAACCAAAAGTAAAGCTTTTGCACCGGTAGCAGCGCAGTATGGAGAAGCTCCGAATACACAGGTTTCACCACTTTGTCTGGGGCACCCCGGAACGTTGCCTGTTATTAATGAGAACTTAGTTCGCTACATCATTAAAATGGGATTGGCAACAGATTGCAGTGTTGCTCCAAAATCCATTTTTGCACGGAAAAATTATTTCTACCCGGATCTTCCAAAGGGATATCAGATATCTCAGTTCGACACTCCGATTTGTTTCGACGGGTTCATTGATATTGAGCTGGATGAATATGATAAAAGAATCGGAATTACCCGCATTCATATGGAAGAAGATGCAGGGAAGTCAATTCATGATCAGGATCCTTATAATACATTAGTGGATCTGAATCGTGCAGGTACTCCACTGATTGAGATTGTTTCAGAACCGGATTTAAGAACTCCGCAGGAAGCATATGCTTATTTGACCAAGATAAAGCAAATTGTGCAATATCTGGAGATCTGTGACGGGAATATGGAGGAAGGAAGCTTGCGCTGTGATGCGAACGTTTCTGTTCGTCCAAGAGGAAGAGAAAAATTTGGTACCCGAACTGAGTTAAAGAACATGAACTCTTTCCGGAATGTTGAAAAAGCCATTGAGTTTGAAATTTACAGACAGATAGAGCTGATCGAAGAAGGTGGTGAAGTAGTTCAGCAAACCAGATTATGGGATACTACAAAAAATCAGACCAGAGTTATGCGCTCAAAAGAAGAAGCTCATGATTATCGGTATTTCCCTGAACCCGATCTGCCACCCGTAATTGTTACTGAAGAATTGCTCTCTGATATAAAAGAAGAGCTTCCGGAATTGGCTGATGTACGTCAAAAGCGATTTATGGAAGAATATGCCATGAGCGAAAATGATGCGGTTACTTTGACTGAGAGTCGGTATCTGGCAGATTATTTCGAGGAAGTTGTTTCGTTTACAAATTCTCCAAAATCAGCTTCAAACATGGTGTTGAGTGAAGTTTTAAGAGTTTTAAATGAGCAAAGTATTGATATCAGAGAATTTTCCGTTACACCGGAACGTTTATCAGTGCTGATAAAACTTAAAGAAGAGGATAAGATCAATTCTTCTGCCATGCAGGAAGTTTTCAATGCTATGCTGGGTTCCGAAAAATCTGCTGAAGAATTGGCAAAAGAGATGAATTTAATACAAGTTTCAGATTCCGGATTTTTAGAACCAATTGTTGATGAAATAATTGCTGAAAACCCGGACGAAGTAAAAAGATACAAGGAAGGAAAAAAACAATTGATGGGCTTTTTTGTGGGGCAGGCTATGAAAGCATCTAAAGGTAAAGCCAATCCAAAATTGGTCACAGAAATGGTTTCAAAAAAATTACAAAATTGATTCAGATCGAATCAAACTATTATGGACATTAGAAAAATATTTTATCCGGTACTTTTGGTTGCTTTCATTACAAATTGTAGTAATGAACCGGAACTGAAAAAAGCATTTATAGATGGGAAAATTACCGTTGCTGATTCTGTAGATAACTCTAAGGATTATTCAGGTATTCAGATGATAATAACATATCAGGAAAGTGTGGACAATCCAATCGACACTATTTTCAATAAAAGTTCTGATATAAAAGGTGTTTTAAAAGGGAAGGTAGAGTTTCCTCAAAAAGGGGTGTATCCTGTTTTTATTAAAAGAAACGGAAATGAGCTGGCAACTACTCAATTTATTTTAGCAGATAATGACACACTACGGTTTACCGGTGAACTTCCTGGATTAGATCAAAATTTTGAGCTCGATTCCCGTGAACAGAGGGCAATGAATACTTTTAACAGAATTGATCAAGGGTTTAAAAGAGTTGCCGCCTATATAGGCGCAGGATCAATAGAAGATTCACTTATTTACGATGAAGTTCTGAAGTGGAGTGATCTGTTTTGGGAGGTAACTCAAAAAAACAGAAATACAATCGCAGCAAGCTTATCAGCTTCAGAATCTATTAGATTGCTAAACATCATTGATAAAGAGATCATGTTGAGTAAAATAGATGAAGCATTACGAAATGATGAAATGATCTTTGCTGCAGTTAATTATGGATTCCCTTTTATATCTGACCGGGATGGACTGGAAAGTGGACTCAGATATCTGGATTCTCTCAGTAATCTCACAGAAAACGAAGAGTTTATTTTAGGGCTTGACCAAAAGAAAATCGAAGTATTGTATGACAGTTCCAGAATTGAAGAGGCGAAATCAGCACTCGAAAATTTTGAGAAAACGTATAAAAACAAAGTAAATGCAATGCAATGGGCTAAGAATATCGGTTACGATCTTGCCTACTTAGCTCCCGGTTTCAGAGTCCCTGATTTTTCTTTTGTAACACAGGAAGGGGATTCGGTTAATTCAACCAGAATGATTGGAAAACCATATATCATAGAGATCACCCCGGTTGCAAGTAGATTGTATCAGGATCAATACGACAGAACAGTTGTACTACATCAGATCTATCAGAATTATGATCTGGAAATTTTTACTATTCCGTTGGACAGAAGTGAAGTAACAGTAAATGCATTTTTCGAAGAACGCGTTAGACATTGGGACGTTGCTTCTTTCGGATCATTTGATATTCAAAAACTTATAGAGACGTTTAATGTAACTGATGTACCCACAAGAATTTTAGTAGATCAAAATGGAAATATTGTACGTAAATATGTTACTACTGAATTTACAGATGTTATACAGGGAATGAACTCCGTTATCAATCAAAATAAAAAAGAGAATTAAATGGGTGATAGACAGTTTTTAATAGCAGGAAACTGGAAGATGAATGGAGGTCCTTTTGAGGCCGCAGAGTTACTTGAGGGTTTGAGATCTGCTAAAAATGAGATATCGGAAGAGGTTGATGTATTGGTTTGTCCACCGTTTGTCTCTCTTGGAATGGCTGTAAAGTATCTTCACGACTCGGACATTCAGGTTGGTGCTCAGAATTTTTATTTTGAAGATAATGGAGCTTACACCGGAGAAATAAGCGCTGCTATGCTTGCCGAAAGCGGTTGTAACTTTGTGCTCATCGGACATTCTGAACGTCGTCAATATTTTGATGAGAACGATGAAACTGTCAACAAGAAAGCCCTTAAGGCATTATCTCATAAAATAACTCCGGTTATTTGTGTGGGAGAATCTCTGGATCAACGAAAAAAAGACACGCACTTTGATGTAGTTTCCAGCCAAGTTAAAAAGGCACTTCAAGATATTTCAGACAGTGAGGTCTTAGATGTTGTAATTGCTTACGAACCTATTTGGGCAATTGGAACTGGAGAAACCGCTTCACCAGAACAAGCTCAGGAAATGCATGCTTTTATACGCGCTGAAATTGCCTCTTTATACAACGAAGAAACAGCATCAGCTATCAGAATCCTGTATGGTGGAAGTATGAAACCCGGGAACGCAGAAGAACTGTTATCGCAGGCGGATGTTGATGGAGGCTTGATCGGAGGAGCCAGTCTAAAAGCCGACAGCTTTACTGAAATTATTTCTATTGCCGAAAAACTTTCCTGAATTATGAAATACAATGTACTCTTGTTGGGAAGTGGAGGAAGAGAACATGCGCTGGCCTGGGGAATAGCAAAGTCGCCTAAACTTGAACAGCTTTTTATTGCGCCCGGTAATCCGGGAACAGAATCGCTGGGAAAAAATGTGCAACTTAATGCTTCAGATTTTGATGAGGTTTGGGACTTTATTCAAACCAATGCCATCCATTTAACGGTTGTAGGGCCTGAACAGCCTCTTGTAGAAGGAATCGCTGACTTTTTGGAAGAAAAATGTCACGCCGTGTTTGGCCCCAAAAAGCAAGCCGCAATGCTGGAAGGGAGTAAAGAATTTGCTAAGGATTTCATGAAAAGACATGATATTCCAACAGCAGGATATGAAGTATTCAGCCAGGATGAATTTGACCGCGCTGCTGAATATATCATAGAGAAGGGCAGTTATCCGGTAGTTTTAAAAGCAGATGGCTTAGCCGGAGGAAAAGGAGTTTTGATCCCTGAAAATGAATCAGATGCCATTTCAGCACTGGAAGAACTTCAGGAAGGATCGTTAAGTGATGCAGCTTCCCGATTGGTGATCGAAGAGTTTATGGAAGGCGAAGAAGCATCGGTTTTTGCTATTTGCGATGGAGACAGTTATAAAGTGATCGGCAATGCTCAGGATCATAAACGTATTGGAGAAGGAGATACAGGATTAAACACCGGTGGAATGGGAGCTTATTCTCCCGCTCCGATCGTAACAAAAGAGCTTCTTCAAAGAGTTGAGTCAGAGATTATTCAGCCTACAGTGGCCGGAATGAAATCCGAAGGAAATCCATATCAGGGAATTCTTTATGTAGGCTTGATGATCACAAAAGAAGGACCTAAAGTTGTTGAATATAATTGCCGGTTCGGAGACCCTGAATGCCAGGTGATAGTGCCCGCAATGAGATCAGATCTGCTCGACGTGATCATTTCATGTACGGAAGGAAGATTATCAGAAACAGATATTGAGTTGGACGATAAATACAGATGTACAGTGGTTATGGTTTCCGGTGGATATCCTCAAAGTTATGAGAAGGGCAAAGAGATTACAGGAGTTGATAAAGTTGACGACGGAATATTATTCCATGCCGGAACAAAGAATGAAAATGGGAAGCTTCTTACTAATGGCGGTCGGGTTTTAAATATCGTTGGGGAAGGGGAATCCCTGCAGGAAGCCATCGATAACTCTTACACTCAGGTAAAAAAGATCAGCTTCGAAAAAGCATTTTTCAGAAATGATATTGGAGCTAAGGGTTTAAAACGCCTTGCATGAGCCGCTTGTGCCTCATAGCGACGCTTAGTGTTTTAATCGCAAATTCAGCGTTCGCCCAACAAACTTCTGTTGATACTTTATATATCGGTTTAAAAAAAGCTACTTCTTTTACTGTTGGGAATGATGCTATTTACATTGTTGAAACCGGAGCACATCGAGTGCTTAAGTTGGATATTGACGGAAAGTTGATCGAGAAATATGGAAAGAGAGGAAGCAGCAACTACCAGTTCGACAATCCGGTGGATATTGCAACTACAAACGGGTTGAAGCTATTTGTATCCGATAGTGGAAATAACAGGATTCAGGTTTTTGATAAACGGTGGCAATATCTGAGTTCGATCAAGGCTAATGAGCAATTTGAAACCACTTCAGAAATTACTCCAACTTATGTAGGAGTGAACAAATTTGGGGAAGTGATTTTTTATAATGATGGCACCAGATCGCTTGGAAAATATAATGAAGACGGCGCTATTCTGGATCAAATTCCACTTCCGGATGAAGTAAAAGATGTTTCCGGATTACAAGTTATTAACGGCAGTATTTTTGTTCTGGATACAAAATCGGAACTAGTGCACAAAATTTCTGAAAATGGGTTTTACGAAAGTTTTTTTAAGGCTGAAAAAGGAACCGCTTTTTATTATTTAGATGAGAACTTATTTCTTTCGGTCAATGATGTACTGTATCAGTATGGTCGTGAAGGGGTAGAAAAAATTAAGCTTGATGATGGAATAAAAATCAAAGATTTACTGGTAATAGAAGATGAAATTTATATTTTGACAGAGAAATCTCTACTAAAATTGAGACGATAAAGATGAAGAAAATTTCGAAGGTATTAGTTTTTCTTTTTTTTATTCTTCAGATAGGATGTGAAAACCCTTTTACTATAACTCCCGGAATTCAATCCGAAAATATTGTGCAGGGAATATTTGTCACTGAAGAAACCGGTGAAACTATCAGTACTTGGGGGAATCCTTATAAAGCTCCAATTCCAAGTAAAGGAAGTTCAATTCCTAATAATTTTGGATTAATTAGTCCGTATCCAAACCCATCAATTTCGTCTTTTACAGTTGATTTCACACTGCCTACAGCTGCGAAAGTACTTATGTGGTTAGAAACGGCACATTTGCCGGATAATGGAATCATATTACCTTTTGAAAGAAGGATAGAAAGACCCTTCCGTCAAGTAATATTGGTAAACCAAAGAATGAGTGCAGGTTCATATAGTTTCTCAACCCATGGAACTTCAATTCATTCACAATGCATTGGAGGAGAATTGGAACCGGGATTTTACAGGCTTTTTCTTGCTGCGGGTTCTTTCAGTTCCTATTCTGATATTTATATTGCCGGAGAGAAAGGTTTTGCGCCTCCGGGATTAGAAAAATTTATTCAATACAACTGTGATGATTAAATTATTAGGAAATAGCTTTGTTCTGTATTTGGGCTTAATAGCTGTGTTTCTAAGTGCCTGTGATAATCCATTTGCATCTACACCTGGAACACAAGGAAAGAATATTGTAACAGGTGTATTTATAACAGATGAAGGTGGAGGAATATACTCAGCTTGGGGGAATCCTAAATCAGGGGGGATAAACGTTAAGAGTAAAGATTCGGAAGTTTCAGATGAGGGAGAAGTAGAAGCCTCTCCGTTTTTTTCTCTTCGACCTTTATATCCAAATCCTGCAGATGGAAATATGATGATACAGGCAGACTTTCCAAGAGCATCTACTGTAAAAATTTGGATGGAAACAGCATATTTATCACTTCAACAGGCGGAATCTAATGATTTTCAAAGATTTGAATTGTACGATATAGAATCAGTGCCTCAAGGTACTAATGTTTTCTTAATGACGAAGAAGTCAACTTGTTCAAATGGAGATTTGAGACAAGGTTTTTTTAGAGTTTTTGTGCAGTTTGAAGATCAAGTGCTATGGCAAGATATTTATATTGGAGGAGTGAGAGAGCAAGCTCCTCCAGGACTAAGGGAATTTCATAGCGTACATGTATGCTCAGATTATCCAGATTTAATAAAATAATTCAAATAAAATGAAAAAAGCTTTTTTACTACTATCCATAATTTTTATTAGTACTAATATCTTCGCTCAAGAAGAAAAAAGTTGGGGAGTCACTGCTAATATTCAATCATCTCAATTTGAATTTTTATTACCAATATGGGTGAGTGAAACAGCAACACTTTCACCTTCGGTTTCTTTTATTGCTGCACAAGAAGGTGGAAGTGACTTGTCTTTTGGACTAAGTCCTAAGTTCTATTTATCAGACCCTGTTGAAGCTGTTCCTTTTGTGAGTTTTAGAGGAGGAGCTATCATTGGAATTCCTAATTCAGGCGACGCAATTGTGGATTTTTTGGCAGGGTTTGGAGGTGGAGCTGAATACTTTTTTAATTCAAGTTTAAGTGTTGGAATTGAGCTTCAGGGTAATTTTACTTTTTCAGATGAAGGTTCACTTAGATTTGGGAATCCCGGAAATGTCAACTTTAATACAGCAACCAGTTTAACGGCTAGTATCTTTTTCTAAGGTCTTGGAATTCGATCCCTATCAAATATTTGATGAATCAGTACTTTTTGAAGAAAAAGCACTCAAAGTCTTTAAATACCAGTCAGAAAATAATCCTGTTTACGGACGATTCTGCAAAGCTCTTGGAATCACTAGCCCTGTAAATATAGCAGAAATTCCGCTTCTGCCCATTCAGGCATTCAAAGAAAAAGAAATCATCACTGCTAAGAAAAAGCTAAAAGCTAACAGCTATCAGCTTTTTCTTAGCAGCGGCACTTCCGGAATGCAAAGAAGTAAACAAATTGTTGTTGATCCCGATCTGTATAAACAGTCGATTTTTGATGGAATGTGGGAATTCTACGATCTGCATGATTATGTAATTTGGGCGTACACTCCGGGTTATAATTCCAATCCCAATTCTTCTTTGGTGTGGATGCTGAATGCATTGATAGAAAGAGAAGATTCAGGTCACAGTAAGTTTCTGGAGCTGGATAAACCGTTGCTCCAAAACGAGATAGGTGAAATCAAAATATCAGGTAAAAAGCTGATGCTGTTCGGCGCTGCATTCGGGTTACTGGACCTAGCTAATGGCAGTAATATCGATCTGCCAAAGGATACCATTGTGATGGAAACAGGAGGTATGAAGACATTCCGAAGAGAAATGACAAAACAAGATCTTCATGAACAATTAGCGAAGGATTTCGGATTGCCATTGGAACAGATTCATTCGGAATACGGCATGACAGAATTATTAAGTCAGGCTTACAGTGTGGGAACTAAGTGGTTCGATTGTCCTTCATGGATGCTAGTAAGTATTAGAAACCCAGAAAACCCGATGTTGGAAGTTGAACGAGGTGAAGAGGGCTTGATAGGAGTGATAGATCTGGCAAACTTCTATTCCTGTTCGTTTATTTTAACAGGAGATAAAGGCATTATGAATGCTGAAAATCAATTTCAGGTTTTAGGCAGATGGAATCCAAAGAATTTACGAGGCTGTAATTTCCTCATCGACCAGGATTAAAGAAATGCCACAAAATCACAAATACACAAAATTTTATAATAAAGTCATCCTGAGGATACTTCCGAAGGATCTGCACAGCCTAATGTTAGCTAAGTTTGATTTAAGAAAACCTTTGACTACCGCCCTGATTAACTTAAAATGAATTTCCAAAATCACATCCAAAAAGTCTCTCATGTAACCAATTATTGGCTCCAACCAGATAATTTGTCACTAAAAAAAGCCATTGATAAAACGGTGGAAGAAGGCTTCTTCAGTTTTGAAGACATTAAATTTCAGATCAGAACATTAAAGCAGAAAGTGGATTCCGGTCAGGTTGAAGAATGGGCCAATCGGGCTGAACTATCAGAAACAAAAAATTCAGTCGGACAAAAAGTTCTTTGTTTACATGCGGGGAATCTTCCCTTAGTGGGATTTCAGGATGCACTGGGCACAATTTTATCCGGTGCTGATTATTATGGAAAGCTCTCCAAAAAAGATCCGTATTTGTTATCAGGTTTTTTGAAGATGATGGATGAAGCTGATCTCGATAATCAAATTCAATACTCCACAGAATTAGCCGATTTCAAAGATCTGCAGGCTGACAAAGTTCTGTTTGCGGGATCGGAAGAATCTGTTGATCCGGTTAAAGAAAAGCTTTTCAAGCTAAATGCTGTGAATGGGAACACAGAGTTTGTAATTCGGACAGCTAAATTCTCCATAGCCTATCTGGATAATGAAGAGCCTGATACTTTGAGAGATATGATCGAAGCGGTGTTCAGATACGGAGGGAAGGGTTGTCGTTCTGTTGCTGTGATCGTTAGTCCTTATTCGCTAACACAAGTAAAATGCCACTTTACCGATTTTGTGGAGGAATTCTGGCTGAACAATCCTCAGCTTAAAAAGCCCAAAGAAAATCTGTCGTATCAATTTGCGTTCAATAAAGCCATTGAACGGGATCAGGCTTGGCTGGATGATTTTCTGGTTCAGGAAACCGATGATTTCCCCGATCAGGAATTTGTGCTAAACTGGGTTGTGGGAGATCACAAACAGGTTAAAGAACTGAAGAACCGTTTTGGTAACTCAGTGCAAACGGTTTACCGCACCGGGGAAAATATTGAAGGAATTAAAACAGAATTTCTGAGCAATGCTCAAACACCTGATCTGTGGTGGGAGCCGGATGGGATTCCCATTTTGTAGTTAAAGAACTCTCATTATTTGATTTCAAAATCCCTATTTTCATCTTAAATAAAATTCTTATAAGAAATTAGTTGATGCATTCATACAACCCATCTGCCATAGAAACCAAATGGCAAAAGTACTGGCTAGAAAACAAGACCTTTAAAACACCGACTGACACTTCTAAGCCCAAGTTTTATGTGCTGGATATGTTTCCGTATCCCAGTGGGTCGGGACTTCACGTAGGTCACCCGGAAGGATACACGGCAACCGATATCGTTGCAAGATATAAAAGAATGAATGGCTTTAACGTGCTTCATCCTATGGGTTGGGATGCATTTGGTTTACCTGCAGAACAGTACGCAGTAAAGACAGGAACTCATCCAAAGATAACTACAGAGAAAAACGTAAATAAATTTCGGGAGCAGTTGCAGGCTATTGGTTTCAGTTATGACTGGGACAGGGAAATCAATACGACCGATCCTGATTATTTTAAATGGACTCAGTGGATCTTCCTGAAGTTATTTGAACGAGGTTTAGCGTACGAAGATGAAGTAGCAGTGAACTGGTGTCCTGAGTTAGGAACCGTTTTGGCAAACGAAGAAGTAATTGATGGAAAGAGTGAAGTTGGTGGTTACCCGGTTGTAAGAAAGCCAATGAGACAATGGGTTCTGAAAATTACAGAATATGCAGAACGACTTTTAAATGATCTTGAAGATCTGGACTGGCCGGAATCGCTGAAAGACATGCAGCGAAACTGGATCGGAAAATCGATCGGGGCAGAAGTAGATTTTCAGATCAAAGATCATGATGATAAACTAAGAGTATTTACAACGCGCCCGGATACAATTTTCGGTGCAACCTATATGGTTATTGCTCCTGAACACCGACTTGTAAATGAGATCACAACAGATGATCAAAAAGATGCAGTTGCTAAATACAGAGCTGAAGTTGAGTTAAAGTCTGATCTTGAACGACAGGAATTGACCAAAGAAAAGACCGGAGTTTTTACAGGAGCTTATGCGATAAATCCGGCAAATGGTAAAGAAGTTCCCATCTGGATAGCCGATTATGTATTGGTGAGTTATGGAACCGGAGCCATTATGGCGGTGCCCGGTCAGGACGAAAGAGACTGGGAATTCGCTGAAAAATATGATCTTGAAATAGTGAGAACGGTTCAGCCGGAAGAAGGTTTTGAAGGAAAGGCGTACACAGGTAACGGTCCTGCTATAAACAGTGACTTTTTGAATGGCTTAAAGATCAAAGAAGCCAAACAAAAGATCATCAGGTTTCTGGAAGAAAAAGGAGCAGGAAAGAAGGCGGTTAATTATAAACTTCGTGATTGGTTGTTTTCAAGACAGCGTTACTGGGGCGAGCCTTTTCCAATTATTCATGTGGACGGGGAAGCAAAAGCAATTTCAAAAGATGAATTACCGCTGGAACTTCCGGAAGTTGAAAAATATGAGCCAACCGGTAATGGCGAGCCTCCTTTGGCAAATGCTACTGAGTGGGTGAAAACTACCGATCCTGAAACGGGTAAGGAAGCTATCAGGGAAACCAATACCATGCCACAGTGGGCAGGTTCTTGCTGGTATTATTTAAGGTACATTTCTCCAGATTTTGATGGAGGTCCCGTGGATCCGGATTACGAGAAATACTGGATGCCTGTGGATCTTTATATCGGCGGAGCAGAACATGCGGTACTTCATTTATTGTATGCCCGTTTCTGGCATAAAGTGCTTTATGATTGTGGGATTTTGTCTACAAAAGAGCCATTTCAAAAACTTGTGAACCAGGGAATGATTCTTGGGGAAATGGAATACACATCCAAAGAAGGAAAGAAACTTTCTGATGATGAAGTTGAGAAAAAAGGGGATGGTTTCGTTGAGAAATCTACGGGCGCAAAAGTAGAAGCCCGAGCTCATAAGATGAGTAAAAGTCGTGGGAATGTAATAAATCCAGATAATATCATTGCTCAATACGGCGCAGATTCTTTACGATTGTATGAGATGTTCATGGGACCTCTTGAGCAAGTTAAACCGTGGAGTACAAAAGGCGTGGAAGGGGTAAATCGGTTTTTAAACCGAGCCTGGAGATTGCTGATCAATGAAGATTCAGGAGAATTGAACTCCAAGATAAATGAAGATGAGCCAACTAAAGATCAGCTGAAAGTACTACACGAAGCTATCAAAAAAGTAACTGACGATATTGAATCACTCAGGTTTAATACGGCAATTTCTTCATTAATGATCTTCACGAACGAAGCAAACCAATGGAAAACCATTCCTAAGTCAGTTGCTGAGGATTTTGTAATCTTGTTATCACCATTTGCACCACATGTTTGTGAGGAATTATGGAAAATACTGGGAAATAAAAATTCCATCGCTTATGCTGAATGGCCTGAGTTTGTAGAGGAATACCTGAAAGAAGATTCCATTCTGTATCCAATCCAGATCAACGGAAAAGTCAGAAGCGAAATAAATATTCCCTCAGACAAAGCCGTTGATAAAGAGTTTGTATTAGCTCAGGCAAAACAAGATGAGAAGATCATTGAATATTTGAATGATGCTGAAATTATCAAAGAGATTTTTGTTCCTAAGCGTATTATCAACATCGTTGTAAAACCAAAGTAGAATTTGCTGTTAAGTACTTTTAACTGAAACTATCCGTTTAAAATCATTATTCTTTAGCCGATAATGTAAACTAACACAGAGACCAGTGGTGTTCAGCTAGATGAAGATGATCAGGGTACTTTTTATAGAGGATAGTCAACATGATGCCGAGCTTTTGATTCGCCATATCACGAAAGGTGGTTTTGAGCTTAAGTATGATGTGACAGACTCCCTTGAAGAAATGGTATTATTGATCGCCAAAAATCAATATGACATTTGTATATGTGATTTTAAACTCCCCGGATTTTCAGGAATTGATGCTGTTAAAAGAATAAGAGGGCTTGAGCTAGATATTCCTGTTATACTGGCTTCCGGTACCATCCCTGATGAACAAGCTATTGATGCTGTTTTGGCCGGAGCCAAAGATTACGTATTAAAAGATAACTTGAGAAGACTTATTCCGGCTATGCAGAGAGAGTTGGAGGCAGTTGAGCAACGGAGGGAAAAAAAGAAAAGCGACAGGCTTTTAAAAGCAATATTTGATGGACCCATCGGAGTAAGGATTTCTGATAAAGACGGTACCATCATAAAAGTAAATAATGCGTATTGTGAGATTTTAGGATATTCAGAAGAAGAGTTATTAGGAAAGAATCTTTCGTTGGTAACTCCAATTGAAAGTAAAGAACAAACAGAAGAGGCTTATAACGCACTTATTGAAGATGGTGAATCAACGCTTTCTCAAATAAAAGAAGTGAAGAAAGACGGGGCTTTTGTAGATATACTGGTTAACTACAGTGTTGAGAAAACAGAAGATGAAGCTTTAGTCATTTCAACAATACAAGATGTATCAGATTTGTTGATGAATAAATCTTTTCTAGAACAAACAAGTAAAAGTGCCGGCGTAGGGGGATGGGAGTATCATATTGAAACGGATGTTGTAAAAATGAGTCCCAAAATATTTGAAATCTTTGAGATGGATGATAGGACTGATAAAAACGCTGAGCAACTTATTTCCATATATCATGAAGATGACCGTCAAATTATCAGAGATGCGTTAGTTGATTGTATTGCAAATAAAGTACCCAAGAGTTTACCCCTTCGTATAAATGGGTTAAAAGGAACAAAAAAATATGTAAGACTTACTTTTGATCCTTTTGTAGTGAATGATATAACTGTGAAATTATATGGTTCGTTAAAGGATGTGACGGAAGAAAAATTACTTGAATCAGAAATTGAACAAAGAGAACAAAGATACAGGTTTTTATTCAACAACAATCCTAACCCTTTAATGATTGTTGATGATTCAGGTTCAGAAACTATCATTAATGTTAACCAAGCAGCAACGGAGCTGTATGGATATACCAAGGAAGAGTTTGTTAGTTTGACCACATACGATCTGAGACCGCCTGAAGATTTTGAGATGTTTCAGAATATAGTAAATAACTTAGGTGAGAAAGAAAAAAATGGCGCTAAATCAATAAGAACTAATCATTTAAAAAAGAATGGTGAGCTGATTATTGTAGATGTTCATTGGAAGAGAATTAACTTAGGAGGGCAAAGAAACAGGCTAATACTTTTGATCGATATTACTGAAAAGGCAATGTTTGAACAGGAATTAATTAAAACAAACACATTGCTAAAAACACTTATTGATTCAGCTCCAATTGGTGTGGTTACAGTAAATACGGAAGGCATTGTGGACAAGGTTTGGAATGCAGAAGCCGAAAATATATTTGGATGGACAAAAGAAGAAGCAGAGGGCAATTTTCTACCTTATGCACTAAGGGGCAAGAAAAAAGAAGCACAGAATTATTTAAGGAAGACAGTAGAAAGTGGTAGAACTGAATTAATAACTATCGAGAGAGAAACAAAAAAAGGAAAAGAGATTGTTTTAAGGGAATATTTAACACCGATAATAGGCGAAGATGGTGAGGTTGAAAAGATAATGCTCTTAATCGAGGATATCACCAATACTATTAAAGTGGAAAGAGCTCTGGTAGATAGCGAGCAAAAATACAGAAATCTGGTAGAGGCGTCCCATGATCTCGTATGGAGAATTGATGTTGACAGGAATTTCAATTTTATCAATAACGCAAGCAGTTCTATCCTTGGTTACGCTCCCTCTGAATTAATTGGGAATCCCTTTATTAATTACGTTAATCCACCGAAAGCAGAAGAGTTAGCAACTGTTCATCAAAAGGTGATTGAAGGTGAAGTTTTCGAAAGTTTCCCTATTGAGATGGTTACGGTAAAAGGAGAAATAAGGCACCTTACAGGCACTGCTTATCCCATATTAGATGATAATGGGAAAATAATTGGTTGTTCAGGCACAGCATCAGATATAACTTACTTAAAAAATTATCAATCTCGGTTAGAAGAATCCTTAGCAGAAAAAGAAATTCTTATTAAAGAAATTCATCATAGAGTAAAAAATAATCTCGCAGTTATATCAGGGTTATTTGCATTACAGGCAATGTATGTAGACAAAGAGGATGCTGAGACTCTAACAATTTTACAGGAGAGCCAATCCAGAATTAAATCTATAGCTGCCATTCATGAAAAACTTTACCAAAACCATGTTTTTAGCAGCATAGAAATCAAAGGTTATTTAACCGATGTTGTTTCAGAAATAGCAGAGACTTACGTAAGAAATGATAAGAAAATAAAAATTGAAGTTTTGGGGGATGAAGTTTCTTTGAACGTAAATCAAGCTGTTCCGTTTGGTATTTTGGCAAACGAATTAATTGTAAATGCTTATAAGTATGCTTTTGATGGTAAAAACCATGGAAAAATAGATGTTAGCTTAACCGTGGTCGGAGAAGAGTTGATTTTTTGTGTTGGTGATAATGGAATTGGCTTGGCAGAAGATTTTGATATCAATGAGTTGAACTCGCTTGGAATGACATTGATACAAACTTTGGCGGAGCAACTAGATGCTGTGTTTGACTGGGATACAAAAAAAGGGGAGGGAGTTAATTTCAAAATCAGTTTTATCCCTGATAAACTTATAAAATCAACGTGGATAAAAAACAAGCCTGAAAACAGATTTGTATCCAGGCTTGATAAAAGGAAATGATAAATATCTTATCTGTTTTCTAAAGGAGTCCACTCCAGATTTTTTTCTCCAACATAAAGTGCACGAGGTCGAATTAATCTGTTGTTTGCAGCTTGTTCCATAACATGACCGGTCCAGCCAGAAACTCTACTCATCGTGAAAATACAAGTATAAAGATCCGGTTCAATTCCGATAGAGTAGTAGACAGTAGCTGAGAAGAAATCTACGTTAGGATCAATGCTTTTTTCTTCTTTCATGGTATTAAGCATATCCATACTCCAACGGTACAATTCTTCATGACCTGTTTCTTCCGAAAGTGCTTTAGCCATTTTTTGAAGGTGGTATCCGCGTGGATCAAAAACTTTATAAACACGATGACCGAAGCCCATAATTTTTTCTTTGCTGTCCAGCTTTTTCTTAGTGAAAGCAACTGCATCAGCATCTTTTCCTTGCTTTGAAAGTTCAAGAAGGGTATTCATTACGGCAGTATTTGCACCACCGTGTAAAGGACCTTTTAATGCTCCTATTGCTCCTGTAACAGAAGAATACATATCCGCCATAGTAGCAGTGATAGTTCTGGCTGTAAAAGTAGAAGCGTTCATTCCGTGTTCAGCATGAAGGATCAAACACAGGTCCATTGTTTTTTCTGCTTGTTTACCCGGCTTTTCCCCATTCAACATATAAAGGAAATTAAAAGCGGTACTTCCTTCTTTTAGCGGAGAAATTATTTCTTTTCCTTTTCTGGATCTGTCAAAAGCTGCAATGATAGAAGGGATGCGGGCAGTAATAGAAATAGCCTGATCCATGAAAAGACTTTCATCGAATTTACCAAAAGTGGAATCGCTATCTGCCAACATAGAAACGGAAGTTCTTAAAACTGCCATCGGCTCAGCATCTTTACTGGTAGATTTAATATAATTTAGAACTGCGTCCGGCAATTCGCGAAGTTCAACAAGTTCTTTTTCCAGGTTTTCTAACTCAGAACTATTAGGTAGTCGATCATTCCAAAGCAAAAAACAAACTTCTTCAAAAGTAGCATTTTCAGCTAGTGTGTCAATATGATAACCAGAGTATATAAGATCTCCCACTTTACCATCAATAAAACTCTTAGTCGTAGAAAATGCTACGATACCATCAAGCCCTTTATTGATGTGAGGGTATTCTTGTTCGTCAAAACCAGTGTGTAAATCAGAAGACATTCGATCTCCAAATTTTAGTGTTAAATAATTTCTTTGTGTCCTAATCAGGAATCCAAACTTAAAACTGTTTTTTTATCTCAATCGTTTAGTTTGGACTAAAAAGTCTATCCTTTTTTGGGAAGAATAATAAAATAAGATTATCTGAAGAAAATTGTAGAATTAATTTACTCTTTTAACATCTGTAAGCGCTTTTTTATGTTTACGCATAGTGGCTGTTTGTGCGTAGTTTTTAGAGCAAAAAGATAATCAGATCAGAACTCTGAAATAAGTGAACCAGGTAATGGTGTAGTCTTATTTGTTATCAGCAGAGATCGTGATATAAAAACTAATTTACTGATTTAGCTTTTTCCCACAACAAATCCATTTCATCGAGTGTGGCTTCTTTTACACTTTTATCAGATTTTTTTAATTCTGATTCAATGTATTTAAATCGCTTTTCAAATTTTTTGTTTGTCTGTCTCAAACTATCCTCAGCTACCAAATTAAAGTAGCGGGCAACATTTACAATAGAGAATAAGACATCTCCGAATTCTTCAGATGAAGCATTGATATCATTATTCTGCAGGGTTTCTTTAAACTCAGCAAGTTCTTCATCCAATTTTTCCCAGGCAAGCTTCCATTCCGGCCAATCAAAACCAACGTTTGCTGCTTTTTCCTGCATTCTTTGTGCTCTTATTAATGATGGCAGGTGCGCAGGCAACCCGTCCAATGTAGATTTTTTTCCTTCTTTTAGTTTGATATTTTCCCAGTTCTCAGCTACTTCTCCTTCATTAGTAACTGTTTGTTCTCCAAATACATGAGGATGTCTTCTGATTAGTTTTTCCATCAATGTGTAGATCACGTCGCCAACATCAAAAGTATTGGTCTCACTTGCAATATTACTGTGAAAAACAACATGTAATAAAAGATCTCCTAATTCCTTTTTAAACTCGTCAAAATCATCATTGTCCAGAGCTTCAATGGCTTCATAAGCCTCTTCTATAAGGTTATCTTTAATAGAATGATGCGTTTGTTTTTTATCCCAAGGACATTCTTTTCTGAGAATAGATACTAACTCAATGAGATCTTCAAATTTTTTGCTTGGTTGCATAAAAAATTAAGAATTAAGAATTAAAGATTAAGAATAATGTACCAATCTTTAATTCTTAATTTTGAATTTTTAATTCAACTATGTTTTTTTCTTTTTCTTCTTAGCCGCAGGGAAGAGTATGTTATTCAGGATCAATCGGTAACCCGGACTATTAGGATGTAGATCTAAATCGGTAGGAGGGTCGTTCACTCGATGAGTATAATCTTCAGGATCATGACCGGCGTAGAATGTCCATGTTCCCTGACCATAGTTACTGTGAATATATTTAACCTGATTTCTGCCAGGAGATTCTGCAAGTATTACTACAGATGATTTAACTTTTTCCTTTCTGAAAGCAGTTGTTTGTCCATAAAAGCCTTTTACAGAGCTTACATGGTTTTGAGTAAGCATAGTAGGAACGGGATCCCATTTTGCTGAAAACTCAAAAAGAGTAAAAAAATCAAGAGACTGATCAATCTCCCTTATTTGAACAGGAACATCGATATCAGCATGTTCATATTGATAAGGATCAATGATGATATTAAAATCTTCAAAAGCAAAGGTTTTGGAAAAATCTAGATTTTCCTGAGCATTAGGATCTACAGCATCTCCGTCAAATTGAGTAGGTGCAATATCTATTCCTTCTGCTGCTAATGCAATATCAAAAGTATCTGTACCTGAACACATCGCAAACAAAAACCCGCCATTTCCTACATATTCTTTGATAGTTCTTGCAACTTCTTTCTTCTGTTCGCTTACTTTTGAGTATCCCAATTCTTTAGCCATAGCTTCCATTTGACGAACTTGGGCAATATACCAAGGTACACTGTTATAACTGGCCCAGAACTTACCAAACTGACCTGTAAAATCTTCATGATGCAGGTGAAGCCAATCATATTCTTTCAACTTTCCCTCCAATACTTCCACATCCCATATTTTATCGTATTCTACTTCTGCATAAGTTAATGCAAGAGTTACTGCATCATCCCAAGGGAGTGCCTGATCAGGGGTATATACCGCAATTTTAGGAGCTTTTTCTAAATTTACTACAGATGTATTTGAACCGGGACGTTCTACTTCTGCAACAATTGAAGCTGCTTTTGATGAACTGATATTCTCCAGACTTACATTTCGTAATCTGCTTTTTTTAATAATATCATTATCGACAGTTACCATAAAACTACCACCACGATAGTTTAATAACCATTTTACGGGATAGCCGTCTGTAACATGATTGAAGATTACACCATAAGCTTTAAGATGGTTTGTTTGGGTGTCATCCATTGGAATAAGAATCTGTTGCTGGCTGAATAAATCAGAAGCAGACAACAATAGCAGTGATGAAATAAAAAGAATGCGTTTGATCATCTAAATATTCTTTTTTGATAGTTCAGTAAGTCTTTTTCGGGCATAAGGTGCATAGAAACCTTGAGGGTAATCAAGTATCAGCTCTTCATAATATGAAATCACCTGAGAAACTGAAATTTCTATAGACGGATCGTATCCGGAGTCGTTCTCGGCTTTGGTAAATGCTTGATCAGCATATCTAGCCCTTTCCCATATTATTCGTTCTCTATTCGATAGAACCTTGTTTTTTAACAAAATTTCATTCGTTAAATTATAGGAAGAGTTAACACTTTGCGAAGGATTTTCTGAGAGCAAAAGTACTGCGTCGTCGTATAGTGGACTTTGAGGTTCATTTTCCAAGTAACTGATAAGCTGTGTTTTTGCAAGCTCATTATTGCCAATTAGAGTTTCAAAATAAGCATCTGCAAAAGGTTTTAAAGCTGTACCGGAGGAATCAGCAGTAAGCCCTTCCTGAATCCAAAGTCGAAGTTCCAATGCGTCATTCGCATAGTAGGAAGTATTTTGTCTGCCCAGCGTTTTAAGCTGGATGGTAGCAAATTCATAATCAGAAGAGAAAAAGTCAGTCAGAGCCAGAAAGTATCTGGTTTTTTCTGCCATCTCGCCTATCTCTGCTAACTTATTACTTTTGGTTAACGAAATTCTGGCTTGTGAGTATTGTCTGTTAGCAAGTTCAATTCTACCTTGGATATAATATTCTTCTGAGGATTCCTTTTCTTTATTAAAATTTCTCAAATGGGTAAGGATATTAACAGCCGCTTCCAAATCATGTAGGTGGTCCAACACAACTTCTGATTTCATCAATAGTACTCGTGTTATATATCTGTAATTAGGAGCGTTGTCTATTATTGAATTTATTTGCTCTAATGCTTTTGTGAAAAATGTATCTCTTTGGTTTGAAAAATCGAGGTTAAAATCCATTATCTGCTTTGCCCACTCGGTATAAACTTTTGCGAGTTCTTCCTGACTTTGCCATTTAAGATTTCCTTCGGTTCTTTGTATATAATATTCAAAAGCATCCACTGCTAGTTCAAACTCTTTATTTCTGCGTAAACTTCGTCCCAGCTGAAACAACGAATAATTATAATTAGTAGTCGAGTTTTCGAAAGCAGTGGCAGAGGCCAAAGCTCTTCTGTACAATTTGTTTTCCTGAAGAAGCCATATCTGTAAGCGAAATAAGGTGCTGTATACCGGATTAGTAATGGATATTTCGTTCAACTTATCTTCGATCTCCAGAATGGTAATATCATTTAAAAGCACATCATTAAACCGTAACAATGTACGCTGAATATTAGAGACCTGGTCAGGTTGAGCAGCAAGCCATGCAATCCATTCCTGTACAGCTTCCTCATAATTTCCTGACTGCAACAGTGTTGTTGATATATCATTATAAAAAAGCTGGGGGTTATTAAACACTTCCCGTGCTTTTCTCAGAACTTCAACGGATCGTTCAAACTCTTTTAGGTCTGCCATAACATTTGATGTGGAAATATAAAGCTGAAGACTTCGGGTATTTTCAGCAAGGTTTTTATCCCAGATCATATAGGCTTTTCCAGTATCACCTTTAAAATGATATAGTTCCCCTTCTAAAACTTTGACTTGTGAATCTAAGTTTGGTAAAGGTTGTAATTCCGAAAGTTTGTTTAGGGCATCGTCGTATCTCTTGAGTTGAATAAAGCATTCTAAATAACGCTCAAGGAAATAAAACTCAGTAGGATTCTCTGAAACTAATTTTCCAAAAACCGGAAGAGCAGCTTCATAATTTTGCTGCTGCATAAGCCTGTTAGCAATTTGGAATTCGTTTCCCGGTTGAGCTTTTACTACTGTAGATGAAAGAACCAGCAGGATACCTAATACAAATATGTGGAATGATTTATTCAACTGTTAATTGATATACTATTAATAATAACTTTTGGAAAATGTGTTTTCAGCTCAGAATATAGCCTGTTGATGGGTAAACCTACTACATTATAAAAATCTCCTTCAATTCTTTTAACAAAAACAGCTCCCCAATCATCTTGTATTCCATAACTTCCCGCTTTGTCAAATGGACTTCCGGACTCAATATAAGCGTCAATTTCGGATTGTGTAAGTTTAGAAAAATAAACCTTCGTAGCTTCTGAAAAATTTAAAGAGTTTACAATAGATGATTGATGATCTGTTTCAATAAGTGCAACACCTGTATATACAAAATGTTGTTTTCCACTCAATTCATTTAGCATTTTTGAAGCTTGATCCCTGTTTTCAGGTTTTCCTAGGATCCTGTCTTTATATACAACCACAGTATCCGAACCAATCGTGAGACTATCAGGATTAGTCTTTGATACATCACAAGCTTTTTGAAATGCTAAATTTTCAACCAACTTTACAGGGTCGGTTTCTTTAACATTCTCATTTACTGAGCTGGGGATTACTTTAAATTGTAACCTTAGTTGTTCTAATAGCTTTTTTCTTCGGGGACTTTGTGAAGCCAGGATAATTTTCATTCAGTCAGATATCGCCTTTGCAGTTAGTAGATAATTAAATAACTTCTTGTTCCGTTTCAAACTCTGAAAACGTTAAGGTTTATAAAAGATAAATGGCAAAAAAGAATACAAAGAATAACGATAACCACCCTATGTTTTTCTCATCGTTTAACTATAAACTGATTGGGATAGCGATATTTCTTATAATAGCCGGCTTCACAGCTATGTACATGGAAAATGAAATTGAAGGTTTTATTTCGTTATTCATTTCTCCAATTATGATAATGTCTGGTTATGTGATAGTGATATTTGCGATCTTGAAGCACAACAGGGGCAAACAGGAAGAATCAGGCCAATCTTCTTAAAGTGACGCACCGTCACGTAAATATCTTTTTTCTTTTTTCACTGATATTTGTCTTCTTCATATTTGGAGAAGTAAACGATCATATCAGGATAATGATCGCAATTTTACTTGCAACTATTTTTGGGATTATTGCTTTTCTATTAAACTGGCTTACTTATGATGGAGCATTAGCAGCTGCTATTTTTGGAGTGATTTCATATGGAATTGGAAGCTGGGAAGTCGCAATTATTGTATTGTTCTTCTTTGTTTCAGCATCTTTATTGTCAAAAGATATTGCCGCTACTGAAGATTCATTTTCTGTTAAGTTCAGGAGGGATGGCAGACAGGTTTGGGCGAACGGTTTTTGGTTGTGTTTATGGATATTAATTTGGTTTATTTCAGAGAATTCTCTCTTTTTAGCGGCTTCTGTTGCAAGTATAGCTGCAGCAACAGCTGATACCTGGGCTACAGAATTAGGAAGTAATCCCAAAAATAAAACGTATCTGATTACAAATTTAAATGAAGTTACCTCGGGTACAGACGGAGGTATAAGTTACAAAGGAAGTCTTGGCGCTTTATTTGGAGCGGCCACCATAAGTGCTATTTGTTGGTTATTGATTGGTGAAATCTCCCTTGTGATTTGTATAGTAATAGGTTTTACAGGTTTCTTGGGGTGTTTTGTCGATTCTTTTCTGGGGGTTAAACTTCAGGGCAGTTCGTATAAAATTCCCTTTTTATCAAATAATGAAAACGGAAAAATTACTGTAAGTAATAATATTGTAAACTGGCTTTCAACAGGGGCGGCATCCGTTTTAGTACTTTTAATAACATTAATAATATAATATGAAGTGGTATAGAAAATTACATTGGCAGATAATTTTAGGTTTGATATTAGGTCTGCTTTGGGGACTTGTCTCTGCTATAGCAGGTTTTAATGAATTCACCTTGGATTTTATTAAACCTTTCGGAACCATATTTATAACGCTTCTTAAACTTATTGCGGTTCCGCTGGTTTTGGCTTCCCTTGTGGCAGGTGTAACCAGTTTAAATGATACAGCATCCTTGTCACGAATGGGTGGTAAAACAGTACTTATTTATTTGTGTACAACAATTTTTGCCATTACGATAGGATTGGTTTCTGTAAATGTATGGGAGCCGGGAAAGGCACTTCCTGAAGAAACTAAAATAGAACTTCAGGAAACATATAAGGACAATGTAGGAGAGAAAGAAGAAGGAGCAATGCTTGTAAAAGAGCGTCGTCCGCTGGATTTTATTGTAGGAATTGTGCCGGATAATTTTTTTAAATCTGCGAGTGAAAATTCGAATATGCTTCAGGTTGTATTCGTTGCAATATTGCTTGGAATTGGAATCATTAAAGTTGGAGGGGAAAAAGGAAAACTTCTAGTAAATGTTTTTGATTCTTTTAATGATGTAATCATTAAGATTGTTGACTTGATCATGAAAACAGCACCATACGGTGTTTTTGCTCTAATGGCTGCATTAATTGTTGATCTGGCTGGAGACGATCTGGGAAAGGCAGGGGACCTTCTTTATGCTCTTGGAGCTTATTGTTTGGTAGTTGTTTCGGCACTTATTTTACATGTATTGCTGGTTTATACTGCGATGTTTAAGATTTTTACTAAAGTTAAACTAGGTACATTTTTTAAGGCGATAAGACCAGCAATGTTGCTTGGTTTTAGTACAAGTTCCAGTTCGGCGACTCTTCCGGTAACTATGGAAAGAGTGGAAAAAAACCTTGGAGTTGAAGAGGAGGTCTCAAGTTTCGTATTGCCAATTGGTGCAACAATTAATATGGACGGAACCAGCCTTTATCAGGCTGTAGCTGCAGTTTTTATTGCACAGGCATTAGGAATGGATTTGACAATAATCCAGCAGTTAACAATTGTACTTACCGCAACATTAGCCTCGGTTGGAGCGGCTGGAGTACCAGGAGCCGGAATTGTGATGTTGGTTGTAGTTTTACAAGCAATTGAAGTGCCTGTTGAAGGAATAGCACTCATTTTAGGTGTTGACAGAATTCTGGATATGTGCAGAACAACAGTTAACATAACAGGAGATGCAGCTGTTGCGCTTACTGTAGCATCTTCTGAAGGGAAATTAGGTACACCAAACTTGGATGATTAAAAATTGGAAATTTTTTAATTTTAATATGCCTTTTAGCGTAGAAATAGTTTAATTATAGTATAGTTTTCAGCATTGTGAAAAATGGGAATGCTTATGGCAGAACCGCTACAAAACAAAGCACTTTTTAAAACATTACATATCACCCTCTCCTTCTTTGTAATTTTTATTACAAGAGATATCTATGCTCAATCACTTCTACTCCCGGGAGATATTGTGTTTGTTTCAGTTAACGCAACTTCTAATGAATTTGAGATTGTACCTTTAATAGATTTAGAAGCGGGAACGGAGTTTAGCGTTAACAACGGCATATGGGACAATGCCGAGTTGTCTTTTAGCGAGGCAGATGAGATTGATTTTGTAATTCAAAAAAGAATAGAAGCAGGGACGCCGTTAAAATTCGGGTCTCATTCATCTGAATATTTTACAAGATCGGGAGCTCTTAATTTATCGGACCTAAAAGAGCAGTTATTTATCTATCAGAAAGATAAGGATCAATATCGGTTTTTATACGCATTGGGGTGGGGAGAAAGAGGAGGCAAAAGGGATCGGTCATTTTTTGGTTCTGAAATCCCTGAAGTGCTTAATGAAAAAAACGGAACTGTTCTCAGATTAGGTACAAATAACAACTATCAATATTACATTAGAAACGGAGCAAGTGGAACTCAGAAAATGTTGCTTTCTTTTATTTCTAATGCCGGGTTCTGGAGAGGAAATGAAGAAACTGGATTTCCTGATTTTGGAACTTCTTTTAACCTTTTATCGCCGCCGGTAATTCTCTTTGACGAAAGCCTTTCATCAGTACAAGAGAATAGAAATAAAGCCTCACTGAATGTAGCTATTTATGAGCACGACGGTTCTAAATTAACTGTTGAAGTAGCTTTTGATTCTGTATACAGTTCGTTATCACATAATGAAATTAATGATTTTAAAGCGCAAAGGATCAATTTTACAGGATTAATTGGCGATGCTGTATATGAAATAGAAGTTCCAATTAAGGATGATAAAAACTACGAAGGAACTGAGTCTGCGATATTTAATCTTCAGAATTTAAGTAATGGAAGATTTGGTGATTTTATATCACATACTGTTTTGGTTAGTGATGATGAATTGCCGGATACAAAACTGGAGATTGATGAAGGTGTAGACAGAAGTGTGCTTTTGATCCATAACCTTGAAAGCAAAGAGCTTGATATGGGAAGTTGGGAGCTTGTAAGAGGAGATATTAGATTTATTTTCCCTAGAAATACGTATCTGGGTGTAGGAGAATCACTGGTTATTGTAGGCGACGAGAGTGGAGATTCAGGACCTGTTTCAAGTGCATATTTTATGCTTGATGAAGAAGAGTCTGAGATATTTAAATCATCCGGTTCCATTAGGCTTCACAATCATGAAGGCATAAAAGTATCAGAAATTTCAATACCCGGTAAAAAAGAAGAGCAGAACAATCAGAACTTGATTAACAATTCCAAAGCTGCTTCAACTTCCGAAAATCTTAATACGATATCACAATCTTCTAAATTAAGTAGCGCTGTTAGCGAAACGCTGACTCCGGGATGGAAATCATTGTCAATTTCGGAAGTAAATACCCGCAACTTTACCACAACTGATTTATTCTATTGGAATACTAAAGAAGGGGTGTTCAAAAAATTTGAAGGTAATTCAACAGAAATAAAAGAGCATATTATTTTGGTGGGTTATTTTGATGAAACTTTGTTGCCAAAATTGACCAAAATAGAAAACCAGGCTTCTGAGTCTGAAGGCTCTGAGTTTTTAGAGATTACTGTTGAGTCAATCGATATAAACAAAAATGGCATACTGGAATCAACTGAAGGATTGAATTTAGTTAAAAATAATTCTACAGATGCATTTGTGGTTGCTCAATTGGTTAAAGGATTGAAGGATGAGCTGGATATTGAAGAGGCTATTGAAGTTTATAAAAGCTCTGCTGATTTTGACAATATCACAAAAGTTGAAAAAGAAGGGGTTATTTTATCCAATGAAGTTTTTTGGTTAAAATTCAATTCTGAATTTAATCGCAAAAATCTAGCCATAGACCTGAATAATTATACTATTTCGCCTGTGGTTGAAGATCAGGTTGAAAAAGGAATATTGGAATTTGAGTTAACAGGTAATTCTAAAGCTTCCAGTTTTTTGGTTTCTTTTTCATCAGATGAAAGTGTTCCGGATAACAGGTTGAATCTTAAACTGAATAAAGAGTTGTATTTTTCAGATTTTAATGAGCTTGTATTGACCACAAATGTGGCAGAAAACAGATATGATGTGTTTGGGATCAGTACCGATGCAAACAATATAAGTACATTACCATTAGATGTGGTATCACCCAAAAGTGGTGAACTTGAATTAAAGGTAAAAAAATGGACTGATATCCCTGAAGGATGGGTTATTAAATTAGAGGATCACAAAGAAGATAAATCATACGAAATTCATCAAAATTGGTCTTTAAAATTTACATATTCAGATGTTAGCCAAATTGAAACCGATAAAGCAAGATTTCCGAGTATCGATGATCGTTTTACTTTAAAAGTTATTCCTAAAGATTTGGTAGTAAAAGAAGAAAAAGATCTTCCGTTGAATGTTGAGCTACATCAAAATTATCCAAATCCATTTAACCCAACTACAGTTATATCTTTTTATATGCCTGAAGAAAATATGGTTAAACTTTCAGTATTTAACATAGTAGGCCAGCCGGTCGCTGTATTAATACAGGAAAATAGAGCTCAGGGTGAGCATTCTTTTGAATGGGACGCTTCAGATTTACCTAGCGGAATATATATTTATCAGTTAGAAGTAGGCACAAAAATCATGACAAGAAAAATGACTCTTGTCAAATAACAAAAATCAAAATCTTAAAACGAACACTTCCATCATAAAATGGTAACAAAGAATATTCAAGGTATCGATGTTCCCGAAATCGGACTTGGCACTTATAAATTAATCGGGAAAGAGTGTGAACAAACAGTAAAACTAGCCCTTAATCTTGGCTATCGACATATTGACACTGCTCAGGAATATAAAAATGAAAGAGAGATCGGAGAAGCTATAAAACATGCTCATATACCAAGAGAAGAGCTTTTTCTGACAACCAAAATTTCTTTGTTAAACATGGAAGCCGATGATGTAATTAAATCTACAGAAAGATCCCTTCAGGATCTGGATGTACCTTATTTAGATTTACTGCTGATTCATTGGCCAAATCCGGATGTGGATATTGAACAAACTATCGAGGCAATGCTTTCCATTAGAGATCAGGGTAAAGCGTTAAATATCGGTGTTAGTAACTTTCCAATGAAACACCTGAAGGAAGTGAACGATGAATTGGCGGCTCCTATTTTTTGTAATCAAGTAGAATACCATGCCAATTTAGGACAGTTCGATCTTCTGGATTACGCGGCTGAAAATGACCTGATGGTTACGGCGTATAGCCCTTTAGGTCAGGGAAAAATACTAGAAGAACCATTAATAAAAGAATTAGCTCAGAAGTACCAAAAATCTCCGGCTCAAATTGCATTGAGATGGTTGATTGAACAAGAGCAGGTAGTTGTTATTCCAAAAGCATCAAGCAGAGCTCACCTGGAAGAGAACATGGATATCTATGATTTTGTTCTTGATGACGATGACTTCTACGCTATTGATGAACTTCCAAAAGATCAACGAATTGTAACTCCTGATTTTGCTCCGGACTGGGAAGCTGTTTAAAATTTGCTCATGAATGAGAGAATCTGGCTTGGGATATAACCTCATCATTCTGGTTTTTCAGTTGATGTAAAGTTGATTCATGTTCGGGTGATGTCACTTGAGAATTAATAACGTCGCCATACAGAGCTTCTCGAAGAAACAGAATATCAATAGTATTTACTCTGGAAATCTGACCTGTGTTCAAAGGCTCACTCATCCATTCTAAATAACGGGCGTTATTTACATGCTGATTCATATCCAGATCAGAACGACGAACAGGGATTTCTTTTTGAGAATCGGGCTCTTCAATTCTCGGAATTTTGTCTGAACGAACCGGCAGAACATGATCTCTGTCAGATAATCTGGTATTTAGGATATCTTCGGTCATCCGAACCGGGCGTCTTGTTTTCAAGCTGATCATCATCCAGTAGCTTAAACAAACAACCAGCTCGTTATTTTCCTCATCCAGAATTCTATAGTTTCTGTAAGCTCTCAATGCATCACCTGCTGCGGGCCAGGTTTCAATTTTTACGGATTCCCTCCATTTTGGAAAGCGATTTACCTTGATATCCATTCGGTGAAGTACCCAGGTTAAATCCTGCTTATGAAGATCAGTGATATCAAAATTTAGTAGCAGAGCATGATTTCCTGCTACTTCCTGAAAAAGACTGCAAACAGATGAAAGAGTGATTTTACCGTTAGTATCAACTTCGCTTGCCCTTACTTCAAATCGTTCGGAGTAAATAGAGGTGCTGTCCATATATATTATTTAATTTCTTCCGATAACTTAAAAAATGTGAATACAAGTTCCCTCATAAAAAAAGAAGCGTTAACTTACAGTATGTTAACAAAAAGGATTATCCCTTGTCTGGATATAAAAGAAGGCAGAACAGTTAAAGGAGTAAACTTTGAAGGCTTGAGAGACGCAGGTGATCCTGTTGAACTTGCCAGGAGATATTCTGATGAAGGAGCTGATGAACTGGTTTTTTTGGATATCACTGCGACTCTGGAGAAAAGAAGAACACTGATAGAGCTTGTAAAGAGAATTTCGACAGAAATCAATATTCCATTTACTGTTGGTGGTGGTATAAAATCAGTAGAAGAAATTGAAGAACTGCTGAAAGCAGGGGCAGATAAAGTATCACTGAATAGTAGCATAGTAAAAGATCCGGAATTGATAAACAGAGCTTCAGAAGCTTTTGGAGCGCAAGCAATAGTTGCTGCAGTTGATGCGAAGCAGGTAAGTGATCATTGGGATGTATTTGTCAAAGGCGGAACGGAGAATACCGGAAAAGATGCTCTCAAATGGATGATGGAAGTTGAAGAAAGAGGTGCTGGCGAAATTCTACTTACAAGCATGGATCGAGATGGAACTAAAAAAGGCTTCGATCTGGAGCTGCTGTCCAAGGTAAACGAGTGCGTTAGCATACCTGTAATAGCAAGTGGAGGAGCAGGAACCATACAGCATTGTATTGATGCAATATTGATTTCCAATGTGGATGCCGTTCTCGCAGCAAGCATATTCCACTTTAAAGAGATAGAAATTTCAGAACTTAAGAGAGCTTTAACTGCTGAAGGAATACCAATCAGACCCAGTTAAAAAAAATAATGAAAATTTATTTATTTATGCGTAATTATTAATTTTCCTAAATTAATTAATCCCTGTTAAATTAACGGAAGCGCTTTTCTAAAATACAGAGCAAAATTGATAGCTGTCAATTCGTAACAAAAAAGCTTTTTTATGCTCTTTTAGCCTAAATTTTTAAGTAAGGACAATGCCTCTTCATTTTCGAGATATTTGAAATAGTGCAAAAAAATCGTCTTTTTTGTTGTTGTCCTTTCTTAAAAACAATTAGTGCTATCTGTAAAATGTCTAATAAATTTAATTACTGTTCTGAAGAGCATTCGGCTTGTGGCGTAGGTTTTATTACAAGCAGGAAGAAAGAGTATTCACATCGTCATTTAATAGAAGGTTTGCATGCATTAAGATGTGTGGAGCATCGCGGAGCTTGTTCAGCAGATGGAATTACCGGTGATGGAGCTGGAATAATGACCGATATTCCTTTTGATATGCTTGGCTATGAAAAAGATACTGTAGCCGTTGCAACGTTATTTTTGGCAAACGATCAGGATAAACAGAGAATAGCACTACATATTTTTGAAAATACATTCAGCTTTTTTGGGTTGGATATTTTGAATTACAGAGATGTTCCTGTAAATCATTCTGTATTGGGTAAGGATGCTTCAGCTAATGTGCCGGTAATTAAGCAGGCAATTATTAAGCGACCTGAAAGAAGTAAAACCAATTTATCGTTTGACAAAAGATTATATAATGCCAAACAGTTGACCAGGTCAAAGCTTTCGGAATCTTCATTGATTCAAAGTCTGCATTTTGCTTCATTATCAGCTCAAACGATCGTTTATAAAGCATTAACAAAAGCGGAAGCTTTAGATGAGTTCTATCCGGATCTGAAAAACGAAAAATTTACAACGCGGTTTTGTCTTTTCCACAGGCGGTTTAGTACAAATACGAAAACATCATGGGACAAAATTCAGCCACTAAGACTTATAGGGCATAATGGAGAGATCAATACAATAGCCGGGAACCGATCATGGGCTAAATCAAGAGAAAAGATGATTGGTGCAGAGCGAAATGAAATACTTACAAGATCCAATATTAGTGATTCAGGTAGCTTAAATGAAATGGTTGAGGCTTTGCGCTATCGCAGTAGTATTCCAAATGTGGAAGATATTTTGGCGATAATGATGCCACCTGCAACAGAAGCCAATCAGTTTTATACATTTTGGAGCAGAGCTATGGAGCCTTGGGATGGGCCTGCTTTTGTTAGTTACGCTAATGGATATACAATTGGAGCACGACTTGACAGAAATGGTTTTCGTCCATGCAGATGGGTACGTACTAAAGATCACTTTTATCTTTCATCAGAAGCGGGGACCTTTCATATCAGGGAGGATGAGATAGAAGGCAAGGGAACTCTTTATGCAGGAAGGGGAGTTACTGTGGATCTTAGCTCGGGCGAAGTATTATTCAGAGATCCAAGCCATTCGAAAGAGAACCATGATGCTAACTTTGATTCAAGATTAAAATCTATTCCCAAAATCATTAGGGATATTGGAACACGATACGAAGAAAAATTAGCCACTTTTAGCTATACCGATGAAGAGCTTTCTAAAGTAATATATCCAATGGCGATGACAGGTAAAGAACCTGTTGGGTCTATGGGAGATACAGCACGTCTTGCTGTACTTTCAACTGAACCCCGATCCTTTTTTGATTTCTTTTACCAAAATTTTTCACAGGTAACTAATCCTCCCCTGGATTATATAAGAGAAAAGATTGTAACCGATCTGACTGTTCACTTAGGAAAAAAGCCTAACATTTTTGAGCCCAAAGAACTTATTCCTGCAGCTCCTGCATATGAATTAAAGAGTCCTTTTTTGAGTTTAGCGCAGATGGAATTTTTAAGAGATTTGATCATTAAATATGATCCATCAGACCGTGTTGTTCCATTCGAAATCGAAACAACTTTCAAAAGAAGTCATGGATCGGTTGGTTTTAAATCCAGACTCAACTCAATTGGAGAAGAAGCAATAAAAGCGGTAAGAAGTGGCTATTCTATTATAATTTTGAGTGACAGAAACTCAGATTATGATAACCCGGGTATACCTTCACTATTAACTTTACGGAGAGTTGTTAATGCCCTTAATGATGAAGGTCTTAAGTTAAATGCATCGGTGGTTATGGACACAGGAGAAGTAAAAAGTACACATCATGCATCTGCTTTAATTGGTTTTGGAGCTCAGGCAGTATGTCCTTATTTGACTTTGGATGTTGCAAGGAATGCTGATCATCGCTCTCTCAAAGATTTGGATTCAGATACTAAGGAAAGAAATCTGCTTAAAGCGTTTGATACCGGTTTACTGAAAATAATGGCAAAATCCGGGATATCGGTTGTTAGAAGTTATCAAAGTGCGAAACTGTATTCGATATTAGGATTAGGCCCTAAAGTTGTAAATGAGTATTTCCCACAAGTTCAAAGTCCGATCGGAGGACTGGAAATCAATCAGATCGCTGAAAGTGTATTGGCCAGAACAGGAGCTTATTCAGAGGAAGAGCAGGAAAAATATAAACCCATAAAGAGCTATCAATATAAAGAGCATGCGCGTGGTAAAATGGGTGAGAAGCACTCAATGACCAATTCACGATCTAAAGTTATTCACGACTTAGTTCGGGATAAAAAGCTCGATCTAACAGATATGTCGTTATTTGATGAATATCTTAAGCTAGGACTAAATGATGAACCTGTTGCATTAAGACATCTTTTTAAACCTATATATTCTCCACAAAAGTTGCCGCTGGATAAAGTTCGTCCGGTATCTCATATCCTGAATAAATTCGGGTCGGGTGCGATGTCTTTTGGAGCAATAAGCGCTGAATCTCAGAGAGACATATTTCTAGCAATGAAGGAAATAGGAGGGCGGTGTAACAGTGGTGAAGGAGGGGAAAACCCATATTACTTCACTGAAGGGATTTCTGCTTCAGTAAAACAAATTGCTTCAGGGAGATTTGGTGTTACAGCAGAGTATCTAGTTTCAGGAGAAGAGATCCAGATAAAAGTATGTCAGGGTGCTAAACCCGGTGAGGGAGGTCAACTTATGGGTTTAAAAGTAAATGAAGATATAGCCAGAGCCCGATACGCAAATCCCGGTTTTGATTTGATATCTCCTCCACCATTGCATGATATTTATAGCATAGAAGACCTGAAACAATTAATTCATGATCTAAAGCAATTGCATCCTGAGGGAAAAGTGAGTGTTAAATTAGTTTCAGGAGTTAATATCGGAACTATAGCAGTTGGAGTAGCAAAAGCGGGCGCTGACATTATACAGGTTTCAGGAGGGGAAGGGGGAACTGGAGCTGCTTCTTTAAGTTCGATGAAACATGCAGGTCTGCCTTGGGAAATAGGCTTGCTGGAAGTGCATCAATCATTGATAGAGAATGACTTGAGAGATCATGTGATTTTAAGAACTGATGGCGGGCTCTCAAGCGGAAAGGATATTATTTTAGCTTCTATTCTTGGAGCAGAAGAATTCGATTTCGGTAAATTGCTTTTGATTGCTCAAGGTTGTGTAATGGCGAGAATCTGCGAAAAAAACACATGTCCGACAGGTATTGCAACTCATGATCCCAAATTTAAAGCCAAGTACAAAGGCAATAAAGACCATATAGTTGATACGCTAACGTATTTAGCAGAGGATGTACGAAGAGAGCTGGCAAGCATCGGAATAGAATCTCTTCAGCAGATCATGGGAGATACCAGCTTACTGTCAATTGATGATAAGCATTTACCACTCATTAATGAGCTGGGATTAGATCTAAGTTTCTTTACCTCCGCTCCAAAATATAGAAAAACAGAAAGTCTGAGATCATTATCAGATGCAGTAAGTCCATTTAATACTAAGATCATTCATCAACTGGAGGAAAAAATAAAAAAGAATGAACCTATTGATGAAGAATACAAGATTTTTAATACAGATCGTTCTGCTTTAGCTACACTCTTCGGACTTATAGCAGATAAAGAAAGTAAAAGCAGATTAGCATCCATAAAAGAAGCCGACACTACAGTTCAACCATATAATAATGAGATCAATTTAATTTTCAGAGGTAGTGCCGGACAGAGTTTTGGTGTATTTCAAACCGAAGGAGTCAACATTCGATTAATTGGTGAAGCTAACGATTCGGTTTGTAAGTCAATGAGTGGTGGAAAAACAGTAATTGTGCCTCCTGATAATGCAAAGTATAAACCGGAAGAGAACGCAATAATCGGGAATTGTGCACTGTATGGAGCTACTAGTGGAAAATTCTATGTATATGGGCAAGCCGGTGATCGGTTCGCTGTACGAAATAGTGGTGCTACGGCTGTTGTAGAGGGAACAGGGTTGCATGCCTGTGAGTATATGACAAATGGTACTGTTGTTATCCTTGGAGACACTTCAGATAATGTAGGAGCGGGGATGACTGGAGGTGAGTTGTTTCTTTATGAAGATCCTAAAACTCGGGTCAATACCGAGTATATAGTAAAAGCTGAAATGTCAAATGCAGACAGTGAGAAGCTCAGGAAAATAATAGAAGATTATCTCAAAGAAACTAATTCTTCCAAAGCAGGTTATATATTATCAGATTGGGAAAAGGTATCTAATAACTTTAATAAATTTATACCTCATTCAATGGTTGATAAGAACATTGTATCAAAAGCAGAACCCGCTAATTAGATTACTAGTTTAAAGGGTCTTCAGCTAGTTTCTTTTTTAGAGTAGCAAGTTCATTTTTTCTACGAACGTAGCATTTATGTTCCCATCGGGATAAAAAGCTTACTCCTATAAAAAGAAGTCCGAATATTATAGAGTACCATATAGGTTTATCACTCATAATCAGGCTGAGAAGTGATATTAAAAAAACAGCCGGCCAAAACCCGTATAACATACCTTTAGACAAACTAACCTGATATTCAGAAATAGATAATGCATGTTCTAAATCACCAAGAATTGACCGTTCAAAATTTTCTGTTTTATTCTTTCTAAGGAACCTGTTGATCATTCCATATACAGTAATAAGAGAAAAGAGAACCACAGAAATATATGAAAAGACGTTGCCTTCATCTTTCATAAAGTCGAAATAAACAAGTATTCCGGAAGCTATCAATCCGGTTGAAATTAATATCCATTCGGTAAGGTTAGCAGTTCGACCTGCTTTTCGTCCTTTTGCGAGAATTTTTTGATGTAGAGCTTCTTCTCGTATCACATACATAGGTTTATTGTTTTGAGAGTCCCATATTTTTTGAAGGTCATTAAATTGCATGGTGCTCCTTTGTTTCTGATTGTTTAGTCAGCTGTTTTTTAATTCTATGAATCTTCACTCCTATATTGCTTTCTGATATCCCTAGGATCTCTGACATTTCTTTATAACTAAACCCGTCTAGCATAAGAAGAGTAATTGAGCGATCAATTTTATCCAGTTTTTCTATTTCTCTGTATAGCCAGTCCAATCGCTCATCAATAGGTTCGCTTGCTTGTTCCAGAATATGCGTCACACTTTCAATATTCTGCTTTCCAATAGTATGCTTTCTATTCTTTCTGGTCCAGTTCAAAGCCACATTAAGTGCAATACGATAAAGCCAGGTACTTACTTTAGATCTTTCTTTAAAGTTGGGAATAGACCGCCATATTTGAATTGAAACCTCTTGGAAAAGATCGTTTTGATCTTCATGGTTGAACGCATAAGCACGTACCACTTTAAAAAGGAGTGGTTTGTATTCTGCAATCCAACGATCAAATATGTCTAACTGTTTTTTATTTTCCATAAGAGGGTATCTCAAACAGTTAGTAACTAAGACTAACTGATTTCTTACAATAATTTTGAACTATTTCTGAGGAATTGAAATTTATATGTATGGTAATATTAAATTTTTTCGAAACTTTGATTGGTGTTTGTAAAATGCAGACCTTTGCTTCAGAAAATTAAAATGTATAAGACTATTAAATGGGCGTTTCTAAAAAGTTAACAAAGAAAGATTATAAGTTTTTGATTGAGTTAGAAGAACTTTTATATGAAAGGAAGGAAGATATGCCGAAAGGTTCATATACCACTTCCATGTATAAAAAAGGGTTAGATAAGATCGCTCAAAAGGTAGGAGAAGAAGCAGTGGAAACTGTGATAGCTTCAAAAAATGAAGGCGATGGAGAAACTATAGCCGAAGCTGCAGATCTGATGTTTCACTTAATGTTACTACTGGCAGAAAAAGAAATTCCTATGCATAAAGTGGTTAAGTTGCTTCGTAAACGCCACAGCAAAGGAGATCATAAACATATTGGGGAGTAAATAAAAGCCCGATTCAATTAAGAATCGGGCTTTCTCTCTCTATCACACGTTATAGCTTATCAGCTATTCGCTTCTAGTGTAATATCTTCTTCAATTTCTACATCTTCACCATCTTCTACTTTGATATCTGTGATGGTTGAATCTCTGTAAGCTTCATTGGTTGACTTTATTTCGATTTTATAGGTTCCATTATCCAGACCAATAATTCTGAAATCACCATTTTCATCAGCTTGAGTTCCTGAAGTATCACTTCCGGTAATAGCATAAACATATGGGTTCTCATCAATTGGAAGAATGGTTCCTGAAATACTACCTGATGCAGTAAGGTTTGCTGTTTTTAGGACAGGCTTAAGAATATAACTTCCGTTTCCGGTCACAACTATTGAGCGTGAAGCGTCAAAGTCAATCACAAGGTCGTAAACCTGATCTTCTTCAATATCAGCTTGTACAAGCAATTTATAACCTGATGTCTGTCCGCTTGGAGTATTTAATCGGAATGTATTTCCGTTATTCAGCACAACATTATTTTCATCACCAAGAACAAGACGAACTTGATTATATCTACCCGTTTCAAGCTCAACTTCACCAAGGTCTAATATAGCTCCGTTTTGGTAGTCCAAAAGATTAACAGTGATGGTGTCATTAAATACTACTTTCCAACCTTCGTCTTCCAGTTCTTCGGCATCCATGTCTTCTGTTTCATCAAGGTCATCATCATCATTTTCTTTTACTAAGACTTGATGGATTTCGATATTAACTTCTGCATAGTCAGCAGGAGCATCTGTAAGAGAAATTCTCATAGTTCCCATACCGTCGCCATTACTGCAGGCGGTAAGACCAAAACCTAATAATAATGCGATTAACCCAAATATTTTACTTCTGAAATTTATTTCTGATCGTGGCATGTTTGTTATTCAGCTTTTATTCATTTGTAACTTGAACATGGTATGACCAGATATGTTCCGAGTATTAATTGCTAACTTTTGGAAATAAATGAGTTGCTAGAATTATGGTGATTTATCTTTTAAGCAAATCCCGTATTTCAGTTAAGAGCACTTCTTCTTTAGATGGTTCTACCGGCTTTGTATCGGGCTTTTTCTCTTCTTTTTTCATGAAGTTATTATAGACTTTTACCAAACTGAAAATTGAAATAGCCACGATGAAAAATGTAATAATGGTATTAATGAAAGCTCCATAGTTAATAGTAACAGATTCTACTGTGCCGTCGGCAAGAATCTTTTCGGATACGGTAACTGTGAGCTCACTAAAATCAACTCCTGCAATTAAATAACCCACAGGTGGCATTATTATATCATTTACAAAAGATTTTACGATTGCCCCAAAATAAGTGGCTAGTATCAAACCTACTGCTAATTCTATTACATTTCCTTTGGATACAAATTTTTTAAATTCCTGAATTAAATTTTTCATAAACACAGTGTCCCTTAAAGTCTTTTTTGATTGTTATAACTAAACAACTGATATACCACTATGAAACATTCATTATTTCTACTGATCATTTTTATAACACTGAATTCATTTCAGTTATTCGAAACCAGCAAAAACGAACAACTACAGCATCCATTTGATATAAACGATTATTCCTGGCTTGTTGGTTCCTGGAAAGGCGATGGATTTGGAGGTGTTTCCGAAGAAATTTGGTCAAAGCCGGAAAACGGAGTAATGATGGGAATGTACAGGCACATTAAAGACGACAAACTTGTGTTTTATGAATTTTTGATTCTGGATAAAACTGGCCTCAGACTGAAACATTTTCATCCTGATTTAAAAGGATGGGAAGAAAAAGATGAAACTACATTCTTTGAGATGATAGATTATTCACCCACCAAAATTGAAATGAAAGGATTGATCTTTGAAAAGAAGAGCAATGATCTGATGGAAATCAGATTAAGATTAAAAAGAGATGATAAAATAGAAACTGAAGTTTTTACAATGCACAGAATTACATTGTGAATTGTTGGTTTGGAATTGCTAGTTTGAGTTAGATAAAAATTTAACTAAAGTAGATTTACTCAAATGAATATTACAGTAAACTGGCTAAAGAAAGACTTCCATATGGAAGCGGGAAATGAAGAAGGTGGAAAGATCCGTATTGATGGCAATACTCAAATCGGAGGTTTGGAAGGTGGGATGAGCCCGATGCAATTACTGCTTGCCGGAGTGGGTGGATGCAGTGCAATCGATGTGATCTCAATACTTGAAAAGCAAAAACAAAACCTGACTAATCTGACCGTTGAAGTAGATTCAGAGAAAATAAAACTGAAAGAAGGATATTCAGAGTTCAAAGAAATCCATCTTCATTTTAAGCTTTCAGGAGATCTGGATGTAAAAAAAGTAGAGCGCGCTTTAGAACTTTCGATCACAAAATATTGCTCTGTTTCTAAGGCTTTAGAAAAAGGCTCTGAGATTAGTTATGACTATTCTATAGAAAATTAAATCTCTTATCTAGAAAACCTGTTTTTTGCCTCTAGGTGACATATTTAGTACATTGAAGTTTATAAAGTTCAATAAAACAGATACTTATATATGGCTAAATGCGAGTTATACCAAGACGTTAAAGAAGAATGGAGATGGAGACGAGTTGCAAAGAACGGGGATATAGAGGCGCATTCTACGCAGGGTTTTGAAACTGAAGAAGAAGCAAGAAAAGACGGTAAGGATTGTAAAGAGTGTACAAGTTACCTGAGGAAATTCTACTAAAGTTATAAAAACAGAATCTGGTTATTTGAGTTACAGGAAGGTATTTACTTAACTCCTGTACTACCGAATCCACCTTCACCACGATCGGTTGAGCTAAGATCACCAACTTCTTTTATCGGAAATTGTGTTACCGGTGCAATAACCATTTGTGCGATACGATCTCCATGTTCAATAATGAAATCTTCATTGCCATGGTTAATTGCGATTACTTTTACCTCGCCTCTGTAGTCAGAATCAATAGTTCCCGGAGAATTCAACATGGTAATTCCGTTACGGATGGCTAAACCACTTCTTGGACGGATCTGAGCTTCAAAACCATCCGGGATCGACATTTGCAGCCCGGTGGGAATTAAAGTTCTTTCACCGGATTTAAGTGTAACGGGTTTTTCTAATGCAGCTCGGATATCCATTCCTGCTGCTGACTTGCTTTCGTACTCAGGAAGAGGAAGGTCTTTAGCATGAGGGAGTTTTTTAAACAGGATCGAGTTCATAAATCTTTACGTGAATATTCAATTAATCGTACAATGGTATTTCCAAAAAGAACTTTTACTCTTGCTTCAAGAGGAACCCTGAGATCATCGGCTAAAAACCAAGCCCTGAACTCGCCGGAAAATCCAAAAGGACCGTCAATATTTTCGGTAGTTCCTTCACTTAAATACGTTCTAACCTCATCATCAAAAGGAGCGTAATTTCTCATTTCAATCTCAGATGAATTGGTCATATTAATATAACCGAGTTTTTTTGTTACATAAACAGGCAATCTGGAATTTTTGTCACTTCCTGCAAATAATCTGGAAAAATAGAAAATTTCTTGTCCTGAAGTAGCGGGTTCAACCAATTCAAGAGTATCGCGAGTGTCATCTTCTTCTTTGTAACGCACTACATCTTCAACACGGTCGAATTCATAAACTATTTCTTTGAACTTGTCTTCATCAGCATTGTCTTTCCAGTAGTAAGAGGAAACCGGTATTCCGTTTTCATTAACAAAAAATAAGGAATGAAATAGATCCAGTTCTGTGCCAACCAAGGGGATTCTGGAGTTTGACCTTATTGTGGTCACCAAATGCTTATTCAAAGTTCCGTTATATAGGGTATCTGAAAGCAACTCTACTTCTACCCATCCAAGTTTAAAGAATCCGTATTTTACTTCATATTTGAATGTTTCTTTAACTGAGAAGAGGTCTCCCATTTCAGGTTGATCAGCAGAGTTATCAGGGTAAGAATGCTGACCAAATATATTTGGAGAAAGAAAAAAGTAACCTAAAATGAGAAGTGAGATATATTTCATTTGAAATTAAACGATCTAGCTTTCAGTTGAGTCTTCCAGACCAATAAAATTTTTAAATGCTTCTTCATCATATCCAACTAGAACAGCTTCATCGAAAACTAAAACAGGACGTTTAATCATAGATTGATTTTCCTGCAGAGTTTGGATCATTTCCTCATCAGTAAGGTTGCGGTCTTTTAAACCCAGATTTCGGTAAGTAGTGCCTCTCTTATTCACAAGAACATCCAGCCCTACCTTAAATTCCAGTTCCTTTATCTCATCAATGGTAAGAGGCTCTTTTTTAAGATCAATGAATTCAAACTCTACCTCATTTTCAGTTAACCATTTTCTGGTTTTTTTTATGGTATCACAATTTTTTATACCAATTACATGCAACATAGCATTTCAACAATTAAGTTTTGTATTTTCAGTTAAAGATAAGGTTTGCATCATCAATAATGAACCCTAATCCTGTTTCCACACAAGCTTGTAATGAAAATCATTCCAAAATTTATTCTTATATCTGTTTTTCTTTTTCTGAGTTGCACAAGTAATGATGCTCAGCGTGAATTTGAGTCAGAAGCCTACACAGATCCGTCAGGTATAACCAGTACTTCTGCTCAGGGAGAAGTTATAAGTATCGACCCGGATGATTGGAGAATATCACCATTTTTTCAAGGTTTGATGGAGGTTACTCCTCCTTTTCAAAATCCTGCACAGTTGGGAACTGCACTAAATTTTGAATATCAGGTTACAGGAGTACAAGGAGTTTCGGGTTTAGATGTCAGAGTCCGTTACCCAAATGGATCATTGCATAATATTTACTCAAGCAGTAACAATCCTTTGGAACCCGGAATAAAAACATTTCAAATCGATCCCATAGCGTTGAGTCAGGATGGTTCTGATAATCTTGCCAGAGGTTTACATCGTATTTTCTTCTTTGACTTCAATCAGCGCCTCATATCTTACGGTGATATTGAGGTTGAATAGTTAATATAGTTTTAAGATTTATTCAGCAATAGATAGTGATCGTTGGATGTTCAATTCTCAAAGTTCTATCTTCTTAGCCTATGAGAAAACTTACAAAGTCCGAAAAAACGGTAATCGAGCGTCTGATCTTTCCCGAGTCATTTGATGTGATCATGGAAGAAACAAATATGCAGTTTGGTGAATTGCGTGATGATCTGATGAATTTGGTGAATCATCGTTTTGTGGAGGTTGTTAATTTTGAAAGTGATAAAGACAGTAAAATGGCTTTTTATGACAGTGATAATATCAAAGATTTCTCATTCCGAGCTACAAAAACAGGACTTAAAAGTTTAAATAAAGCAACTATATGAAATTTGAAGCGCGCGTTTCCGAAGAACCCATTGAAGTAGATATTTCTGAAAAAGAAAATTCTTTTAAGTCCGGCGATCTGGAAGGGGAATATGAATTTATTTCCCAAAATGGGAGATATCTTTTGAGAATCGGAACAAAACTCTACAAAATTGATAATGTAAGTTATGATGGTTCTGATATAGAGTTTTCCGTAAACGGAGACTGGTTCAAAGTTTCAGTTAAAGACGAACAGGAATTGTTACTTGACCGACTTGGATTTAAAACCGGAAATGCGGTTGCTGAAGGTTCTCTGAAATCTCCGATGCCTGGTAAGATCCTAGATATCCTGGTTTCTGAAGGAGATGAAGTTAAGAAAGGACAACCAGTTGTGATACTGGAAGCCATGAAAATGGAAAACGAATTGAAAGCTGCTATCGACGGAACCATTGCATCAATTTCAGTAGAAGTTGGTCAGTCATTGGAAAAAAATTCACCTATTTTGGAGATCGAAAACATTGGATAAATTTATTATAGAAGGCGGAACCCCCTTAAAAGGAACAATCAACATAAGTGGTTCAAAAAATGCAGCACTTCCTATTATTGCAGCTTCGCTTTTAGGAGATTCAGAAACAACTATTACGAATATTCCTCGCTTACAGGACATTTATACCTTCAACAATGTGCTGCGAGTTGTTGGTGCAAAAGTCGATTTTCAGGATAAAAAGAATACCCTGATCATTGATCCTACGAATGTTTCTCATTTGGAAGCTCCATATGATCTTGTTAGAAAAATGCGTGCTTCTTTTTATATGCTTGGAGCTTTAGTTGGTAAACATGGCTACGCAAAAGTTTCTCTTCCGGGCGGATGTGCGTGGGGACCAAGACCGGTTGATCTTCACCTTAAAGGGATGGAAGCCATGGGAATTGATACCGATCTGGACAAAGGATATGTAATTGCGAAGGCTGATAAGAATTTAAAGAAATCCAGTTTTAAGCTGGAACCAAGTAGTGTTGGCGCAACGGTGAACCTGCTTCTTGCATCTGTTCTAAGAACGGCCGAATTTACTATTGAAAATGCAGCGATGGAGCCGGATGTAGTACAATTGTGCAATGTTTTGGTGAAAATGGGCGCTGATATTTCCGGAATCGGAACAGATAGAATTACGGTTCGCGGAGTTGAGTCTTTAAATGGTGTTGAAATCTCAAATGATCCGGACAGAATTGAAGTAGGAACGTTTATGATAGCAGGAGTACTTCATCCAGATTCTGAACTTACGCTAGAAGGATGTAATGTGGATCATTTAGGAAATCTGCCTGAATTGCTTTCTAAAACCGGCGCTAAAGTTGATGTGGATGGATCTACAATAAAAGTGAAAGCCCCTAAAGAACTGGAAGCTGTTTCTGTTGCCACCGAAGTGTATCCGGGTTTTCCTACTGATATGCAGGCGCAATGGGCTACGATGATGACTCAGGCTAACGGAGTTTCAACGGTAACTGATACAGTTTACTACGATAGATTCAGTTATGTACCCGAGCTTACACGATTAGGCGCTGACATGAGATTGGAAAAGAACACAGTCACGATCTTCGGCAAAACAGACTTTGAAGGTGCTTCTGTTATGAGTACAGATCTGCGAGCCAGCGTTAGCTTAGTGCTTGCAGCGATGGTTGCAGAAAATGAAACAGAAGTTCTGAGAGTGTACCACTTAGACAGAGGCTATGAAAACCTGGAACATAAACTGAATGCAGTAGGGGCGAAGATCAAAAGAGTGGATGAGTAATTTTGGGATTGAAAAGTTAAAAAAGAAAGGTGAGAAGTGAGAAGAAGGAGTATTTAGATCACACTTGAGTAGCTAAAATTAAATCCCGAAACATTTTCATTGATCGTTGGTTCAAGGTGTTGAATCACAAACAATTAAAAGATCAATGAAAAAATTAATACTACTAACAGCATTTATACTTACTGCATTTTTAACTACTGATTCTGTGAAAGCACAGGATGGGTTCTTTTCAAATGCAAAAACACTTGAGAAAGGAGTTGGGTCTGTAGCCTTACAACCGGTTTTTCTAACCAATCAGGATGATTTCATGTTCATCATCAGAGGTGGATATGGCCTTACCAACTCAGTAACTGGTCATTTGAAGCTTGGACTGTTTGAAGATGAAACCTTCTTTGGTGGTCATTTTGAAACAGCATTGAACAGCAGCGCAGAAAGTAACATCGACGTAGCTGCACTGGTTGGTGTACATTCATACGGAGACCTGGGACTGAAACTTGGTCTGAATCTAAGTACAGATCTGGATGCAGTGAGCATTTACTCAGGAATTAACTATCAACCTTTGTTTATTGATAGCAACACTAATCATGCTATTTTAGTACCAGTTGGATTTGATGTTCACTTAAACGAAGGTTTTGACATCATGTTGGAAGGTAATATTCCTGCTAATGACGATGCCAGGTATCTTGAAGCGATCACCTTTGGAACCAGGTTTTACTTCTGAAATAAAGAAAGAGTCTGAATTTAAAGCCTGTACATTTAGTTGTGCAGGCTTTTCATTTGCTCTAAAGTTATGTGATGCTCATAAAAAGCTTTTCCAACTACCACAGCATCAATATCAGCTTTATCGAGTTGAATCAGATCTTCCTGATCAGAAACACCACCGGAAGCAATTAACTTTATTTCGGGGAAAGCTTTCTTTATAGATATATACAATTCTGTATTTGGTCCCGATAAGGTGCCATCCTTAGAAATATCTGTACAGAGTACTTCCTGAAGACCTTCCTTTATCATTCTTTCCAAAAAGTGAAAAGTATCTTCTTCAGCCGTTTCCAGCCAACCGGAATAAGCAATTTTTCCATCTTTAAGATCCATACCCAGAATCATTTGCTCCGGATATTTTTTAAGTGCTGCAATCCAATCTGCCTCATTCTTGATGGCCATAGAACTGCAAATTACTTTTGATAGTCCCGCATCCAGAAGAAATTCAACATCGGCTAACTTTCGTATTCCTCCACCTGTTTGAACGGAAATGCCAAGATCAGAAATAATATTTTTAATGTGAGGAAGGTTTACAAATTTACCTTCTTTAGCTCCGTTAAGATCCACAATGTGTATATGATCAAACCCGGATTCTTTAAATTGAGTAGCAATATTTAAAGGGTCTTTGTCATATATAGTAGCTTCTTCGTATTTGCCTTTGTGAAGACGGACAACTTGTCCATTCAGCAAGTCGATTGCCGGAATTACTTTCATTCAATTCTTTTGTGTAGTTACTTTTTTTTTGAATAAACCAGATCTAAAAAATTCTGTAGAACTTTAGATCCAACGGAGCCTGATTTCTCGGGGTGAAATTGTACTCCCATAAAATTGTCTTTTGCCACAACTGCTGAAAACGGAGTTATGTAATTACCTTCTGCGATAGTGTATTCAGAAACAGGGGCATAAAAACTGTGTACGAAATATAAATGCTTTTTCTCTTCCAGACCATGTGTAAGATGGTGCTGCTTTAATGCTTTGATAGTATTCCATCCCATGTGAGGAACTTTATCAATTTCTGAATCGAACTTTTTAAGATAACCGGGAATAATTCCAAGCCCTTTTGTATCACCTTCAGTAGAGCCTTCATACATTAATTGCATCCCCACACAGATTCCTAAAACGGGTTTGCTTGTGGTTTTAAGCCATTCATCAATTTCAAGTTCTTTCAGAGAATCCATCGCAGTTTTAGCATGACCTACACCCGGGAAAATGACGGCTTTAGCACTTTCAAGTTCTTGGGCTGACTGAGCAAAATAATAATGTGCACCCAGCCTGTCTAAGGCATTAGAAACGGAAGCGATGTTGCCTGCTTTGTACTTGATGATAGCGATCATAAATTAAAGAGAACCTTTAGAGCTCGGTATTTGGTTTTTAATTCGCCCGTTTTGTTCAACAGCCGCCTTCAAAGTGCGGGCAAAACCTTTAAAACAAGCCTCAATTTTGTGGTGATCATTGTCACCGGTACAACTAACATGAAGAGTTGCTTTCAAGTTCATTGCCAGGCTATAAAAAAAGTGCTCTAACATTTCGGTTGGGAAATCTCCAACATATTCGCGCTTCACCGGCACATCAAAAACCAAATAAGGCCTGCCTGAAAGATCGATCGCTACCGTAGCTTGAGCTTCATCCATAGCCAATACAAAACCGTAACGTTCTATTCCCTTTTTATCTCCTAAAGCCTGAGTAATTGCATCACCAAGAGCAATGGCGACATCTTCTATAGTGTGATGTTCATCAATTTCCAGATCACCTTTGCAATAAATATCAAGATCTACCAGTCCATGACGTGCTATCTGTTCCAGCATGTGATCGAAAAACTTTAGTCCGGTATCAATGTTTGATTTTCCGGTGCCATCCAGATTCAGATCTACCTTTATTTGGGTTTCTTTTGTTTCTCTTTTGATGGATGCCGTTCTATTTGGAGACAAAAGTGCAGATACAATTTGTTGCCAATCTGATGAGCTTATTACTTCTGTGTTTGCCGCATCTCTTAAAACTAACTCGGAGTCTTTAATCCCAATGGAATAATCAGCTTTTTCGATTTCAGAAAAACCAATTCCTTCCTGCTTTAGCAAATTCTTTTGATCTTCTGTAATCGCTGCTCCTGAAGCCGAGATCGAGAACCCTGCATCAACTAAGTTCTTTAATGAAGAAATAGCCTGCTCCCGGAACAGGAATTGTTTATCAACAGGCAAAAGCGTATTACTTTCTATGGATACATTCATATTAAATGTTACTTAAATGTGAAGTTTAAAAGTGGGTGTTTAGCTAAAATCATATAACTACTAACTAAATTGTGGAACCATGAATTCAAAATTTAACATTCTGTTTTGGGTACTCAGAATCGTAGCAGCAGGAATTTTACTGCAAACGTTGTTTTTTAAATTTACCGGCGCTCCCGAAAGCATATACATTTTTGAAACCGTTGGTTTAGAGCCATTTGGCAGATACGCTTCAGGGATTACTGAACTATTCGCTGCAATTTTTCTTCTGATACCAAGATTCAACTGGTTAGGCGCGCTACTTTCACTTGGAGTTATGAGCGGAGCCATCTTAAGCCATTTAACAGTTTTGGGAATCGAAGTTAAAGGCGACGGAGGATTGCTTTTTGCTCTGGCAATTGTAGTTTTTATCTGCTCCGCAGTTCTATTGTACTTTAATAAAGAAAACATTCCTGTCATTGGAGAAAAGTTTAATAAAGAATAGAAGTCCCCTCTCCAGAGGGGATTTAGGGGTGTGTCAAACATTTAACCAAGTATTTTAATAAGAGAATTCAAAAACTGATCATTTTCCTGAGTAGTGCCAATAGTAACTCTGAGGCAGTTTTCACAATGAGGCTCATTGCCTCTGTAACGCACTATTACTCCTGAGTCAGCTAATTTTTTGTATACATTCAATGCATCATCGACTTTGAACAACAGAAAATTAGCATCAGATGGAAATACTTGTTCTACTTGAGCCAGATTTTCCAATTCTGCAACAATCCGTTTCTTTTCTGAGTTAATGGATTTGATATTTTTTTGGACTGATTCCAATTTTCCAAACCCGTTCAAAGCAGCTTGAGATGTAAGTTTATTTACATTGTATGGAGCTTTAACCTTCATCATGTATTTGATGACCTCCGGGTTAGCGATTGCAATGCCCAAACGAATTCCTGCCAAACCAAATGCTTTTGAAAGTGTTTGAAGAACCACAAGGTTTGGATAGTTTTTTACTTCTTCAGCAAAGCCGGCTTGCTCAGAAAAATCGATATATGCCTCATCTACTACCACAAGTCCATCAAAATTTTCCAGAAGATGGATTATATCCTTTCGGTCCATATCATTGGCTGTAGGATTATTAGGCGAGCAGACAAAGATCAGCTTGGTGAAATCCGTAACTCTGTTCAGAATTCGTTCAGTCTGAAGTTGAAAATTCGGAGTCAACAGCACCTCATCAACTTTAATATTGTTGATATTCGCGGATACTTTATACATCCCGTACGTCGGAGGATTGGTAATAACTTTATCTTTACCAGGACTGCAAAAGATTCTGAATAACAGATCTATGGCTTCATCACTTCCGACTCCAACAAACACATTTTCAGTATCTACTTTTCTGTAGTCAGCAATAACAGATCGTAATTTCTCCTGATAGGGCATAGGATACCGATTCAATTCCAAATCACTTTCAACAGGAGATCCAAAGCTGTTTTCATTGGCATCAAGAAGTATTCCTGAGTCAAAATCATCCCTTGCAGAACGATAAGGTTTTAAGTCTCGGATATTTTCCCGGACTATTTTTTCTAAGTTGAATTTTTTATTCATTTATCTGATTCCGAATAAGTTATCATCATCCCGAACTTGTTTCGGGATCTTTGTGGAGTTTGAAAAGAAAATATGGGCACAATTGACATCAAAGCCATTGCGTAAGATCCTGTCCGCCAGCTGTCGGACAAGATGACCTATACTTTGAGAATAATATGAGTTTATCATTCGGTTCATTGAAGTAAGCCCACAAATTTGTCATTTCGATTGATTATGCGGAAGCATGAGACTGAGAAATCTAAAGAATTTAGTGGCGTATCTGAGTTTTTCAGATGTCTCACATTCGTTCGACATGACAAAGAATTCGTTCGGGACGACAAAGAAAAAGCGTTATTCATCACTATTCCCCAAAGCTTTTAAACGAATACTCACAGCATTTTTATGAGCTTGTAGTTCTTCAACTTCAGCTAGAGTTTCAACGGTCTTACCGATGTTTCTTAAACCTTCTTCCGTTAAAGTTTGCATGGTTATGGATTTTTGATAAGAACTCAGATTTACTCCACTATACATTTTTGCATATCCGTAAGTTGGTAAAGTGTGGTTGGTTCCTGATGCATAATCTCCAACACTTTCGGGAGTCAGATTTCCTAAGAAAACCGATCCTGCATTGACGATCTCATCTTTATAGTCTTCAGAATTTTCAATATTCAGGATCAAGTGTTCCGGTGCGTATTCATTGGAAAAAGAAATTGCCTGTTCAATGTTATCAACTTCTATTACAAAACTTTGATTCAGAGCTTGCTTAGCAATTTCTTTTCTTGGAAGTTCATTCAGCTGAGACTCTAACTCTGAATTGAATGAGTTCATATCGAAGTCAGGAGTAGAAACCAACACTACTTGACTGTCTTTTCCATGTTCGGCTTGAGAAAGAAGATCAGCAGCTACAAATGCAGGATTAGCTTGTTTGTCTGCTATCACCAACACTTCCGAAGGTCCTGCAGGCATATCAATGCTGATCTGTGCATCGCTGTTTTGAAGGATCATTTTAGCTGCAGTCACATATTGATTTCCGGGGCCAAGAATTTTATCCACTTTTGGTACAGATTCTGTTCCTAATGCCAAAGCTGCAACAGCCTGAGCTCCACCTGCTTTAAGGATACAATTGACCTTAGCTTTTTGAGCGATATAGATGATCTCAGGTGCAATATTCCCATCTTTTTGAGGAGGAGTAGCTAATACAACCTGTTCACAGCCGGCGATCATAGCAGGAATTGCCAGCATCATCGCAGAAGAAGGCAAAACTGCAGTTCCACCCGGAACATATAACCCAACTCTTTGGATAGCTTTGGTAACTCTCGAACATTTTACTCCCGGCATGGTTTCCACATCCAGTTTCATTGTTCGTTGAGCACGGTGAAATCTGAAAATATTATCAAATGCAGTATCGATGGCTTTTTTTATTTCTTCATCCAGTTCAACTTCGATCTTATTCGGATCAAATACCGGATTATCGATATCAACGCCGTCAAATTCTTTGGTGTAAGTTTTTAAAGCAGAATCCCCATCTGATTCGATACGATCAATAATCGGCTGTACTATACCAAATATAGATTTGAAATCGATCTTCGGACGTTCGGTCAGTTTACTGATCTCGTCACTTGCAAGATTTTTATACTGATATGTTTTCATTTTAATGCTCAATGGTTGTTGGATATTGAGTTTTGAATATTGGAATTTGTTTACAGGATCATGCTTTCAATTGGCAACATCACAATATCAGTAGCACCAACTTCTTTTAATTCTTCCATTACTGTCCAGAATTTTGTGATTGGAATCACTGTGTGTATGGCAACCATATCACTTTCAGCTAAAGGCACAATGGTCGGACTTTTCATGGATGGAATAATTGCTTTCACTTTTTCGATGGAAGCAGTAGGTGCGTTCATCATAATATAACGACTCTTTTTTGCCTGTTGATAACCATCGATTCTGACTAAAAACTTCTCGATCAGTTCTTTTTTTCCTTCCGAAAGTTCCTGATTTGTTTGTATCAGTTCTGTTTCAGATTCCATAATGGTGATCAGTTCTTCCAGGCCGTTTGCCCGGAGAGTTCCACCTGTTGATACCAAGTCAGCAATAGCATCGGCAACGCCTAACTGAGGAGTAATTTCCACAGCACCGGATATTTCAACCAGTTTTACTTTGATGTTCTGGTCTTCAAAATATTTCTGAGTGATAAAAGGATAGCTTGTAGCTATGGTTTTTCCTTCAAAATCGGAGGCAGATTTAAGTGGTCCATTTTTTGGTGCAGCAATGGATAATCTGCAACGTCCGTAATTTAATCCTCTCAGAACGGAAACATCCGAATTTTTCTCGGCACGTTCATTGGCGCCCACAAAACCAAGATCACAAATCCCATCCTGTACATATTCGGGAATGTCATCATCACGAAGGAGCAGGAGCTCGACATCGAAATTGCGGGTTTTAACCATCAGGTTTCGTTTATAGTTGTCAAACTCCACGCCGATGCCTTGTAACAGGCTCACAGTTTTATCAGTTAGCCGGCCACTTTTTTGAATAGCAATGCGTAGAGAAGTCGAAGAATCTTTCGATCGGGTCATAAGTCAGTAAAATTGTAATTGTAGTAGTAAGAATTAAGAAAAATATGTGAAAAACAGACGCTATTTACGCGTGATGATGTCCTTGATGAAGATGATGGACACCATGATGGAGGTGGGTAGTATGTAGGTTTTTTCTGTTCACGGCTCAAAGATAGTGATTAGTTGGTTATGGACAAATAGCGATTCTTAAAAAATCGATAAAACAGATAACCAGTTTTCAAATATTAGAGTTTCCTTAAATTGGAAATGATTTTGAAGCCCTTTAACGATATCTTTAACTTCTGTTAAAAATAATATAATAGATTACATGAAAACGATTGCTCAACTAACATACATTCCACTGGAAACACATAACCCAAGAGAGAAAGTACAGGATCTTCTAGAGCATCTTGCTCAATTTGATGTTCAGATCGAAGTGGGGTATTTGGCAACAACTATAATAGGGCATCCGGATGTCGTTTTTGAAGCCATTCAGGAACTATACAAAATCATGGCTGTAGAGTCCTCTAAGTTTAGATTTCACGTTGAATTGCTGAGCCCGGAAGCAGGTTAAAAAAAGTTTAGAAAATTTTGTAAGGAATCGGCTTGAAACTGTCTTACTTACAAAACGGATAAATTGTATGAGACCAAAATATTATATTTATATAGTTAGTAATCGTTCAAAAATGATCTATATCGGGTTAACCAACGACCTGAAGAATATTCTTAAAAAGCACCGCTCCCTCAGGATGAATTGTACCAAAGGTAATTTTGGACTGAATAAACTGGTTCATGTAGAAGAATATTACGATATCGATCAGGCTATTCAAAGAGAAAAAGAGCTGAAAGATTCTCCACGATCATTTAAATCCAACTTGCTTTCGTACTCCAATCCTTCTTGGGAGTGCATTCAAAGCTACTGGATGGAGAACATGGAAAGGGCGATCGCTAAATAGTACAGTTTTACTTAGTTTACTGTAAAATTTTAGCTTCTTTATATTTTTCATGAGGTATTTCTCTCTTTTTCTATGTTTAGTTTTCGTTGCTTGCAATACTAATAATTCAGGGAATGGTGAATTAACTACCAGGGAATTACTGGAAGAATTTGTTTCTTCAAATTATCCGGAATATAAATTAGTTGACTCATCTTTTTCAGTTGTTACATACAGCCCATATACCAGAATAACAGATAGATTTATAGAGCCAAATCCTACCGAATTAAGTCACTTGTTTTCTTATGACCTCAACAGTGATGGGGATAATGAGTACATATTCCAAATTTTCAAAACATATCCTTTAGATAACCCTGAGAGTAGCTACGATTCTGTATTTGAATCCAAAACGATCTTAGCTTCTCATGAAGGAAATAATTTAAGAATCATAAAAGATGACTTTGGATATAGAGGTTCTGTTTTTAATGATCAGTTTCCAAAATCAATTCGATCAAAACTTTTAGAGGCCCCATCCGGAGAATACATAAGAGGCTATCCTTTTCGTGATACTGTATATGTTGAGAATGTTGCTTTGGGCGGTTATAGTAGTTATTCGGTTGGATTAACTTTTCTTACAAAAGAGGATAGTGTGTATTCAATTCCAATGTATCTGGATTAAGTAAATCACAGATTTCTAAACAATCGCTTTAGTACCTCATTCCTTCTTTGTATCTTTACAGGCTTATAAAGAGACGGACTAAAAGCTTATATGAACAACATTCGTAATTTTTGCATAATTGCTCACATCGATCACGGGAAATCTACACTCGCTGATCGCCTTTTGCAATCAACAGGTACCATCAGTGAAAGGGAAATGCAGGAGCAGGTTCTGGACGATATGGATCTGGAACGAGAGCGTGGTATTACGATCAAAAGTCACGCCATTAAAATAGATTATAAGCGTCCAAACGGTGAACAATACAGTTTTAACCTCATTGACACACCCGGTCACGTTGATTTTGCATACGAAGTTTCCCGTGCGCTAAAAGCTTGTGAAGGAGCCATTCTTGTTGTGGACGCCGCTCAGGGAATTGAAGCTCAAACCATATCAAATTTATATCAGGCGATAGATCAGAATCTGGAAATTATTCCTGTACTCAATAAAATCGATCTTCCGGGCGCTGACCCGGAAGGCATCGGACAGCAGGTTATCGATCTCATCGGTTGTGACCGAGAAGAAATTTTGCACGTATCCGGAAAAACAGGCGAAGGCGTTCCTGCTTTACTTGAAGCCATTGTAGAAAGAGTTCCTGGGCCAAAAAGAGATGACGACAAACCGTTAAGAGCGCTGATCTTCGATTCTGTTTTTAATACATACAGAGGCTCTGTAGCTTATGTTCGTGTAATGGAAGGAACTTTGAAAAAAGGTCAGGCTTTCAAATTCATGGCGAACAAGGAAGAATACAATGCAGAGGACATTGGTTATCTGAGAATGAAATATGAGCCGGCTAAAGAACTTAAAGCAGGTGAAGTTGGCTATGTGATAGGAAGTGTGAAATCTTTGCAGGATGTAAGAGTTGGTGATACGATAACTACAGTTAATAATCCTGCTACAGAAGCAATTCCGGGATATCAGGAATCAAAACCAATGGTTTTCTCCGGAATTTATCCTACACAGGCAGAAGATTTTGAAGATCTGCGTTCAGCACTTGAAAAACTTCAGTTGAACGATGCGTCTCTATCTTACGAACCGGAAACATCTAAGGCATTAGGTTTTGGTTTCAGAGCGGGATTCCTTGGGTTACTTCACATGGAAATTGTTCAGGAGCGTTTAGATCGTGAATTCAATATTGATATCATCACAACGGTTCCTAACGTTCAGTATGAAGTTAAGCTGGAAGAGGGCAAATCCATTCAGGTAGACAATCCGAGTCAAATGCCGGAAGTCGGAGATATCGATGCAATTTTTGAACCTTATATAAAAGCCAGCATCATAACTCCTGCGGATTACATCGGTCCGATCATGAAATTATGCCAGGAAAGAAGAGGTATTTACGTAAATCAGATATTCATGCAAAATAATCGGGTCGAAATTACGTATGAAATCCCGATGGCTGAAGTTGTTTTTGATTTCTATGATAAATTGAAATCAGGAACCCGAGGTTACGCCTCATTGGATTACGAATTCATCGAATACAGAAAAGGAGATCTTGTTCGATTAGATATTCTGTTGAATGGGGAACAGGTGGATGCACTTTCGAGTATTACCCACCGCGACAAAGCATATTATCAAGGACGACGTGTTTGCGCAAAGTTGAAGGAATTAATTCCGAGGCAGCAATATGAAGTAGCGGTTCAGGCAGCAATTGGTAGTAGAATTATTGCAAGAGATTCTGTGAGAGCATTGCGTAAAGATGTGACGGCAAAATGTTATGGTGGAGATATTTCACGTAAAAGAAAACTTCTTGAAAAACAGAAGGAAGGTAAAAAGAGAATGAAACAGGTAGGATCAGTAGAAATTCCTCAAGAGGCATTTTTAGCAGTTCTATCAATGGATGAGGACGACAGATAAATGAGAGATTTTAAGAAAGTAATACTTTCAATTTTTGTAATCGGAATTTTTGTAAGTAGTTCAGCAATGGCTCAATTCGAAGAACCGGAAATAATGAAAGTGGAGAATGAAGATGTAGCTGATTATGAGGCAAAGATCAGAAGCTTCAATTTAACAGGGCAGGGTTTGTACGGACAAACCACTATTGATGGAATGTCTTCTCTTGAAATACGAGCTTTACTCCAGGGTGCATTTGGTGATCCGACTAAGACACTGGAAAGTCTTACTAAAGAAAAGAATTTCCGATTGGCTAAAGCCATTCAATTTGAGTACTGGTTTTTTGTGGATGATCCCATCGCTGATGAGCCGGTTCCCTTAATTATTCTGGATTTTACAGGCCCATTTGGAAACGGTGTAACTTTTGGTGCTGCCAGCAAGTATGTGGATCTGATGCCACAAATTATGAGAACTTTTGAGAAAGCACTATTAGAAGCAGAACCTGCTGAATTTTCGGATTATTACTTCGAAGAACAACGAATGAAATGGTATCTGATAGAAAGCGACGGGAAAAACCATGAGGTTAAACCAATTGAACAACCTTCTCATATCAAACTTAATTAAACGAATACATTGGAAGACAAAAAAACTGATGAGCAGGAAAAAAGCTCATTTTGGCAAAGAAGGAAGGAAAGATTAGAAGAAGATAAAAAGGCAAAGTCCTGGCTAAGGGAATGGGTTGATGCATTGGTATTCGCCTTTTTTGCAGCGGCTATTCTAAGGGCTTTGATATTCGGGTCTTATAAAATTCCAACTCCATCGATGGAGCAAAATCTGATGGTTGGGGATTTTCTAATCGTTTCAAACCTTACTTATGGACCAAGAACTCCGATGGGGATTTGTGTTCCTTTTACTCAATGGTGCTTACCCGGAGTTAAGCTTCCGTCAACACGTATTCCCGGGTTTCGTGATGTGGAAAGAAATGATATCATAGTTTTTAATGTGCCACATGAGATCAAACCGATTTCCCAGAAGACAAATTATATAAAGCGAGCTGTTGCAGTTGCAGGTGATACGTTAGAGATTCGTGACAAGGTGGTCTACATAAATGGCCAAAACGAAGAAGATCATGAAGGCTTACAGCGACATTATTTTTTGAAAATGAATGACAGAGTTCGTTTAAGTGAAGCAAAAATGAAATCAGTGGGCGCGGGTGCACTCCAAAACATTCCCGGCGGAAATGATATTTTCATCGACTATATAGGTGACGATACTTACAGGGTTAATTTAACTAAAGAAGCTGTTGAAGAAATCCAGAATTGGCCGGAGTTAGATTCACTATGGTTAAGCATGACACCTGAAGGTGAAACGGACCGTGGTTATGCTTCCACAAGGTCAACTTACGATTTTGCCAAAGCTTTCAGAAGTCAGGATAATTTTCCGCCCGTTGTAATTCCATTCGAAGGTCAGCAGATTGAGTTAAACAATCAGAACTGGTTTATCTATAAAGATCTTATCGAACGATATGAAAGTAATCGTCTTGAGCGCAGAGATGGAAAGATCTTTATAAACGGAGAAGAGACTAATACTTATACCGTACAGCAAAACTACTACTTTGCGATGGGTGATAATCGTGATAACAGTGAAGACAGTCGTTTTTGGGGCTTTATTCCTAAAGATCACATCATTGGCAAAGGCTTCATCGTTTGGTACTCTCATGATAAAGGCGTTCCAAGATTCAATCGTATTCTGAAGTTGATAGAGTAAGCTGCTATGTCATTCTGAGCATACTTGCGAAGAATCTTCACGACTGGATAACTGCTGGTAATACATCACTTTGTTCTTTTTTTCGATGCGAAGAGCCTTTAATTTGCAATGCTTCTTACTTTTGCCTTGATGCAAAAGTAACAAAAGATCAATAAGATTCTAAACTCCTCCCATCATAAATCAATCATCAGCGTTGATAGATATCTATCCTGATGGTTCGTCAGACAAAGAATCTTAGAGTTTTGACTTATTCCTTTAAACAAAATCTGTTGTAACCCTCCACCTGTTTCAAAATTTTTGTGAGCTCATTTCTCTAAAAAGTTACTTTTTTACCTAGATTCGATGGTCTTCGTCGGATCTAAATAGATTCGAATTCAAGGTAGTTTTTGTTCCGATGCAGAGCGTGTGGAACAAGGGTATTATTTTTTCTCTTCTATTTGCCTCCCTCACCAAACCTTATCATATTCTTCGATCAACTAACTATATCTAAACGATGAAAAAACTCGGATTTCTATTTCTTATTCTACTATTCCTAATTCCTGATTTATTTGCTCAAAATGATTATCCGGAAATTCTTTCTATGAAAGAGCGTGCGGAAGTAATTGATGAACTGCTGGAGGATAAGATACAAACCTTGCTTCCCGATCTGATGAGAAGAACAGGAATCGATATGTGGGTTGTAGTTTCCAGAGAATATAATGAAGATCCTGTGATTGAAACACTACTTCCGGCTACCTGGTTGGCTGCAAGACGCAGAACCATCTTGGTTATGTACGATCAGGGAGAGGGCAAAGGAGTAGAAACTCTTGCTGTTGCCAGATATGATGTAGGAAAAACCTTCAAGAAAGCCTGGGATAAAGAAAAAGAACCGGATCAGTGGAAAAGACTGAAAGAGATCATAGACGAGAGAAACCCAAAAAAGATCGGAGTTAATCAAAGTGATGATTGGGGATTGGCGGATGGAATAGTTGCAACTGATCTTCAGGAAATGAAATCTGCAATCGGAAAGAAATACTCAGACCGAATTGTTTCTGCAGAAAAGCTGGCAGTTGGTTGGTTAGAAACTCGATCTGCAAAAGAAATGACCATCTATCCTCAAATTGTACGAATTGCACATGAAATTATAGCTCAGGGATTTTCAGATGAAGTCATTCAGCCAGGCGTGACAACAACTGAAGATGTAGTTTGGTGGTTCAGAGAAAAAATTAGAGAGCTGAAATTGATTACCTGGTTTCATCCGAGTGTTTCTATCCAAAGAGCTGATCCGGAATCCTTTGATCATTTAAGATCTTTTTCCAGCCGACCTGATAATAATGTAATTATGCCCGGTGATCTTCTGCATGTAGATTTTGGAATAACATATCTGCGTTTAAATACCGATACTCAACAACATGCTTATATACTTCGACCCGGCGAAACAGAAGTGCCTGAATATCTGAATAAAGCTTTTGATAACGGAAACCGGCTTCAGGATATCTTCACAAATAACTTCAAAGAAGGCAGAACCGGAAATGAAGTATTGAAGATGTCACGAGAACAGGCAATAGAAGAAGGGCTTAAACCTTCCATTTATACTCATCCGATCGGATATCATGGTCATGCTGCAGGAACAACGTTAGGAATGTGGGATTCTCAGGGTGGAGTTCCGGGAAGTGGAGATTATCCATTACATTTGAATACTGCCTATTCCATCGAGTTAAATGCTGCTACTTTTATTGAAGAATGGGGAAAGGAAATCCGGATCATGCTGGAAGAAGATGCGTTTTTTGATGAATCCGGTGTCTGGTATATTGATGGAAGACAGAAAGAAATCATGATGATTCCGAGAATTCCGGCAAAGCAGTAAAATTTTAGAAGAATGAATTTCGAAAATATTGAAGCTAAAATTCAACATGCACGATCACTTTCCGAACCTGTGCCTGATCTTGGGATTGATATTGTACAGCTTCTAAAGAAAGGAATCGGAAATACGGATATCTTTTTGATCTACCGGGATAAAGAAGGGAATAAAACTCAACTTAACTACAGAGAGTTTTATGATTCTGTGTTAGATACTGCCAGATTTTTTCAATCCAAAGATTTACAAGTTGGGGATAAGATCGCCACTATTTCTCACAATCACTGGCATACTGTTGTACAGTATTTTGCAGCTTGGTTCTGTGGATTGGTTGTTGTGCCTGTAAATCTCAGTGAAGATGATCAACGGATAGAATACATATTTAAGAATGCCGGAGTAAAGATGGCTTTGGTTCGGGATGAATATGTTTCCAGAATAAAAGAAATCGTAGAATCGTCTCGTGAATTATCAGGAATGAAATTGGTTGAATGCGGTGAAAACACAGAATCATTTTCATACAAAACCGGAGATCTCAAAGAACCGGAATTCGATTCTGAAACGGATGCGTTGATCGTGTTTACATCCGGAACTACAGGGAACCCTAAAGGTGTCGTTTTAAGCCAACGTAATTTACTGGAAGACGCCCGGGCAATCAGCGACTGGCACAATATAACTTCTGATACAAGAATGATGTGTGTACTTCCCATTCATCATGTAAACGGAACCGTAGTCACGTTAATGACTCCGTTTCTGGTTGGAGGTTCGGTAGTTTTAAATGAAAAGTTTCAGATCGGTAAATTTTTCCCTGTCATCGAAGAAGAGGATGTAAAGATCGTAAGCGTTGTTCCAACTTTGCTTCAGTACCTGACCAGCTTTTATGAAGATAAAGAAACACCGGAGCTTAAGAATTTCAGTCATATTATTTGTGGAGCCGGACCACTTACCGTAAATGTTGCTAAGAACTTTGAAGCCAAATTCGGCAAGAGAATTATTCACGGATACGGACTTTCAGAAACCACCTGTTACTCGTGTTATTTACCCCTTGATATCAGCGAAGAAGAACATCAAAAATGGATGCAGGATTTCGGATACCCCAGTATTGGCGTTGCTGTTCCGGCAAATGAAATGGCGATCCATAATGAAAACGGAAATGCTTTAGATGAAGGAGAGAGAGGGGAGATCGTAATTCGAGGTGTAAATGTGATGAAAGGTTATTTCAATAATCCTGAAGCAAACGAGACAGCTTTCACAAATGGCTGGTTCAGAAGTGGGGATGAAGGATTCTATCAAAATGATGAGAAAGGGAATGCATACTATTTCATAACCGGGAGAATCAAAGAGTTGATCATCAGAGGGGGAATTAATTTTGCTCCGTTAGAAATAGATGAGGTGATAAATAAAGCTCCTGGAGTAAAGGCAGGAATTGCCGTGGGTTTCGAAAATGATTGGTACGGAGAAGAAGTTGGAGCTTATATCGAATTGCAGGAAGGAGCTGAAGAAAACGAAGAAGCAATTTTAGCTTATTGTAAAAAGCATCTTCCACATGCAAAAACTCCAAAAGTAATCGTCTTTGGGAATGAGATCCCGGTCACTTCAACAGGGAAATATCAGCGCAGGAAAGTTGCTCATTTGTTTGAGGAATGGAAGGAAGTTCAGTTTAGGAAGGGAGTTTAAATTAGGAATATGAGAATTAGGAATAGGTTAAGCTCATGTTCCTAATTCTCATATTTACTTATTCCTAATTTTCCCAAACTAGGAGGGACTTTAGCCCGGTGGACTAAAAAAATCTACTTTCGATTCACAACAGCCAGCGTACACCGGCTCACACAAACCAGTTTTCCGTTGTCATCCTCGATTTGAGTTTCCCAAATGTGGATACGGGATCCTTTTTTCACGGGAGTGGAAGTACCCCGAACCATTCCACCTTCTTGCACTGATCGTATATGATTTGCATTAATCTCCACGCCAACAGCTGTTTTATCATTTCCATCCAGAGAAAACCAGGCTCCAAGTGACGCAAGTGTTTCAGCAAGTACTACTGATGCTCCTCCGTGTAATAACCGGAATGGTTGAACGGTATTTTCATTCACGGGCATGGTTGCTATAATCTTATCTTTACTGATGTATTCGAGCTCAATTCCAACCGCATGTCCCATGTGTGGAGTACTCGAATTGAAGTAAAAATTTGCTTTTTCTTTTAAAGAATCTTCAATAAACATAAATTAATGGTTGATTAACAGTGTTAAGTTAGTGAAATTGAGCAAAGAAAGCGCTTTTAAATGTAAGTGGAAAGTGTTACTTACCAAAGAGTTATTAACCAGCTTTTTATTTTATGAAATACGATCCGGAAATAGTCCCAAATATTATTGAAACGGGCATTAGTAAAAACACTACTGGAATTTTTTCAGCAGTAAAGCGTAATGGTGAATGGTTAGAAACTTCCATTGAAGAGTTTAAGACTAAGACCAGAAATTTAGCTCTTGGGTTATATGAACTCGGTGTTCGAAAAGGAGACCGGGTTTCCATTCATTCAGAAAACAGTACAGAATGGTTGATATGTGACCAGGCTGTAATTAGCATCGGCGCAATTAACGTTGCTGTTTATACCACTCAGCCTTCTGATCAGATCAAATATATACTTGAGAACTCAGAAGCAAAGGTGCATATAGTTTCAAACGACGAGCTGTTTACTGAGACAAAGCCTCTGATGAAGGATATCACAACAGTTGAGGCTATTATTTCGATACAGCCTTCAAAGCATAAAAAGCTAAAAGGCTTTGAAGAAGTAATGGAAATGGGCGCAGCATTACATGAGAAGGAGCCGGAGCTTTTAGAGAAACTCAAATCTGAAATTGAACCGGATGATCTTGCAAATATAAATTATACTTCAGGGACCACAGGTGTTCCAAAGGGCGTAATGTTATCTCATAACAATCTGGCTTCCAATGTGTTGGCTTCTAATGAGCGCATGGCTTACAGCTCAGATGATGCAAAAGATCCAAAGATACTTTCCTATTTACCGCTGGCACACATGCTGGAACGGATAGCATCTTATATCTATATCTACACCGGTGTTCCTGTTTATTACATTGAAGATGTAAATGAGATCAAAACCGATTTCGTCACAATTAAGCCGATCTATTTTTCAACGGTTCCAAGATTGTTAGAAAAGATAATGGCGGGTTTAAAAGTAAGAGGACAAGAGTTGTCCGGACTTAAAAAGAGATTGTACTACTGGGCAATAGATCTGGCAGAAAATTATGATCCGGAAGATCCACCTACAGGTCTGGAAAAAATGAAATTCAAAGTAGCTGATAAAGCGGTTTATTCTAAGATCAGAGATGGCCTTGGTGGGAATTTGGTTGGTATGATGGTCGGCGGCGCTGCATTGGCTCCGCCTGTGATGAGATTCTTTAACGGAATTGGATATAAATGTGGCCAAGGTTATGGTTTAACAGAAACATCTCCTGTTGCCACAGGAAGTATGCCGGATTGGATCAGAATTGGATCTGCAGGAAAGCCAATTACAGATGTTGATATCAAGATCGCAGAAGACGGTGAGATTTTAATAAAAGGTCCGAATATCATGCAGGGCTATTACAAGATGCCGGAACAAACCAAAGAAGTTTTTACTGAGGACGGTTGGTTCTGCACGGGAGATATTGGTCATTTGGATGAAGACAATTGGTTGTTTATTACCGACCGAAAGAAATCCATGTTCAAACTTTCTACCGGTAAATATGTAGCACCTCAACCTATAGAAAATGCATTGGTTAACAATGGTTTCATTGATCAGGCAATGGTTGTTGGTGCAGAAGAGAAGTTTTGCTCTGCTATTATTATTCCGGACTGGAAAAATATGGAGAAGCGATTCGAGCGTTTCGGATATATACTTCCGGGTGAGAATAAAATTGAAAGCGAACATGTTCGAAATAGAATTCAAAAGGAAATTGATAAAGTGAATAAGAAACTTCCGCATTGGGAAAAAATAAAGAAATTCGTGCTGTTGGAAGAGCCGTTTACTATCGAAAAAGGCGAGCTCACTGCCAAAATGAGTATCAAGAGAGCAGGGGTAATGAAAAATCACAAAGAATTAATAGAAAGTATTTATCAAGACTAAATTATGAGTAAAGGACAACGAAGAATCAGAAAAGTAGCAGTATTGGGCTCCGGAGTTATGGGAAGTCAAATCGCTGCTCATTGTATCAATGCCGGACTTGAAGTTGTTTTATTGGATTTAAAAAGTGACGATCCGAAACGTCCCAATAAAACTGCTGAGGAAAGCATCAAAAATATCCTGAAGATGAAACCGGCTCCCTTTGGGTTGCCTGAGTTTGCCGATAGGATCAAGCTTGGAAATTTCGAAGACGACTTTGACCTGCTTAAAGATGCGGATTGGATCTGTGAGGTGATCATCGAGAGAATGGATATCAAAAAAGATATGATGTCCAGGATTGAGAAAATCCGGAAGCCTCATACCATTGTTAGTTCCAACACTTCAGGTTTACCAATTACAGAAATCGGAGAAGATTGTGGGAAGGATTTCAAAGAACATTTTTTAGGAACTCACTTCTTTAATCCTCCAAGATATATGAAGTTGCTGGAGATCATTCCAACAAAGCATACTTCTAAAGAAATTGCATGTTTTATGCATGGATTTTGTGAACGTGTTCTGGGTAAAGGCGTGGTGCTTTGTAAAGATACCCCGAACTTTATCGCAAACAGAGTTGGGATCTTTTCGATAGGGAGTATGATGCCCTATTTCTTTAACGGCGATTTCAGAGCTGAGGAAATTGATCTGCTAACAGGAACTCTGACTGGATATTCGAAGGCCGCAACATTCCGAACCGGAGACATGGCGGGTTTGGATGTTACTTTGCACGTGGCAAACAATATCATTCCATCAATTCCGAACGATGAGAAAAAAGAAGTATTCGATCTGCCGGAGCAATTCAAAAAAATGGTGGAATCCGGAAAGATCGGAAATAAAGCAGGAAAAGGATTTTATTCTAAAGTCCGGGAAAATGGAAAAACTGAATACAAAGTGATCAATCCGGAAACACTGGAATATGAGTCACAGCAAGAGCTTGAAGACCCTGTGCTTACCGAGGCTAAGAAGATCAAAGACACCAAAGAACGATTAAAGTTCTTGGCTTTTCATGATAGTAAGATCGGAAAATTTATTTGGGAAACTCAGCGAGAAGTGTTGTTGTACGCTGCTAATCGAGTACCCGAAATATCAGACAATCCTCAGGATGTAGATCGTGCAATGAAATGGGGATTTAATTGGGAATTAGGTCCGTTCGAACGTTGGGATGCTCTGGGGATGGACAAAGTGATTGATAAAATTAAAGAGGAAGGAATCCCTGTTCCTGCAATTATCACAGAGATGAAAGAAGCCGGATTTACATCTTTCTATAAAGACGGAAAAGTATATGATCCGACTTCAAAGTCCATGAAGGAAGAAAATCCATCAGCATCGGGTGAAATCAAAGTTGCTGATCTTAAGAAAAGGGATTCAGCAGTGATGGATAATGATTCAGCTGCTCTCTATGATTTAGGTGATGGTGTCGCATTATTTGAGTTCAAGACCAGAAATGCTACGCTCGGATTTGAGTTGGTTCAATCTCTTGAAAAGTCGTTGGATATAGTAGCCAAAGATTTCGAAGCTATGGTAATCGGACATGATGGAGATAATTTTGCATTCGGTGCAAATCTTATGGAAGCAATGCAGGCTAATGAATCCGGAGATTGGGATAAAGTAGTTGAAGCGGTAACAAATTTTCAAAGAACAGCGGTTGCTTTACGATACGCGCCATTTCCGGTTGTAGCGGCGCCATTTGGAAGAACATTAGGTGGAGGAACAGAGTTTTGTCTGTATTCAGATAAGATCGTAGCTCATCACGAATTGTATATGGGATTGGTGGAAGTAGGTGTTGGACTGATCCCCGCAGGAGGAGGAACTACCGAACTTCTGAAAAGAGGAATGAACAAATTGGAAGAAGATGCAGATCCCCTGCCATTTATACGTGAAGCTTTTAAAACCATGGGAATGGCTAAAGTATCCGATAGTGCACACAAAGCCCGTGAGCTTGGATTTTTGAAGGCATCTGACACAATTGTAATGAATAGAGACCTGCAAATAACTGTCGCGAAGGAAGAAGCGCTGTCAATGGTAAAAGCAGGATATCAACCTCCGGCTAAAACGGATATCAAAGTTCTTGGCGAAACGGCGCTATCTGCCATGAAGTTGATGCTTTATGTAATGCATGAATCTAAATTCATCACTGATTATGATAAAGTAGTAGTTGAACGATTGGCATTCGTGCTTGCCGGTGGAGATTTGAGTGAAGCTCAGAAAGTCCCTGAAGATTATTTATTAAAACTGGAAAGAGAAGCAATTCTGGATTGTCTTAAAGATGACCGAACACTTGCCAGAATGGAGCATATGTTAAAAACGGGGAAACCATTAAGAAATTGATGAATTATGAGTGTTGAATTTTAAATGAAGACACTCATAATTACTAATTCAAAATTAAGAATTTTATGAAAGAAGCATACATAGTTGCAGCAACACGAACAGCATGTGGTAAAGCTAATAAAGGATCACTTCGATTTACGAGACCGGATTCTATGGGTGGAGCTGTTATAAAAGAACTTTTAAAGCGAACTCCGGAAGTCAGTCCTGAAATGGTAGAAGATGTGATCATGGGATGTGCATTTCCAGAGGCATCACAAGGCCTGAATGTAGCGAAACAAATCGCAGCACTAGGTGGACTTCCTGATGAAGTTCCCGGTGTGACTGTAAACAGATTTTGTTCATCAGGATTACAAACTATTGCGATGGCAGCAGAAAGAATTATGGTTGGCGCTGCTGATGTAATTGTAGCGGGTGGTGTTGAGTCCATGTCTCTGGTTCCAATGGGTGGAATGTCTGTTCAGCCAAATCCTGAATTGGTAGATAATAAACCTGAACTATATATCAGTATGGGATTAACTGCAGAAAATGTAGCTGATAAATACGGTGTAAGTCGTGAAGATCAGGACGCTTTTGCTTATCAAAGTCATCAAAGAGCAATTGCTGCCTGGGAAAATGGAAAGTTTGATTCTCAGATAACTCCGATCGAAGTTGTAGAGAAGAAAATCAGTGCTGATGGTGAGATCATCGAAGAGAAATTTACTTTCCGGAAAGATGAAGGTCCCAGAGCAGATACAAGTAAAGAAGTTCTTGCAAGGCTACGAGCTGTATTTAAAGCAGGTGGTTCTGTTACCGCCGGAAATTCATCTCAAATGAACGATGCAGCAGCAGGAGTGATCGTAATGAGTGGTGAAAAAGTAAAAGAACTGGGACTTACTCCAATAGCACGATATGTTGGATTCTCTGTAGCCGGAGTTGCACCGGAATTGATGGGTATCGGTCCGGTAGAAGCTATTCCGAAAGTTTTAAAACAAACAGGACTTAAATTAAGTGATATAGATCTCATAGAATTGAATGAGGCGTTTGCAGCACAATCATTGGCAGTGATACGTGAACTCGGCATTGATCAGGAGATCACAAATGTAAATGGCGGAGCAATTGCTATGGGGCACCCGTTAGGTTGTACAGGAGCTAAACTTACCGTTCAGATTCTTCATGAAATGCAACCCAGAAAATCAAGATACGGAATGGTAACCATGTGTATTGGTGGTGGAATGGGTGCCGCAGGAATATTCGAAAATCTTAGCTAATCTAGAAAAATTAAAGGAACAAACATGTTTACTAAAGACACTCTTTCAGGAAAAACAATTTTAATTACCGGAGGTGGTAGCGGTTTGGGATTGGCAATGGCAAAAGGTTTTGCTGAAAGTGGAGCAAATATAGCAATCTGCGGAAGAACAGAGGAAAAGCTTCAAAAAGCTACTAAAGAAATTGAAGAAGCCGGAGAGTTTACAAAAGCAGGATACTATATTTGTGATGTGAGAGATCACGATGCAGTTACTGAAATGATCTCAAAAATTGTCGAAGACTTTGGATCAATGGAAGGGTTGGTTAATAATGCAGCCGGTAATTTCCTGAGTACTTCTGAAGATCTTACTCCCGGTGGATTTAAAGCCATAGTAGATATCGTACTTCACGGAAGCTTTAATTGTACTCATGCTTTTGGAAACTACCTGATCGACAACGAGAAAGAAGGATCGATTCTGAATATCGTTACTACTTATGCGGAGAGTACCGGATGTGCTTTTGTATTGCCGTCAGCTTGTAGTAAAGCGGGAGTTCTGGCTATGACTCGTTCATTAGCATTTGAGTGGGCAGAATATGGAATCAGAGTAAATGCGATTGCTCCCGGACCATTTCCTACTAAAGGAGCATGGTCACGTTTAGTTCCGGATAAACTGATCGAGAAAAAGTTTATTAACAAGATACCAATGAAGAGGTATGGTGAACATAAAGAATTAGCAAATCTAGCAACTTTCTTGATGTCAGATATGGCTTTGTATATGACAGGAGAGAGCGTAGTAATTGACGGCGGTGAAAGACTACAGGCCGGTCAATTTAACTTTATTAGCGATCTGATGTCCAGAAAGAAGCTCAAAAAAGCTTTTAAAGCGATGAAGCCAAAATAACTTCGTATCAGGAAAACAAACTTAGCCGTTGTTCTACTTTTTCAATCTGTTTGGCCAGTTGAATAGCATCATAACCCGAATATGCCGTTTCGGAGTTTAATTGAATAGATTTCAGAAACAGAAGAGCTGCTTTTTCAGCTGACTGTGCAGGATCAAAAGTTTGTTTTCCAAAAAAGAGGTGACCACTGTCATTTAACCGTCCGATTCTGATAGATTGTGTAGGAACATTGCAATCCAAAACTTCAGTTTTACTGGATGCGACTCTTTGGTGTTGATTCTCATGCGAGGAAACATAAATGATGATAGAAGCGGTGCTTCCGTTATCAAACCGAATGAACATATGGATAGAAATCGGGTTAGATGAGTCTAACCAACTTGACTGAGCTTCAATATGATGAATTCCGCTGTCGATCCATTTTACGCACAATCCAAGTTCGTCAATCCAGATATTTCTGAATTCATTAACCGGATCCACTAATACATTTCTGTTCATAAATCTGTTAATATGAATAAAATGAGGTCTGTGTATCGAATCCATCATCCATTGTGTTGCAGGGGCTAATGTTGGCCAATGCGAAAATTGAATTTTTACTCCGGATTCTTTCGCTGCCCGGTGTATTTTTTCAAGTTTCTGAATATCAGTAGGTTGTTTTGCGATGAGAAAACAATTATGACCGTTCTGAACAGCTTCCAAAAGGACGTCTAAATTAGTTGTTGAATCATCAAGAATAAGGCAGGCATCAACATCACTAAGATCAGAAATAGAGGGAACGAGATTGACTTCACTCACAATTCCGTGAGGTCTCAGATGCTTTTCCCATGCTACGGTTCGTGTAGCGTCGCCAACAATTCCAACTTTCATGTCGAGTAATTTAAGTTGACAGAAGATGCTAATGCAAAACTAATTAAACAAGAAAAGGCTCTTATTACTTGAATAAGAACCTTTTAAATTTTTCTATTTGAAATAAGAGTTAGTCCGGCATTACGATGGCAAGAATGAAATAAGCGAAAATGGCGAATCCGTAACTGAAAGCTAATACTACAAATAAGATTCGTACAATAGTTGGATCCCATCCAAGATATTCTGCAAGACCGGAACAAACGCCGGCCAGCATTTTATCACTTCTGGATTTCCTTAATTTTGCTGGCATAACATACAAATTTGGTTATAATCAAAGTATAGTTACGCAAGCAAAATAAAGAAGTTTCAAAAAGTTGAAATTATTTTAGTTCTTTAAGTCAGAGGGTTTAGGTGGAGGTGGTGGAGGTAGTTTATCAGAACTCTGTATGTATTCTGAATTCGACAAACGGAATAAAATTGGCATACTCATTTGAACTTCAACATTTCTTCCCCGTTGCACTCCGGGAGTGAACTTGGCTTTGCTCACTACTCTTAAAGCCTCTTCATCACAACCACCACCGATTCCACGAATGACCTTTGGGTTTTTTACATCTCCATTCTTATCAACTATGAATTGTACGGTTACACGTCCCTCTATACCGGCTCTTTGAGCTGCAGCTGGATATTCGACTTTACTTTGTAAGCCTACCTGACCGCCAACGAGTTCCGGCATGTTCTCAACAACTATAAATACTTCTTGGTCAACAGGATTGACTTTTTTTGAAGGTGGTGGTGGAGCGTTAGGGGTTTGAATAGCCATTGCTACTGCAGAAGTTTGATAATTTGGGTAATGTTTGACCCAAATCTCTGCTTTGTTATGATTTGATAATATATTGGCAGTTGACAAAATAGAAACGTTCAATTCGTTAATATTAAAAGTGATTTTATTTCCATCAACGGAACCAGCTAACTGAGCATCCTGAAATGAATGAATACCAACAATAAAAAAACCATAGTCTTTTGGACTAAGACCTAATGCGCCAACGCCATCGGTTTTCACCGTCATTTTCTTTTCTGTAAAATTTATTACTTCTTTACCATTAATTTCCATTTTGAAATCTTCAATCGATAATTCTTCATTAAGGATTTCCTCCTCAGAAAGTGTTTCAGGCCCTCTTAGGTCTGAGCAGGCAATAGGAGCTATTACCATCAGGGTTATAGACAACAGAAGAAAGAGACTTCGTTTATAAGATGTTTTATGCATTTTATGATGTTTCATGGTTTCGATTCTTTGTTTTAAAGTTGATTGTTTAACAGCCATGTTTACAGCAAAGCTTCCGTATCCTTTATTAAGAGGAATAAGCTCTAATAACATGTTGGCATATTTTTTTGGATGGATATCAGAAGTGTTCAGAACTTCCTGATCGCAGGAGATCTCCCGGTATATTTCAATTTCTTTCGTGCCAATTTTCACCAAAGGATGAAACCAGAACAAAGATTGAATTACAGACAAGGCCAGTTGTAATAGATAGTCACCTCTTCGGATATGAACCAGTTCGTGCTGAATAGCCATATCAAGTTTATAGGAGTCTTTTTTTATCTTATCGGGAAGAACAATAATGGGTTTTGACCAACCAAAAGTGAATGGAACTAAAGGATGATTATGAAAAGCTACATAAACAGAGCCATCCTTTATTCCATTGCTGAATTCTGTATTTGTTAAAGGTTCACTTACTAAATCAGCGTGTAATTTTTTAAGCTGCAGGTAACTGTAAACCAGTTTTACGATCAATAAAAAAGCTATAACCAGTAAAAATGCGGAAACTATTCCAACCAAAAAGTTAGCATCCAACCATGGAATTGTATATTCAGCTGAAATAGAATTTCCCGGAGTAGAATAAATTACAGGTAATGGATTTTCTACAATAAATATTGAAGTGCTGAAATTCGGAGAAGCGTATAAAGCAGCAATAGCTTGTAGTAAAACTGCTGAAAGCAAACCTATTGGCAAAGCAAATAAGGTAGCAACTCGAATATGATACTGATACAGAGGGTTTATGGATTTACTGAATCTAAGCAGAAGAAATATCAGAGTGGCAACACCTGTCCAAATTAGCAGAGGAAACCATATAATATCGGCAGATGAGGCTCCGAGCTGTTGTATGAAATCAAAGAAATTCTTCATTGTTCATCCTCCATATTATCAATCATGTTCTTAATGGCTTTAAGCTCTTCTTCGCTTAGATTTTCGCCTTTCACTAATGTTTGAACAAGCGCAGAAGGGGAGCCTTTAAAAACTTTGTTTATCAAGTTTGAAATGAGGCTGGACTGGACATTTTCAGGCTCAATTGCAGCACTGTATACATATGTAACGCCTTGCTTTCTGTATTTAAGAAAACCTTTATCGTTAAGGTTTTTCATAATGGTCATAACAGTAGTGTAGGCGACCTTACGAGATTTAAGAATTCTTTCCTGCACCTCTGATACGGTTGCTTCACCCAGCTCCCATACATGGTGAAGAATTTCCATTTCGCTTTCGCCAAGTGGCGTTAAAGACTTTTTCATAATTCTATTGTTAGTTAAATACTCCTACTAATATAATAGTATTTAATACTAAGTCAATAGTATTTCCAAAAAAAATCAAAGGAATGAAAAAGGCAGATGGTTAAATCTGCCTTTGAATATTAGGAAAAGGTGGTTTTAAACAGCGGGGGCCCATTCAAATTTAGGGTCACCAAACTTTTTAAGAGTTCGATAATGAGAGGCAACTGCTTCACTAAAAGTGTCGTGACAGTTATAAGGAATACCAAATTCATTAGCAATTTCTTCAACGATAGGGCTGATCTTCGGATAGTGAATACTGCATACTTTTGGGAAAAGATGGTGTTCTATCTGATAATTTAGTCCTCCTATATACCAAGACAAAACCTTATTCTTTCGTGCAAAGTTATTGGTAGTGAACATTTCATGAATAGCCCAGTGGTTATCGATCATATTCTGTTCATCAGGAATGGGATGTGTAGTTTCTTCAACTACATGTGCAAGTTGAAAGATAATTCCGAGAATTAATCCGGCTGTTAAATGGAGAGATAAAAATCCGATAAGCAATTGCCACCAGGTGATATCAAGAATCAATAATGGAAGCACAATAGCATAACCATAATAAACCAGTTTAGTTAATATTAGAGTAAACCATTCTTTTGCCGGGTGATTTTTGTTTTCATAGGGTCCCAGTTCAGGTTTAAAGAAATACCAGTAATCCTTAACAAATACCCAAAAAATGGTTGCGAAACTGTAAGCCGGAAATGCTAAATACTGTTGAAAACGATGCACGGGTTTATGTTCAGAATGTGGTGATAACCGTATAAATTCTGCTACTTCAAGATCTTCATCATGTCCATGTATATTGGTATAGGTGTGATGAATTATATTATGTGTGATCTTCCAGATGTACCCGTTTGCTCCAACAAAATCGAATGTTAAACCGATCAAGTAATTGACTGTACTGTTAGAGGAATAAGCTCCATGCAGAGCATCATGAGATACAGAGAATCCAATGCCGGCCATTCCTATACCCATTGTAATACAGAAAAACCACATCAGTGGAAGAGAAAAACCACCGGAAATTATAAGAGCGTAAGAACCGAAATAAATACTTAAAATTATTATGGTTTTTATAACCATTGAGGTATTAGCATTCTTAGAGAGATTATTCTCTTCAAAGTATTGATTTACCCTTGCCTTTACAGTTTTACTGAATTCCCGATCAATTTTATTGTTAAAAGTTACCTTATCAGCCATTACGTAGATTTTATTTACGATGTAATTTTGAAAACATTTTAATCCCCATCAAATCACACATAATTTAATTCATTTTTAGGAATAAATATGAAAAGAAAAGAAGAAAGAAATTTTCACTTCAAAATGTGTTAAAAATTATGTATTTACGAGGAACTTAACTTTGAAATATGAAAAGAGAATACAATATATTGATTGGCGGAGTTATTATTATCGGGCTCCTTTATGGGATTCCATCTTACATGGGTTATATTTGGGCTGGTCTATTTCTCTCACTTTTTGGATCAGTTATATATCTGGTGGTTCTGTACAAATATGGTAAAAAGAATTATAAAAACACTGATTCAGCAAAGATAACAATAGGTTTTTTCTCTCTATTAATTGTTAATTCTTTAGCCATCTTCAGCTTTGATTATTACAGAGCAAATACTCAAAAAGAATTGCTTAGAGAAATTCGAATTACCATTGACAGTTCAATTATTGAAACTGAGATAAGGGCTGAGCTCCTTGAAGTATATCGAGGATATCTGTTATCAAATCAGGAGGAAGATGTATCAGTTATTGAAACCGCTAATAATTTTTTTGGTGAGCGACTTAAAGATGATCATAAGTTTCAGGTAAAAACAGCTGAACTGGAAGATGAATTAAACTTTGTTTATTACAAAGATCCCGGGTCTGATAGCTTTACGATATATTCAACAGCGCCTCATTCTCAAAGCTGGGATGATGATTTTGAAAATTGGGATGGTTCGGTTGGGCTTCTTCAAACAAAAACAACATTAACAGAGGAGGGAGTTACCCATGAAAGACAAAACTAAGAAATGGTTACCCTGGTTATCATCTGTGTTAATTGGCATTATAATTTCCTATGCATTAGTAGCTATTTCAGAATCGTATACATTATCATCATATCCGGGAGTGTTTTTGCCAAGTCCGGTTCCGTCCACTCAAGTGAATGGAATTTCTGTGATCGAATCTATTAACGAATTTTCGGGAGACGCAACCACTTCCGCCTTCTACAAAGGAGCAAGAGAAGGAATAGCGCTTAGCTTGATACTTATTTTAGTTGTTATCCCTTTCTTATTTGTAAAAGGAACTTTGCAATCTGAGAAAAGAGAAAACCCTACAGCACTTTGGTATACCGGAAGCGCTTTAATGCTTATAATTGTAATTATGCCCATAATTGCAGGAGTGTCTAAGATTTATTGGTTCCAAAATGGAAAAGAAAATTCACAGATGAGCAGAACTCGAGACTTAATGCGAATGGAACTTACTGATGTTTCTTTTATTGTAGCTGAACAAATTCTGGAGTTGAACGAAATCTCTTCGATGTCTGAACTAAATATTGAAAATATCCCTGAGATCAAAAATTCGGAATATCCATACAAGTTGGTATCAAATCCGAAGGATACTTCTGTAACCATTACCATTTCTTCTGATAAGGTTAATAACTTTACAGCGACTACAATTATCCGCCCATACTCTGATCAAATTTTTAAGTACAAAAGAACATATTAAGAAAATGGAATTTCGAACATAAGCATTTGGTTTAACCAAAAGATCAAATGCCTATGAAAAATATCAACAGTTACCGAAAGTTTTCCCGCAACAACAATGAGCCAAACGAGAATGGCGATTATGTCCTTTATTGGATGCAGATCAATCGAAGATTTCAGTATAACTACGCTCTGGAATACGCTGTAGGCTGGGCAAATAAATTAGGTAAACCACTGCTTATCTACGAGGGACTTTCAATTGAATATCCCTGGGCATGCGATCGATTTCATGCATTCATCATGCAAGGCATGAAAGAAAATTTAGAATTCACTCAGTCCAACGATTTGAACTATTTCAGTTTTGTGGAACCGGAGATTGGAGCGGGGAAAGGACTGTTCTATCGATTAGCTGAAAATGCTTGTACTGTTATTTCGGATGAATATCCTGTCTTTATCATCAAAAAGCACAATGAACGGGTCGCTGATAAAATTGATGTTCCATATACCACTATAGACTCAAACGGCATCATTCCACTTGGGGTAACTGATAAAGATCCATATTCGGCATATCTGTTCAGAAAGATCATGCAAAAACATTTCAAGGAAGGATTTACAAACCCACCTAAAAAAGATCCAATCGATGAGTTAGAGAACAAAGATCAGATCGAATTGCCTAAAGATTTTCTGAATGATTATCCAAAAGTAGATAAGATGCTCGAGAACATCGAAGAAACTATATCCGGGTTAGATATTGATCATGAAGTCGGAGTTATCGACATGACAGGAACCAGGCAAGCAGCATTGGGAAAGCTGGGTCAATTTATAGGGCACAGTTTGTTGGAATATGATGAGAAAAGGAATCATCCGGATAAAAAGAAAACAAGCGGTTTAAGTCCGTGGCTGCACTTCGGTAAGATCAGTGAGTTTGAAATCGTTAAGGCAGCATTGGAACATCAGCCGGAGGGATGGACTCTGGAAGATCTTACACCGAACGGAGGTAAGAACAGTGGATTTTTTAACGGAGATGAAAACATAGAAAGCTTTCTCGACGAGGTGATCACTTGGAGGGAAGTTGGATTTCATTTTGCACATCATGTTGATAATTATGATGAATTTGAGTCGCTGCCAAACTGGGCCAGAACAACTATGGAAGAACACAAAGATGATGTTCGTGAGTATGTGTACACTCTGGAAGAATTTGAACTGTCCAAAACACACGACGAAATTTGGAATGCAGCTCAAACTCAGTTGAGAGAAGAAGGAATCATTCATAATTACTTACGAATGCTGTGGGGAAAAAAGATCATAGAATGGACTCCGAATCATCGAACTGCGCTTGAATACATGATAGAACTGAATAACAAATATGCGATCGATGGGAGAGACCCAAATAGCTATTCCGGGATATTCTGGTGTTTTGGTCGCTTTGACCGAGCCTGGCAGGAAAGAGAGATATTTGGTAAGCTCCGTTACATGACCAGCGAAAGCACCAGAAAAAAAGTAAAGCTGGATCAGTATCTTGCGAAGTACGGAAACCAAAAAAAATTGCTATAAATGTACTTCAGTACCTTTTTCTATCATAAAAAATATTATTGGTTTAAAGATTGGAAAGTCTACACTTTGTTAGCATATAGCTTTATTACAATAATTTTAATGATGGGCTTATTCAAAGAAGTCGAAAATGCTTACGAGATGAGCATATTTATAATGATTGTGATTATAGGTTCCACATCATTCATTTCATATCGTAGCAAAGAAGCATTAATGGGCACGATAATAGGTAAATTAGAGTTTGACGAATTTGGTATTAAAGCAGGAAATGAAGAATACCTTTACAGCGAAATAGAGGTTCTTAGGTTCAGTGCAGAAAATGTTGATGGAGAAGAAGATTCTCCAATATTCAGATTGAAATTAACATATAAGCCAAATATTAAGAATGGATCAGGTAATCATATTGTATTTAAATATGAAGATAAAATCGTTAAGTATAGATTTTTATTAAACTCATTAAAGAAGAAAAAAGAATTTTATTCAGCCATTGGTTTGTTAGTAAAAAAAGGCCATTTAAGTAGTGAAGTAGCTTTGAAAAATCTAAAATTCTATTCATATGAAAAAGCTCAGAAATTCAAAGCCAAATATTATCAAGAGTGATTTTTGCCCCGCAATAACATATATTGCACATGTTCAACCAATCCAACAAAATGGATCTATTTCAAGATAAAAATGCATCTTCATTTCAGGTAAACGATTCAGGTCAAAGCTATTCAGATGAGCCTTTGGCTACCAGAATGCGCCCACAATCTTTGGAAGAATTTGCAGGTCAAGAGCATTTGGTAGGTGAAGGAAAGATGCTTCAAAGAATGATCGAAAGTGGGATCATAGGATCGTTGATCTTTTACGGTCCGCCAAGCTCCGGAAAAACAACTTTAGCTCATGTCATTTCGAAAGAAATAAAAGCCAGTTTTAAAGTCATCAACGCGGTTCTGGATGGTATAAAAGAGCTTCGAACTGTAGTAGAGCAAGCAGAAAAACTTAAAAAATTGAATGGACGAAAAACCATTCTTTTTGTAGATGAGATCCATCGTTGGAACAAAGCTCAACAAGATGCACTACTTCCTCATTTGGAATCAGGGATCATTACATTGGTGGGTGCTACGACTGAAAATCCTTTTTACTCTCTGGTAAATCCATTGCTTTCACGTTGCCAGTTGTTCGAGTTGTTTCCTTTAACAGTTCCTGATGTAAGAAGAATGCTTGATCGAGCGTTAGGAGACGCGGAGAAGGGCTTGGGTGGAAAGTCAATTAAAGTTGAGGAAGAAGCATTAGATCATTTTGCGGATTATGCAGGAGGGGATGTTCGAAATGCATTGAATGCATTGGAAGTAGCAGTTCTTTCCAGCAAGAAAAATGAGCAGGGTGAAATCCATATTACCCAAGAGATCGCCGAAGAAAGTATACAGAGAAGAAATGTTCGTTATGACCGTACCGGAGATGAACACTATCATTTTGCTTCAGCTTTTATCAAATCTTTAAGAGGTTCGGATACTGACGCTGCGTTGTATTGGATGAGTGCAATGCTGGAAGGCGGTGATGACCCGAATTTCATCTTCAGAAGATTACTCATTTTTGCCAGTGAAGATGTGGGAATGGCGGAACCGAACGCAATTACAATTGTCAATTCCTGTCAGGAAGCTTTTATGAAAACAGGAATGCCGGAAGGGATGTACTTTTTATCTCACGCTTGTACGTATTTGAGTATTTGTCCTAAGAGTAACAGCACCAAAGGAATTTTCGAAGCGGGTAAAGAGGTCAAGGAAAAGGGTATTGGTGCAGTTCCTCCATATTTAAAAGACAGAACAGCAAATCGGCTTTCATCTACATATCTGGATACAGAAAATGCTTCAAAAGATTATAAATATCCTCACAGCTTTGATGGTAATTGGGTTGATCAGGAATACCTGCCTCAGGTTTTAAAAGGGAAAAGGTTTTATGAGCCCGGAAAAGAAGGCAGAGAAGGTTTGTTAATAAAGAGATTGAATGAGATCAAAAACAGGTCTTAATCTTTTTGAATAGAATTTAGGAGAGGCAAAGAAAAGTGAAAAGTACTTCCTTGACCGGGTTCGCTTTCAGCCCATATTCTTCCATTATGTCGAACGATCATTTCTTTACAGAGGCTTAAACCAATTCCGGTTCCATGTTCATCATCAGTTCCCTCTGTGCTGATGTAAGTATCCATTTTAAATATTTTTGGGATAAGATGTTTCTTAATACCAACTCCTGAATCAGATATGGATACAACAGCTTCATCTCTGTTCTTTTCAGCCGAAATTTTAATTATTCCATCATGAGGAGTAAATTTAAGAGCATTCGAAATCAGGTTTCTCAGAACAGTTTTAAGTCCGTTTGGATCTGCAGTAATTTTAATATCAGTATTTTTTCTTTGGATCGTAATATTTTTCCTTTGTTGATGGTCCTGAAGTAAAGCTATAGTTTCATCCAAACATTCATCTAAATTATTGATAGTATGTTTCATCTCCAGTTCACCTGTTTGGCTTGCTGCCCAGTCCAACAGGTTGGTAAAAAGTGTACTGGTTCTTTTAGTTGTATCCGCGATCATCTTGCTATATTCAATAACTTGATCCGTATTCCCCTTCTCGGCATTGTTCCTAATCATTTCACTAAGTCCTGAAATCCCCATAAAAGGAGATTGTAAATCATGAGCCAGAACAGAGAATAGTTTGTCTTTGGTTTTAACCAGTGAGCTTAATTCCTCTCTCTTATTAATTAGTTCAGCGTTATTCTCACGTAGTTCGTTAATCAGTTTTTCTGTTTTTTGAGCAGCTTCTTCAAGCATTCGAAGTAAAAACAAAATTATGTACAGATATCCGATGAGAACCAAAAAGATTGTAGTAGAGGAGTTCATTAAAAAGGGATTCTTGCTAACCAATAATATGACCCCAAACTGTACAAGGTAAAGCACAGCACTTATAATGAACATGTTCTTATGGATAGTTAATCCTAAGAGTGGCATTATTACCCAAAAGAAAAGAGTGTTCCTGATGTAGAATGATGAAAAATCAGCTTCAGATATTTGGAAAAAGGGAGCGACCAAAAGATTTACTAATAGTATCAGTGCAAAAAGAGAAAGGCTGAATTCAATTTTTGGCTTTTTTATTAAATGAAAAATTAAAGCCAAAGAAGTAAAAAAACTACAAGCTATATTCATCAACGCAAGCTCATACGAAACGGGAAACAGTAACGCGTCAGTTATATAACCTATTAAACCAATGAGCCCAATAACAGATACTATCCTAGGATCTTTTATTGAAAGTTTTGCCATTATCAGATTGCCTTTAGAAAGGCTTTAAGCACTTCTATGTTTATTAGAAACCTATTTATAATATATAAGATTATCGTAATTTCTATACTAAATTAAAAACTAGTCCGGTAAAATATCCAACACTTCAAATAAATGAATGATTTGATGAGAATAGTGTTACTTAGTGAAAACACAATAGCTGAATGAATTTAAAAATAATTAGTAGTACCGATCGCCCGAACTCTTGGGCATTAAAAGTATCACATTATGTCTCAGGGCTTTATAAAACAAAAGATATAGAAGCTCAAGTAATAAGCTTAGAGGATTTTCCATTAGTTGATGTGATTGGAGGCAAGTATGGAAAAGAAATCCCTGCCATAAATAAGTTCAGAGATCCCATCTTGAATGCTGATGCACTTATATTTGTAATTCCGGAATACAACGGAGGGTTTCCCGGAATCCTGAAAATGTTTATAGATTATCTGCCATTTCCAGGAGCATTCGAGAAAATGCCGATGGCATTTATCGGTGAAGCTTCCGGCGCATTCGGAGCGCTGAGATCTGTTGAGCAATTTCAGATGATTGCGAATTACAGAAATGCACTTCAGTTTCCCGAAAGAGTTTTTATACCTAGAGTATCCAAAGAATTTGATCCCGAGACAGGATTAAAAGATGACTTCAAGCAAAAACTTTTAAATTCTCAGACTGAGAACTTTATCAAGTTTGTTCGGGATAACTCTTAGTTAGATTTTAGCATGTAACCCACTCCGTGCAAGGTAATTAAGTAGCGCGGGTCGTCAGGGTGGATTTCAATTTTTGCTCTTAACTTTGAAATATGAACATCTACAGTTCTTGTATTTGTGCTGTATTCATATCTCCATACTTTTTCGAGTAACTCATCTCTGGAAACAGGATTGTTGGCATGAGATAACAAATATCTGATCAGCTCTACTTCACGGGCAGTTAGTTCAACGGTTTTATTGGCAGGGTGTATAGCTTCGCTTTCGGCAAGATCCAGTTTAACTTCACCTAATTGAAGAATATCAACTTCTCCGGCATTGGAGTAGGTGCCGGCTCTTCTTAAACGTGCTTTAATTCTTGCGAGAAGTTCTTTAACCCCAAAAGGCTTTGTAAGATAGTCATCAGCTCCAAGCTCAAGTCCTTTAACTTTATCAGTTTCCTGATCTTTAGCAGTAAGCATAATGATCGGAAAGGTGTACTTGAGCTCCCGTACATCTTTGCAAATATCATAGCCACTTTTTCCGGGCAACATAATATCCAGAATCATTAAGTCCGGATCATGCTCTTTAACCATTTCAACAGCACTTTCCCCATCTTCACTTACAAATACGGTAAATCCTTCACCTTCAAGCGTGTCTTGAAGTGTAAAAATTAGACTTGGTTCATCCTCTACAATTAGGATTTTAGAACTCTTCTCTGCCATATCTTATTATTTGAAATTGTAAGTTTGGATTATACTACTTTTTTCTGAGTAGTTTTAGTGTCTTCTGTATTTAGTTTGGGAAAAGATAATGTAAATGTTGTTCCGGAGCCATAGTCACTGTCCACAGTAATATCCCCACCGTTTAGCAACATTAAATTTCGAACAATGCTCAACCCTAAACCATGTCCTTTGGTTTTAGCTACTAATGTCTCTTCAACCCTGTAGAATTTTTTAAAGATGTTTTTGAGTTCATTCTCTTTTATCCCCACTCCATAATCTCTTACTGAAAGTTTAATAAGGTTATCATCTTCAAAAAGCTTGATCTCAATTTTTTTAGTATCAGAACTATATTTTATTGCATTTTCGATAAGGTTTCCCAGAATAGTTTCAATATTATCACCATCTACCCAAACCTTAAAATCATCTTTATTTTCAACGCTGTATTCTAAATCAAACTTTTTTTCAGCTATAAACTCTGAATTCTCTTCTAAGTAAGCGTCAACTAAATTTTTTAAATCTTGTTGTTTGGCATTTATTAGAGTTTCGCCGGCATCATATTTAGCAACATCCAGCAGCTTTTCAATCATTTTTCTCAAACGAATGGATTCATCATAAATATGAGCTCCATATTTTTTAAGGCGTTCGGGTTCAGTTACTCTTCCATCCGAAATATTTTCTCCGGCAGCCTGCATTACAGCTAATGGAGTTTTAAGCTCATGTGTAACATTAGCAAGAAATCCTGCTTGTCTCATAGAGAGTTCTCGTTCTTTTTGGGCTGTATAAAACATAAAGAGTAAAGAACCAACTAAGAAGAGAACAGCAAATCCGAGAACAATAATATTTTTTCGAAAAGTATCTTGATAAGCTGATGTTATAGGAGGATTAAGGAAAGCAACTTTTAAAATCCAGTCACTGAAAAACCTTGGAAAGCGAACTCTGTTATCAACTAGGTCGACACTAAAATCAACAGAAGAGTTATTGGAAGCTAAGACAACATCTTTGCGATGATCATGCAACCAAACTATAGTACCATCATTTTCTACACCACCAAAATACTGATAAATAAGAGGAGCAATAAGCTTTTCGACAATAGCCTCCTGATCTAAAATAAAAGTAAAGTAGCCTATTACTCTGTTTTCTGTCAAGTTGATCAAGCCGATATTCATACTTCTGTGAGCATCAAATTCGATCATGGATCGCCATCTCAGATCAAAGTTGTTGATCTGTATACGAGTTGCAGAACGTATAAGTCCTACTCCGTCGCAAACTAAGCTACTGTAATTCTGAGTGGTTTCCATTTTTCTGTCACTTTGATTGAAATAGTAAATGGAAGTTTCAGCTTCACAAGGATCTTTAGAAGCAGGAGTATAATAAATAGATGAAGTATAGGGGTTGTCTGCAAGATCAATAAAGATCTTTTCTAATGTTTTGGAGAATTTGCCTTCATCCTGTAGAGATTCTTCAGCTTTGTTATCTATATTTAAGAGCTTAGTGAAAGGTTGGTAAATTTCACTTTGTACTAAAGATGTTATTTCTTCGGCTTTTTTTAGCTGCCGTTCGCTTTCACTTTCTGTTACTCTTTCTCTTATATCATACAGACTAAATACATTCATGCCGGTTAGTGCTATAATTGCGACTAATCCTAGCATGAGCAATATCCAACGCAAAAGCCGATTTCGGCCAATTTTTTTGGCTGTTATAAAATTCATGTGCCTAAAATAGCAGAATCTTTATTCCCGTCCATTTAATGGAAGTAAAAAAATGAATAAGAATAAAGAGAAGTAGAGAGTTAGAGCTTTTCGAAATTTTTCTCGAGAGATTCCTTTAATACATCAAATTCTATTGGTTTAACTAAGTAATCCAGATAGTTTGTTTCTTTGGCTCTTTCAACGTGGTAGGGATCTGAATTTCCGGTGATATAAATTACAGGCACGTCAGAAAATTTCCTGATTTCGAGCATAGCATCTATACCGTCCATTTCACCTTCCAGAGAAATATCCATTAAGATTAGATCAGGCTTTATTCGTTTCGCTATTTCAATGGCAGTTTTACCATATACTAATTCCCCTTCAGCACCATAGCCAAGTTTTTCTAAATAGCTTTCGTAAAGCAGATTAAGGATGAGATCGTCTTCAACGATCATAACCGTTTTCTGTTTTTTGTCCATATAATTAGCTCTTCTTAAATCAGCTTATATAATAAGAGGATTAATGGATAAAGAAAATTCTTATTACTAAAGATTTTTAGATTAAAAAAAATACAAAAACACTCTTTGTAAAATCAATTTAAGGTTAAAACTAAATAAGTTGCCTCATTTAAGTTATTATAGTATTCTGTTTTGATTTTTAGTGATGTTTCAAAATGGCAGGGTATAGTGATTAGAAAAAAGAATGAAGGACATCGGACGTCTTTATAAAAAAACATCTGTCAGCAAACTCAATGTTGATAAGAAAGTGGTAAGTATTTTACTGGTATTTATTGTGCTAGTGATATCGCTTCTTATTTCTATTGTTGTATCTACTAATTCATTATCTGCATTACGCGGTTTCGCTTCTTTCCAAACCAATTGGACAACAGTACGTAAAGATGTGACCTTTAATCTGGTTAACTATCTTCGCACTCAGGATCAGGATTATAAAACTCATGTGGATAGTTCTGTACTTCTTATCCAGGATATGGAGCAGATAAGAATTGAGTTGATGAATGATAATACTGATAGAGAATTGGTAGTAGCATTGTTAGAAAAAACGCATTCTGTACCAGCTGATATAGGAAAAATGATAACCACATTCGAAAATTTCCATGAATTCAGTGAGTTCAAAGAAACAGTGGCATTATGGATCGAATCTGATTCATTGATCTATGAACTTGAAGATATTTCAAATAGAGCTGAGAACCTGATCATTGCAAATAGTTTTACAGAATCAGAACAGGCAAATTTGATTTCCAGAGTTATTGTATTAGACGATAAGCTGACGCAAATGCAGTTCAAATTATCCAGGTCATTGGCGAGAGGTACTGAGCTTTTAAATCTTGTTATCGTTTGTGTAATTATTTCTTTGGTTGTAATAAGTATAGTAGTTGGTAGTATACTTTCATTAAGGTTCCTGAAAAGTATTAAAAAGTGGAGTGAAGAAATTGAGCTTAGTGAGCAAAAGTATCGATCTCTGTTTGATCAAAATCCGAATGCGGTTTTTTCGGTGTCACCTCTTGGAAAACTAATAAACGCAAACAGAGTACTTGAGCAACTGATAGGCTACTCTGCAGAAGAAATGAAAAATTCTACTTTTCAGAGATTTGTAGATAAAACCCAGGTTGAAAAAGTACGAAATCATTTTCTTTTGGCTTTAAGAGGGAGATCACAGACTTACGAAACACAGATATTAAGAGAGGACGGAAGTTATATATCCGCTGAAGTTACGAACCTTCCTATTATTGTGGATGGTGAAATTACCGGTATTTACGGTGTGATAAACGACATAACACAAAGAAAAGAAGCGGAACAGAAAATTAAAGATCAGCTTGTAGAAAAAACCTATCTCTTATCAGAAGTACATGATCGTGTAAAGAATAACTTGGCTTTGGTTTCTACTTTGGTGCAGTTACAACAGAATGAGATTGAAAAACAGGACCGGAGTGAAAGTTTTGTAAATACTGTTTCCAGAATAAGGTCGATGGCATTGGTACACGAACGGTTATACCAAAATGAAACGTTTTCCAGCATCAGAATGGATGAATATATAAACGATCTTATAGAGAATATTCAACTTAAAGGCTATCAAAAAATTAAGAAACCGAGACTGGAGCTGGAAACAACTCCGGTTAGTCTCAGTATTGAACAAGCCATCCCAACCGGATTACTTTTGAATGAGGTATTAGTAAATGCTTTTAAGTACGGTTCTGATCCTTTAGATCCGGTGATCAAGGTAAATATGTCATCACTTGATGGTGAAGTGATGATCAAAGTTTCTGATAACGGTCCGGGGCTTCCAAATAACTTTGAGTTGGAAAAACCGGAAACATTGGGCTTCCGGTTGGTTTCGGTGCTGTTAAAGCAGTTAAAAGCCAGCTTTGTTATTAACAATGATAATGGAGCGTCTTTCACGTTCAGATATAAGATCGAAAAGCCGGTGACTTCCAAAAGAGCGATGAAGCGTCGGCTTGTGAATTAGGTTTTAGATTTAGAATGGAGGCTAAGGCTTTCCCCAAAGCTCTCTTAAGTCTCTGACTTAAAGAGCAGCAGGAGATGATCAGAAAAGCTTTAACTGGTGAATGAAAAATTAGATTCATGAAAAAAATACTGCTATTTATTTGTTTATTAATGTTTATTTTTTGTGAAAATGAAGTTATAAAAGAAGGGGAAGTAACTGCTTCTTTCAAGAAAGGATATACGCATTATGCTAGGGTCGAAGAGATAACCAACAATAAAAAGAATGTCATTAACTTTGAGTTATATAGTATCCCTGATTCTCTAGGGTATTTATACTCTAACAGAGATTCCTTATTAAAATCTGCAGTCGGTGGGAATGTGCAAAGCTTAAAAATCTTGAGAGATAATAACCTTGATGAGGACTTCACAATAGATATAGGTAACTTTACAAAATTGAGAAGTTATATTTTTAAAGTCCCTTCAGAAGACTATAGGCATAATCTTGAAAAAGTAATCTGGAATGAGGAAGGTGGTAATTCAATTTATTTACCTAACATAAGTATCGCAGTACATTACTGAGCTAATGTGAATAGAATGAATTTATAAAAGCCCAAAGCTCTCTTAAGTCTCTGACTTAAAGAGCAGAAGCACAGCAAGTTTGTAACTTGCATTACGGTCAATGCTTTTTAAATTATGGGATGCCATTCATGATTAAAATTTTTGAAGCAGAGCTTCCGGTGGTCATTCCGCAGCGGAGCTACGGAACGAGGAAAAACTAGATTATACCACACCACGTGAAGGTAGTCATGGTGGCTTTATAGGGAGTCCAAAATTTAAGAAAAAAGAAAAAAAATGGAAAAAAAATTATATATGGACTATTGTCAATATTTATTGTGAACATTGTCCTGTGGTTAACAATAGGTAGGAAAAGTATATATCAATTACCTATCTCTCAACTTAATCACAATAGTCTAAATAGTGATAGTCTTATTATTGAGATCAATCCTGATAATACTAAAGGAATAGATTATCTAGTTTTTGATACAGCCAATGATGAGTTGAAGAATGAATTGATACAAAGCTTACTAGGCAAAAATTTAAAATCTGTTGTACTAAAAAATAGAAATGAGTTACGTGCTAACAATTGTTGTGAATCGCCAATCTTTAAATTTACTATTGATAGTCCATACATTTTATTAGCTGATGTAGAAACCGTTTTACTCAATGACTCTAATTCTTCAATAAACAATGGTATATACGTATATTTATTTGGATGGCGAAAGCTCAAAATAGCACCAACAGGGATGAGTTAATTGGTAATGATTTTAACTCGTTCCGTAGCTCCGCTGCGGAATGCTAATGGGAGCTCGGCTCCCCATTACTTTATCTATCAAACACTCGAATAGGAACAAGCCCTTCTAATCCTTCATAATTACGTGCAGAAGAATACCTCCATTCAATCTCTCTGTTCACAAAACCGGCCTTAACAGGGTTGTAATGGATATAAGATATTTTTTGAATCATCATTTCAGTAGTTCTAATTTGTTTAGGGTGAAAGCCTTCCTGCCAAACTTTATACTCTGAGTTTTCTTTACTAACTCCATTTTTAAGTCTTTTCAAATAGTATGTTCTATTCGTGTCTTTCAAGTAATCAATAATAGCTCTTGCTGTATATGATTTAAATGTTCTGAGTTTATCAGAAAGATTATTTCCTTCCATTATACAATGAAGGTGATCGTGCATAAGCACATATGCATATATAGTTACGAATCTTTCTTCCTGCAAAAATTGCAAGGAATTAAGAACTATTTTAGCTACTTCTTGATCTGCAAATAATGAAAGCTGATCATTAAATGTGCTTGTTATGAAGTATGGATAATGCTCTTCGTAGATTTTGTATCTGCTTCTTCCCATGTATAGTTAGACTATTTGGGAAGTAATTCCTTACAAAATATTTTTGAAGCAGAGCTTCTGGTGGTCATTCCGCAGCAGAGCTACGGAACGAGGAAAAATTATAGGATGCTATTCAAGATCTGCCAAAACAAAAAACGCCTTGCAAATTAGTTTTACAAGGCGTTTTGTACCCGAGGCCGGACTCGAACCGGCACTCCAATTTAATTAGAATTGGATTTTAAGTCCAATTACTTGATGTAAAGTTAGATAATGCTTTGTCAAACAATAATGTCTAAATTATTAATAGACATTCAATTAAAGGATATTATTGTAAATTAAAATAAATCTACAAAAAGATATCCTGTTACCCCCGTGTTACCCCAGAGAATAATGTTATGGCAACAAGAAAATTAACAGATCCATTTATTCGAAACCTGAAAGTTGAATCTAGAACAGAAGTATTCGATAAAGACACTTCAGGATTAGCGCTAAGAGTAACACCTACGGGTTACAAGAGTTTCTTTTATCGGTATAGATTCGGAGGTAAGATCAAGAGATTTACAATAGGTAAATATGAGCCTCCTACTTTAACTTTAGCGACGGCCAGAGATAAAGCCAGAGAATTAAGAGTACAAGTATCAAATGGTCAAGATCCACAAGGGGAAAAACAACGTAGTAAATTCCAAGAACAACCAAAGACAGTTAGTGAGTTAGTATCAATTTTTAAGGAGGATTATGTTAAGCAAAATTTGAAGTCATCGACTCAAAAAACATATACATCTCGCCTTAATAAGATTGAGAAAAAATTTGGTAGAGTTTCAATTGAAGAAGTGAATAGAAATGATGTAAAGCGATATCTTAAAAATCTAGCTGAATCACAACCATATAATGCGAATAGGATTCAATCAATCCTATCAAAGATGTATAGCTTTGCCATTAAGGAGGGGTATACTCAGAATCATCCTATTAAGAAGTTGGAAAAATTTGGCAAAGAAAAAAGTAGAGAGCCAAATTACAATAGTAATGAGATAAAAAATATTTGGGATGCTTTTGAAACAGAAGAGCTTGTAGTACAAAGCGTACTTAAGATGCTGCTAATTTGTGGACAACGGCTCGGCGAAACTTCTAGGATGAAATGGAGCGATATTGATACTGAAAGAGCGTTATGGATCATTCCCGAAGTAGAGACAAAGGGAGGTAAGTCACATGTAGTTCCTCTTTCTAATTTAGCTATAAAAGTACTTGAAGGTCTTCATAGTATAACAGGTGGAAAGGAATATGTATTTAACTCAAGCAAGAATGATGGCAACCCTTTGGTACATTTTGATTCTGTGGTTAAGAGAATTAGGAAGACTACAGGTTTAAGTGAACTTAAATTACATGATCTGAGACATATAGTAATTACCGGTATGATTAGCTTAGGAATTGACTTTGTACATGTTGGAAAGACTGTAGCTCATAAAGGATTAGGGAAAGAGTTTATTATCACAAATAGATATGCCCACTATGAATATTTAGAAGAAAAGAAGAGAGCATTACAACTTTGGAGCACTCATCTAAACGGAATTATAATTGGTGAAATGGACACGAAAATTTTTAAGATTGGTAGTAATTATAAGGGGGGTGATGGTATGAGAATTAATTGTTAAAGGTAAAATGATCCCCAAAAAGCCTCTCTAGGTATAAATAAAGCCGAATATAGCCCAAAAGCCTACTTTGAGAATTTCTTCAGCAATTTCAGCATTTCTTCAGTCAATTGCACAATGGTTTGAGAAAAAAGAGAGCTTCGAAAAAAACTTTAACTTTTTTTGTAAGGAATTGCTTACTTAACTGTCTAACTACAATAAAGTAGCTAAACTTAAATTATACAGTTATGAATTCATTTAAATTACGACACGCAAACCTTGCTCCTGGACCAGATGATGATGAAGAAGATCCAGATGATAAGAATCCACCAACTGGAGGTAATTAACAGTATGCAGATCCTTATTGTAATAGCTTTTATTTTTCAAATGCAATCCAGTGAGGATCTGCACTCTTTAATTAATGAGGTTCGATCTATTCATAATTCGGGTGAATATTCTTCAGCTCTGTATGAGTATGAAACAAAGATAGAGCCTTTATTATCTGAAGCCCCATTAAACCTGAGAATAAACGCCCAGCTACTTGAAGTACTGATAAACCGGAAACTTGGTAACACTACTGAGGCTTTAAATAATGTTACTAACCTGATCGAACATATCCCAGACAGCTTACCAGTTCATAAAATGCAGGCACTCTCTCACCAGGCGAATCTTTATTACGATGATTTGAAATTCCTGAAGTATTTTGAAACCCTGGACAAATTATATGACTATGCCAAAGCCCGGGGAGATGGAAATAGGATGAGCAGAGCGATCGGGAATATGTATTACTATTTCGATCAAACTAATGAGACGGATAGTTTAGAGACATATTTGAAACTACTCGAAAGTCACTTAATGGAATATCCCAGCAGAAAAAATGAAATAAGGTTCGAAATTTTAACAGGCCGTTACAGAAGAGATTATCTTCAAAAAAACCAATCTGCTTTAATCCATTTTGCCAATGCCAGAGATCTAATAGATCCTGAAAATGAATACAGCTGGTATGAAACGGTGATTTATGAACGTGTAATTACTTGGTTATCCGATGGAAATCTGGTAAAAGCCGAGGAAGAATTAAAATCCTTGCTTGCCCTTCCCGGGACAAATCAAAACCCTAACGCATTATATGTAGCATATTCCAACATGGTGAGGCTTTATATGCTAAAAGGTGAGATCGAGCTTTCTGAGCAATATTTCGAGCTAATGAAATTGATCCCGGAGGATAATCTAAACTATTTATCTATTGAGGCCGGTGTATTTGCAAAAATAGCTCTTAAAGGCAATGGTAATGCCTGGGATACTGATCCTGTATTTAAGAATTACAAAAAGTCCGGACTTAGTGAAGCTGATTTGATCGGGATATTACTGGCAGTTTCAATGCTGTTTTACGGCGCTTTAATAATCTATAAAAGATGGTTTAAAGCCCGTTCTAATTCTGTTCTAAGCGATTCTTTGCGTTGGTCGCTTGTTGAATGATTATATCCATCATTTTGTGCAGCACTTCCTTCTTTTGAGATTCCGGTAAGTGAACCCCCTCCTTTTGCCAGGCTAATTCAAAATCTTTAATTATATAGGACATCATTTTCACCGGGCTATTATATACTTCAGGGTTTAATTGGCTTAGTTTAAGCTCTTTAGGAGCTGATTTAGCAATTTCATCAATTCCCTTCTCTCCATATTTCTCTATATCTGCATTCGTAAACGAGATAACACCGGCTTCCTGAATATCAGATATTCTCATAGGAGGTATTCCTAATAAAATCCAATTAGCGTTTATATCAATTTCGACTAAACGTTTAAGAACTTTAACTCCTGGTATGCGATCACCTTGAAAATATTTATTCATGGCTTGCGGACTCATCCCCATTACACGAGCCATTTCGCTCTGATTACCTTTAAAAAGCTCATCTGATACCTTTTTTAACCTATCTGCTGTAGTGTCGCTCAATAATACTATTGTTTAAATTTATGAGACTAATGTCTTGACATGTAATCCCTTTTGTATTATAATACGTTCGTATTAAAAACTTTACAACTTAAAATTTAAGATAGGAAAAAATGAAGAATATCAAACACCATCTTGAGGTTGCCTTATCTGTAAAAAGGATCAGCTGTAAAAAATTAGCTGAGGAATGGGGAGTAACTGATACTCATATATGGAATGTAGCTCGTGGCTTTACAAGGTCAAAAAAAATCAGAGCAAAAATTGTGAGCTATATAATTGATGCTCAAGATTCGAACCCTCTTTCAGAACTTCCTTCAGAAATAGCAGCTTAATTAGTTCCAATAAGAAAATTCTTATTGGAACTCTGTTGGAACCGAATAAAACATTTAAACGCAACTCTTATTCAACTTAATGGAACCAGAAAACACAAAAGAATTCGTTGATAAAGTCACATTGTCGGAAGCAATTGGGATTTCACGGCGTGCGATTCAAAAGTGGATTGATGAAGGAAAAATTGAAGCTGAATATTTAAAAAGAGTACCACATAAAGGACCAGGTGGAGAGAAAGTTTTAATAAGTCCTATGGGGATCAAAGAACCATATAGATCTCTATATATAAGAAAGCATTTCAAAAGAGATTCCAACCAAGTTCAGCAAGCTATTGATGCTGAGATTTACATGAAAGCCCCTAAATATGCGAAGGAATATGTGAATTTATGGATCAACCTAATTAAGCAATTTGGACACTTGGGAGGAAAAGAGCTGAAATGTGCTATTAAAGCGTACAAGCAAGCAAATCCTGATGACAAAGTTAGCTGGCAGACTTTTTATCGCAATAAGAAGAAGTATGAAGAGGAAGGAATTGCAGGGTTACTTCCTAATTATGGGAACCGGAAAGGATGTTCCAAAACGGAAGATGAAAATTATAAACTATTTGAAGCCCTGTATTTAAAAGAAAGCCGACCGAGTGCCACAAGTTGTTGGAGTATAGTTCGGGGTGAGGCTTATAAGAAAGGCCAGGATGTGAAAGATTTTCCGGATTACCGAACCTTTTTATACAGACTGGAACGAGAGAATACGGAAAGCCACATTTACTTCTGCAGATATGGAGAAGAAGCCTGGAATAAAAAGTTTGCTGATTATGTAGATCGAGACAAATCAAATATTGCTGCAGGTAGTTGCTGGGTGGGTGATCACCGGCAATTGGATATTTTTTGCAAGAATCCCGAAACCGGTAACATCTTCCGACCTTGGGCAACCGCTTGGTTCGATTTTAAAAGCAATAAATGGATGAGTGTGTATCTGCATGAAGATGCACCAAACTCTGATCACATCTTCCAAAGCTTTAAATGGGGAGTTGAACGCCACGGTAGGCCTGAAAGCATTTATATAGATAATGGTAAGGATTACCGAAGCTTGGATTTTGCCGGTGGCCGAAAGAATATAAAAGTAGAAGTTGAGGAAGCTTCAGCCAGATCACTGGTTAACTTTATGGACATTGACGCCTTCTTTTCACTGCCCTACAACGCCCAAAGTAAGAATATAGAGCGTGGTTTTAAGGAGTTCATAAACAACTATGAAACTCATTTAGATGGGTATACCGGTTCGGGACCAAAAACCCGACCGACTGACACTAATTCCATGCTTAAGAAAGGTGAGGCAATAGATTTCCCAACTTTTGAAAAACTCTTTGAACGCTTTGTATTCAATGTAATGAATAAAAAAGCCTCTGATGGAAAAGAGCTTCAGGGTAAATCACCCGATGAATTATTCTACGCTGAGCATACCAAAATAGCAGTCAGACCGGAAGCTTTACGCATGTTATGCATGAGAACATCCCGACCGGTTACCATTCGTAGAAATGGAGTTAAGGACGGACAACTTAAAAAGCATTATTACGCTGAATGGATGGTCGGATTTAAAGGCGTGAAAGTGTACATGCGCAGAGATCCTAAAGCCTACCAAGAAGCGTGGGTATTTCATGCTGAAACGGATGAATTTTTAGGAACCGCACAAATGAGCGAGCGCATTGCCGGATTAGCAGATACCGATATAGAGAAGCAAAAGCTTAAAGATCTGCAAGCTCGCAAAAACCGTGAAATGAAATTAAACAGACAGGCCAGAGACGCTCGAAGAGAACATTATTTAGATGCGGAAGAGACGCTGGAGGCTCTGGAAGCAGACGCTGAATTAGAAACTGAAATCAGAAAAGCGTCAGGCGATTTTTGGGATTACAACGAGAGCTCACCAGTGATAGAAATGGACACCAATAAAATGGATGAAGTAATTCGCCAGGACGAGAAAATGAAGAGAACCGGTACTGAAGATTTAAGTGCTTTTGAGCCTGCAGAAACTAAGAAATCACCCCTGAAGACTATTTGGGATGATTAGTAACAATAACCAACACTGATACCGATGAAAGATTACACCATGAACAAAGACAAACTGAAGGAAATAGGCGCTTATTTATTTGGCGTGTATGAAAATAAGAAGTGGGAAACCGATGGTTTTAATAGCATGAATCACTTTATCCGGTTTATTGCGGAAGCTTTTTGCAAGCAAAAGAATCTACCCATTGAAGATGTATATGCTGAGATGGTTAAAGCTTTTGAAAGTGAGAAAAAGCTTCATGAGATAGAAGCCGAGGTTGAAGAGTCAATTGAATTTGAAAAGAAGCTTTCTGACTACAGAAAAGACACTTTAACTGCTTTTCTGTCAAGTTGGTTTTCAAAAGAAGATCATGAAATAACCCTTCAACTACTTAATGGAATTGAAGGATGCTTAATTGCTGAAGACTATAAAAATAAAGCCGGCGCTGAGGTTACCACACAACAACAGCCGGCTTCTAACCTGATGAGTAAATAAACCCACCAAATCAATGAAAAAACAAGATAAGTATATATCACTACAACGAGAAGCGCTTAATGAATATCTAGAGCAAGCTTCAAAAGATCCTGATTCTAGGATTAGCGCAAATGCTGTAGGAAGGAACATTGGAGTAAGCCCAACGGTGATTTCCCAATTCGTAAACAATAAATATCCCGGAAAAAATTTACCGATCGCACAGAAGATTGAGGCTTTTTTAATCCGGGAAAAAGATCGAAAGAATCATAAAGAGATCTTCCCGGAAATATTGCTCACTAAGAATGTGAAACGATATGTAACAGTAGCCAAAATTTGCCACGCTGAAGGTGAAATTGGAGTAGTTACAGGAGAAGCCGGAGTTAGCAAAACCTGTGGTGCCAAATATTACGAACAGCAGAACCCGGGATCGGTAATTCTTATTGAAGTAGCTGTTGGAATGACCAGCAAAGTTCTTGCCTCTGAGATCCATAAAAAATGTGGTTTTGACGGAGCCGGAACATTGTATCAAATGTTTCTGGACATAATTGAGAAGCTTAAAAATACGAACCGGTTGATTGCGATCGATGAAGCTGAGAATCTTCCAACTTCCGGATTGGAGCTTGCAAGGCGAATAAATGATATGGCACATGTTGGTGTGGTTCTAAGCGGCCTGCCACGGCTACTTACCAATTTAAGAGGCTTAAAAGGCGAGTTTAAACAGCTTTCTTCCCGGATAGCAATTAAAGCCGAATTAAAAGATCAGACTGAGGAAGATTTTAGGCTGCTCATACAAACCGCAATTCCCGGAAGCAATGGTTTGTACCTGAAGTTTTACGACCGAACTCAAAACGCCCGAGAGCTGAGTAAGGTACTTAAGCGATATAAGCAACTGGCGCAATTAAATGCCGACATAGAGAAATCGGATGAAGATCTGATTGACGAAGCAATAAACATAGTACTCATATAAAGGAGAAGGTTATGGAAAGTTCAATTTTAATATTTCTGGCAGCATCACTTACAATTCTTGTACTCGCGTTGCTTGCCTCTGCACTGGAGAAAACCCTGAGTAGTAGTTTAGGAGCTACTATTCAAAATGGGATTAATGACATGAAAGCAAATGCTGCTTTCAGAGATGCCTGGGACGGAGATCCTAACTCCATCCTTTATACCTGGCGAGGGCTGCTTTTTGATATGCAGAATATGCAGTACCCAAAAGAGGAAATTGAGGCTGTAAAACGCCAATTAAAGCACTTTGAACGATCACTAAAAAAACCACAAACCCTTGTTAATCGCAATGGAATGGTTAAAAAAACGATAATTGGAGGAGAAGCGTAATGGCTGATTTTGAAATTAAAGGAACCGTACCAAAAGAGAATATCCCTACTTCGAGAGGACAAGGAAGCAGAAAAGACTACTCTGCGCTGTTTGATAAGTTTGATCGGATAAGCGATGGAAACAGCATCCATTTAACTACCACCAAGAAGCACTTGGCAACCGGTATTAAAAAAGCATTCCATAAAAAATATGGAAAAGCCAAAGTAACGGTTACCCAGCGCACTCAAAAAGGAAAGGAGGAGCTCGATGTCTACATCATCCGAAATTAAAGAACGCCAACTAACCTTCCAGCTTGCTGTAAGTGAAATCGAATTTAAGAACTGGGGCTTTTTTATTGAGCGGAAAGGCGAAGTGCTTTATCTGCAGATAAAATTCCTGGCTCCTGATACAGACTCCGGTAAAGCGAATTTGCAGATTCAGAGTGGCAGAAAGTGGATGCTGAGTGAACACATGACCAAGAGTGAGCTTATACAAACAGCACTGAAAGCAGTTTTAACCGCTGAAGAGCACGAAGCCCGGGAACAATTTCTGTATAAGAATAAAGCTGTTTTTGCACCGCATTTTAATGTGGATGTACTTCATGATCTCGATGAGAACGAAGCTCATGAAACAAGAACACCAATCGAAAAAAAAGAAGCCAATGGCACGATCTAGTAAACGAGTAAAACCGGTGGTAAATATGGTTCCGGTAAAAACCATTGAAGAAGCAGATAACTCTCTTAAAGAGATTGCTCTGCGTAAAATTGAACTGAAACGCATTGATGCTGATGCCCAGGAAGCCATTGATTTGGTGAAAGAAGAGGCTGCAAAAAAAGCGGAGAAGTTCAAGAAAGAGATCAAGGAATACGAGGAAGGTATTGTGGCATATGCCCAAACGAACCAGAATGAGTTATTCCAGAAAAAGAAAACGGTTACGCTGACCTTTGGTGAGTTTGGCTTTAGAAAAAGCACTTCCATTTATGTGAAGTCGCACGAAGCTACTGTAAACATGCTAAAAAAGCTTGGCAAGAAAGATGCCATCATCCTTACAGAGAAAGCCAATAAAGACATCCTATCTACTTACAGCGACAAAGAGCTGGAGGAAGTTCACTGCAAAAGAAAAGTGAAGGACAGCTTCTGGTATGAAATTGACGAGGAAGAAATAACCAATAAACCCAATTAGTGTTGAAGTCCCTGATCCGGAGTTTGAAAGTTCCGGATCTATTTAAAACCAAACCCGATAAGATGTACACAAGCAATAAAATTGTTGAAGATTTTAAGCGATTGATGAGGTTCATCTATAAAGATGAAAGCTGGAAAGAACTCCAGAAAACGAGCATGGTTCCACATGTAATGTACCGGCATATAGTGCGCACATTGATTTATACTCAACGTGAATGCACGTTAAGCGAACTTGGAATAGCGGAAGGCACAGCCCTTGGAATTACAGCTCGGGATCACAGTACGATACACAACAGCCTTAATATTGTAAATAGACAGCTAAACCAAACTTGGAAAGCTTTTTATAAACGACTCGCTTTCTACTATCAGCTCCATATCTCCCGGGAAGAATCGAAAGAGAAAAAAGGACTGATCGAAAAAACCAAGGAACTGTTGAAAAACAGCCCGGAAATGAACGCTTTTATTCTGGCCAAAGTAAGCATGGCTTTTATGATAGATCCTGAAATGGAGAAGCTGTGGAAGGATTCAACCAAAGAGATAGAAGTTTCTCAGGATTTTTTAACTCAATTATTAAACGAACCGGAGACAACCTGATGCCTTTACCAGTTCAAGTAACCAAAATTAAAATCGCTCAAAAAGAACTGTGTATGAGCGATGATGAATACCGAAGATTTTTAAGCAACTGGGGAGTGACAAGCTCTACTAAATTGACTATAGCCCAGGCGGATGAAGCGTTAATTCGACTCGAAGAACAAGGCTGGGTACCAAAGTCATCAAAGAAGAAAAAGAAGAGCAATTATGATCAGTATGCAAACCGATCATCTGAGTTTGCAGCTCCTAACCAGTTAAAATTGGCAGAGATTCTTTGGAAAATTGTGGCAAGAAACCCAAGTGACGAAGCTCGGGATAAATTCATTTTCAGGCAAACAAAGATCCGGAAACTGGACTGGCTTAAAAAACCACACATTGAAGCGGTTCTATGTGCTTTGGAAGATATGTATCGAAAGCTACCGGTTGCCCAAATCGCCGAGAGAACTGATCTGCTCATTCCAAAGGATCAACAATTTGCAAAAGAGAATTTGATAAAAATACGAGAGGTAAAACATGGCTAATAATTTGGACTGGATGCGTGATTTAGACGAGCCTGAAAAGTACTTGGATAAAGACATGAAGCTTGTATTCGAGAATTGCGGAATAGACACGGTTATTAGCCTCTTAGAGGGCTTACCATCCATAAATGTATATATAAGTTCAGCTTCGGTTACGAAGGCTCAGAAAGCGTATATCGAGAAACATTTTGATGGCAATAACCAGAAAAAACTTGCGCTGGAAATCGGTTGTAGTGAACGGCTGGTATTCCAGACAACAAAAGAAGCTCAAAAAAAACGTCACGAGGAAGTTCGGAAGAAGTCTCAAGCGGATTTATTTAATGAGTGATTAATTATCAATTAAGAATAGGAGAATTAGGAATATGAAAGATTTTGATACATACACTAAAGATATGGATGAAAAGAAGGAGGCAGTTCTTAATGCTGAACCTGAAAAAATTCGCTTCAAGCACGGTTATGTGAGCTACTTGGCTCTTTATGAGATTGTGGCATTCATAAGTCGAGTTAATGTAAACAACGGGAAGCAGTCCTGGCAACGTATTTTTAAAACCTTCGATAAAGAAGAATATAAAGCCAAGGTAGATGAGCTGCTTTCTTCCGGCTGTTACGAGGAAGTGAAATGAAGCCTAAAAAAGTAGCCGTACTTGGAGATGCCGGAGCCGGACCTATTAGAGCTGCAGTACTAATAGAAAGTATCATGAGGGAAAGGGAGAATCCCGGGCTTTTAATCATACCAAATCTTAAGGATATAGATAAAAAAGCATTGGATGATATCATTAAAGATATAAGAAATAATTCCCCACTAATTGTGGCAGGAATGGATATGGAATAATTTTAACCATTAATTAACACACCAAATCAATGAAAAACGATAACGATTTACTTAAACCTGTCGAAGTTACCACTACCGACAAACAACTGATGGAGTCTCCTGAGCTGGGAAAAATAGCGAAGGATATGATCAAAAAGCACAATATGGAATTTGGTCCCGCTGAGATCGGATACTTTCTGATCTACCCAAATATAAGCAAGCAACGAGTGGCCAAAGCCATGAAAGCAACTCGGGAAGTAAAATATTATTCCGGAAACGATTATTTAATCGAGATCTCCGGTGAGCTTTGGGATATGCTGGACACCAAAACTAAAGAGATGGTTTTATATCATGAACTGCTACACTTAGATCCTCGGTTTAAAAGCAAGACTCAGGAATGGAAAATGGAACTTAGAAAGCCCGATTTTGCGGATTTCTACACCATTAATGATAAGTATGGAAACGAATGGTACAAAACCGTTCAGGCTACAGCATCCTCGCTGTATGATTTAGATCCTCGCCAAGAAAGCAAGGTAAGCCTTTAACCCATATTCACCCGGGTAACTTCCGGGTGAATTCTAATTCCTGATGAGATGCATTATATAAAACACAATTCGCTTGGTTTCCACACCGGAAGATGGTACAAAATAGAGGAGCGCCGTTGGGTGCAGTTTAACATTGCCATGGATGGTAACTGCTATCGATTGATTATAAACAAAGGCTACGGACATCCAACCGGATCGGAAAAGCCAAGAGCAACTACCCAAATTGTAAGTGAACTCCGGGATAATTTAAAAGCTATTGAAAAGCTGTTTGATCGGCATGTAAAAGAGATGGAACATCGCTTCCCGGGATTGCGATCGAACCTGCAGTTTGAGCTACAAAAATTAAGCTTAAAAGAACTTGGAGGTGTTTGAGATGAAATACGTATCAAGAATTGGCCACCAACTGGTTAATAAAAACAAGCTCCATAAAGCGGTAAGTACCTATTTGAAATCTATCGATAGGATGTTAATCAATGATGAGAAGGAACTAGAACAATTCAAAGATCAAGTTCTATCTAAGATATTGGAGCTTAATACGGATCATGCTCGCTGTAAACCACTTCATCCATCCTGGCATGAAATCAGCTATGACAATGATATCTATCTGTCCGGGGTAGAGTTCTGTTTATTTCATTTGCATCAAGTGAAGCAAGAATTCGAGGTTGAGAAATGAACAACGACCTAAAAATACGATTAGCCAAGCTCCGAGAACTTGCTGAACGGGGTGCTACTGAAGGGGAAAAGAACGCAGCTCTGAAAGGCATGGAAAGATTAATTAAGAAACTCAATCTGGACGAGCAATTATTCCTGAACACTGGAAAGATGGATTATACTTTTCGTTATACAACCAATTTAGAAGTCTGGTTGTTAATTCAGATCACAGATGTACTCGTTGAGATCTCATACGATGACAAAATTAAAAGCCCAAGAGAGAAGATGATTTATATCAAGCTCAATTATCTCGATTACATCACTATTGAATGTGCCTACGAGTACTTTAGAAGGCATATGAAGAAAGAATGGAACCGGACAGCCATTCCGGAGCTGAAGAAATGCAGGAAGGCTTCTACCAGGAATAAAAAACGTGCTGCACTTCAGAAAGCATTCTTTTCAGAATATGCGATCGCATCAGGATTAGTAAAACCATTTCAAATAGAGAAAGTGAAATTAACTTCACAGGAAGACCGAAAAAGAGCACGTTTATTTCGTGACATAGAAGGTGGAAAGTATAACCAGCAAGTAAATAACGGTTTATATTTGGAGGATGTGATATGAAATACACCATCGAAGAGCTTAGTATTTGGAAAGAAAAGATCATGAATGTGGAGCGTAGGCTACCGGCGATGTACTACACTCAAAGTACAAGGTTTGCCATGCCTCATCTTCTAAGAACTGAAGCTAGATATCGAATTAAATACGATAGGAATTGAGATGATATATATAATTAAATACCACCCGGATTGGGCTCCCAAAGCGAATTTAAAAACAGAAGTTGAAGCTGATTCGAGAAAAGAAGCGAAAGAACACTTCGAAAAATACTATCCTCGTGGCGTTGCAAAATCAATTAGAAAAAAGAGATAATGAAAGATTTAGAAGTTATTTTGAGGAAAAGGATTTAGGAGATTATTCTCCCGGGCGGTTTGCCTGGTTAACGGATAACTGCAGGTCTGTGAAACCTTTTCCGGTAGTTGGCCAACAAGGGCTTTTTAATGTGGATGATGAATTGATTGAGTTTTTGTGAGATGAGAAAAATTGCCTACTTATTAAAATTTGAGCTCAAACCTAATTCTTGTGATGACTTAATTGTATTTGCTAGAAGTGAAGAAGCAGCGAAAAAAAAGGGGTATGATTATTACCAGAAGCGGGACATTTGGTTTGGTATTAAAATAGTAAGTGTGGTTAAATATTAGGATCTAATGAATAAAATCCCACTTAAAATAGCACAACAAATAGCCTATCGATTAGGAAATTTAATGGCTCCGCATTGCTTAAGGGTTGAACTAGCAGGCTCGGTACGCCGAAAGAAACCTGAAGTTAGCGATATCGAAATGGTTGTTCATCCTAAAAAGTATTGGGTGGGCGTCGATCTTCCTCAGCAGGATATTTTTCAGCCTTCAAAGTCTCAAGCACACCGCAGTGAGCTGGTTGATCATTGCCTAATGAAACTCCCAAATACAACGTGGATTAAAACAGGCTTTAAGGATAGTTCAAACCCTATTAAACAGCATGGTAAAGAGGTATTAAAAGCCGTACCCGGAATGGCTCTGGATTTAGATGTTGCACTTAGCCCGGAGAAAAACTTCGGAGTCGATCGTAAGCACTGGAAAGGATTGACCTGGTACAAAGATATACCGGTTAAACTCGATATCTTTCTGGCCGGATCAGATAACTTTGGAGCGATTCATTTTATCCGAACCGGTTCCAAAGAATTTAATCTTAAAATGATTGCTGCACTTAAAAAGAAAGGGTATGGATTTGAGGATGGATACTTAGTACATCTTTCCGGTAGCAAGCATGATAATGGTAAAGCTCTGGGATTTGATCGTCAAGAATTTTGCTACGAAGAATCTATGATTTTTGAAAAAGCAGGAATGCCTTATATTGAACCAAAGAATAGAGGATAGAACATGAATGAATTACAAAAACAGATTAAGATTCATTTTATAGATATTAATACGAAAAGCGACAAAGTAATAGCAATAAAAACTGAATATTATGTGCCTAGAGTTGGGGATGAAATAAGATTATCAGAAAACTTATTTTATAAAGTTGAAATGGTTGTTTGGATTTATGATGAACCCATGGAAAAATTTAGTCGTGTAAATATAGGTGTTTCAAAAGTGGAGTTATAAAATGAAAAATCTAGATAATAAAATTCCGGAAAAGACAGAATATAAGTGGTTTCAAAAAGAGTCCTCAAATCCCCGACTTAAAGAATTTGTTCTTTATGATCTGGAATCAGATCCTAAAAAATACTTTCCATTGGCAGAGGCTGACCAAAACCCGGGAGGTAGTTATTTCTGTACTGTCTGGAAATATGAAAATGGAGGTTTGTTTCCAATCCGAAGTTATGAACCAAATCAAAAGCATGCACTTGATTTTATATGGAAAAATCTAGAAATGGAACCGATTGGTATTCCATTTCCACCCCAATAAATTAGGGCGCCCCTGGAAGGACACCTAACCATAAATAAACAACAAACCGATGATGAGAACTAAAACTATACTACTAATTATTTGCACTGCCTTTCTTTATTCATGCGCAGCACCAGGAAGTTTAAATCTTCCAAAAGATGAAAATGGAAACTATGAATACCAAGGTGTTATAACTGTAGCTGATAAAACACAAGCTGAACTACACGATGCTGCCAAGGAATGGGTAGTGCTTAATTTCAGATCGGCTCAGGACGTTATTCAATTAGATGATCCTGAATCCGGTCAGCTTATAGCTAAAGGGTACTACGGAATCATGATGGTCGGTATGGAGCGCCAAATATATCACACATTAAGGCTTGAAAGCCGTGATGGTCGGTTCCGATATACGATTAATGATTTTGAGTATTATACACCCGGCCAACAAAGGATGTCTTTAGAGCGAACCACATTAACACAACAACAAGGTGATAAAATTGATGAGCGTGTAAAAGAAACCATTTCCAGTCTAGAGAAGGCTTTGAATACCGAAAGTGAAGACTGGTAGATAATCTATTACCCCTTAAGCCCAAGCCCTGAGTAAGAAATTATTCAGGGCTTTTTTTATGGCATTTAATGGTTGTTTAAATGCCAATGAAATTCGATTTTAAAGCCTCCCAAAATCACTAGAAGAAAATACCGGCTATGGTGTCGGTGTTCGTCACTTGGAGGCTTAGCGGTCGATCAGGTGGAGATTCTAGTGATCTTTGGGAGCGACCCGGCACCTTTTTTAAATTCCCAGAACACTAGCTATGCCACATTCCCGAATTACTATTTCTTACCAAGATCAACCGATCCGAATATACGGCCTGCCCGATGAGCCGGTTTTCAGATATCAGGACATAAGTGCTATACTGACTTCAAAAGAAAATGTATCGGTACATTTTTCACTAATACCCGAACTTGAGATATTCAATATTGATATCAATAAAGAAGAAGTGCCTGTAGTTAATAACGCTGGTATCTATAAAATGATTTTTAATCCTCGTATCGAAAAAAATGTATCAATACATTTTGAGCGTTATTTTATTGAAGAAGTTGAACCGGCGCTTAGAAAGTACGGTTATCCTGCAGAGAACAAATCCTGTTGAGGCTTCCGGTAGTTCATTACCAGGATCTCCATTCTACGGTTGTTTAAATTTCTCCGTATGCCTATTTCTTCCACAATCAGATCTCGTTCTTCAGCCTGCTCTAAAATGAAAGGATGATCGAATTCACTCATTGCCCATTTAATTCCGGAATCCTGCAGTGTTTCAAATAACTCACTGGATAGTTCTTCGCTAAAACCCTGTGAGTAATTATTGGATGTATCGAGGTATGGAGGATCTGCATATACAAATGCCTTATCCCGATTTCCTTTTTCAATCTTCCGGAACACTTCTTTAAAATCAGAGCACATAAAATCTACATCATAGATCTGTTCATACACCTTACGTAATCTGGAGAGTGCCAATTTCTTTGTATTCTTTGACGGGAACGAAAGCGTCTGCATTTGGCCGAGATAAGAAAAGTTACTTAGTACCAGGAATCTTACTGCTCTCCAGACGGGATCGATAGGAACTCCTTTTTTCCATTCTTCCCAAAGCTTCTCATGTATCGGCGTAAAGAACAGGCAATCGTAGAGATCTTCCCACCGGCGTTGAATCATAATAAATAGATTGTACACTTCCTCATCCAAATCATTGAGGATGTTAAATTTCGCTTTAGGCTTGCTGAAAAACATCCCTCCGGCACCAAAGAAAGGTTCTATGTACAGATCGTGCTTTGGAAAAAGTGGGATGATTTTATGAGCTAATGCTCTTTTATTACCTAATCTGGTTAAGATCATTTATCAACATGATTTAAAATTGCGTCTTTAATTTCTTCAGTAGCTTCTGAGCTTAAGTACGCCCAAGGTCGAGCGGGTATGGTTACCTTTTTACCTCTACCGGCTTGCCCTCCAAAATGATGAATGGCAGCATATACTTTATTAGTAGAAACCCCGGCTTCGGTTTTAGTACTGTATTCCTGGAGCGATCCTAGCAAGCCTGAACCTCTACCTTGGCGCTGCAGTATTTTTCCCGGCCATTTGTTTTCTTTTTCCCGGTCTTCAATCGTTGCCGGTGCTAGTTCTAACCAAGGTTCATCATTTGGTCCTACTTCATCTTCAAAATGTTGGCCAATGTCAGAAAGTATAATTTCGGAGATCTCTGAAGTCAACTCATCGGTATCTTCCAGATTCGTTACCATATTTGTGAACCGGGTTAAGGTGGTACCTAAATCGACTTTAATTTCAGAATCGCTCATAATTGTAGATGAAGTTGGTTTTAGTTATTTTTAAGCAATGCTTGTGGGAAAGAATCTCTCGGCGAATGCAAAGGAGCGTAACTCGGCGCTCGGAAGTTCGACATTGGTGATGGGAGCCCAATGCACAAGTTTTATAAGGAGGCCTCGAGAGCCTCTTTTTTTATTACAGCTCATCTTTAATTACCTCGCCTCTTTTTCTGATATTATCCACGGATTGTTGCTCAGCTCTTCTGAATGTTGTTAAATAAAGCTCATCCTTTTTAAGTGTAGCTTTCACTACGGTATAAAATTCCCGATCGGCTTTGTAGTAAAATACCAACGTTCTATCCGAATCTTTAACTACTAATTGAGCATCTCTGTAAATCTTTTGGAGCCTTCTATAATCGGCCAGCTCCAGATCCGGATGTCTGATCAATTGCTTGGCCAAAGTATCGGCACTTAATATCACTGTATGAGCATCGGCATTGATTGCTTTACGATACAGCTCAGGAAGTACTGCAACCGGGAATTGCTCCCTCGGCATTCTCTTTCTGATCTGAGCAAGGCTCAATCCCTGAGTTAGCAGATCATCAACTAAACTTCTGCTACGGCTATACATCACACTCAAGCCCTGGCCTTCAAGTGCAGCACTTACATATTTTTCGGCTAACTCTACAGAGAATGCATTCAGATCCGGTTGCCAATAACTTTGTCCGGGATTGTAATCCCAACCTTCGCCTGCAAAGTTCGGAATTTGATCACCAGTGGAAACCGTATATCCCCGAGCTTCTAATTGTTTATCAGAAAGCGAATCAACCCCGCAGCGACACCCCCAATCGTTAGGTGGATAGTGTGTATCCCAAAAAGGATCATCATGCCTTACAACGGTATTATGAAGTGCCTCATGCGAAGGTCGGGTTGATGCATCCTGAACTGCACGATACACCCACCAAGGTCGCCGTTCAGCTGCAGCCTTTTGTGTTTTGAATCTACCTGCAGAGTAAGAAGTGCTTAAATTTGTTCGATAGATATTTTTTAAACGCCAGGCAGAACCAAGTTGAACATCGAGGATCTCTCCGGTTTCTTGATCAACGATTTCTTTTCTTCCCCACCAACCTAGTTCCTTTAATTTCGGCTCCAGGTTCTTTTGAAAGGTTTCAAAGGTGGTTCCGTTGGCCAAAGCACTTTCCACCTCTTCCCGGATAGATTTCAGCACATCAAGGTTAATGGCCTTTGCCACAGTAAACGCCCGGGCATGCGCCTCTCTCTGCATCTCTCGCCAGTTCCATGTAATCTGATATCCTTTCGATTCAAATTGATTTATGATTTCCTCCGGAGGAGAATTTAAAAGTGCTGCTATGTCAATTCCTTCAGGCATCTTCTGTTTGGTGCTCCAGTATTTTTATGCAATGATTTGGCAACCGGTAGACGGTGATCAGTATATTATCTTTAAATATGAATACGTTCTGGCCGTAGATCTTGGCATTATCAGCCTCACATTCTTTAGCATATTGAGCCTTTAAATATCTCTGTAAAGCTCCGGTGGTTTCGGTTTCATCAATGCCTTGGTAAAACGCTCTCCACATCATTTTTTTGAGCACACTTTTATTCCAGCCAAGTCTTTCCTTAGCTCTTTTTTTAGCGTGTTTAGTTGAGTAGAGAGGTTTCATCAAAGCTTACTTTTTGTAGGTACCTTGCTTTCCTTCTTTGGCTCGTAACTGGCCACGCCGTTGTTGCCAGAGTAATGCTTCCTCAAGCTTGGTAATTGTCTGGCTGGTTTCTCTGGAAGGAACAAGGCTGTTCTTATATTTGAGATCATGGATCATCATTTCCATCAGAGATTCGTGGGTGATACCAATGAAACTTGGAACTACTTCTTCTGTGATTTTTGAACCTCTCACGAAAACAATATGCTTATCGTAATCTTTATTATGGACTAAACCTTCACCTTCAATAACTTCGAAGCTTGGCAGATAATAGCTTACTCCATTTAATTCAATTTCAAAATCTCCGGGTTTGGTACTTTTTTTATTTTCGTTTTTCATAATCATCTAATGTGTGTGAATGTTATTGGTTTTATCTGAGCCATAACTTTGCAGGCTTTGCGGTGTACCTCTTCCCAGGTATCCAGAATATCATCGTTGAACTCGTCCAGCTCCCGGGCTTCATCTAGTCGGTTCCATATCCGATCAATTTCATTAAAGTAATTTTCGTATTCGGTGGGATCTGATTCTTCCGGAAGAAAGGAATCCATCAACTCATCGTACCATTGAGCTAATTGGTAGGAGTAATTCAACCCCCGGAGTAAGCTTTCGATCATTTTAGACATTAGTCGAGCTCCGAATTTTCTTCCTCGGTGATCCGTCCAATTACATCAGCTATGAAATAAGCTCTGGCCAGGCGTTCTTCGAGTTGCTCGGAATTCATATCCGGATAAAGTCCTGCTAATTTCTGTAGCACGTCTTCATAACTTCCGGAAGAATTAACGAGATCCAGTAACGGCTTCAGGAGCTCCTGAAGATGAGCTTGACTTTCCTCAGCTCCATCAACACCGGCACCGGCTTCAATTAATTGATCGATGAGATCCAACGAGTTATTCGAGTTCTCAAGAATGCCGTCTTCAGCAAAAGAATCTTCCTTTACTCCTAATAGCTTCTTAAAGAACTCTTTCCATTTAGGTAGAAAGGATTTTTTATCCTCAGAAAAAAGTTCATTCTCTCCAAATTTATTAATCTTATAAGGTGGTTTCTTTTCCTTTCTTTGTCTCTCATTAAATTCTCGTATCGGGTCAATAAGATTTTCCCAAAATTCATCCTCTTCTTTCTTAGAGCGTCTTTCATATAAAGGTTTTGCTTCTGTCTTTGTCTCTGGATCTTTTTCAATCAACTCAAAGTCATCTTCGGCCAGAGCGTAGTTATCCATGTAATACTTCTTCGTGAACTTTACGCCGGTAGTCACAAGAATGCTGTCACGATCTGCTCGTTCTTTCTGAACCTTTTTCGGTTCGTAGATTTTTACCCTTGGCGCTTTGCCGGTATAGTTTTGCGCCCACATTAAATCAATAGCACAATTAATTACATACTCGGCCATTTGAGCAACCGAGCGAATTACCTTCTGGCTAACTTCCATTTGGGTTTGTCCGGAACCCCGAACATCCCCACCTTCTTTACTTACTGAAGTAGAAAGCTCGTTGGAAAGCAATGTTTTGTTAATTGCAGAATCGCAATAATGAATAAACTCAAGAAATGAACTGGAACCAGAACCGGCACTGTTATTTTTCAGATCTACGGAACTGTCATCCGGAATAACTGCTACGGCATCCTGTACCATATTGTGAAGATCACCGAGAAGCTTGTTTGTTTCTTTATCTCCGGTACCTCTTGGCTGTTTACCAACAACCCACGGCATTCCGTATTTCTCCAAAAACTTTACCAGAAACTTTATCCCACCTCTTTTAAAGGTAACCGGCCAGAAGCAACGGCTGTAATGAGACTCACCATACGGATTGTTATAGCTTGGTCGGTTTCTGGCCACAATGAACTTACCTTCCGGAACCGGCTTTCCCTGTGGGTGATCTTTAGAGATAAATTGTAGTTCATTATTGGTGGAATAATTAAACCATTCCGGTGGTTTGCTGATCAGCTCAGTAATAATCCACTTTTTATCGAAGGTATTCCAAATAGCTTCAAACGGCTGATAGCCAAATCCCCGGGCTTCAATACATTGCGTCATGATGTTGTACACATCCCAGCTTTCAACCATTTCAGTAATAAAATCCACACCGCCTTGATCAGCATCGTTAGGATCTATCTCCCAAAGAAGATCTTTTAATCCGGAATGAATTAACTCAATAGCAGCGAACACTTCCCAATCTGCAGTGAGATCTCTATACACTTGAATCCGTTGCCCTGCCTTTCGCAAAATAGGATCGGGATTAGGTAAGGAATTCAACATCGAGATATAGAACGTAGCATCCCGGGTTGCGAGTTCTTCCCCTAAGTTTGTGGCTACTACTTTAGACTTTTGATGGAGGTGATATTTCATGATTCAAATTTCGTTTCTAAGGCGTTCAAAGCTTAATTGGTTATAATGTGCGATAGCGAAGTATTAAAATGATTGTGAGTAAATTTAAACGGGGTTTCAGGTTAATCTTAGAAGCCAGTCAGATCAGATTCGAAACCTCTCAGTAAAGAATCTGATTCTCTTGTTCCGGAACTCGCAACCGATGGAATACCGGAAGCATTCTTAGCAGCATGAACTGAAAGCGCCGCCGCCCAGAATCTATCCGCATGTCCGGCTACAGATCCATCTACATCAAAGCGAATATTATTTGAAGTGGTAACTACCTTTCTAACAGAGTGGAGATCTTCACGAATAGCTTGGTTGGCCGGAATGATATTTCGCTTTTCTTCGATCTCTCTCCGGAAGTCATAAGCCAGCTCTTCTTTTACTGCAGCAGTAAAGTTTATCGCTTCCACTCTGAAAGAACCAAACCGAGCCTGAGCATCTTCAGCTAATTGCATTCCTAATCCGGTGGAATCGATACAAGCTCTTCGAAGTTTTGGATGCTCTAAATATTTGTATAGAGTTTCAGCTTGTGCTCTGAAAGCGGTTCGCTCTAAGACTTTTACAGCCCGGGTGAATTTCATAAGACCTAATTTTTCCACCACCCAGATAACGGTAAGATCTTTCTTTCGGCCAATATCCATTCCCAGATAAAGTTCCCCTTCAACTGTATCCGGAATACCGTTATTCCAAAGCACATGTTGATCTTCGCAAGCAGCTATCATTTCATACGGCAAGAAGGCGTTCGCTTCATCTACCGGTACGCACATATATTCCTGAAGCCACTGGTCTTCATCTATACATTCAGATCTTAAGTCGGCCAACCATTGCTTTTGTTCTTCAGGAGTAGTTTTACGCTTAAAGATCTTATCAACGATTCCATCTTTTACAGCATCCACAATAGAAGTGGTATGAATAGATCCCTTTGTTTTGCCTTCCCGAATCTTATCAATCAATCTTGAAAAAGTACTTTCACCAAGATGCGTTGAAAGCACCCGGATAGGATCTCCCCACATTGCTGAAGCCTGAAGTGCTTTCCACATTGCAGCTCCATCATTATGATGTGCTGCTTCATCCCATACAACTCGCCCACCTTTAGAACGGAAGCGCTTAGGGTTCGAGCTCATTGCTGTAATTTTGGCATTGTTTGGCAAAATCACTCTATATGCAGTTATGTTCTTTTCGAGATCTAATACGATCTCTCCCATATTTTCAGCTACAACCTCTAACAACTCACACCAACCGGCTACGTAATCAATAAACTCTTTCGCAGCCGAATCATCTGCAGAAGAAAACCAAGTATCACGCCCTGTTTTAATTGACCATTTAGTAGAACACCAGGACTCTACATAAGTAGCCCCGATACGTCTGGACTTTTCCCAAATGGCTAACCGTGAATCATCATTAATCCACTTGAGTTGATAATCCATAAAAAGACGTTCATCGGTCATGTCATCCCTCTAACTTTTTCTGAAGAACAACCATCATTTCGGCGAGTGACATTTTTTCTTTTTCAGTTTCCGGCTCACCTTCTACAGCTCCGAGTAAGTCCATGAAGTTCTTTTGTCCCATTTTTCCAACGGTAGCCATTGCAGCGTAGATCTTCTGCGGATCGGGATCATCGAGCGCTGCCTTTAAAGCGATCTTTGCCAAGTCGGTAACCATCCCTCTAATATCTTGTTGGTTCTCTTCGGCTTTTTTCTTCAGCTCATCCCAATTTCCTTTATCCTTCCAGGAGTCAAGCGTTCTTAGTGATACTCTCCCTTTGAAGTAATCCTCAAGCATAGATCTTGTATAACCTTCATATACATATAATCTTTTGGCTTCATCATTATATAGAGCTTGCTTTCCCATTACTTACCAATCCGTTGTTCGATCTCAGCTATCTTCTTTTGTTCGGCTTTGGCATTATTGATGATCACTTTTAAGCTAGTCATAGCTTGCTCAGCTCTCTCAATCTCTATATCAGTAAAGTGGATTAAAGGATCAGTGAGATCTCTGATTGTAATAATGTGGTTTTCAGCTCTAAAATTTAGTTTTTTAATTTCAGCCTCTGCCTCAAGCTTCATTCCACGGAGTTTTGAAAATTCTGATATTGACATGTTAGCCTTCCTTTAGTGATTGAGCCGGGCAACGAACCGGTTGATCAAGTTTCTCTTCCAGCCGGGTTAATATTCTAATGATCATATCCTGACGCTCACTATCGTCATCATGAAATTGCTGAGTCATATCCAGGATCTTGTCACTCAGTACTATATGAGCATCAAAGTTTTTATCGATTTGGGCATCTTTGCTGGAAGTAATTTTCTCAATGGCTTCAAAAGCGAGTGTACTACTCTTATTAAATTGAGTAAGCATACTTTTTACGACCCATATTAAAACACCTAATAAAGCTGCACTTAATCCTGAGTCTACAATCCATTGAACTGATTCTGGTATTTCTGACATTTGGTTAATGATTTTGGGATTACGTATTATGCCCGAATATACCTGCCAAACAGGGCGCTTATTTACTGAATGGTTCAGTAAGAATTCCCACCTTCGCCCACGTAGATTCGAGTCACTCAATTACACAAACCAAGTGACTGAATAGATGAAAAAGTTTTATGAAATTATCAGAGCAGGTAAATACCCTCAGAAAAATTTAACTGAGCAGGACATTCAGGATCTGGCAAAGAACTATGATCCCAATTTCCAAGAGGCACCTGTAAAGATTGGTCATAAAGGCAATAATTTTGCTTACGCCTGGATTGATGAGCTCAAAGCTGAAGGTTCAAAATTGATGGCTTCATTCAAAGAAGTTACCGGGGAACTAAAGCAGCTTTCTGCGGAAAAGAAATTAAAACGCCACTCGGCGGAGATTTATAGCAATCTTCAGGGAAAAGGTATTTACTTAAAAGGTCTTGCTATGCTTGGAGCTGAAGCGCCGGCAGTAAAGGGGATGCAGCCTATCGAGTTTTCTGAAGGTGAATCAGAATCTATTGAATTTGAAGAAAGCCCTTCTTTTGTGGATGATTTTTCATTCGAGTTTTATAAAGAGAAAGCAGAAAGGCTATCAGGTGAAAATGAGCAATTAGAAGCATCGCTTAAGGAAGAGAAAAAGAAAACTAAGTCTTTCTCTGAAGAAAATGAAGCTATTCAATTTACTCAACGTCAGGCTGATTTCGAGGCTTTCCTTGATCAAGGAATAGAAGAAGGAAAGTTTAAGCCGGTGTTACGAGAAAAAGCAGTTGCCCTATTCGCTCATCTGGATTCCATCGAAGTTGATGAAGGCGAAGAATCTCCTCTGGATGCTTTCAAAGAGATTATTAAGGAATTTAAGGAGCAGATCCAATTCGGTGAGCAATTCACGGAAGGTGAAGGTGAAACTACAGAGTACACCGTTCATGAGCTTGCTGCAAAAGCAGCTGAATATCAGGAAGAGCAACGCAAAGCCGGCAAGGTGGTTTCTACCTCTGCTGCAGTAGAATATGTTAAAAACCAAAAGAATAAGGATTCAAAATGAACAACCCAGATTTAGTAAAAACTTTTGATGCCGGTGCAGATGCTGCTCGGCATAGAATCGCAAAATTCGGAGCTGACGATGATAAAGCTATTCAAGCTTCAGCAGTAACAGATGCATTAATTGGTGTATTTGCGGAGCTTGATATAGCAGAAGGCGAACGAGTTGATGTGATTATGTCGGGAATCGCTGAAGTAGAATACGGCGGTAATGTAGATCGTGGAGATTGGTTAACGGCTGATGCCGATGGTAAAGCAGTTGCTGCTGCACCGGCTACTGGTGTAAATAATTCTGTAATTGGCCGAGCCGGTGAAAGCGGAGTTGATGGTGACATCGGAAGTGTGATCCTGGCACCAGGACAAATTCAAGGAGCTTAATAATTCATTAAGCCCAACCAAATCAAATTTAAGTAATCATTAAAAATAAGTACGATGCCTAAAACTAATTTTCCATTTGCCACCGAACCAGAACTAGTAGCAATTTCTATTGCATATCGAAATAAAGGACTGATCGCAGATTCAGTACTTCCAAGAACTCCGGTAGGTAAAGAGGAGTACCGTTACAATTATTACCCAAAAGGTACTTTCATTACGGTTCCTGATACCAAAGCAGGAAGAAAGAGCAAGCTGAATGAAGCGAATTTTGAATCTGATGAGCGTACCGGTGCTACTAAAGATTTCGGTTTACAATCATTAGTTCCTCAAAAAGATCTGGATAACGCTCCGGAAGGATTAAACCCATTAAGCACGACTACTGAGGGATTGAGAGATCTTATCATGCTTGATCGAGAGGTTAGAGTTGCAAATAAAGTATTTGATCCTGCGATCTATGACAATGCCAATAAAGTACAATTGGCTGGCAATGATCAATGGAGTGATTACGTAAACTCAGATCCTATCGAGGATATTGAGGAAGCTCTTAACATTCCTTTCATGCGCCCAAATGTAATGACGATTGGTCAGGCAGCATGGAGTACTCTAAGGAGACATCCTAAAATCTTAAAAGCTGTTCATAAAAATGATGGTGATTCAGGAATTGCTTCAAAAGAAGCAGTAGCTGAATTGTTTGAACTGGAAGAAATCAATGTTGGCCAGGGATGGGTAAATATTGCGAAGCCAGGACAGCCGGTTAACCGTGCAAGAGTATGGGGTAAGCATTGCTTGCTTCACTACAAGAACACAACAGCCAGCATTAATTTTGGAATGACCTTCGGCTTCACTCCTCAGCATGGTGATCCTGTAGCTGGAACTAGAAGCGCAGAGCCGGGCGAAGCTGGACTATCCGGTGGTACCTGGGTAGTAAACGGCGAGAAAGTGAATGAGGAGATTTCAGCTCCTGATCTCGCTTACTTCTTCGAAGACTGCGTAGCCTAAGAAATACAACCCCTGAAGGGAGAGCGAAACGGTCAAAGATCAAGTAGCTCTCCCACCGATTTTAATTACAATTAAACCCGATTTAACGATGTCTAAAAACGAGAAAACATACAAAGTAACCTCTCCTATTAAATACAATAAGAAACGTTACGAAGTTGGCGATTCTATCCTTTTGGATGAAGAAACCGCTGAAGGCTTGCATGTAGAATTGGCAGATAACCCTTCCGGTACTGAAGCGGAGGCAAAAGCTAAAGCGGAAGCTGAGAAGAAAGTCCAGGCCGAAGCCGCTGCTAAGAAAAAAGCAGATGATGAAGCTAAGGCAAAAGCTAAGGCAGAAGCTGAGAAGAAAGATCCGGAAGAAACCGGAGCGAAAGCCAAAGGCAAGAAAACCACTTCTAACAAGAAGTAAGAATCTCTCATCGGGATCAGTTGCCTGGTAGTAGTTGAAGAAATTCAGCGATCTCTACCGGGCACCTGAACTCTATTAATCAAAACAAACCGGAGCACTTAATGAAATCACTATTTCGCCCTTTACTCTTACTGATGTTTAGCCTGTTGGCTTTTAACAGCATGGGGTTCAATGTAGTCCCTATTGCGCAAGAGCACCAATTAGAACAATCGATCTTCCCTGTTGCAGTAGATCTCGAATTTACTGCAGTAGATGAAATTTTTATTGTTCGGAGTGAACGAGAATCAACCATACACCCGGAGCAACTTATGCCTTATTCAACCGACACTGATCTATATGATCGCATAGATCCTGCACTGGTTATCCAATTAACAGACGATGCCGGAGATGGAGTAGTCAACCAAACTAAGCTGGATGCATTACGGGCAGATTGCCACGAACTAATAAATACCCATCTGAGAGGTAGGTACACGGTTCCACTGAATCCGGCTCCGGAGATCCTAACCATTATAGAAGCTGATCTTCTGGTCTACAAGGTGTACTCCAGGCGTGGTGATTATGAGATACCGGAATCGGTGGTCAAAGCTGATCAAAAAGCTATGGCCATGCTGAAGGATATTAATCGTGGAACGATCAAACTGGAAGATCAACCCGATGTGGGTGAAGCGTCCATTGTGACGAACAAAAAGAAATCCGATCGCATTTTTTCTGACGACAACTTGGAGTCGTTTTAGCTAAGAAAGTAGCGTTTGCATTATAGTTAGTTATTAAAGCGAGGGTTGATTCGCTCGCTTTTTTTTTAAAAACCAAATACACCGATGAAATTAACGCTTGTTACATATAGCCCGGGTAAACATGATTCATTAGGAATCATGTTTATCGATGATCAAGCTCATTCATTCACATTAGAAGATGAAGAGCGTTTGATCAAGGTTCCCGGAGAAACCAGAATTCCCCGGGATACTTATGAGATCAAACTGAGAACCTATGGAGGTTTTCATGAGCGTTATCTTGAAAGGTTTGGTCCTGAATTTCACAAAGGAATGCTCGAGCTGAAAGATGTTCCCGGATTTACAGACATCCTTATTCACATCCTTAATGATGAAAAAGAAACCGATGGCTGTATTGGTGTTGGTGATGGCGCTTTTATAAATCGTAGAAAGAAAGGATCACTAAGAGATTCAACCTCTGCCTACAAAGACCTATACCAACAAGTTGCAAATGAGTTGCTTGATGGAAATCGAGTTTTTATCGAACTAACAGACAATCTCACAAATTTAATCAAGGAGCGGAGATGGGAAAACCAAGGCCTTTAAGATTTTTAAAACGAGTATTTATCGATTCCTGGTCAAAGCCTGTGGGTGATACCTTACGTGGTGATAATGAACTTGGCCAGGAATTGAATAAGTACCTTCCTGCAAAGGAACTTCGAGAAATTGGCGGTTCTGTACTGTTTGGAATCAGAGATGTTATTACAGCTCCTCAAATCAAAGATGCGAAGCAACAAGCGAAGATCGATGCGGTTCGTAATGCGATCAAAGAAAAGAAGATCACTAAGGAAGTGATTGAAGAAATGGATGCTAAAAGCCTGCAGGAACTTGGATATCAACTGTTCGACTTAGTGGATGACGGAAAATTGAATCAATCAGCTGATGCGCTTTCTCCGGAAACGAAATTAAAGATCCGAATAGGATCAGCAGCGCTTTTTGCTGTGTACACAATTTACGCTTTGATCACCGGTGATTTTACACTGATTGAAGCGGGCAAATTCTTTATGGGGTTTAACAGCTGATGGCTAACCAGAGTTTAGATAGCATTTCTAACGCATACATAGCAGCATTAAAAACTGCTTTTCCAGATCTGCAGGTTGAGCCTTATCCAGATGACTTGAAGTCTTATAACCTAGGCCATCATAAAGGAGCTGTTCTTGTGGTGTATCAAGATAGAAAGTTTAAGGAAGGTCAAAACTCAGATGGATCTGGCCAGATAAACTATCCTGTCTTCCTGATCACTTACGTTAGTCGATCATTGCTTGCTAAAAATAAAGCTCCTGGCGTGTATGGTTTACTCGATGCCGGTAGAGAAGTTTTGAAAGAATTGGATTTTGAAAGAAGTAAAGCCTCGATAGTTAGTGAGGGTTTTCTGGACATAAAGCAAGGCGGTGTATGGATGTACGGCCAATATTGGAAACACACAGATTATTTTGAATGATATGGCAAAGAAAAAGAAACAAACTGAATTTTTAGCAGGCGACAAAGTAAAGCTGGAGCGCAAATCTTCTAAGAAAGAAGAGCCGCTTCGTATTGGATCTCCGGAAAAACCGGCAACCTTTCCGGTAGCTTTTGAAGGAGCTTCAGCACAGATCGTATTCAATAAGGTGTATGAGGTTTCCGGTAAAACAGATTTGCCCGTGGCAGATAACCAGGCAAAGCCTCTGCCATTAATTGCCAAAGTTTTTATTAACAATCCTGTCTATCACTCTTTATTCACAAAAGTGAAAAGCAGCACAAACGACAATGAGGAATAACAGATATGTCAACAAGAAATCAACGAATTAAAAGATGCGGTTACGATGATGATGGAGCCGGGTTAAACAAGACATGGATCGCAGGAAAAGTCCATACCAATGGCTCAACCATTACTGTAGATAATATCAAGAATCAAACCCCGGGTGGTAATTCTTATGGCGGTTCCATGGTTGGCTGCGATCTTGCATTTGAAGACCACGCATCCTATCAAGCTATTGAGGATTTCATGACTTCGAATACAGAAAAATATTTCTATTTCGAATACAACGATGGACGTGAGTATAAAACTCAGGAACCTGTTCAACCATTTGCAAAACTAAAGCCCGGTATCGATGCCAGAGAAGGTAACGAGCCATGGGGATTAGATTTTGAAGCCCATAGCGGAATTCCATTATTAGCGGTAGAACCATAGGAGAATTATGAGTAGAGTAGCATCCGGCTGGAAAAAAAGCGCAGCATTTAGAAGAAGTACCGGGGATAAAGTTCAAATGAACATTTTATCTACGGAATATTCTGATCTGGCTTACGACAATATTAAAAAGCCAACCCCTACAGGGAATGCCTTTGGTGGAAAAATATATCCACTGGTTGTTGGCTTCCAGGAATCAGCCGGGTTAGCTACTCTCGAGGATTGGATGGATAATAACTATCCGGTTGGTTTGGCTATTTATGCCAAGCATGGCCGACACTTTATCTCTTTAGAAGATGAAGAGATGCAAGTTGTTCCCGGTTATGGAATTGATGCCCGGGAAGGAAACGACATCCATCGAATAGAAACTGAAATAGCCGGCGGTAACCCTAATGTAATCTGGAAGCAAAATATTGCTGAAGGAATTACTTTCGCTGCTAAAGAAGGATCTATCATTCTTCCTATTTCCGGAGTTAAGTGGAAAGTGGCTGCTGATTATTCCGCTTCCGGAGGAACCTTAATAGTTCGCTGCAAAAACTTTGCAGGAACTACGGTGGCAACCGCAAGCACTACCATCAATGCAATCGATCGTTTCTCCGCTGAAGTAGAAACAACTGCAGATACCTGGACAATTGAAATTGAACTGGATAACGGTGGAGCTGCTGCAGTTACGAATATATCGATGCGAAGTGATGGCAACGATGAATACATAGATTACTAACTGATGTGGCTACACTACTTGAAACTTTTGACGTTAAAGAAATTGCCTTTGAATGGGATGCTGTAAAGCGTGTATTCCGGAATAATGAATTAATTATTTTAGGTGACGAGGATACCCAAATATGGATGTCAGCTTCCAGAAAACGAAAGCATGAGTTTTTAGGAGTTTGGTTAATTTTTCAAATAGCCTCTCCTTTTCTACAAAGAGTTTCTCCGGAAGCAGCGCCCGGTAACGATTGGATCGACGTAAAAAATGCAGTGCTAGATAGCTCTAAAGAAGTAAAGTTCTTTCCTATTTACAGTTTAGATCCAGCGTTGAGTTATACCGTTGTTCCTGAGAAAAAAGAAAAACCGGAAGTGTTTAGAGTAAACCGGGCACTTACGTATCCGGAAGCGCAATTAACCATTGTAACTGAAGATCAACTGGATGAATATCCATCCTGGTTGAGACAAACCCGAACCCGAGGATAACATGGATTTTGATACCTACAATATTATAAGTGGACATGACAAGGAATTTGAATTAATCACTACCACTAATCAGAATATTCAAACAGTTTGTCAGGTACCTGCAAATACTAAATTCAAGCATCAAAAAGAGCGTATTTATTACGCTGATATTGGTGAGATAGAGCCTACAGAGATTGATGAAGCCGGTAATAAAGTATTCGAATTTGAAAATCTGTATAACTCTAAATCGGTGTACTATGCCGGTTTAGCTGAAGTTCTCTTTTATGATTTTCCGAAGATTCTAAAAAGGACCAAAAACGGTTTCGAAATTGAGAATAAAAAACTGAATGATAAGATCGACCGTGGCCAAGTAATGAAAGCCTTTGAGGATTGGCTGGGAAAGTTCGGCGAGAATCCTTACGAGGTCAAAGGATTCTTGAGCTTGCTGGCAGGAAGCCCACAATTAGCGACTATGTTGATGAGTCAGGTAACCGATCAACATCTGGCTTCGACTCTGCCCGGTATGAACGAGACCTCAAAAAATGGCGAAGAGATCTCTTTAGAACAAACGGATACTGGAGGCAATTAATACTAGTAACCAGTGAAGGCAATCCGCAAACATATCACTATCTCCAACAGCAATGCAATCGTGTTGAAGTGGCCGAACTATATAAGGTTAAAGTAAACGATGGCTGAAAAGGTAAAAATAGCGGTTTATCTAGATCCTTCTGATGCAAAGAAAGGTGGAAAGGAAGTTATTCAGGTTCTAAATGAAACTGAGGAATCAGCAGCCTCTGCCGGTCGTATTCTAAAGGGAGCATATCAGGTTGGTAACACCGGTACAAAAGATCTGATAAAGCAAAAGAATTCGGTTGAAGATCTCAACGATCGTATTAAAGATTTAACCAAAGCCCGGGATAAATGGGCAGATCCTTCAGTAGTAACTCGTTATAATCGTAAGATCGATGAATTAAATCGTCATAAAAGTGAATTAACGGGAACTACAAAAAAACTTACTCAAGCAACAAATGATGGTAATAGTTCATGGAGAATTGGAACCATTGCAGCAGGTAATTTAATAGCAAAATTATATCAGGAAATAGCTTCCAGAGCTTTGGATGTAATTAAAGCCAGCAGACAGATGGCTTTTGAGGTAGAAGAGACAAATAGTAAATATGAAACGGTTGTTGGATCCTCTATAAAAAAGACTAATAAGTTCATTAATGAATATAGATCCTTACTCGCCTTAACTAAGAGAGAATCGAAAGAATATGTATCTCAGGCTGTTCAGGTTGGAAAGTCGTTGGATATGCAAGGTGAAAAAGCAGCTGAATTCGGTATTAATTGGGTGAAATTAGCTGGAGAATATCAATCATTTTTTGACATCCCGTTTGAACAAGCTTTTACTAAAATAAGATCAGGAATTACTGGTCAATTCACCCCTCTCAAACAGTTGGGAATAGCTATTACTGAGAATGAAGTAAAAGAGAGGGCTTTACTTCAGACCGGAAAAAATAGAATTGATGTTTTAAGTGAAGCTGAAAAAGCCCAAGCAAGATATTCCTTAATTCTTGAGAAGTCTCAGGACGTTCTCGGAAACATGGAACGAAGCCAAGAACATGCTGCAAGCAAAACCCGGGAAATGGAAGCTGCTTTCCGTGATATAGCAGAGGAAATGTCAACAAAAAGCATTCCTCTTTGGAAAGAAATCGCTATGGCTGGGTTGGAATTTTCCAAAGTGCTTAAAGACATTTTAGGAATTAGTATTGTTGATAAGATTCAAGATGAGCGTTTAGAGTTAAATCAATTAGCAAATCAATTGATTGATGCGGTAAACAATGGAAAAGATCGATTAAGCTTAATCTCTGAATTGAATGAAAAATACCCTGACTATCTTAAATTTTTAGATGAAGAATCGTTAGTTGCTAACGATCTGGCCGATAGACTAAGGGAACTTAACAATGCTTATCAAGAAAAGAGTGTACTTCAACTAAAACAAGAGGAGCTTGCTAAATTAACAGCCACCAGATCAAAAATTGAGAAAGCTCAGGCAGAAGTACAAGTTGAAGCTGTGCGCGAGTTAATAGAGGCAGAAAGAAAACTGGGTGTTGAAGTTGATTATTCCAGCTCATTTTGGGAGCGAAGAAACAAAATGATGGAGGAGGCTAACAAACAGGGCGCCGTAATGACTAAGCATAAATTTAGTCAGTTTAGCCAGGAAATGTTTGAAGGAACAGGTTTAAATGAAGAGCTTCAAGATTTAAATTCACAGATACAGGAAACTCAAGAACTATACAGTCAGTTAGAAAATCAATTCAAGGAAACTAAAGTAGAAGTTGGATTTGAATTAGATGTTTCTGAAGAGAAAGCTCCTGAAATCCCGGTAAAGCCTGTTATTTCTACAGAGAAACCTATTGATCAATTACTAGAAGAATCCCTTCCGGGAGAAGTTCCGGAATTCAAAGTGGCTCCAAAAATAGAGCTTGGTAGCCTTTCCTTTATGAGAGACCAGCTAGCAAATGAGGAGGCTTTATATACTGCAGCTGCAACAGATGAGGAAAGAAAGCGGCATCAGGTTAGAATTGAGTTTTTAGAAAAAAGAATACAGGCTACAGAAGAAGGAATTACCTATGAGCAACTGAAGGACAGAGAAGCTCATCAGGAAAAAATGCAACAAGCGGCTGAATACTTTGAAATGCTGAATCAAGGTTACCAGCTGGTTGCTGAATTTATGGGTGCCCAGACTGAGCGTAGAATTCATAACATAGAACGGGAGCAAGACAAAGCGTTATCCTCAATTGATGCTCAACTTAATAATGACAAGTTAACTGAGCGCCAAAGAGAAAAGCTGTTAAAAAAGAGAGAAAAAACAGAGGCTGAATATCAAAAGAAAATTGACAAACTGCAGCATGAACAATTTGAGCGTGAACGTATAGCAAAATTAGCTGAAGTAGCAGCTAATACAGCTGTGGCGGTTTCAAAAGTTTGGGGACAGACTGGGATTTTTGGTTTAGCAGCTCAGACAGCCCCTCTTATAATGGGTGGCATCCAAGCAGCCACTATCTTAGCACAACCTAATCCCTATATAGAGGGCGGAATGATTGAGGAAAGGTTGAGATCCGGAATGAGCTCTCCGGGAAAGAAACTGATTTCTATTAATGAGAATGATCAGCCTGAATTCATCTTGAACGCAGTAAGTACAGCAAGGTCTTTACCACTTATGAATAGAATGAATAAAGATCCTGAATTCGCTGACCGGATTAATAAGGCTTATTTATCTCAAAAACCACCAAGCTTTTCAAAGCCGGATGTCACAAATTTAAAAGCCGGCATCGATAGCAACGCAATCAGTGCTGCAGTTGGATCAGCTATTAGTGAAGCGATGAAAGATGTGAAGCTATATCCAAAAATCACATATAGCGAGATTTTGGAAGCGCAGCGACAGTATGAACAAAATAGAGAAGCTGTGGGGAATCAGTCATGAGTTATACTGTAATAGCCCAAGAAAATATTCGCGTGGCCAACGCTACTTCTTCCGGAAGTAAAGAGGAACGAACCTTTGTTATCCTGGAGCGATTTTCTGAAGAAGAAACCGTTACTGAAATCGGAATCTCCGGAGAGCCTCTGTTTGTTATGGGCTCTCGTGGGAATGATATGTTTTATTCATTCTCACCAATTCAGATCCAGTTCTCGATTGTAGATCAATTTGGGTTGCTGAAAAAATTCTCAAATCGTAATAAGAAAGATTTTAAGCTACAGGTGAAAAATGGAGCGACAGTTGAGTATGAATTCTACCTCTATTTGCCATCTAATAATTCCGAATATTACGAGACGAATCCTGAGATCGATCTTGTGGCCACGAATGCGATCGGGCTCCTGAAGGAAGAATATTTTAAACCGTCCGATACTCTGATTGAAATCAAAGATTTTCTCTTTGAATGCCTGAACCGGTTAGGTTTTGATTATGATATCGAGGTTTATTCGTTATGGTCATCAGCTGATAACGCCAAAACTTTTCCACTCGGGTACCGGGTTAATCGCTCCCATCAAGTGCGTTTTAAGGATTCCGATCGAGTGTCTTTTTATGAGGTTCTTGAGAATTTTTGCCAACAATTTAATCTACAGTTAAAACAGATTGATAATACTTGGGTTTTTCTCGAGCGAAAGCGTGTACTTAATGCCCCTGTTACATTGAATGGTATTGATCTTGAAACAGAGCTGCCGGTGTCAAGATCATTTGCAGCGGTACTTAATGCCGATACTGTTTTACGTAAGCCAAAAAGCCAATTTAAACCGGGTTTAAAGGAGATAAAAACAGAGTTTAAATTATTCGATGAATTTTTAGTTAATGCTGATTTTTCGGACAGCAATTTTAAGAATCAAATTGCTGTCGGTTGGGAACAGCCTGCCATTAACGACTATTTAATTGCTTCAACAAGCACTCCTGAAAAGTTAGTAATTCCTAACCTAAATGCTTCCAATAACATTTCAATTATTGTTCTTCAGTCTAATGATTATGACGACTTAGATGGAAATCCAGTAGGTTATTTGAATGGATATGTAAGACAAGAAGCAAAAAAGAGTGTAACAGATGAAGATATCTTATCTATTTATTGGTCGGCATTTACGAATAGCGGTGGAACTGGAAATACAAAATATGCGCAAATAAAGTTCAGGTCTCTGGATGGTTTGATATACACTTTGGATAACAATCTGGCTGATTGGAATCAAAATGATACTTCATTTATTCTTGATACTGGTTTTGTGAACAATGAAGGATCTGTAGATATTTATTTATCCGCACCAACAGGGAAAATTGGATTCATCACCGTTGAGTTTACATGCCTTCCTGTAGAACCCGGAGTAAATGGATATGTATCTGTTTATGATATAAATATTGATTTTAAGTCAACTATTGAGAGGGATTCAAAGTACTATATTAATTCCCGGGGATTAAAAAATACACAGGTTGATAACAGAATATTTGGAGTTGGTGATTTAGATGATGATTCCGATCTATTTGTAATCGAATATTTCGACACTAATAATGAGTGGATTCCGGCTGAATACATTTCAAACGATGGCTCTGTAAGAAGCATCTTTCAGGTAGCTCCGTACCAACGAATGTGTCAGGCCAATAAAGACCAGATCGAATATTCAACCATCCGCTCCTGGAAATATCTGTATCAAGACTTTCTAAAAACCATCAAGTTAGAAAGAGATTCAGAACCTGATTTATATACCATTCATATCGAGATAAAATGGAACATGGTTACCGGCGAAATTGAAATATTTTCTGCTGAAGCATTTGAGGATACTACAGGAGTAACTCAACTCCAGTTCTATTCTGAAGAAGAATACGATGCAATAGACTCAGAAACGGTGATCACTGATGAAGGAGAGGTAGTTACCGGTTTTACACGTAGAACAGATAGTGTTGATGGTAGAGGATTTGAAGTAGAATTTGAAGCTCCTGAAGCTGTAACTGCAAGTTCAGCGGTTGTTGAAGTTGGTGGAGTAAATTATGAACTAGATACATTGATTCTGGAGAATTGAGATGCCTGAAAATGAAGTCCTGAAATTATCGAGCGTGCAAAATTTAATTACAGCTCAAAAAGCTCAGATAGCATTAACTAAGGAAGCTGAAGAAGATGCTAAGGCTGCAGCAATAGCACTTGGTGGTAATATATTTGTGGTTTCTGAAGATGAAACCTCTGTTAAAATAAGCTCAGTCGAACCAGCCACTCAATTTAAAGAAAAAACAGTTCATTCAGGTGGTATAAATTTAGAAATCATAACAATTACAGTTTAATATTATGGCGACATTCGATTTAATTAAGAGAGAAGCATTTGAAGAAGTAGTTAACACTCTAGAAACCAATGACGCGCAAGTTCAATCAGCCATTGCTCTGGCAGCTGCTTTAGCACCTGTTAATGTTCCAAGATCCGGAGGCGATGATCTTTCTGCGAAGCCAGGAACCGGCGGAGCTTCGTTAGATGATGTAAGTTGGTGGTTAAAAGACGGTGAAGACTTTCAATTGCTAACCTTTGATGGTTCTGCTTGGCAGGAGTTCGGCAACCCTTTGTTGACTATCAGGAGTAACGCTGAAGGTTTGCTGTCGGCTATTTTACGTGGAACCGGTAATTATATTGATCCAAACGCAGATTACGCTTTTATTGGAGCCGGTGAGAACAACAGGATTGAGAAAGACGTTAAAAGAGATTCAAACCCATCCTGGGGGTCAGCACCCGGAGGTTTTGGGAACAAAAACTATGAATACGCAGGCGCTCTTCTTGGTGGGTATGGAAATATAAACGATGGTAAAATTGGAACCGTCGGCGGCAACACCTGCATGAACAGTTCCAATGATGGTTCTGCTTTAGGAAATAGAGTAGTTTCAGGCCGTCGCAGATATAATGTTACATCCACCGGAGTTGATACTGATGGCGATGTAGGTGAAAAGCCCTTTGTAATTATCGACGGCAGGTTTGGAGATCAGACCAGCTACTTCCCAAATGAGCTCACCGACAACATCACAACTCGCTATGGAGCCGGTGCTACTCAGGACGCGAAAGGAAATATTTACTCAGCATCTCATACAGCAGCGACTTGGGTTGGTGATGATGTAGATGTTGCAAATGATCTTAGATGGGCGCTTCATTCAATCTGTGTGCTCAAAGGTAATGCAGAGTCTTCTATTGGATATTTCCCGATCCTTAAAGCAATTTGGGATGGCTCAAATACGAAGATCTATTACGATAATGGAGGCGAAGCTTATGGCGGAGCAATCGAAAGTATTTATAGTTCATATGCGCCTACTGTTCCAATTAATGGATATCCAATGGGGAATGGTTCAGGAGCTCGTGGATTTAAGAACTCTGCAAGTGGATACGGTGCAGGAGTAGATGGCTATTTAGTGAATGTTTGGGCTCGCGGTGCTTATGGGGCAGGTGAATCGGTTACTATATTTGAACAAGCTTTAGCTTCTATTGCAGCTGGATTCAATATCGATCAAAAAGGAAAGTATGCTGCTGTATTTGGTGAGATTATAAAAAATTTGGGCAGGGCTACATTTGGCGGTGGTCGTGAAATGGAGTATTTGAATGATTACCAGCACGGGCATGGTTATAAAGCAATAGCTGATTTCCTTGGGCAGTCAGTGTATGCAGTAGATGATTTTGCAAATCCCGGAGATTCGCAGCACTCAAAGCTGAACTTAAAGCGATTTGCATCCGGAAACTCATTAAGGGAGCTTACCATCCAGGGAGGAAATCCAACGGCAAATAATCAGATCGTTCTTAAAGATGATACTGCTTACTTCTTCACCGTGAACATGGTAGGCCGTGAGACCGGTGGAGATTATGGAGCAATCACTTTACAGTTTATAGCTAAAAGAGATACAGGTGTTGCAACTGTAGCTGTATCGGGAGTAACCAAGACTTACGATTCAACTCCTGCTAATTGGGATGCTGATGCTGTAGCTAACACGACAGATGGTTTAGTCTCTATCCGGGCTAAGTGCAATAACGGTGCGGATGCCTATTGGCAAGCAACCGTTTTTTGGGAACAAATAACCCCAGCTACTTAAAAAATAAGATTAAAAACGCTCTAAAGATTATATTAATCTATGCCAGATTGTAAATAAAATACCTGTACTAGGTTTATTATTAGTTTGTAAACCCCACTTTAACCACTATTCAAATAGTTTTAAATTTAAAATGCATTTCCCACGTCATGGTTTGTTGCCTTGCATGTTTTGTGTAGATTATTACAAAAAGAGCGGGGAGTTTATTTTCTCAAACTATATTTACTATTTTCTCAAACCATTTCGCGAGTTATAGTAATTAATTATTCTTTTAATATAAAATATAAATATGGGTGAACGAATAGATGAACTTGAAAGTATTACAAGGAGTCAAAGTCGAGAATCAGAACACCTTCATAGAGAGTATTATGAGATATTCATAAAAACCTACAATGAAAACCCCTTATCTGCTTTTTCAACTTTTGTTAGCATCAGAGATGAATCCAAAAGGAGACTAATAGAAAAAGAGAATGATCTTAAAAAAAGGATTCATGAATTTATAAAAGAATTAGAAAGATTTTTTTTAGATGATTCACTGGAAGAGCTTGTATTTGAGATTGAAGATTTATTAAAAGGTCAGTTAAAAAAGCTAAACTTCAATCTTTACAAAGACATTATATCTTTAGTCGATATGGAGGTTTCGAACGATGCAAGAATTTCAAATAAATTTAGTACTGACTATTCTTATGACATTGATGAAATATTAGGTGAGTCAAGAACACTTAACCGCATTCGTGTTATTATTTACGTAACCTCATTCCTAATTGATAAAATATTAGATAATGGGTTTCCCTATGAAATCTCCACAGATCTAAACACAGTAGCAATAGATGTCTTTAAAGTTGAAATACCAATTGAAAAGCCAGATAAACTTCAAAAATATCTTTGGTATGAGAAATTTTATCAAGAGACAGAAAACGTAGTAGAGTCATTTAATCTATTAATAAAGAAGATTGAGGATCTTGGAATGTTGCCATCTGATTTTGATATTACTACAACAGATCCAATGAATTTTAAGCGTTCTTATACCAAATGGTTTACTTCGAGGAACTAAGGTTCCGGAAAATTCAGAACAATAGTTCATAGTTATTAGAATTTTCTTTCTAGACATTTGTCATCAATTACTTAACTAAACAAAGGTAAACAAGATGACAAATAGAATAATACGCTTTCCTGAAGTATGTGAAATCCTCGGAGGTGTTAGTAGGCAAACAGTCTACGACATGATAAAACGAGGTGATTTTCCACCAAGTTTTAAAATCTCTAAGAATGGTAGAGCAGTCGGTTGGTTAAAAACTGATATAGAATCTTATTTAGCGGAACAGAAGCCATGCTAAACAAACTACCTAAAAGTACAATACCCCTACATGGTAACTATGTATTAAGGACAGAATCTGTCCAGATGTTCGATACTATCTCGCTTTTTCTTCCAATCAATTTTATAAAGGATACTGATGCACTAGAAAAATGTTTGGAAGCATATGAAGATTCAAAGTTTATAATCGATAAAAACGGTGAAATTCTAACTGAACAGTATTTTAATAATGGGATTCAACTAAAAATGTTTAAGAGTGGTTTAAAAATATCTGGAAGTGTTCCAAGATTCCTATATGGGAATAATTACCGTTTTGCATCAATAGAAGATTTAAAATTGTTTAAGAAATCGTTGGAAGAGTTGCATAACATCTCTCTAGATAACGCAATAGTTAGAAAGTTAGATTTTGGTCTGGACATCAATGTTCAAAATAATCCCAAGCATTACTTTCGTCAATTACAAAGTTCAAAATACTATACTGGCTTACTTATCTATCCAAATAGTATAACATTTTGTAATTCGAATAGGAGAAAAATATTATATGATAAATCACTCAAGGGTCTAAGTAGTAATAATAGAATACGATTTGAAATAAGGTATAAAAAGAGATATTTGGATAGGATTTTCAAAGAGGACATGAGCTTGAAAGATCTATTCAAACATAACAATCAAAGAATATTTATTGAATGCATTGATGATGAATTTAAATCTATCAATAAACTAGCATCCGTTTCTTACAACCCTACTGAGATATTAACTCCTAAAGATTTTAATAAGTTAGTCTTGGGATATTTTATTGAAAATAGAGGTTTAAAAAATGTCGAGCATTTAATTGAAGAGATATTTGAAACTGGGGGTCTTAATAATGTTAAGAATGTATACAGGCTAAAGTCTAAGTATAGAAGAATAGCCAATAGTATTGGAAGAGATAAAAGTACTCAATCATTGTATGATGAGTTATATAGCAAGATGATCACAAACATCGAAACTGCTAAAACAAGAATAGTCAATTAATACCCAACACTTAAATGAAAAAAGAAAATAGAGAAACAAAACCCTGGTCTCGCCTTAAACAAGAAAGTGATATTGCATTCCATGCTTTTACAATCTACCGGGACCTAGGTGGTCATAGATCACTTGCTAAAACTGCAAAAGAACTAGGTAAAGAACCTCATTACAAAAGCCAACTCGAGAAGTGGAGTAAAACATATGAATGGGTTCGAAGAACTATATCATTTGATGAACACTTGGATTTCCAAAAAATAGAGCTCGCTAGTCAGCGCTTAGTTGATTTGCATAATCATGCACTTGATTCGGGAAAAAAGGTAATAGATGAATTAGTAGGAATTATAACTGGAAATTGGTGTGAACCACAAACATTAAAGGCAATAGAAGTCTATTTAGAGACTATAGGGCTTAAAAGAAAGAACTATACTGAAGATGTTAATTCACAAATAGACTGGCAAAAAAGGGACGAAGAACTGGCAAGAATTCTTAACCCTTAAAACACTCAAAGTTATTCAAACTTTAAGGAAATCATACTTGACTATAGGTCAGGTAAACGTCAGGTATAGGTCGGTAAAAGGTCGGTAAAAGGTCGGTAAAAGGTCGGTAAAAGGTCGGGTATTATGTACGGATTTAGATGGTTAAATAGTATGGTGAAAGTATGACAAAAGTATGGTAATACAGCACATCGTTAAGATCGGTAATTACTAGAGAGTTAGAAACTTTGTTGGAAGAATTATGGCATTACGAAAGCATTACGAAAGCATTACAAAAGCATTACAAAAGCATTACGAAAGTATACCGACAATATGGATGTTCCATCAAAGATTTTAAGGAAGAAAAGTTCAAAATCACATCAATATCATATGATTATTCAATCTCAATTAGCAATACAGACCTTGTTTACAAATTGTTTAATCTTCGATTGTTCAAAGTCTTGTTTAATTAAATCACCATATCCTAAACCTTCTTTTTCATATATATCATGAGCGCATTTACATTGTTCAGGTGTCGCATTAGTTAATTCAGAACATTGTACTACCATAGTAGCTTTTAGTGCCTTGTAAAACTTCCTTCCATTATCTGAGAACTTAATATCAGTTTGATTGTTTTCCATTAATGGAAGAAGACACACATCTCCAATATCCTTTTTTGGTTTTATATCTTTGTTGCTATAATTATACTTATAGACATCATAGCCACAATCATAAAACGTATCCGGAAGCGAAATTATATTTAATTGAACTCGATAACTATCTTTGATGTATTCGACTACTGATTTCTTTGATTCTTGTGCTTTCAATATGTATGGAATTAAAATCAGTACTACTAAAACTAAATAGAAGCTTTTTATATCTACTCTCATGATGTAGTGTCATTGGATTTAAATTTATACACCATTAGCCAACCTGATAGAGTGATTATAGTTGGTAATAAATACATCCCTACCACAAATCCAGTTGTCGCTTCAAAATCTAAGTTGGCTAAAGAATTAGTTATGTATATAAATGCTACTCCACCTAAGCATAAAATTATATACCCAAATATTGACATAAAATTAAATTTCCAAGCAGAATTCGGATCCTTTAATCTGTAGAAAAGAAGCCCGGATATTAGTATTAAAAATGATGTACATAAAATAATTCTAAAAAGATCTACCCTGATCTCTTGAACCACCAAACGTTTAGATTCTAGTATTGGAGGAGTTATAAACAAAAAATAATGACCAAGATTTTTTACTTCTGTGATTTCCGGTTCATAATTAATGATAGAAACGTATTGCCAATTAGGAAACAGAACAATAATCATCAATAATACTATTGTGAAATTCAGTATTACTTTTTGCTTAGAGTTTAATACCATATTGCTATAAATAGTTTAAATATTGTGGGCTATAGCCCGTAGCTCTAAGATACTGATTCCCGCATCTTTGTCAAGCGATGAAAGACGGGAACGACATAGAAAAAAGTTTTGGTGAAGTAATAAAAAGACTTCGCAAGCAAAAGGGCATTTCTCAAGAAAAGCTTGCTGAATTATCTAACTTAGACCGTTCTTATCTCTCAGAACTTGAACGTGGTGAGAAAACAGCTTCCCTACGTACTATCTTTAAATTATCAAATGGACTAGAAGTTGCTGCATACATTCTACTGAAAAGTATGGTAGATAATTAACACAAATCAAGAGTTAGAATATTTACAATGTTATTCAAATTATGATTGTACTTAAATACTGATTTTGTTAGTCTAAGCGCAAACCTCTATATGGCTTATGACTCTACTACAATACATTGATAATCTGAACAAACAGTTTTCAACCGGAAGAGCACGAGAACATAGCTATCGCTCTGATTTACAAACACTGCTTAGTACGTTGTTACCTGAAATTTTGGTAACTAATGAACCTTCCAGGAGTGAAGTGGGTGCTCCTGATTACATCCTCACAAAAGGAAATATTCCGGTCGGCTATATAGAAGCAAAAGATATTGATGATGGGGATCTGGATGGAAAAAAGAAAAATAAAGAGCAATTTAATCGCTACAAATCCGGATTACCGAATTTAATTTTTACCGATTATCTGGATTTCCATTTCTACAAAGATGGGGAGAAAACTACAACCATTAAAATTGCTGAAGTTGTTGATGGTGAAATTGTTGCGATACCTAAAAACTTCGACACTTTTAAAAATCTGATCAAAGATTTTTCTCAACAAGTAAGCCAAACTATACGCTCTTCCTCACGACTTTCTAAAATGATGGCGGGGAAAGCACGGATTCTTGCTGATGTAATTGAAAAGGCATTAAATGTTGATGAAGAATCGCAAAAGAATCAGGTTAATTCTGCAGCTAACAACACACTCAGAGAACAGCTTACCGCTTTCCAAAATGTACTGATTGCCGATATTAAACCGAAAGAGTTTGGAGACATCTACGCCCAAACAATTGCCTATGGAATGTTCGCCGCACGCTTGCACGATCCGACTTTGGAAACCTTCTCCCGACAAGAAGCCGCCGAACTGATTCCGAAATCTAATCCTTTTTTGCGGAAGTTATTCCAATACATTGCAGGCTATGATCTGGATGATCGAATTATTTGGATAGTGGATGGTTTGGCTGATATTTTCAGAGCTACGGATGTTGAAGGCTTGTTGAAAAATTTTGGGAAAAGTACTCAGCAACACGATCCTATCATTCATTTTTACGAAACCTTTTTGGCAGAATACGATCCCAAACTTCGTAAAAGTCGTGGAGTGTGGTACACGCCCGAGCCGGTAGTAAATTTTATAGTACGTGCCGTTGATGATATTCTTAAAGACGAATTTGGATTGAAAGATGGACTGGCCGACACTTCTAAAACTAAAATTAAAGTAAAAGTACCAACACACGACAAGCGCCATAAAGACGGAATGGTGGAAGAAGAGCGAGAAGTACACCGTGTGCAAATTTTAGATCCTGCTACCGGTACAGGAACCTTTTTAGCCGAGGTGATCAAACAGATTTATACCAAGTTTGAAGGACAGCAAGGCATCTGGACTAAATATGTAGAAGAGCACTTAATTCCTCGATTGAATGGCTTTGAAATTTTAATGGCGAGTTATGCCATGGCACATTTAAAGCTGGATTTGCTGTTGCAAGAAACCGGGTACAATGCTTCTGCCTCCGGAGCTTCAAACCAGCGTTTTAAGGTTTATCTCACCAATTCTTTAGAAGAACACCATCCCAATTCGGGAACTCTATTTGCCAATTGGTTGAGTGAAGAAGCCAACGAAGCCAATCACATAAAACGGGACGCACCTGTAATGGTTGTAATGGGAAATCCGCCTTATTCTGGTGAAAGCTCCAATAAAGGAGACTGGATTATGGATTTAATGGAGGACTATAAAAGAGAACATACTGGTGCTAAGCTAAAAGAGCATAATATTAAATTTGTAAATGATGACTACGTAAAATTTATAAGATACAGTCAATCGGTTATTGACAGAAATGAAGATGGTATTTTGGCTTTTATAACAAATCACAATTTTCTAAATAATCCCACATTTAGAGGTATGAGGTGGAGTTTAATAAACTCATTTAATGACATATACCTTATAGATCTTCATGGGAATTCATTCAGAGGGGAAATTATACCAGATAACATCAATAAGGATGAAAATGTATTTGATATTAGAACCGGAGTATCAATTATTATTGCTGTAAAAAGAAAAAAAGATAAGAAATTAGCAAAAGTAAGATTATTAGATTTGTATGGTTCAAGAGAAATAAAGTATAATTTTTTAATTAATAAAGATTTAAAAAAGATTGAATTTGAAAACATTGATCTAAATAAACCCAACTTTTATTTCAAAAAATTTAATCAAAACTTAAAAATTAGGTATCAGAAAGGACTAAGTGTTATAGATTTTTTTAAAACTTATTCGCTTGGTATTCTTACAAAAAACGATTCAATATGTATTTCCTTTTCGAATCAAGAATTGATTAAAACCTTAACTGATTTTAAAGAAATAAATTCTGACGAGTTAAGAACAAAATACAACATTAAACCAGATTCTAGAGATTGGAAACTTAACAATGCAATTGAAGATGTAATAAAAAATTGGAATAAAGACTCTATTAAAAAGGTATCATATAGACCATTTGATGATCGATATACATTTATAAGTGGGGAATCAAAAGGTTTTATTGCATATCCACAGAAGAAAATTTCTTTACCTATTGAACAAGAAAGCAATCTTGGTTTAATACTTACAAGGCAACTTGCAAGTTTACCTTTCTATCATGCTTTTGTTGCTAATAAAATTTCTGAGCAATGCTATATGTCGGGAAGGTCAAGAGAGGGTGGTACTGTTTTTCCACTCTACCTCTATCCCGAAGAAAGCGGGCAACAAACGTTGGCTGGGAAACCCGAACGTATTCCCAATTTAGATAAGAAAATCCTTAAAGACATTGAAGAGAAGTTAGGATTGAAGTTTGTTCCTGAGAAAGAAAAAGACAAATCTACTTTCGCTCCTATCGACTTGCTCGATTATATTTATGCGGTACTACATTCCCCGAGCTATCGAGAAAAGTACAAAGAATTTCTAAAGATCGACTTTCCCAGAGTTCCCTATCCGTTAGAACAAGATAAATTTTGGGAGTTAGTAAAGCTGGGAGGTGAGCTTCGTCAAATTCATTTATTGGAAGCCGAGGTAATTGAAAAGCCTATAACATCTTATCCAAAAGATGGGGATAATGTAGTAACCAATCGTATTACAAAGAATGATCCGGGATTTGTAGAAGATGAAAGTAATCCCGATTTCGGTAAAGTTTGGATTAATGAGACACAATATTTCGATAAAGTACCGCTCTTAGCTTGGGAGTTTTATATTGGTGGTTATCAACCTGCTCAAAAATGGCTCAAAGATCGTAGAGATAGAGAACTCAGCATTGAAGATATTATGCACTATCAGAAGATTATTGTTGCATTGACAGAAACTGATAGAATAATGAAATTGATTGATGACATTGGAGTAGTTATTACGAATGAATCATAGTGTTAATTTATATGAAAACAGATAGAGAAATATCGTCAGGTAAAACTGACGGGGAATACTACTGGTGTATACATTGTGAAAGAGCATACGAGAAAGTAAACGTAAGAACTGTGGTTACTGAAGAAGCTAATATGCTTGAAATGTGTGCTTACGAAGATTGTGATGGAGATGCTTTTCTAGACGTATGGGACTGGGAAAGCATCCGTGAGGGTAATCCGGGTTATCCTGAGATTCCTGAAATCGATAAACATTATCCGATGTATCCTAAAAAAAAATAAAACTATTAATATGTGCGGACGATACGCCTTCTTTAAAAAAATAGATGAAATAGATCACTTTCTAGGTACACTTGAAAGAAAGGGTGAACTCAGACCAAACTACAATGTAGCACCAACATCAGTCATGCCTGTATGTAGAGTAAATGAAGATGGTAATCGAGTATTGGAAGATATGTACTGGTGGTATATGAAATGGTTGCCTAAGGATGGAAAACCAAACTTTAAATACTCTACCTTCAATACCAGAGACGATCGTATTTTAGACAGTAAAATGTGGGGGAAGGATTTTAAAGAGAAGCAGATCCGATGCATTGTGCCCATGAATGGGTTCTTTGAATTTACTGGGGCGAAGGGAAGCAAATCTGCTCATTACTTCTACCCTAAGAGTACAAACTTTTGGGGAGCAGCCGGAATTTATTCTAAGGTTAGCCCTAATGAAGGAATGAGCTCCTTTTCAATTATAACTACTGATCCTAATTCAATGGTAGAAAAAGCACATGATCGAATGCCTGCTTTTTTACATCCGAGTGAATTTGAAGATTGGCTCAACCCCGAGCATTCTGCTGAATATTTGTTAGATATGCTGAAGCCCTATCCGGTAGATGACATGGAAACCTATATCGCATCTGATAAAGTTAGTAACTCAAGGAATAATGGTCCTGAACTATTAGAGCCTTCTACTCTATTTGGTTCAAGTTCGGCAGAGAAGAATGTAGGCTAGAGTTGATCAGATGTGAGTTTTAGAAAACCCAACATTGTTTTAAACTAGTCCATATTCCGGAGGTGAATGCATTAATGCCTTTGCTTCATATACCTTGAACAATGAAGCTAAAATAAGATCGATTTGAATTGTATTTATTTTAACGTTATTTGCTTCTTCTCGATCTAAGAATTCCTGAATTCTCTCTATCATTTCTTTTAATGCAAAAGTATATAGGTTAAAAAAGAACCTATGGTGCTCATAATTATCGAGTCTGACCTCTAAGTCTTCTCTAGTTTCAATTAAATTCTTTAAATAGTTATCTAGAACTATTAAATCCTCTTTCAAATAATCCAAAGGATTTTTCGGGTCTAAATCATTTACACTTATTACATAAGAAGAACGTTTTTCATAATAGACTACATCTTTGAATTCTGCTACATCAAAAAGTCTTTTCTTCATGACATGAAGCAAAGAACTGATGTCATCTGGTACTATTGTTTTGAGTGCTAATTCTAAATTATGATGGTTTGATTTTTCCATTTAAGCAAAATATGTTTTATCAAGTTAATAACAATACTTATTACCTAACAAACAAAAACTCCCTGTCTACTTCTTGCATGAATCTCCAATCTAATTGATCTAAGGTATAGACTAAATGATAAAATCGTTGCTCGGTATCTTCCACTAAATAATTAAGATGCTTGGTGATCATTGTATTCTCCATATGAGTCGTCTCAATCTGACTTACCTGAATGGAACCATGCTTACTTCTTTTAAAGCGGTAAGGACGCAATCTTTCAATAAGTGCAAACTCTATAGTAGTAGTTCTTTCTATAAGCTCTTTAGGAAACACTTCAAACCGTATAGGGGTCATTCTATGTGCATCCGAAGGCTGATGCTTATGTCTTTTCATATGAACTAATACTCGGTCAATGACCACGTTCTTTTGGGTATCATTTTGCACTAAAGACCACAACAGTTCTTCTTGATCGAATTCTATGTCAAAGATCTTTCCGCTCTTTGTTTCAATGCTGTAGTATGACTTTTTTATGCCACCGATAACTTTACTGTGGCAAGATCTCACTCTCTTTAATTGGTGCGTATACTCTTTTCTCCAGGAAGGCTTAGCGAGCCTGCTATGCCTGCAAAAAAAGACGAGTATTTCTATGAGTGGATATTTATTCATGACCAATTCTATTTGGTCGTTTTAAACTATACACATATTTTATACATATCAATATGTAAGTAAAATTTATGTCCACCAAAAAGACCTTTTCTTACCAACCAGAGAATGA
>Ga0181370_1000012_pt1 | contig 130531 bp, 120 predicted proteins | sample LowvirmetaG_7_FD_130091 | JGI IMG/M metagenome (GOLD analysis project Ga0181370, IMG submission 130091) | Marine viral communities from the Subarctic Pacific Ocean - Lowphox_06 viral metaG | ecosystem: Environmental > Aquatic > Marine > Oceanic | place: Subarctic Pacific Ocean | collected...
GCTATAGCATCACTTATATTATCGTATTCTTCCGCATATATAAGAATGCTTAGTTTATACTTTGAAGTAAATAAAGAGCCTTCTCCCAGTTTATGTTTCCACACTCTTGAATGAATGTTATTGTAACTCCGATGTAAATCGTAGTTCTTCGATAGTTAGTAAGAAAGTACACATAGCCTTTGTTCATAGTAAGTAAGACTGTTTCAAGAGCAATTCCTTACAAAGATCCCGAAACAAGTTCGGGATGACCCTATATATTTTTTACCGTTCAAAAACTGCCAACGAATTACCTGACATCTACAAACCTGAGGATACCTCCAAAGGATCTGCAAATCTGCGATAAATGCTCAGGCTCTCAGAAATAGAATAGCTTTTGAATATGAAATATCAACCATCTACAAGGATGGCATCATTCTCTATTCAATATTCTTCTATCTCATCAATAAACTTTCTCAATCACATCTAATTTAGTTCTGAATCGGATATTTTGTATCTTTGGACAGAATCTAAATAAGCATATAAAACGTTGAATGAACGACTGTTAAAGATGGTTAAATCAACGTTAATCAAGATAAAATTATAGACGCACATGAGTGAAGAATTAAGTGACGGTGTAAAAGAGCTTGAGTCGATGATCGGCGAAGAGTATAAGTATGGATTTACTACCGATGTTGAATATGAAGATTTTCCAAAAGGAATCAGCGAAGAAATCGTTCGTGAGCTTTCAAGAGTAAAGGAAGAGCCGGAATGGATGACTGAATTCCGTGTTAAGGCTTATCACGCCTGGAAAGAAATGGAAGAGCCAACATGGTTTAATGCTACATACAAAAAACCAGATTTTGAAAACATGCTGTATTATTCAGCACCAAAGAAAAAGCCTCAATTGGATAGCATGGATGATGTAGATCCAAATATCCGCGAGACTTATGAAAAGCTTGGTATTCCATTGGAAGAGCAAAAGATGCTTTCCGGAGTTGCTGTAGATGCGGTATTTGACAGTGTTTCTATCTTTACTTCATTCAAGGAAAAGTTAGCAGAAGCAGGCGTTATTTTTTGCTCGATGTCAGAAGCAATTAAAGAACATCCGGAGTTGGTTAAGAAATACATGGCTTCTGTAGTTCCTGTAAGAGATAACTTTTACTCAGCATTGAACTCAGCTGTATTTTCTGATGGATCGTTTTGCTACATCCCGAAGAATACAAAATGCCCGATGGAGCTTTCAACCTATTTCCGTATCAACAATATGGAATCTGGTCAGTTTGAAAGAACATTGATCGTAGCAGAAGAAGGGGCTAGCGTAAGCTATCTAGAAGGCTGTACTGCTCCGATGTACGACGAAAACCAATTACATGCTGCGGTTGTGGAACTTGTGGCTTTGGATGACGCTGATATTAAATATTCAACCATTCAGAACTGGTATTCCGGTGATGAAAACGGTAAAGGCGGTATTTATAACTTTGTGACTAAGCGTGGTATCTGCAAAGGAAAGAATTCTCACATCTCATGGACGCAGCTGGAAACAGGTTCAGCAGTAACGCTAAAATATCCATCTGTTATACTTAAAGGTGATAATTCAGTTGGAGAATTTTATTCTGTAGCTGTAACTACAAAAAAGCAGCAAGCTGATACCGGTACAAAAATGATCCATCTTGGTAAGAACACCAAGAGCACGATCATCTCTAAAGGTATTTCGGCCGGGCAGTCGAACAACAGTTACCGTGGAGAAGTCAAAATCTCCAAGAATGCCACTGGTTCTAAGAATTACTCAGTATGTGATTCAATGTTGATTGGTCAAGAATGTGGAGCTCATACGTTCCCATATATTTCATCAGAAAATCCATCAAGTAGTGTTGAGCATGAAGCTACAACATCCAGAGTGGGTGAAGAGCAGATCTTTTATCTGATGCAGCGCGGAATTAGTGAGCAGGATGCCATTTCTATGATCATTAATGGATTTGTTAAAGATGTATTGAAAGAACTACCTCTTGAATTCGCAGTTGAAGCAAACAAGTTGCTAGATGTGAAACTGGAAGGTAGTGTAGGTTAGAGATATTAGGTCATTCAGGGCTTGACCCGGAATCTGTGTAGGTTCAAAATTTAGTTACCCCACAGATCCTGAAACAAGTTCAGGATGACGAACTTGAAAAGAAATTAAATATACAAACAAAAGTAAAAAGCAGAAATAGTGTTAGAAATTAAAAACTTACACGCCTCAGTTGAAGGCGAAGACATTGAAATTTTAAAGGGTGTTAACCTGAAAGTTAATGCCGGTGAAATCCATGCAATCATGGGACCTAACGGAAGCGGTAAAAGTACGCTGGCTAAAGTTGTTTCAGGTCATCCGGAGTATGAAGTAACCGAAGGAGAAATTCTATTCAACGGTGAAGACATTACTGAATTGGATGCTGATGAAAGAGCTCATATGGGTTTGTTTCTGGCTTTTCAATATCCTGTTGAAGTTCCGGGTATTACTAACAAGACGTTGCTCAGAGAAGCTTACAACACTATTGCTCGCGCAAACGACCGAGAAGAATTAGATCCGTTGGAATTTGAAGATTACATCACTGAAAAATTGGATGTAATCGAAATGAAGGATCAGTTTTTAAGCCGCTCTATCAACACTGGTTTTTCCGGTGGTGAGAAAAAGAAGAATGAGATCTTCCAGATGGCGGTATTGAACCCTGTGCTTTCTTTCTTAGACGAAACCGATTCAGGATTAGATATCGATGCTCTTAAAGTAGTTTCAGAAGGAGTGAATAAGATCGCTAATGATAAAAATGCAATCGTAATGATAACTCACTACCAAAGATTGTTGAATTACATCAAGCCGGATCATGTACATGTGATGATGGCAGGTAAGTTGATCAAGTCAGGTGGATTTGAATTAGCTGAAGAGCTTGAAGCAAATGGTTACGATGCACTGGAAAAAGAATTAGTACTAAATGGAGAGGCTCAATAATGAGTGAAGTAATCCAAAGAGACACGATGTTATCGTACATAACAGGCTCTGTGGAAAGCAGTGCTGAAAGTGTGGCGATTCGTGCAATTAACGAAAGAGGACGTGAAGATCTCGAAAAAACTCCGTTCCCAACTCGTAAAGACGAAGACTGGAGATTTGTAGATCTGAAATCCATCACTAAAAGTCAGTTTTGTAAGCTGGAAGAAGCGAATGCAGCTGATGTTGGAGATATTTCTGAGCATTATCTACCGGAGGCAATGAATTGCCGATTGGTTTTTGTGAATGGTGTTTATAACGAAGAATTATCTTCTGTTGAAGATCTTCCAAACAATGTTATTGTAGGTAATCTTGCTGCTAACGCTGATAACAATTCGGTTAAAGAGCACTTGGGAACCATCACAAATTACGATGATGATGTATTTGCTCCATTTAACGATACTGCTTTTACAGACGGAGCTTTCATTTTTGTTCCTGAAGAGACTGTAGTAAGAACTCCGATTCATATTCTGAATGTGTTTACAGATGCGGAAAAGGCTTTTTATGCAACTCCTCGTTTGTTATACGTTGGAGAAATGTTTTCTAAGTCTACGATCATTGAAGAACATATTGGCTTAGCTGATAATCAGTATTTGAATGTTCCTGTTACTGAATTCAAGATGTTTACAGGTTCAAATGTGCATCATGCAAGAATTCAAAGAGACAGCAAGAAAGCTTCTCACGTTTCTCGTCCGATTGCAATACTGGACAAAAACGCTGAATATCATTCTTATACGATCTGTTTGGGAGCGAAATTATTCCGAAACGATCCAAGAGTGATCCAAAACGCTGAAGAAGTGAATTTCACTGTTGATGGATTGGTATTGATCGATGGAGATCAAATAGCAGATACGCATTCAATTATGGATCATAGATTTGCACATGCAGGAAGTCATCAGCTACATAAAGTAGTGGTAAATGACAGTGCACATTCAGTGTTCAACGGAAAGATCTTTGTAGCTAAAGATGCTCAGAAGATCGATTCTTTCCAGGAAAACAGAAATTTATTGCTTTCTGAGAACGGAAAAGTAAACACAAAGCCACAGCTTGAAATTTTTGCTGATGATGTATTGTGTTCACACGGTGCTACCATCGGTCAACTTCAGGACGAAGAGGTATTTTACCTTCAAAGTCGTGGATTGACAGAGCAGAAATCACGTGAGCTTTTGGTGTACGCATTTGCTCTTGAAAGCGTAGAAAGTATGGAAGTGGAATCAGTAGAGAAGCTTTTACTGAACGAAGTTATTGAATACACGAATAGAGACGAAAAGTGAATTAGTTAATGGTTATTGGTTAACAAGACTAATAACCATCAACAAATAACCAATCACAATGCCAGAAACAACAACCGAAATACCAACTAAAATAAACTGGGAAGAAATAAGAGCTCAGTTCCCCGTACTTCAGCAGGAAGTAAACGGTAAGAAATTGGTATATCTGGATAATGGCGCTTCCAGCCAGATGCCGAAGTCGGTGAGTGATCGTATCGATGCTTATCACAAAAATGAACATGCTAATGTGCACAGAGGAATTCATTCTCTGAGCCAGAAAGCTACGGATGCTTTTGAAGAAACAAGAAGTAAAGTTCGTGATTTTATCAATGCCGGAAGTTTGGAAGAGGTTATCTACACGACCGGAACTACAGATTCTATCAATCTTGTAGCCCAAAGCTACGGACGTAAGAATTTTAAAGCCGGAGACGAGATTCTTGTTTCAGAAATGGAACACCACGCGAATATCGTGCCTTGGCAGATGATCGCAGAAGAAACAGGAGCGAAGCTGAAAGTCATTCCAATGAACGACAAAGGCGAGCTCATCATGGACAAGTTCTATGAATTGCTTTCTGATAGATCCAAAATGGTTGCGGTTGTCCATGTTTCTAATGCACTGGGGACTATCAATCCAGTTGAAGAAATTATAGCAGCAGCTCATAAGCGGAATGTCCCTGTATTGATCGACGGAGCACAAGCGGTTCCTCATTCAAAAGTGGATGTGCAGGCTTTAGATGCTGATTTTTATGCATTTTCGGCTCATAAAATGTGTGGTCCAACAGGTTTCGGAATTTTATACGGCAAGAAAGACCTGCTAAACGCAATGCCTCCGTACAGAGGTGGTGGCGATATGATCGACAAAGTTACGTTTGAAAAAACGACCTGGAATGATCTTCCGCATAAATTTGAAGCCGGTACTCCGCCGATCTCAGCTGGAATTGGATTGGGTGCAGGAATTGATTTTCTGAACCAGATCGGCATGGAAGCTATTGCTGAAAGAGAACACGAATTGCTTGAATATGCTACTGAGAAATTAAATCAGATCGAAGGCTTGAAAATAGTTGGAACTGCTGATAAAAAAGCTTCTGTGATCTCATTTTTGTTAGATGGAATTCATCCTACTGATGCCGGAACTATTCTGGATCAACAGGGAATTGCCGTTCGGACAGGACATCATTGTGCTCAACCGATCATGCAGCATTACGAGATTCCGGGCACGTTAAGAGCTTCTATTTCGTTTTATAATAACGAAGAGGACATCGACAGATTGGTAGAAGGAATTGAATTAGTAAAAGAATTTTTTGGATAAATAAGTAAACATTATGGCTAAAATTAAAGAAATAGAACGTACTCCTAATCCTGATGCAATGCGTTTTGTATTAGATGAACCGCTTACAAACGGAACAACCCGTTCGTTCGAAAGCAGTGTGGAAGCAGAAGGCGACAACCTTGCGTCTGCTTTGTTTGCTATCGACAGCGTTATCAATGTGTATTATGTTGATAAATATGTGACGGTAACTCAGGACGGAAAAGCTGTTTGGTCTGAATTACTCAGAAAATTAGCTCCTCCGATTCGTGAAGCTGAACCGCAAATGGGTGTAGAAGACGATTCTGAGGTTCATGTAAGTAAAGAAGCTCAGGAATCTGATGATCCACGTTTGATCGAGATCAATAAGATGTTGGATGAACAAGTTCGTCCGTATCTGTTAGCTGATGGTGGTGGATTGAAAGTTCTGGGACTGGAAGAAAACCGTTTGAAGGTTCACTATCAGGGAGCCTGCGGAACTTGTCCTACAGCAACCACAGGAACGTTATACGCCATCGAAAGTATGGTAAGACGTGTTGATCCCGAAATTCAGGTAATTTCAGTTTAGAAGGCAATATCATGGATATTTCCATAAGCGACAGAGCTATAAAAAGAATCGATGAGATTCGCACCGAACAAAACGTGCCGAAAGATGCGTTCCTGAAAGTTGGTGTGGTTAGCGGAGGTTGCTCCGGCTTAACGTATGATCTGGATTTTGACAGCGACGTTGAACCTCAGGAAAATGATAAAGTCTTTGAGCTGAACGGAATGAAAGTTCTGGTAGATATGAGAAGTTTTCTGTATCTGGCCGGAACCGAGCTTGATTACACTGACGGTTTAGAAGGAGAGGGATTCCATTTTCACAATCCCAATGCTTCCAGAACATGCTCTTGTGGAGAGAGTTTTTCGATTTAGATTTTAGTGAATAGTTATTGGTTATTAGTGAGATTGATAACCAATAACTAATAACTCATCACCAAACTATGCAAGAACCAATCATCAACAAAGTAAAAGCGAATACAAAGCTGGTCACGGTAGACTTGGCTAAGTTATTCCATGATTCCACTCCGATTGCAGAGCTGGACATCAAACAATTCCTGCATATGGAAATGTTGTTGAAGGAAAAAGACTTCCGTCAACATTTGAAGGATTTTGATTGGTCACAGTTTGAAGGAAAATACCTTTCTGTGTTCTGTTCAACCGATGCCATTATTGCTCCATGGGCTTGGATGTTGATCACCAGTTATGCCAATCTATTTGCTGAAGAAGTATTTCATCTTACCTCTAAAGAAGTCACCCATGAACTCTACCGAAGAAGGGTAGAAGCTTTCGATTGGAGCGCCTACCAAGACAAATTTGTACTCCTGAAAGGTTGCGGAGATATTCACGTTCCTGATTCTATTTATTTACTGGCTACCAATAAGTTAATGGGAATAGCCAAAAAGATTATGTACGGCGAAGCCTGTTCTTTTGTACCTGTTTGGAAAGGTTGATTTTTAGTTATTGGATTTAGTTAATAGTTCAAGCATCTCGCTTGAACTATTTTTGTATTAAGGCTAGTATATTAATCCCGCACAAACGCGACGCCTGCGCTAGGTTGGGTTTCAACATTTAGTATATGCTGAACTTTGGCGTCTTTCAACCATGGAAATTCACTGAATGGAAGAAAATATTCCTTCTTTTCATAAAACAACCAAATACCGTGTGAAGATATATTTGTTACTTCTGTTTTATGTTTTGTTGAAGTGATCATTCCAGCTCTTAATTATTTCTTTTTCGTGTTTTTCAACTTGGTCTAAAATCTCACCAATTTCAAACTCGTTTCGAACGTCCTTGTTAGGAATGCAAAATGGAAGCAGGAGCTTCCCGTTGGCGTTCCCAACAGAGCTTAGAGCGAGGTTAAGGGCACGCTTTTTCAAATTGGGGGTTTAATTTATAATTTTGGTAAAAGCCTCTTTGATGTCTTTATGATTCAACAATTTCTTTTCAAAAATATTTATTGAATCATAGTACTTTGAATAACCTGCAATCATCCAATCACCATTTTCAAGCTTTTTTGGGAACTTAATTGTTACATTTGAAGGTAATGAGCTAGATACCAATTTAGTTATTTCTGTCGTGCTTCTATTTTGTTTCGTGTCTTTTATTTGGACTTCAAAATAAATATTTTCTCTCTCTTGCTTTCTGTTCTTGTTAAATTCATTGAAAACATTATTGCTCAGATATGCTATTTGTTCTGATAAACTACTCACTTTATCAATCAAATAAGATTGCATATCATTAGGTGGACTCACCTCACTAATGACTTGAGATTTTATAACTCGATATATTGGATTGTCGGGTTCTTTTTGTTTTATGGCAAATTCAATAGCTGTTCTAAGTCTTGGCTTTAAATCTTCAACTCCTGCCATATCATTTTCATAGAAAAGAGTTCTTTCCGCTGCAATATCGAAAGGGAGTTTAGTAGAATTTTCAGCAACTACTACAACAGGCAAGCGTTTTGCATGACGTACTGCAAGTTCGTACATAACATTAGGATTCAAATCAGTCAAATTTGCTAACACTAAATCATCATTTAGTAGCCTTTCAATTATTTGTCTCGTAATGGACCCAGATTCTGAAATTTTATGAGCAACTGAATTTTCTATTCCAAGTTCATTTAATACTGGTTCAAAAACTGCATCAATTAATCCATCGGCTTTTCTTCTTGTCTCACTATTTTCTAAACCTATCGGTGAAATGATAAAACAGGTCTTCTTTTTTTCTTCTTTATTTTTAGCCATACTATGAATTTAGTTACAAGCTTATATTAAGCTATACTTAATCAAAATTCTTAATTTCTTTCAAACAACTTTTCTACAAACTTATCAACATAAATGAAAACACTCCTAACAGGTTCTTCCCGCGGAATAGGTAAATCGATCGCTGAATTGTTTTTGGATAATGGTTATGAGGTTATTGGGGTATCAACATCACCCAATAACCAATTCACTAATAACAAATACCGTCATACGGTTTGTGATTTATCTAACCCAGCCGAAGTAAACAAACTAAAGCAGCTATTTACCGAAGACGAAGTCCCGGAGGTATTAATAAATAATGCAGGGATTTTCATGGAAGCTCAGTTTGAGGATTCTGATCAAGACTGGATGGATAAATGGGATAAAACCCAGCAAGTAAATCTTCGATCTATGGCTTTGATCTCAAAATGGTCGATCAATGCTTGGAAAGAACGAGCAATAGAAGGGAAGATCATAAATATTGCCAGCAGAGCCGGAGTTCGAGGCGACACCGGAGAATACGCCGCTTATGCAGCTAGTAAAGCCGGAATGATCGCTTTCACCAAAAGCATTGCACGAAGTTTTGGCAAAGACGGAATTACTGCTTATTCCATCGCTCCGGGTTTTGTGAATACAGACATGGCTCAAGGTTCAATCGAAGTATATGGTGAAGAATATCTGACTAAAGATCTGGCATTAGATTCCATCGCTCCACCCGAACAAATCGCCGAAATGGTATTATTGCTTGCTGCCGGAAAACTTACCCACGCTACCGGTCAGACTTTTCATATTAACTCGGGAAGTTATTTGGTCTAGTTTTTTTGTTTAGCCACGGAAGCACAAAAGCACGGAAAGATTATAGAGCTTGAGAACTGAGAAATCTAAAATTGATCGTAAGATTTCTCACATTTGTTCGAAATGACAGATAAAGGTCATCCCGAACTTGTTTCGGGATCTTTGTGGAGACTGTTAGCCCCATTTCATCTCAATATTTAAATCAAAGCCTTTAAAGCAGAACTCTAAATTTCTCCCTCCGCCCGAAATGACAAAGAAAAAATAAACTTAATTTTTAAAATTCAGATAAAATAGTGTTTAAGGTCTCACTCGGTCGCATAGCAGTTGATGCTAAGTCAATATTCGGATTGTAATATCCCTGAATATCAACCGGATTTCCTTGTACGTCAATTAGTTCTTCGTTAATTCTTTTTTCATTGTCTGACAATGAGTTATAAAGATCAGAGAACTTCGAAGATAGGTCGCTATCCTCAGTTTGGTTTGCTAAAGCTTCAGCCCAATACATCGCAAGATAAAAGTGACTTCCACGATTATCTATTTGCCCAAGTCGACGTGCAGGAGACTTGTCGTTTTGCAAAAACTTAGAAGTAGCATTATCTAAAGCTTCACCTAAGATCTTTGCTCTTTGGTTATCAAAGGTTTTGCCTAAGTGTTCCAGAGAAACCGCTAACGCTAAAAACTCACCTAATGAATCCCAGCGTAGATAGTTTTCTTCAACAAATTGCTGAACATGTTTTGGAGCAGAACCACCTGCTCCGGTTTCAAACAGTCCGCCGCCATTCATCAAAGGAACAATAGAAAGCATTTTTGCACTGGTTCCAACTTCCAGAATAGGGAAGAGATCAGTTAGATAATCACGTAATACGTTTCCTGTTACTGAAATGGTGTCCTTTCCTTGTCTGATTCTTTCCAGTGAAAACCAGGTTGCTTTAACAGGACTCATTATATGAAGTTCAAGTCCGTCAGTATCGTGGTCTTTAAGGTAAGTATTTACTTTTTCGATGAGTTGGGCATCATGCGCACGGTCTTCATCTAACCAGAAAACAGCCGGAGAACCGGTATCTCTGGCTCTGGAAACTGCCAGTTTTACCCAATCCTGAACAGGAGCGTCTTTTGTTTGACACATTCTCCAGATATCGCCTTTTTCAACAACGTGTTCAATGAGAGTATTTCCATCAGAATCTAAAACTCTGACTTTACCGTTACTTTCAATCTCAAATGTTTTGTCGTGAGAACCATATTCTTCAGCTTTTTTGGCCATTAGTCCAACATTAGGAACACTTCCCATGGTTGTAGGATCATATGCTCCGTGCTTTTTACAGTCTTCGATCACAGCCTGATATACTTCAGCATAACTGCTGTCAGGAATTACTGCTTTAGTATCCTGTGTTTTTCCATCTTTGTTCCACATACAGCCGGAAGTTCGGATCATAGCCGGCATAGAAGCATCAATAATGACATCACTCGGCACATGAAGGTTAGTAATTCCTTTGTCAGAATTTACCATCGCAAGATCTGCTTGGTTTTCGTAACAAGCTTCGATATCCGTTTCAATTTCTTGTCTTTTGTCTTCAGGAAGTTCATCTAATTTCGAGATCAGATCACCAAATCCGTTGTTGGTATCAACTCCAAGGTTTTGAATGGTCTCAGCATGCTTTTCGAATACATCTTTGAAAAAGATCTTTACTGCATGACCAAAAATTATAGGGTCAGAAACCTTCATCATTGTTGCTTTCATGTGGAGCGAGAATAAAACTCCGGTTTCTTTCGCTTCTTTGATCTGTATATCCAAGAAACGCAGCAACGCTTTTTTGTTCATTACAGCGGCATCAATGATCTCGCCTTCCAGTAATGAGATTCCATCCTTTAAAACTGTTTTGTTACCTGAAATGTCTTCATGTTCGATGGTAACGTTTGTTGCATTATTAAGAGTAACCGATTGTTCCGTGGACCTGAAGTCGCCATGATCCATAGTTGAAACATGAGATTTAGACTCAGCTCTCCATTCTCCCATGGAATGAGGATTATTTCGAGCGTATTCTTTAACGGCTTTTGGAGCTCTACGATCAGAATTTCCTTCACGCAGAACGGGATTTACCGCGCTACCTTTTACTTTATCGTACTGAGCCTTGATCTTCTTTTCTTCATCGGTTTTAGGCTCTTCAGGATAATCGGGCAGAGCATAGCCTTGCGACTGTAATTCTTTGATAGCAGCATTTAACTGAGGAACAGAAGCACTTATATTCGGAAGCTTGATGATATTTGCTTCTGGTTTTTTAGCAAGTTCTCCAAGTTCTGCTAAAGCATCTCCGATACGTTGATCTTCCTTCAAGTAGTCAGGAAAATTTGCGATAATTCGACCTGCTAATGAGATATCTCTGGTTTCAACAGCAACACCGGCTACTTTTGCGAATGATTCAATAATTGGTAGAAATGAGTAGGTTGCTAAAGCCGGAGCTTCGTCAGTTTTTGTGTAGATGATCTTTGCTTTGTTATCGCTCATTATTCTCTGAAGTCTTTAAATTTAGTTTAGATCGTTTCCCGCCGGAAAGTCACCCGAAGTTAAAAATTAATAGGCTCGGAGTTTACGAAAAAAGGAAGAGAATTAGGAATGTTTCAATTAAGAATTAGGAATAGATTGAATTGTATTTGCAGTGCTGACTTATCTTTTTGATATAGGATCATCACCACCAAGACCATTACCGTCAATCCAATCAATTTGCACCCATTTGTAGAAGAGCCAGATAAGTTTTTCTTCTCTTTCCCAATAAACATGAGAGTCATTTAGCCAAAAACTTAAAAGTTGATGTGAGTAGAATGGCTTGATGTTTATAATTTCTTCAACAAGCCCAAAAATATAATTTCCGATTACAACACAATTAAATTGATTTAAGCATTTATTATAATTGCACCTCCCATCGAACCGGGGGCTTTTATTTGAAAATGGTATAGAGTCCATTGAAGCTTTTACCAACTCCCGAAATATAAAATCATATGTAGAAGGATCTTTGGGTAGAGAATCAGGTGTATAAATGGAATCCAGATTTAAACTTATTATTGATTCTGCTAATGCCATATCTATGGTAAATTCTTCCCATAAATCCAGCGAATCTGAATATTTTCTTTTTTCAATTTCGTCTTCAGTATTTATAAGAAAAGTTGGATATGATTCTCCATTAAAGATGAAGCTGGAAGTATCTTTCAATTCACTCATTAAATAGTATTCAACATCAACATTATGTTCATTGGAAAGTTCAGTTTTCATCATCTCTGAAATATTCCTCTCTCGTAAGCTTTGTTTCCCAATCAAGGAATAAGTAATTAGATTTAACAGAACTAAAGTGATCAAAATTAAAAGAGTATATCGAATGACTTTCATATCAAATTTTAGAGCGTTCCGGTTTATTTATTTATAAAGTTATATCTCCAAAGACCATTACCGTCAATCCAATCAATTTGCACCCATTTGTAGAAGAACCAGATTAGTTTTTCTTCACGAAATAGCCAAACATCACTTCCTACTGCGATGACAAAAAGTTCCTGTTCTACATACCATGGATATAAATCTATTATTTCCTCATCAAATGAAATAACCCAATTACCAAAAACAATGCAGTGTACTTCTTTAGAGAATTCATAATACTCACAGTTACCTCCAATCTTACCTCTAAATGGTAATGCTTCAATGGAATCCGATACAGAGTCTACAATTTGTTTAAAGTATTCATTTAAAAGTGTATAAGTATTTTCGGGACTTATTTTATTAATAGAGTCTAAATCTGTATTTAAAATCTTGTTTACAGCGCTGAGATCTAATGTAAACTTTTCTTGTTTTATTACTTCTGAGCTGTTAGTCTCAAAATCTCTTTTTCCATTCTTGTCTATAAATGTTTGAAAGACTGGATACTTTTTATTTTGAAACTTAAAAGTGGAGTCTAATTGTAGATCACTAATCAGTTGAAATTCTAATTTTAGATCGTATGGGTTTTCAAATTCAGTTTTCATCATCTCTGAAATATTCCGTTCTCTTAAACTTTTCTTTCCAATCAAGAAGTAGGTGATCAGGTTTATCAGAACTAAAGAGAGTAAAATTAAAAGAGTGTATCGGATGACTTTCATATCACATTATAACAGATTTAGGATTAAAAACTCATATGAAATCTCATTGATTCATTCCTAATTCTTTCATTCCTAATTATTATATTGGCAATGATTAGCGGAGGTGCTCCGTTGGTTTCAAAAGGTTAATTTAACTTCCAGAGCCATGATCAGACCTATGTTCGGTTTCCGTCCGAAGCCAAAAAAATTCGATTTACCATTCAGATACCACGATCCTGAAAAGGAACAGCGTGAAGATGAAAGAAGAAAACGTCGTATCAAATTTCAAACACACAACAGAGTTAAGCCAAAGCAAAATGTTAAAGTACTGGCCTTGGCTTTACTACTGTCATTAGTGGTTTACATCATTACACTTTTATAGGATTTATTTAGTTGAACGAAACGAAGGAAAGCACTTCAGTTATACATCAGTTACCACCGGAAATCAGCAACAAGATTGCTGCAGGTGAAGTTATACAAAGACCGGCTTCCGTAGTTAAGGAGTTATTGGATAATGCCGTTGATGCCGGATCGGATGAGATTAAAATAATTATTGAACAAGCCGGCAGAACGCTCATTCAAGTGATTGATAATGGTTGTGGAATGAGCGAAGAAGATCTTCCGCTTTGTTTTGAACGTCATGCTACCTCAAAAATAAATACGGTTGATGACCTTTTTAAGATCAGAACACTGGGATTTCGGGGCGAGGCAATGGCTTCCATCGCTTCCGTTTCTCATGTTACTGTCAGGTCAAAAAGAGCAGAAGATGATAACGGCTGGGAGTTTGAAGTTGACGGCGGAACTGAGAAAGAAATAAAACCGGTAGCTACTCCCGATGGAACTTCTTTTTCAATCAGAAATCTGTTTTTTAATGTACCTGCCAGACGTCAGTTTTTGAAAACTGATGTTACTGAACTCAGACATATTCTCAGAACGGTTCAATATGCGGCTTTTGCAAATACGAATGTAGCATTTCAGGTAGTAGCAGATGGTGAAGAGATCTACAATCTTCCGGTTCAATCACTCAAAGAAAGAGTAGCAGCAATATTCGGAGCTCCTTATAAAGCAAGTTTGATAGAGTTTGGGGAAGAAACCAGTTATGTGAAGATCTTTGGATTTGCTTCTGATCCGAAACTGGCTAAAAAAAGCAGGGGAGAGCAATTTCTCTTTGTAAACGGAAGACCATTTCAGCACCGCTACCTTACTCATGTACTACTCAGTTTATACGACGCATGGACCAAAAACAATGAATATCCGTTTTATGCTTTATTCTTTGAGATAGATCCTTCTAAAGTGGATGTGAATGTTCATCCGTCTAAAATGGAAGTTAAATTTGAGGATGAAAGAAGTGTAATTCAGCTTGCACGTTCAGTAGTAAACCGTTCTTTGAATGAACATTTCATGGTACCTAATATCCAGAGAGAAGAAAATACTTTTCTAGGTGATAATGAAAGCAAAGGATTTGATTCCGGCTTTAGTTTTAACCAAAAGAAAGATGTTCGTCAAAGTGAGTCCGGATTTCACATTCCATCCAGAATTAACCGAAACCCTGCAAAGGGTAGAGGCGACGAATTTGGTGAGATGTTGTATGGACAAACTTCTTCTTCATCAGAACAAACTTTCAGTTCCGGAGACTTCAGATCAGAGGACAGCAAGCCAAGTGATAATCATGGGTTTTTCCAACTGCATAATGCATATATCATTACTCAGACACGTACAGGGGTTTGCGTTATTGATCAGCATTTGGCTCATAAACGCATCATCTTTGAAAAAGCAATAACAGCTACAGAATCTGCTCTTCCAAGTACTCAACAGCTTTTATTTGCTCAAACGATGGAGCTATCAGCCAGTGACTACACATTGCTGAAAGAATTGCATCCGATACTACAAAGAATGGGATTTTCTGTCCAAATGTTGAGTGGAAATACGGCTATGATCAATGGTGTTCCGGCCGACATTGAAATAGGAAACGAACAGGAAGTATTGATCTCTATGCTTCATCAGTATCAGGATCTTGGAAAGAAAATGAATCTGGAAGCCAGAGATAAATTAGCTATTTCATTTGCATCCAAAGCAGCAATTCCAAGAGGTAAAAAACTGGATATCAAAGAAATGGAAGCATTAGTAGATCAATTGTTTGCCTGTGATCAACCTTATCTGGATCCTTTGAAAAAGCCCACGATCGTTTATCTTTCGCTGGATGAAATACAGTCGCGGTTTAGGTAGTTATTAGTTATTAGTCTGGTAATTCTTACCATTAACTAATAACTAATAACTTTAGAGATCAGGTTACATATTAAAATGTCAATTCGGGCAAAAAGCACAGCCTAACACATACAAAGATGAATATCCTTGCAATTGAACCTTTTTACAGCGGATCTCATAAAGCCTTTTTAAAAGGACTTATTGAGCATTCAAGCCATACGATCATTCCCATTAAGCTGAATTATAAAGGGTGGAAATGGCGAATGCATGGAGATTCAGTTACACTTGCAGAGCTAACCAGACAGGTTGAAGAAGATATAGATCTGTTGATGGTGAGTAGCATGACGAACCTGCCGGCTTTTATTGCGCTTACCAATCCCAGATTTTCTCACACTCCAAAGATCATGTATATGCATGATAATCAGTTTACAAGGCCCATTCCGGAAGGAGAAAGTCGCGATCTTACTTTCTGTTATATCAATTATCTGAGTATGCTGGTAGCTGATAAATTAGTTTTCACTTCTCAGTTCCATATTGATGATCTGATGGAGGCATTGCCAAAGTTTCTGGATAATTATCCGGATGACAAGCATTACAATACCGTAGAGCAGATCAGAGAAAAAAGCATAGTTATGCAGCCCGGTTTAGACCTGAAGAGCTTTAACGAACAAGCTGATACTCGGTTGAAGAATGAAAATCCAGTAATAGTTTGGAATCAGCGTTGGCAATTTGATAGAAACCCGGCCATGTTCTTCAGAGTGCTGAACAGGTTGAATGATATAGATCTTAAATTCGATCTGATATTAGCAGGAGATACTAAACACGAGAAGCCTGAAGAATTTGAAAAAGCCTGGCAACGATATGGAACTCACATTACTCATTTTGGTTACGTAGACGACAAAGAAAATTATAGTAAATTACTCCATTCGGGAGATATAGTAGTTTCTACCGCCAGTTATGAGTTCTTTTGTACACCTATTTTAGAAGCTATTTACTGTGGATGTCACCCGTTTGTACCTAATGCTCTTCATTATCCCGAATTGATACCGGAATCGCTTCACAGTCCGCTCTTACATGCCCCTGTTCTTTATAATGATGAAGATGCTTTATTCAAACACATGAAGGATCTTTTGACCGGAAAGACCAAACCGCTCCCTAAGTCTTCCCTGCAGAATATTAATAAACATTTGGACTGGAGCAGAAAGATCAGAGACTACGATCTTTTATTTGAGGCTATGCATTCCGCTAATTAATGTGGAAAACTTGTTCACAGCTTGGGTTATTTTTTCATTATTTTACAGGAGATTAAATTCATTGAATAAAAAACTTAATCCCTCATCCTATGAAAATTCAAAAACTACCTTTGGTTTTTTTGATCTGTTTCATTCCTCTTTTCAACACATCACTAAAAGCACAGGTTACCACATCAACTATTCAAGGTATTGTAAAAGATGCTACAGGCGAACCGTTAGCCGGAGCTACGATAGTGGCTATTCATACACCATCAGGTACTAAATACGGAACTTCTGCTCGCTCTGACGGACGTTATAATTTACCAAACCTTCGTATTGGCGGACCTTATGAAGTAACAGCTTCATTTATAGGCTTTGAGGCAAAAAAAATTCAAGAGATATTTTTAACTCTGGGTAAAACACAGACAATAGAAATCACTCTCGACGAAAATGTACAAGGCCTTGAAGAAGTAGTTGTCACTGTAAATCAGGATATAAATGCAGGACGAACTGGTGCAGCTACCACTATTGATAATGCCCAGCTTACAAAAGTACCTACCATTTCAAGATCAGCAGGAGATATTTATAAACTATCGCCATCCTCAGACGGAAATTCCTTTGGTGGTAGAAATGATCAGTATAACAACTTTTCGTTGGATGGATCTATTTTTAACAATCCATTCGGACTAGATGCTGCAACTCCCGGCGGTCAATCTAATGCTCAACCCGTTTCATTGGATGCCATCGACCAAATACAGGTTTCTATAGCACCATATGATGTAACCCAATCCGGTTTTACAGGTGCATCAGTTAATGCGGTAACGAAATCCGGAACGAACTCTTATCATGGAACGGCGTTTACTTTTTACAGAAATCAGGATTTAACGGGAGGCAAAGTTTCCGGAAATGATATATTTGTACCTGATCTTACTCAATTACAGTCAGGATTTAGTGTAGGCGGACCCATAATTGAAAATAAACTATTCTTCTTTGCTAATTTTGAAGTAGAAAGACGAGAAGATCTGGGTAGTAATTTCGTAGCAAATGCACCCGGGGTTTCCGGCGATAACGTTTCCAGAGTTTTGGCATCAGATCTGGATGCTGTAAGTAATATTCTGCAGAGCAGATTTGGTTATAGCACGGGAGATTATCAGAAATACAATCGCGATACAGACAGCAATAAAGGATTATTTAAATTAGACTGGAATATCAATGATTTTAATACACTAACAGCTACATTTAATTTTCTTGATGCATACAGAGATCTGAATGCAAATCCCGAAGCAATCGGTAGAAGAGGTCCTGATGCAATTACATTACAATTCGAGAATTCAGGCTACAGAATTAATAATGATATCACTTCTTACATTGTAGAATTGAAATCCAGAATTGGTAATAAGTATTCTAATAAATTTCAGGCGGGTTATACTTTCTTTAATGATAAAAGAGACCCATTCAGTGATCCGTTTCCCGTTGTAAATATCAATAAAGACGGGGTACGTTACATTGTAGCAGGGCACGAACCTTTTTCTATCAATAACAGCTTAGATCAACATGTGTATCAAATTACAAATAACTTTGATATGTATTTAGGAGCTCATACCATAACTTTAGGTACGTCATTTGAACGTTTTTCTTTTGACAACTCCTTTAATTTGGGAGTTTATGAACCATTTGGTGTGACTTATCCGGGAAGTACTTTCGGACCTGGTTTTGATAGTGTTCAGGACTTCCTTGATTTCGTAAATGATGGAGATATGGATCCTGTAGTTCAGCACGCCAGAGATACTTTTAATGCAGGCAACTGGGCACTGGCCGAAACTAATGTTGGTCAATTTGCACTTTATGCGCAGGACAAATGGAATATCACTGATGATTTCAATCTAACGCTTGGAATCAGAATGGATATGCCTCTTTATTTTGATACTGCTGATAAAATTCGTGAGAATATAGAGCGTAAAGGCGGTTTGTTTTCAGATGGAGGAACTTATGATCCTACTATTACTTATTACGACGAGGATAACAATGCTGTTCAATTCGACCACACAGAATTACCTGAACAAAAACCACTATTTTCTCCCCGGTTGGGTTTTAACTGGGATGTAAACGGTGATCAAAGCTTACAGCTAAGAGGTGGTTCAGGGTTATTTACCGGTCGTTTCCCATTTGTATGGGTAGGAAATCAGGTCGCTAATCCGGATTTCTTTTTCTACAATGTGACATCACCTGATTTCGAATATCCGCAGGTATGGAGATCCAATTTAGGAATCGATAAAGCATTTGATAATGGTCTGGTTCTGTCTACGGATATATCTTACACCAAAGATGTAAATTCAATGTTAGTAAGAAACTATGGTTTGAGATTGCCATCGGCTAATTTAATAGGTGCTGACGATCGACCATATTATTTAGATGATGAATCCGATAAAGCTTTAGACCCATTTGGTGGTCCAGGACAAAACGCATATGTATATACCAATACTGATCAGGGTTACTCTTTTAACTGGAGTGTGGAAGCTAAGAAGATCTGGACAGAAGGATTATATACTTCTCTGGCTTACAATTATTTGGATGCTCAAACGGTTAGTTCAAACACTCGCGAGATATCAAGCGATATTTTTGAAGGAAACCCAATACTGAATAATGCCAACAGACCGGAACTTTCACCGGCCGTATACGGAAACAAACATCGTTTTGTAGGTACTGCCAATAAAACGTGGATTTACGGCTTGGAGGAAAAATGGTCGACCACAGTTTCTGTATTTGTCGAGGCATCGCAGGGTGGACGATATAGCTACACCTATTCAGGAGATATTAATAACGACGGATCAGGATTAAATGATTTGATCTATATCCCAACGTCTCTTGAATTAAGTACTTATTTATTTTCAGGAAATATTGCCGAGCGAATTTCTCAAAGAGAGGCCCTTGAGGAATTCATTCAGCAGGATGAGTATTTGAATGACAGAAGAGGTCAGTATGCTGAAAGATATGCTATTCTAAGTCCATGGAGTTCAAGAATGGATATACGGATACTTCAGAGTTTAAATCTCAAAGGCACTCAATCTGTGCAATTTAGTATGGATATCCTGAATATTGGAAATCTTATTAATTCAGATTGGGGAGTTCGTGAAATTCCTATCAACACACAACCAATTGGAGTTACTGTTGATCCTACAACCAGAATCCCTACTTATTCTTTTGATGACTCACAATCTTCTTCTTTTGTGGATGATTTCAACTTAGGATCAAGATGGCAGATCCAATTTGGATTGAGATATAATTTCTGATACGACCTTTGTCGAACCTGAAGCCCCTTTTTTAGAAGAAGGGGCTTTTTTATTGCTGTGAAATAAACTCCACAATCAACTTAAAATAATCTTCGAATTCAGTTAGTGGTAGTGTTTCAGGTCTGTCATAAACATCGTGATACGCTTGAATACCACCCAATGTGTAAATGTAGAATCCGGGAACATCTTGCTGGTCAAACATACAATGATCGCTGTTACAAGCCGCTCCTCTTATTTTGATGTTGGAAAGTAAATCTCTCTCTTCATTTATCTGAACCAGTTCATCAAATTGTTTTCTGTATACAGATCCATTTACAACCTGAATTCCTTCATCTCCGGTTCCGGCAAGATCAAAATTCATGAGAAACTTTATTTCTGAAAGAGGGAACAGAGGATTCTCAGTGAAATATTTAGAACCGATCAATCCCAGCTCTTCAGCTCCGAAAGCTATAAAAACCGTGTTGTAGTTCGGCTTGTTTTCTGAATAATATTTGGCAAGACTCAAAAGCATAGCTGTACCGCTTGCGTTGTCATTTGCACCGTTAAAAGTTGCCTGAGGGCCCAACATTCCCAAATGATCGTAATGGGCTATAAATACAATAGAGGAGTCAGTGTGTTCACCTTCTACATATCCGATCACATTCTGAGTGGTATATTTTTCAATAAATGAACTCTTTAAATCAAGCTTTAGAGACTTTAAAGAACCATCTAGCGAATCGGAATGAATAATGATCGTAGGTTTAGAATTTTGTCTGACCGAGCCTGCCCATGTCAACTTATCTCTGGTGAGTATGATCGTTCCTTTGGATGGATTCTGCGGATGATACTTCAGAAAATTGATCACTCCATTTAACTGCTCGTTTTGTTCTTTAGTGAAATTCGACTTATCGAAAGGTTGAACAGCGATCAATTGACCGGAAGAAACTCTGAGTTTGTTTACAAATTTCGCATTATCCAGAATTTCGTCAGCAGTCACAGAAATTACATCGAAAGTACTCTTGAGAGAAGGAGATCCCGGATCTAATAAATAATCTTTTCCGGCTTTAAGCTTTTTTCCATTCACAATTACAGATTGTGGATCTGGAAAAGTGTTTACAGAAGTTTCGAATTCCTGATAATAGCTGTTGTTGAAACTTTTAAGACCAAACTTTGCGAATTCACTTCTGATAAAATCTGCAGCCAGTTTATCTCCGTTTTCAACATAACCGCGACCTTTAAGACTATCTGAAGACAGAATATTTACAGTCTCCCGGGCATAGTTAAGATCTTGAGCTGAAATCTTTCCGGTGCAGAAAAACAATAGTAATGAAAGGAGAAAATATCTCATAGTACTTAAAAAGGCGCGTCCTCATCAGGAGCAGGATTGTGCGGCATAGGAGGTGGTCCGGAATCTCCCTGATCAAAACTATCCGGTAATTGAGCTTTTCCTTGTGGTTCACCAAAGAATCCTCCGGAATCAGCAGTAGTAAGATTTTCAAAGCGGGCATAGTCTTTTACGAAGTAATGCATTTTACTTCCAACGGGGCCGTTTCTTTGCTTACCAATTATCACTTCAGCAAGTCCTGCGGTAGACTGACCATCTTCTGTAGTTGTAATTTTATAGTACTCAGGACGATATAAAAACATCACAACATCGGCATCCTGCTCGATCGAACCTGATTCGCGTAAGTCACTAAGCTGTGGTCGTTTATCACCACCGCGTTGTTCCACTGCACGACTTAACTGCGAGAGTGCAATAACCGGAACATCTAGTTCTTTGGCTAGTGCTTTAAGTCCACGGGAAATAGAAGCAATTTCCTGCTCACGATTTCCGGTATCTTTGGTATTTCCCTGCATCAACTGCAGGTAATCAATAATGATCAAACCAACATCGTGCTCACTTTTCAGGCGTCGACATTTAGTACGCAACTCCATCAAAGTGATTGCCGGAGTATCATCAATAAAGATATCCGCTTCATGTAAATTACTTGCAGCTTCAATCAATTGTTTAAAACTGTCGTCGTTCAGCGTTCCTTTTCGGGCTTCAGATGCATTTACACGAGCTTCCATAGTCAACAATCTCTGAACTAACGACTGATTCGACATCTCCAAACTGAATAGAGCTACTGAAGTTCTAAGTTTTTCATCATGATGCATCGCAGCATTTCTGGCTGCCGTCAGTACAAAAGCCGTTTTACCCATAGAAGGTCGTGCTGCAATAATGATCAGATCGCCTTTTTGCCATCCGGCCGTCATGGTATCGATAGATAATCCCGTTGGAACTCCGGTGATCCCGCCTTCTTTGCCACGCATATCTTCCAGATACTCAAGGGTATCTTTCAGAATTTCAGATACAGGCTTTGAAGCATTCTTGGTCTTATTATTGGCAAGATCAAAAATACGTTGCTCTGCGTCATCCAAAACATCGTAAGCATCTGAAGCAGTGTCGTAAGAGTCTTTAATTACATCGGTACAATTCAGGATCAGATTTCGCTTTACTGCTTTCTCAATAATGATCTGAGAATGATATTCGATGTTTGCCGCGGAACTTACAGAGCGGGTCAGGTCAGATAAATAGGAGGGACCGCCACAGGCATCGAGTAAATTATTATCCCGAAGCTCGTTTTCTACCGTCAAAAGATCTAAGGGATTATCTCTTTCGGAGAGATTCTTAATGGTTTCGAAAATATGGCGATGAGCAGGCTTGTAGAAATCTTCAGCAACCAACATCCCAAAAGCGATAATAGCAGCTCCGTTTTCGATCAGCATAGCACCCAGAATAGCTTCCTCAACTTCAACTGCCTGAGGCGGTACTCGTCCTTGCTGCTCCAAAATCTTATTGGATTCTACGTAATTATTTTTTTTGTATGCTGAACCGTTTGTTGCCATTTACTGCTTAGTAACCTACTAGAACTTTTAAATAAAATTTATGTCATTCAGAGCGAAAACGAAGAATCTGCACGAAGGAAATATTAGCACAAAAAAAGTCGTGAAGATCCTTCGCAGGTATGCTCAGGATGACTACTAATTTATACAATTATCTGCTACATAATTTGAGAACTTTACCACATTCTCTTAACATAATTATCCACAATCACGGCTTACCGCCCAGCTCGTCATAACGTTCGCGGAGCTTCTGAACATCTTCCCAGGTTGGACGTTTCCATTGTTTATTTCTGAGCAATGCCGCCGGGTGATAGGTTACCATCAGTTCTCTGCCATTAAATTCATGAAATTTGGAACGCATATTTTTGAGAGAGTCGTCTTTGTCCAGTAAAGTAGTTCCGGAAACTCTGCCCACACACAAGATCAACTTCGGGTCAACCAGTTCGATCTGCTTTAATAAATAGGGCAGACTGTTTGCGCGTTCTTCAACTTTGGGATCGCGATTCTCCGGCGGACGATGCTTCAAAATATTGGCGATGTAAATATCATCTCGCTTAAAATTAATGGCTACCATGATCTTATCCAACAGCTGACCGGCTTCCCCCACAAAAGGCTCGCCCTGTTTGTCCTCATTAAATCCGGGAGCTTCGCCGATGATCATCAGGTCTGCATTCGGGTTTCCAACTCCAAACACCGGATTTGTGCCTTCCAGGTCGGTTTTTAAAGTCTCTGCCTTTTCACACAGAGCTTTCAGCTCTTCTAAAGTTGAACACTGAGCGATGAGTTCTGCCTCAGTTAGTTCAGGCTTAACCTCTTCAGTTAGATACTCTGTATTCACTTCTTCAACGGAAACGGATGATTCTTCTTCAGCTTTCCCTTCAATATTTTCCTGATTTTGTGCTTTTGTGGCTACCTCAGTTTCTTCACTAACAGTTTCGAACTTTTGTGAATCCGTGGCAGCCTCAGTTTCTTTACTAACACTTTCGTGCTTTCGTGATTCCGTGGCTAACTCTTCTGAAACTTGATCATCAACTGAAACTGAAAAATCACCATACATTTCTTTTTGTTGTTTCAGAAACCGAATCGTTCTGCTGATAAGATCATTTTCAGATTCAGCCATCAATGAGCTCCGCAATGGCTTGCTCTTCTTGTTGAACCGATTCAGAAAGCGTTCCTAAAAAGTGTCCTTCGCTGGTGATCGTAGTCAACTCAACATCCTGAATAGTATTTACCAATCGTTCATTAAACGGGATAGCCACACGAACGTAATTGTTGGTCCAGCCAAACATCATTCCGTCTTTATCAGATTCTTCAAACAGGGCAGGGCGTACTTCGCCTTCAAATCGGGAATCGAATTCAAATCTCTTTTTCTTTGAAAGTCTTCTGAGCTTATGCGTTCGTTTTTTACGCTCTTGTTTAGGGATCACAGGTTTTAGAGAAAGTGCATGCGTATTCGGTCGCTCGGAATAAGTAAACACATGCAGATATGAAACATCCAGTGAATCGATGAAATCAAACGATTCCTGAAACAATTCTTCTGTTTCGCCCGGGTGACCTGTAATCACATCCACACCGATACATGCATCCGGAATCAGTTCTCTGATCAACTCCACTCTGCTTCTGTACAGATCAGATTTATATCGTCTTCTCATGATCTTTAGCATTTCATCAGAGCCGCTTTGAAGCGGAATATGGAAATGCGGTTGTAATTTTTTTGAAGTCGCCGCAAATCGGATGATCTCTTCCGTCAATAAATTAGGTTCGATAGAAGAAACACGTAATCGCTCCAAACCTTCAACTTCATCCAGTGCTTTTAAAAGCATGTAGAAGTTTTCATCGGTTCCATAACCGAAATCTCCGGAATTGACACCGGATACAATAATTTCTTTGAATCCTTCGGATACCAACTGCTCAGCATTGCGAACTACCGTAGCTATCTTAGGACTTCTACTCGCTCCACGAGCCAGCGGAATGGTACAGAACGAACATTTATAATTACAACCGTCCTGAACCTTCAGAAAAGCGCGGGTTCTGTCGTCTGAAGAAAAGGCATTGTGAAAATCCACAGCTTCATTAACATCGGTGTTGTGAATGATGGTTTTTTCCTGTTTCACGAAATCATCAAAAAGATCTAGCAGGTGGAATTTATCTTTGGCACCAAGTACTACATCTACGCCTTCGATCTGAGCAATTTCTTCCGGCTCTAGTTGTGCATAACAACCCACTACAGCCACAAAAGCATCGGGGTTTCTTCGCAGAGCTTGTCGGACGGTCTTTCTGCAGGCAGAATTGGCATCCAGAGTCACGGAGCAGGTATTTATAACATACACATCGGCTTTATCATCAAACTCTTTGAGCTCAAATCCTTCATCCTCAAAGTCTCTTCTCATGGAAGAGGTTTCTGAGAAATTTAACTTACAACCTAATGTTTCAAATGCGGCACTTTTCATGCGTCAAAGATAAGCAGAAAGAGGAGGGAATGCAGGGAGAATTTTTGTTGGCGCTTAAATTATTTAGTGAGTAATTAATCGTCCAAGCGGGATGCTTGAAGTAGATTTATATTGGGAATAATATGGCAAGTATAACCGGTATTAGTAAAAACCTAATACTGAAAAATATCATTAGCCCAATTACTGTAAAAAAAATTCTTCGTACTAAAGGAATCTCTTTGAAGAAATTAAGTAACGCATATACGTAATAAACTATAATTGCTCCGAAAACATAAATTACGGGCGAATAATAATTTAGCAAGAACTTTGGAAGCCCTACTAACATAATGGTTATAAATATAGAATTAGATATTAGGTAAAAACTTAATACCAGCAGTTCGGAATAGTTGTATTTTAATTTTCTGAAGAGCAAATAAAAACCAACAGGGAAAACCAGAGCTTCAATTAAATTCCCAACTAAAGTCCAATCGGTCAGCAGTCTCAAGTCCCATAGACGTGCACTATTGTTAATTTTTTCTGACAAAAAGGGAAATCCTTCAAAGCTATCATTGTTAATGGCTTCATTCATTTGCGCCCAATATTCCACAGCTGCCAATGCAGCCAATGCAATTACCAAATATCGTGTCGGATTAGTATATGTTTGGCGTTTACCTTGAATGTATGATTGCGATACGTTATCAGGGTGGATAATCAGATTCCAAAATGTATAAAAGAAGCCTTTGTGGATGTTGAAGGTATTGTCAAAGAAGTCTTTTGCAATACTTGAAAACGCCAATCTACTGTTAGCCGAATCAATCTGACCACAATTGAAACAAAACTTTCCCTTGAAATCAGCTCCACAGTTATTACAATTATTTCTTTTAATCTTTTTCATCAATGCTATCCAACAAAGAGATAAAAAGTTCTGAACTCCTGTTATCCCAATTACATATTTAACCTTTATTCAACTTATCCCTACAAATCAATAGGAAAGCATGAATAAACGGAATTATAGGATTAATACAAACAAGAGTTTATTTGGTAAGGAAAGTGGGAGGCTTGTGGGGAATTTATTTTCAATAAAATGGTGCTTATGGTACATTTTACAGATTCTTCATAAGTAGCTTAAGAATGGCCGGATTTTACAAGACTGGTAATAGTAATAAAAAGAACCCGTCATCCTGAGCATACCTGCGAAGGATCTACACAACAAACGAACTAGCGCAATTCTCTTTGTAAGGTAAACTTGTCAGCACATAAAACGGTATCTGATTCAAGATTTGCTGATTCTTCGGGGATACCCTCAGAATGACTCTTTTTAGAAAGAATTGAATCCAAATACTATCAAAAGCCACATTCAAATTCTCCTTTGAAGGAGGTGTGCCGGCTGGCGGACGGAGGATGTTGTGCGGTTTACAAGCCCAGAAACTGCGCAACATCCCTCTGATCTCACACAAGTGTTCGATCGGTCTCCCTTCAAAGGGAGAATTGTTCTTTTATGTTATTTAGAGCGGATGTGAGAAATCTGGAAATATGCTTTGTTATCAAACTTTAGATTTCTCAGTCGACAAGCTCCTTCGAAATGACAGAATTTTTAGTGATGATTATAAAAAAATTCGCCCTTAGGATTTAAGACGGGAAAGAGAGCATGATCCGGATGCGTCTGCGAAGCAGGAATAATCCTTTCAGGTGAAGAATGTAGAAATGTACCTGAACGAACGAAGACCTTTAGGATTATTCAGCGCAGGATCAGTGAACCCGTCTTAAATACTTCGGCTTGATCTTTTGCTACTTTTGTATCAAGACAAAAGTAGGTACCCTTGTGCTAAGTCAAGCCATTTTAAAAGATTCAGTCACTTGACTCTATGTACTTTTGTGCCGCTACTGAGCTTCCTCAGCAAAAGCGCCACTACCATGCCCAAGGCATTCCTTCGGAAAAAATCCCGAGAAGAATTATTGGCGCGAACTCCGGGTCTTGTTCCTACCTAAGCAACCAAAATCCGTCAGCCGTGCAAAGCCCGACAGACGGACAAATAGCTATCCATCATTTCGCTGAAAGCGGGGTGATGGAGTTAGTGGAAATAATTCTAAGTTCGGTGTAGTTGAAAGCTTTTTTAAATTGTCAGGACTATAAAAGGACAATTTTTGCAAGTGAATTAGTAGCATCCACAAGGGTGACCTACATTTTAGTACCTTTGTGCTTCCGTGGCTCAAAACCATCTATCTATAATCCAACATATTCGAATACGCATGACACATCATTTCCTGTGAGGCGCCTGCAAAGTACATCATAAACACGGTGAGATTTGCGATCTGAACTCTGAAGTAGCCGTTATCTTCATATTTACGGGATGAAACGATCGCGTCTTTTTGAATGATTCGGAAGTTGGCAGCATTCTGAATTTTCTCGATCAGATCGTAATCTTCCATAATTCTGTAGTCTTCTCGGAATCCACCAAGATGATCAAACAAACTTCGGGTGATAAATAAGGTTTGGTCACCGCCACGAACCATAATTCGATCAAAGCGAGTGCAATAGGCGTTTATACGAAGTAATGGAGTGTAATAGTGATCGAATTTGTAGCGATAACATCCTGATTGAAATCCCATTTCCAGGGATTCTGTAATATCATCAGCAAAAGAAGCAGGAGGGATGGAATCGGCATGAACAAAATACAGAATATCATTTTTTGAAGCTTCAGCACCTACATTCATCTGTGCAGCACGGCCTTTTCGTTCGGAACGGATGAATGTGAATCCCAATTCGGAAACAAGTTGAACAGTGTTATCAGTACTTCCGCCATCGATCACCAAAATTTCGGCGTCTTTCAAATGGTTAATTCCGGCAGAAAGGTGAGTCAATAAATCCGGGATTGTTTTTTCTTCGTTATATGTTGGGATAATGATACTTATCGCCATTAACTTATTTATAATTTTGTGATGATATTAAATGCACATTGGATGATATTAAATTACGAAGTTATTAGCGCAACAGATTTCAATTAATGAACAACCTAAATATGAAACCAATTTACATCCTGTTTTTAACCATTTTTGTGCTTCTTTCTGTACAAAACCTTCAAGCTCAGCAAATGGATAGCCTGAATACGAACACCTCTTTTGCCGAGCTGTCTATGATCCTGTTGCAAAACGTTCGGGACGGCAAACCAACTAAACAGATTGAAAGTAAGCTCGCTGAGGTTTCTCAAGAGGAATTAAATGCTGATCTGGATACAGAATCTGAGAAAAAGGCTTTTTGGTTGAATATTTACAATGCATACGTGCAGATCTTGTTGCTGGATAAACCGGAATTGTTTGAGGATAGAAATTCATTTTTCGGATATAATTTCTTTTCATCGCCTCAAGTTACCATAGCCGGAAAAGAATTGAGTTTTGATACCATCGAGCATGGAATCATTCGTCATTCCAAGATCAAACTTTCTATGGGATATTGGGATAAATGGTTTCCAAGCGATTACGAAGTGATGTTCCGTTGGGAAGAAGTTGATCCAAGGGTTCACTTTGCGTTGAATTGCGGAGCTAAAGCATGTCCATATATTGCTATTTATGATCCTGAAAGGGTAGAGGAGCAACTCGATATCTCCTCCAAGCAATACCTGGAAAAGACTACAGAATATGATGCTGATAAAGACAAAGTGAAAGTAAATGCACTTATGAGTTGGTTTCGTGCCGACTTCGGAGGCAAATCAGGAGCGGTAGAAATGCTGAAGAAGTATGAGATCATTCCACAGGATGCTAATCCGTCTGTAAGTTTTCTGGAATACGACTGGACTCTGGAATTAGATAATTACAAAGACATCTAATTCTTTTGATCGAAGATCTTTACCGGAAGGTGTACCAGAATCTCGGTTCCTTTATCGAGCTCTGATTTGATTTCGATGGTTCCTTTAAGTGTATTGATCAGATGTTTTGACAATTGAAATCCGAAACCAAAACCACGTTCATCATTTGTTCCGGGAGTTGATTGGGCTTGATGATTGAGCATTTGTTCAATTTGCTGATCTGTCATTCCAACGCCGTCATCTTTAACACTGAAGTTTAACAGAGCTCTGGAATCTTTGATTTCTTCAAAATCGAGAGTTACAATAACATTGCCGTTTGGGTTAGTAAACTTTATTGCATTGGAGATCATATTCCCGAATATCTGTAACATTTTGTTTTTTGGGAACAGCAGCTCTTTGTTTACTATTTCGATCTGAACTCTGAAGTCAATGTCTTTAAGCTGTGCCTGTGGCTTATACAGATCGACCAGCTTTTCTTTCAATGTGGAAAGGTCAAATGTTTCTCTTTTGAAGTCCGGCTTTTCATCACTTTTTCTGTGTGTTGACAGGATCTCATCAGCCAGTTCAAGAACGGTTTTTCCACCTTTGTTGATCATTTCGATCAATTCAATAATATTGGAAATATCCTGCTCTTCTGCATTATCTCTTATGATCTGGGAAAGTCCAATTATGCCACCAATAGGTCCGCGAATATCATGACTAACTTTTCGGGATACATCATCTGCTTCTTCCAGTTTTTCCCGTAGATCTTTGACTAATTTATAATGCTCCAGTCGACTCATAACTTCATCAGCTATAATCTTGAACATTTCGATCTTTTCAGGAGGGAAGGAGTGATTGGTTTGATCCATCACACAAATAGCTCCTATGTTAATGCCATCTTTAGTGCGAAGAGGAATCCCGAAATAATACTTCAACTTGGGTTCACCCACTATATAAGGCTTATCCTTGAATTCTTCGCTTTTATCCAGATCAGAAAGCTCTAAATATTCCTCTTCATAAATGGTATGATCACAAATCGAATCTTTTCGGGGCATCTGTTCCTGTTCAATTCCGTAATCTGAGATCGACCACTGTGTGTTGGCACCGATCAGATTGATCAATGAGATTGGTGTGCCCGAAATATGAGCAGCAAGCTTTGACAGATCATCCAGATCTTCAAAATCTTTGGAATAATCTATGTCGAATTCAGCTAGTCTGGTAAGGCGATCAAGTTCTTTTTGTTCGTCTTCGATGTGTATCATTAATTAGATCAACAGGTTAATTTATCTATTGTTACTATGTTAATTACTCTGAACAGATTTAGTTCCGGGAGTATCCCCAGAAATCTACACGATTGAGCGCAATGTAAGGAACAGCAATGATCTTATTGGTTCTGTCGATGCCAATATCTGCCGGTCTGCCAATGGTATGGATCAGTATTTTGTTTGAACTACCGTCATGTACACGGATGCTTTGGTCAACCTGACTTGCTGCCAATAACATGCCTTCATCATATTCTAAGCCATCAAAATTTCCACCTTGGAAGGTGTAGTGAGTATTAACTTCTCCTGCTGAATTGAAAGAATAGAACGTAGTGTCTTGTCTCCATGGTGCAAGAACAAATAGTTCATTCTCTGAATCATAGGTCACTCCATTTGGATAAATAGCCAGAGAGTCCAAGAATACAGAAGGCGTATCATTTTCTATTTTATAAACGATCGGTTTTCCGGTGTCAGTTACATAAATGCTTCCGGAGCCATCTCCCGAAACATCATTAAGGAATCCCGGCTGAAATGATGAGAAATCAATGAACTTTTGTTGAGCTCCTGTTTTGGTGTCAAAGACATGAACACCGGCGACATCTGCCACCCAAAGCGAACCATTTTCGATATACATACCTCGTGAAGCATGAAGTGGGTATTCATCTGTTCCGGTCATGAAATTCATTTCAACTACATTTCCTTCAGCATCTACTTTGGTAATAAATCCGTTGGAATCGAGATCATTTCCACCACCATTGAAATTCGAAATGAAATACACATTTTGTGATTCAGCATACCGAACTGCTTCAGGTTGGCTGAGTCCTTCTACAGAAAAGAGGATGGAGGTAGAATCCTGTACGGTTTCAAAATCGTTAGTTTTTTGCTGCTTTTTTTCTGTTGTACAGGATACAGCTGTGAAAAAAGCGAGTAAAATAAAAGAAAGTGATTTCATTGAGTCATTTTTGGGTTAATTGAAAGTCACCTTCTTATCTAAGATTTACAAGTACTGCTAAGAAAGAGTTTGTAAATGTTTACCGTTATTATGCCTGTACTGGAATATGTTTAGGCTATTCCTTGTTCCGATGCTCTGCGTCGGAACAAATCAGCTAAGCTTTAATCTTTATGAAATAGATCTTATTTAAAAAGATCTATTTAATCTGAAAATAATCTGAAATGTCAAAAAATGCTCCGACGCAGAGCATCGGAGCTAGGTAAAATCAAATTTATGGTCAACTAATCAAACATTAACCGGCACATGCTCTGGCTTTGCATTTTTGTAAGAAGGTCTTGGCTTCAATCCAAACAACTCAAACATATGCATATCTTCGTCTAGTTCGTTGTTGTCGGTGGTAAGTAATTTCTCACCGGTAAAGATGGAATTAGCACCTGCCATAAAACAAAGTGCTTGTTCTTCGAAATTCATTCTAACACGTCCTGCAGAAAGGCGCACCATAGATTGCGGCATCAAAATTCTGGCAGTGGCGATCATTCGAGCCATATCCCAACTTGGTACTTTAGGCTGATTTTCCATCGGCGTTCCTTTTACAGCGATCAAAGCATTTACAGGAACAGATTCCGGGTGTTGATCTAAATTAGATAACGTGTAAAGTAAACCAATTCTGTCTTCGTGTGTTTCGCCCATTCCAATAATTCCACCGGAGCAGACTGAAATATTGTTATCCTGAACTTTTTTGATGGTGTCTAAGCGATCATCATAAGATCGGGTAGTGATGATCTTTTTATAAAAATCTTCGCTGGAATCCAGATTGTGATTGTAAGCATATAATCCGGCTTCTTTAAGTTGAGCAGCTTGTTCATCATTCAGCATTCCTAATGTAGCGCACACTTCCAGTCCCATATCAGCTACAGAAGAAACCACATCCAGAACTTCATCAAAATCTTTGTTTCTTCGAGCACTTCTCCAGGCAGCTCCCATACAAAAACGAGTACTTCCTGCTTCCTTAGCTCGCTCAGCCGAAGCCAGGATCATTTCCTTAGGCATCAGCTTCTCTGAATCAACCCCGGTGTCGTAACGCGCAGATTGAGGACAGTACGCACAGTCTTCAGAACAACCTCCCGTTTTTATAGATAGAAGGGTACAAACCTGAACTTCGCCTGTTTCATGATATTCGCGATGGACTGTAGCAGCTCTGTATATTAACTCCATCAGCGGAGTGTTGTAGATCTCTGAGATTTCTTCTTCGGTCCAATCGTTGCGAATCACTGACATAATATATTTTTTCTGATGATGATTTACTCATCCAAAAGTAAGAGGTATCGCCTCAAATGCCAATCCATAATTTCATTTATTAAAAGGAATAAAAGTGCTATCGTAAGACTAAAAATTATATGAAAGAAGTTTTGATTTCCGGTAAGGCATCCTTCAAAATAGAAGTTCCGTATAAATTGTATGAGACGGGGGAGAAAGGCAAAAAACCTTTAATTGTGTATTTACACGGCTATAATCAAAATATTGATCGCTTTGAGAAAATAGTGAATCCATTAACAGAAATAGAAGGTTATCATTTATTTATTCAGGCGCCTTATCCCATCTATGATGAGACTCGCACTAAAAAAGTCGAAGACTGGGGAAGAAGCTGGTATTTATATGATGGAGAGCAGCAACAGTTTGTTAGATCAATGGAGCTGTCATCCGAATTCATTCAGGAAATCATAGATGGATTATTACCAAACATAGAAGTAAACAGAATATGTTTATTTGGGTATTCTATGGGCGGATATCTAGCGGGCTATTTTATGCTTTCGAGATGGAAGCATGTGAATGAAGTAATTATAATTGGGGCCAGAATAAAAACCGAGGTTTTTAAAGACAGGCTGCGTGAAGCGAAACATATTAACGTTTTGGCCTTACATGGAACCGAGGATAAGAGCGTTTTCCCCGAGCCTCAACAGAAAGAAATCGAAAAATTAAAAAAGCAAGGATTTAACGCTCAGTTTAAATCAATAAAAGCGCAACATAAGCTCTCGCAACCATTTATAGAGGAAAGTAAGCTCTGGCTTAAGGAAAACGGATACTAATTTCTAATAATTTTTGAACAGTGGTTAGGTTTTCTTTCTAATGTTTGTTAATTTTTTCTAACTAACATTAAAGAGTAACCTGATCAGTCAACTAATATAAATAGCATATGAAAATTCTTGTTGTTGAAGACGATCCTTCAGTTAGAACGCTTGTAAAAGCAGTTTTGGAACATAACGACAATACAGTAATTACAGCGGAAACAGCTAAGGATGGTCAGGCTTTAGCAACCGGTGAAAAATTTGAAATGATTGTTCTCGATCTTGGATTACCTGATGGTGACGGTTACGAAGTATGTAAGCAGATCAGAGACGAAGGGGTAGTTACTCCGGTACTAATTCTTTCGGGTGAGCAGGAAACAGATGTTAAAGTAAAGTGTCTTAAAGTTGGAGCTGATGATTATCTGACTAAACCTTTTAACACTGAAGAGTTGCTGGCAAGGATGGAAGCAATTCAGCGTAGAACAGAATCTTCAGGAGATCAAACTCTTACCTGCGGTGAAATTAATGTTCATTTATTGAAAAGAGAATGCACTGTAAACGATAACAAGCTCCAACTCACCAATAATGAGTTTAATCTGCTTGTATATTTTATAAAGAATAAAAATAGAATAATCACACAGGAAGAGCTTGCTGAAAAAGTGTGGGATATTCACTTCGATACACAAACCAATTATATAAACGTTTACATCAGCTATCTGAGAAAGAAGATTCGTGAATATACCGAAACTGATTATATCGAAACGATCCGAAAGAAAGGATTTACTTTTCGTTGTAACTGATAAAATTGATTTTACTAAAGCCGTTTCTGAATAAGAGACGGCTTTTTTTATTTAAATTATACACATGAACAAACAATTAATTGAGTATCTGAAGGAGTTTATTTCTGAAGCCAGATGGGAACGTATCAATGATGTTTTAGATAACAGAACTGAACACATCACTGTCGTTTTGGAAGATATTTATCAACCGCATAATGCAAGTGCTGTATTAAGAAGTTGTGACGGTTTTGGAGTTCAGGATATTCACGTAATTGAAAATAATAATGTTTTTGATGCATCATCGGAAGTTACTATCGGAGCTGATCAATGGCTTTCATTACATCGTTATAAAAATCCTGATTCAGATAATGTTCATGATTGTTTCGAAGTTCTAAGAGAAAAGGGATACCAAATTGTAGCAACCACTCCACATGAAAACGATCATAATTTAGACGAGTTGGATATTTCAAAACCTACCGCTCTGGTTTTTGGTACAGAGCTGGATGGAGTTACAGATCAGGTTATGGAGCAAGCAGATGCATTTGTAAAAATACCGATGTCCGGTTTTAGCGAGAGTTTTAATATATCTGTGAGTGCAGCAATTTGTTTGTATGATGCTTCAACCAGATTACGCAGATCGTTTCCAAAATCTGAATGGGCATTGTCTGAAAACAGGAGGGAAGAGCTCCTGCTTGAGTGGGTAAAAAAATCCATCAAAGCAGGAGATCAACTGGCAGAAAAGTGGTTAGCTGAAAATATTTCTTAACGGGGTAATCTTACATCCAGATCTGCAACAGCATATGCAAATACAGCCATAGTTGCCACACACTCATTGAAATCATCAATATTTAGCTTGTCTATCGTATCAACCGCTGTATGGTGAAACCAAAAATATTTGCTACCATCAACATTCAAGCCCATTCCGGGAACTCCATTTCTCATTAATGGACCAATATCAGCTCCACCACCACCTTTTCTTACTTCTCCTGAATCAGCAGATTTGAGCATTTTACCAATCTCGACCAGTATTTTATAAGCATCGTCACTTCCGCTAAATCCAAAACCAATTGGATCAAAAACACCGGCATCCGATTCCATAGCCAGAATATGATTATCTAATGATTTCTCATCTTCTTTTACCCATCTTAAATATTCATTTGCGCCTCTTAAACCGTTTTCTTCATTTGTCCAAAGAACAACACGAATAGTTCTTTTTGGGCGGACTCCTGTTTCTTTTATCAATCTTAGAGCTTCCCAGGCCGCAACACAGCCTCCGCCATCATCCATAGCTCCGTGTCCATTATCCCAGGCGTCAATATGTCCACCCATAACGATGATCTCTTCAGGAAACTCACTTCCCTTTATTTCAGCAATCACATTTCTGGATTGTGCATCCGGTAAATTTTCAGCTTCCATCTTTAAAGTAAGAGTAACGGTCTCACCTCGTTTGATAAATCGCTCAATCAGATTGGCATCTTCAACAGTAATTGCAGCATGAGGAATTTTTTTCACTCCATCTTCATAGCTCATTGTTCCTGTATGTGGAGTTTGCATGGAATAGGACGCCACTGATGCCAGTGCACTTGCAACGGCTCCGTGCTTAGCAGCCGCAGAAGCACCGTTAACTCTATATTGAACAGTTTGTCCATATGTGGTAAAGGGAACATTGAAGAGTACGATCTTTCCTTTTGCTTCAGATCCTCTTTCTTCAAGATCCTCAAAACTCTTAACCAACAAAATTTCGGCAGTGATTCCTTCTTCCGGAGTTCCAACACTTCCACCCAGACTTGCCATCGGTAGTTCTTTTTGAATTGGTGCGTCAAGTGTTGCAGATTCCTTTCCACGCACCCAATGAGGGACAGTCACAGGCTGAGTCCAAACTCTGTCAAAACCGTCTTTTTCCATTTCCTGAACTACCCAATCAATTCCTTGTTCAAGAACTACAGAGCCACTTAATCTGGGACCATAATAGTCTGTTAAATGAGCTAATCTCTCAAAACCTAAATCATTAGCCAGGGCTGATTTAATGAGTTTATCGGACGTTTCTTTGATGTTTTGCTTAACCAGAGGTTGACTTACTCCTGGAATAGCTAAAAATAGAGCAAATAGGATAAAGTAGAATTTGTTCAGTTTCATGAATACAAATTGAGATTTGAAATTTGATTCAAGAAAAAGAAAAGGGAGGACTTATGCTTATTGGAATTGCAAAATAATGTGCAATCAGTCCATAGATTTAGTGTTCTTTCTGGCTATTTCCTGAAAGAGGAGATATTCTTCAGGTGAGATATCGGCAAAAAGATAATTGATAGGATTCACTTTCTGTTTGTTTAAATGAATCTCGTAGTGAAGATGAGGACCTTCCGTTAATCCTGAGTTACCGGAATAACCGATTAGTTGACCTCTTTTTACTTCAGTTCCACGCTTAATATCTTTTGGAACACTGGAAAGGTGAGCATAAAGTGTTTCATATCCATATCCATGATCAATAACTATTATACGACCAAGAGTTCCTCTAAGTCCGACATACTTAATCTTTCCGTTAGCGGTAGAATAAACAGAACTTCCGATGTCAGCGCGAAAGTCAGCACCGCCGTGTGTTCTTGTATAACCTAAAACAGGATGCTCTCTCATTCCAAAACTACTCAGCAAAATACCGGCTGTTGGCTTTATAGCAGGTAAGTGTTGTAATTTATCCTTATTGGTGTTGTAAGATTGCTTGAGTTCTTCAAAACTGAGTTTTTGAATACTGATGCGTCGCTCAAGATTATCAATTTTCGAAGATGTCCATCTCAAAAGATCTGCTGTGGATTGATTATAAACATCGAATTCCGGGTTAGGTGCACCTCCACCTGAGCCTGCTTCACGCTCATCAGTTGAAATTTCCTCCAAACCTAATACAGATCGATAAACTTCATTGTCAGCTTCTGCAATTTCTTTAAGCTGGCTGTCAATATCTAAAATTGATTTTTTGGTGGTTTCAAGCTGCTTATAGAGAATTTCATTTTCAGCTTTCAGCGCTAGCTCAGCAGGGGTACCGACATAGCTGGAAAGAAAAATAATACCCAGTCCCGATAAAAACACACCTGTTAATATCCAGATAGATAAGTTATAGATGATTTGCTCTGCTTTATTATACTCCATTGGTATAAATTCGCAGCTTTCCTCGTCGTAGTAATAATGATTATGTAGTGACATATCCTATTTTAAAAACCCGTCAAATTTACGCACTAGTAGTTTCCTAGTCAAAGAGTAACCAAACATTCTAATGTTACTCAACATCTCCTTCAAAGTATTCGATCGCTCTTCTTGGAGTCGGATCAAAATCCCCGGTTTTACTTGCTATTTTTGACTGGATCCTGTCCTGGAATGCTTTTGCGGGATCGTAGCCATAATGTTTCAATAAATAATTCATGGCAATCACTTCGGCGATAACGGTTATATTTTTACCTGGAGTGATCGGAAGGTGGATTAAAGGAATATCCAGACCTAATATAGAGACAGAGTCATGATTGAGTCCTGTTCGTTCAACATCTCGTGTTTCGTCCCAAAGAGTGAGTTCTAATACAACCTCCAGTCTTTTTTGATAACGGATTGAGCGGATGCCAAACATCGACATCACATCCACAATACCAAGTCCACGGATTTCCATAAAGTGTTTACTCATTTCAGTTGCAGAAGACATGAGCACGTTACTTTTCTTGGTAAGCATAACCACATCATCAGCCACCAAACGATGCCCGCGTTCAATAAGATCAAGTGCTACTTCACTTTTACCTATTCCGGATTTTCCTGCTATCAAAATTCCAATCCCGTACACATCAACCATTGCGCCATGTACCATAGTTTGAGTAGCAAACTGATCTTCCAGAAAATCCCGAAGTAAAAACATAAATCGGGTGGTCTCTACGGGAGTAGTGTAGATAGGAATGGAAGCTTTCTCAGCAATTTTGATTAAATCATCTGAAAGCTTGTTACCATCGGTTAAAAAGATGACAGGCAAATCGAAACCGGTAATGTTTGTGAATGCTTTTATCTGTTCAGAATTTGGCAGATGATCCAGAAATTGAGTTTCAGTGTTACCTATTATCTGAATTCTCTTATAAGTAAAAAGATCAGTGTAGCCGGCAAGAGCCATCCCCGGTCTGTGAAGATCAACTTCATAAACATATTTATATTCAGAGCAATCACCGGAAGTGCATGCGGTTAGATTAAGCTGAACTCGTTCTCTTAGTTTTTGAACCAAATAAGAAACGCTGATCTTTTCTTTACGAGGAATAGGCTCGCTGGCGGTAAATGGCATTAATAGACTTCTTGTAGTTTTTGTTTATATCGTTTTAGTTGACGCGTTGCAACATCTACAGCAACGGCCACTGCTTTCTCGTAAGACTCAGCTTTTTCATTCACGGCAATAACTTTTCTGGGTACTTTAATTATAAGTTCTGCTTTTTGAGGATATTTGGGATCAGATGTAGGCTCCAGAACAATATCGCAAGATACTATACGATCGTAAAAGTGTTCTAATTTCTCAACACTTCCTTTACTAAATTCTTTAAGATTTTCGCTTGCATCAAAATGTCTTGAGGTGAATGAAATATTCATTTGTTCTCCTATTAGTTTTACGTTTTAGCTCTTGGATGTGCATTCTCATACACATTTTTGAGTCTCTCTACACTGGTATGAGTGTAGATCTGGGTTGCTGCTAAATTGGCGTGACCCAAAAACTCTTTAATTATTCTGATATCCGCCCCGTTATCAAGCATGTGTGTTGCAAAACTATGCCTTAATACGTGAGGGCTCTTTTGTGTTACCTCGCTAGTTTTAGTTAAATATTTCTCGACAATACGTTGAGCGTTTCTTGCATACATTCGTTGTCCGTGTGCAGAATGAAATAGACCTTTTACAGCATCTCCGTCTGTTTGGCTTCCAAATAATTTCTCTTTTGTTTCAAGATGTTCTTTTAATGCCGTAATAGCTTTATTACCTAATGGAATAATGCGCTGTTTATTTCCTTTTCCGGTAACATTAATTTGATTATTTCTAAGATCAACTTGTTCACGGTTTAAATTTATTAACTCGCTTAAACGAATTCCGGTTCCGTAAAATAATTCAAGCAGCGCTTTATCTTGTCTTCCTGAAGGAGTATCGGTATTTATTGAATCCATCATTCGTTCAATATCGGCCGAGTTCACCGTTTTAGGCAGCGTTCTGTCTTTTTTCGGTACCACTAACAACTGCGCTGGGTTCTTATCAATGTGACCTCTCTTAAAACAATACTTAAAAAAAGATCTGAGCGTGGCTAGTTTGCGGGCAATTGAACTCTTTGCCATTCCTTTTTCGGAAAGTTCACCAAGCCAAAGCCGGATTGTTAACCGTGTTATAGAGTTAACCGAAATTTGTTCTGGGTCTGAATCTTCGTGTTGTGCACAAAATTCTAAAAAAGATGTCAGATCATTCCCATATGAAGTGATGGTGTGAGGTGAAGCATTCTTCTCAACAGCCAGGTATTTGAGGTATTTCTCGATGATCACTTTCATTGATGGAATATGTATATCCGACATCAAAAAAGAAAACTTTTATGAAAATAATGTGAAGAAAATTCTAGTCTAAATTTCTTCCTTTCCAGCTAACTGATTTTCCGGTAAAATGATCTATCAGGCACTGTATTCCAAGAACCTGAAACCAAAGCACTCCAATAGCATGTGTGAAAGAAGAATAGATATCCCACTTGAATATAAAGTTAAGTATCGCGCGTTGTGTAAATATCAGCATCAATGAGATTGAAGACCAAATAAGTAATTCAACAGAATTGACTTTAAAACCATATATAAAAGTAAAAAAAGGAGCTATAAATACAATTAGATGTAAAACGGACATCAATAAAAAGAGAACAGTGTTTTTACCAAAGCCCACAAAAAAATTTTTTCTGAGTCCATTCCATAATTCACTGTCATTCGAATACATCCTGCAAAAAACTGAATCTACACCATGAAGCATCTTCAAAGTTAATCCACTACTCTTGATGGTTTTAGCCAGTTCAACATCTTCAATGATTTGATCTTTTACAGATTCATGACCATTTATTTTTGAGTAGACACTTTTATTAAAAGCTATGAACTGTCCACATGCTGCAGCAAATTTTGGAGCTAATTGTTTTCTTAAAAAGGAGGGAAGCCATTTTGGAGCTTGTTCCACATATCGAGACGGAAGAAGTGTATACAATGCAAAATAGACCAAAGGGATAACCTGTTTTTCCCAAAAAGATTCAATGATTTGCTCCGGCCATACTGTTATTGCATCTACATCAGAAAGCTCTGTAACTGCTTTAGGAATAGCATCCTCATCTAACCAAACATCTGCATCAATGAAAATTAATATCTCGCCGGAAGCTGCTTCACTAAGCTGATGGCAAGCCCAGGGTTTCCCGAGCCATTCATTTGGTTTTTCTTTTCCTTTGATGTGTATCAGGTTATTAATGATTCCCGAAAGCTTATCTAAAATTTCTCCTGTGCCATCAGTAGATTGATCATCCAGAACAAGAACTTCAAAATTGGGATAGTTTTGTTTAAGAGCCGAAGTCACACAGCGTTCTATCACCGTAGCTTCATTTCTTGCCGGTATACAAATACTGACTTTTGGTTTTTCAGAAGAGTCGGGAACGATTGTGTTCTTTAAACCTTTAAAATCAATCAAATTCATACCAAGTATAAAACTCGTATAAATTAAAAAGCCTACTGATATGTATAAAAAGATCATGATTTAGTGATGGAAGTTAATGAAGCTGAGGTTGTAGTTCACTCAAAAGATTCTGATAATTGCCCATGAATATTTCTACAGATCATTTGGACGAAAGCCCTTTTCCGAATAAGCCATCGGGAGGTTACGAGTGGTGGTATTTTGATGCATTGAGTGAAGATGGTAATTGGTCTTTTGTTATCATTTTCTATCAGGGAAATCCTTTTTCTCCGGAATACATTCGAAATATCAAAAAAAATTCTACCGATCCGGATGAATTTCCTGCAGTAAGTATCTCAATCTACAACAGAAATAAAACAGAGTTCTATAGCTTTGTGGAATATTCATCTGATGATTTTAACTGGGTCAAGGAGTCAGACTCTTGTTCGATAGGACCTCATAGCTTCTCAAAATCTGAAAACAATTCAAAGTTGGTTTATTCGATTGTGTTGAATGATATTTTACCATCCGGTCATTCCATTAAAGCAGAGCTCGAATTCAATAGTTCTATAATTACTGCACCATCAATTGATTCAAAAAATCCGATCGAGCATCATTTCTGGAATTTGATCCAACCCAAAGCAGAAGTATCAGGTTCAATTGAGATTAATGGGAAATCAGGCTTTCAAAAGATAGCTTTTAATGGTTCCGGTTATCACGATCACAATGTTGGTTTAGAACCCATGAAAGAAGATTTTAAAGATTGGTACTGGGGAAGATATCATTTTGAGAATTCTACTCTGATCTATTACGTGATGAATAGAACAAGTGAAAAGCAGTATAAAGCCTGGTTGATTTCAAATGAAACCGGGGAAGTAATTGATGAATTTTCAACTGTTGAGACGGAAGGATTTCTCAGAAATATGTTTGGTTTACGATCAGCAAGAAAAATAACCTTGAAGTCAGGGGATAGTGAAGTTACTGTACAGGCTGTAATACCTCTGGATGACGGACCTTTTTACCAACGATTCTTAGGTCAGGCTATAATGCATAAAGATGGAAAGGTGTCTATTTCAGAAGGCATTTCAGAATATATTTATCCTGAAAATATTTATTCCAAAAAGTTTTGGCCGGCAGTAAAAATGCGTCTGAGATTTGCGAACAAAAAACCTCATTGGGTTCAAAGGTTTAAGATGTTCTATGAATGGACTTGGTAATTGATAAGCTAGATCTTTCTAAAACCTTCGTCTGAAAATCCGGCTACATCACTGGTTTCTATGAGCAGTTGATGAACATCTTCTTCAAACCGGGAAGTCAATTCATCTTTAGCCAAAGACCGGTCTATCTCTGATCGCTTTCCAATATTAATATATAATTCAGGCTTGCTGTCACGGAATGAATGAGAATAAAAAGCAATTGGGACGAAATCGATTTCTATATCCGTATTTTGATATAACCAAGCCATTCCTTTCTTAAACTCAGGCTTTGAAGCTGAAACAGGAGTGATTTCTCCTTCTGGATAAATGTATAAACTTGAATTTGGCTTATTCAAACTATCAATAGCGAATCTGAGTGATCTTAAGGTGGAACGGGGATCAGAAAGGTTTATAGAAAAAGCACCAATTTTAGAAAAAAACCGGTGTTTACGCATCTGCTTATCTTCCATAAAAGCCCGTGCTGTTTGATGAAACACATTTCTGCTTAAGTAAAGTGGAAGTAAACCATCCCACCATAAATTATGGTTTATGTAATACACAGTCTTTGCGTCAGTATCCGCCTTATAATCTTGCTTAATAAAGATATTCTTAAAACGACGTCTAAGTAACCAACGGGTATACAGGTCAAAAAACCAGATCAGAAAACGAGATTCTTTAGCAGGGATAAAATTCAATTCAATTCTTTTTGGTGATGATAGGGTGTTCTGCCTTATCTTTCAATTATGAAGAAGCACAGAGACAAACCAATCGTTCAAATTACGAATCCTGAAATTGATAAATATTCGGAAGTTCATACGAGTCCCGAAAGTAAGGATATTCAAAATCTGATCAACTCCAGCGATGAAGAACTCCAATACATAGACATGCTGAGTGGGAGAGTGGTTGGGCAACTTCTTAAAATGCTGGTAAAGATATCAGGCGCAAAGCGAATACTTGAGATAGGAACTTTTACAGGTTATTCAGCAGTAATGATGGCGGAAGCTTTACCGGAAGATGGAGAAGTGATCACTCTTGAAATGAACTTGAAGTACCAGAAAATAGCTCAGAATCATTTTAGTAAAAGTGAAGCAGGGCATAAGGTTACAATGATCCGTGGAAACGCTCAGAACACAATTAAAGAACTAAACGGTACTTTCGATCTGGTTTATCTGGATGGAGATAAATTGAGATACTCGTTTTATTTTGAGCAGGTAATGCCATTACTTAATTCCGGTGGACTCATTATTGCTGATAATGTACTTTGGGATGGAACCGTTCTTGATCCGGAAGACAAAAAAGCTGAGGCCATTGCTGATTTCAACAAACTTGTTGCTGAGGATAAAAAGGTAGAGCAAGTATTACTTCCGGTTAGAGATGGAGTGAATGTGATCAGGAAGATTTAGTTGCAAAAATAGTCTTTCTGGATTCTAAAACAAGGACATTGATACGCTATTCGTAAAGATCATCAATATCAGCCTTGCTAAGATCTATAAAAAGCTGAGCCATTTTTTGGCATATATCTTTAAAGAATCGCTCTCCTTTTTCAGCTGTAGAAGCTTTTGGGTCTCCGATTCCTGTATCTTTTGTTACTTTTGACCACGGACGTTCACTCCAAGCCCAGTCTTCATTAAAAGCTGCTATTTTGTTTTTTCTTTCAGCTCCATCGCCCCATTCTTTTTCAGGCAATACTAAGTGCGGTTCAAGATGAAGTACTAAACTCGTTTCCATTTCGTCAGCATGATCACCGGGATCAGTAAAATATTTCTGGCGATCCAGCATTTTAGGCCAGAAAGTTACGCAAATAAACACATCGGGATATAAAAGTCCAAGCTCCCGAACCATTGACTTAAAGTCGTTACCACCATGACTGTTAAGGATCATAAACTTATGAATACCCTGTCTGTTCAGCACTTCAATAATGTCTTTTAGTATTTGAAACTGAGTACTTGGGTTAAGATTTATGTCCAGATAGATATCAGACTGGCCGGTATTAACACCAAATGGAATATTTGGCAGTACAATTACATTCGCATCATTTTCCCAGGCAATTCTAGCTGATTCTTCAGCAATTGCTTTGCCTTCAATGTTATCAGTAGCGTAGGGTAGATGGTAATTATGAGCTTCCGTAGCTCCCCAAGGCAATACAGCAAGTTCAATATCCGCATCTTTTAAATGCTTCCAGTTAGTTTCAGCTAAGATGTAAGGTCTGATCATTATTCCTCAATTATCTATTTCAAGCATTCATAAATTTCAAACTTTTCGTTCTCTGCAGTAATGGAGCAGGTTTTAAACAATTTATCTAAATGAGTTTTATAGTTCAGATGTTTATTTGCTACCAAAACAAATCTTCCGGATTCATTTAAACATCTTTGAACCTGAGTAAACAGGCTAATTGTAACTTCTATGTTGGTTTCGTATTCAAAATGGAAGGGAGGATTAGAAACTACCAGATCAAGTGATTCATCATCAAAATCTTCCAGAGAATCATTCCAATGGAAATGCGCGCTTTCATTTACATTCATTTTTGAGGATTCAACTGCAAGGAAAGAATCGTCCATTAAATGAACTTCAGAGTTCGGTTTTTGATGTAAGATATGGTCCGCAATCACGCCATTACCGGAAGCCAGATCAAGAATATTGTTTTCTGATTCTTTGATTGAAAGATGTTCTAAAAGGAATTGAGTAGCATAGTCAATATGATCGGAGGAAAATACGCCCGGGTGCTGTTTGTACACCTTGTCGCCAAATTTGATGTCGATCGTAACTGTTTGGTGCTCAATTTCTTTCTTATTTTTTAGAATAAGTAATCGGGCTTTTTTCTTCGCTTTAGATTGCTCGACATCTTCAAAATATTTACTGCTAATTTCGAGCAATTGTGGCGTGAAGTATTTGGTCATAAATCCACATACAATGACACCTTTTTCTTTTAATGAGCAGTGTAATAACTGCAGATAAAATTCAAAAACCTCTAAAGATTTCGGAATCTTTATCACTCCTACATCAGTATCAGGAAGAGATTCCAAAGAAGTTTTAATTGAGCGTGATTTCAACACTAAAGAGTTGCTAACATAATTCCTTTCAATAGCTTTTTGGTGACTCTTATGGTTTACCACTGAAAGTGGCTGCAACTTAAAAAGGGTAGTGGCAAGAAAACCAAAGCGATCGTTTATCAATGCTGTAGACTCAGGCTCATCATTCAAGTCGCCTATGAACTCCAAGATCAATTCATCAGCTGCATTCCAGGGCTGCAGAGATCTGTTCGTTGTTGATGGATACCGTTTAATGTCGAAATCACGGTCGTTGTAATTATATTTCATTCCATAATAGATTTACAGACGAAATCAGGAATAATACCCGTAGATCGAATCTGCGATTCGTAATTATCTTCACGAGTATTTCCCGAAAGAACCAGCATTGTTTTAACTCCAAACTTATTGCCACCAAGGATATCAGTCCGCAATGTATCTCCAACCATAAGGATATCATTTTTGTTGATATACTCATCCTGGATCAACTGTTCATAAGCATGCATAAACATTTGAGAATCCGGCTTTCCGAAATGGATGAATTTTTTTCCTAACATGTTTTCAACCAGTTTTGCTACACCACCGGTAGCAATGGCAATATCGTTATGTGAAACAGGGTAGTAATAGTCAGAATTAGCCAAAATAACCGGCATATTTTTCTTTCTAAGGAGGTTTACTACTTTGTTGATATCCACATTCCAGTCGAAGCCTTCATCATCTAAGAACACACAAGCTGATATATCATCAATATTGTTCAGATCAACATCCGCTACCGCAATATGCTCCAAACCTGCTTGTAAGATATAATCCGCAGAATTTTCAGTCCCCAAATAAGCGATTTTACCACTGGTGATCTTTTGCTCCAGAAAATGCTTTGCCATCATTCCGGATGTGATCATTTCATGAAGCTGAATACCCGGCAGACCTAATTCCACATATTTATCAACTTGCTGCTGCGGACTTCGGGATGCATCATTTGTAAGAATTCTGAATAGTTTCTTCTGGTCACGAATAAATGCCAGAGTTTTATCAGCCCCTTTAATTAAACCATTGTGATTTTTAACTACGCCGTACGAGTCAAGCATAATTACTTTAAATTGTTTTGCAATATCGAAAAAGGAGGAGTAGCTCATTAATTATAGATCTAAAGCGTTAAGTAGTGGTTCCGAATCAAATTTTTCATCCAGAGTTGGCAGATGAATTTCTAAGGCTTCTTTTTGAAGTTTAGTAGCGAATATATCATGAAAAAAGAATCGGCCATATTTGATTACATAATTAAGAATAAAAAACCGATATGACTCCTTCAGAAATCGAATCTCAAGTTCTGAAAGTGGAAATATTTTATGATATGCGTTAAGAAAGATGATAAAGCGTTCTTCCATCATAACATCCACATTGTAGCTAAACACTGTTTTATCCCCAACATCAGAAGCTACGCGACTAAAGAAATAGAAATCAAGCATTCTGGTGCTCATCCTGAACCAGTCGTAATCCCATCTTGAAAAAAGCTTAAAGTTTGGAGTAACTGAGAAGTTGCCAATATTCCAGTCTACAAACACAGGAATGGTTTCCAGTTCATCACCTCCTAAAGATGTATAGTTGTCTAAAAAAAGATGACAGTGATCTCTGATCAAAGATCTGTGAACAGGGTATTCATATTTGGTGGATTTATCATCCAGAATCTCGAGCAGATCATGTACATCATCCTGCATTGTTTTAGATGATCTTGGCAAAGTAGCTTTCACAGTATCACAAGCTTTATGAAAGTGAGCTGTCTGTTGAGCTAATTTTACTATCTCATTCTTGTTCAGTCGTTTAGGGAGTTTATTTTTGATATGGATGGGTCTGTAAAAAACAACCCAGGCATCAATAACTTCACTTTTATAGCGATGAACAAACAGCTTGTTACCTTTCATCAATGATCTGGCGAGAAAGTTCTCAAAAGGAGAGGGCAGGTTATTGGAAAGGGTATTTATAATGCTGTGATCTTCAACAAAGTGTTCAAACTTGCCGAAATAGGAAAGCTTAGCTACTATAAAATTTTTGTCTTTTAGTGATATCCTGTACACATGATTAGTAGAAACTTTCGCGCTTATATCCACAATGTGTGCAATTTCTCTGGAACTATCGTAGCTGTTCCATGCATCGCGAATTATTGTATCAAAGTCTATGAATGCCATTATACGATCTCGAAATATCTTTTTAATTCCCAATTAGCTTGCTGAGGATCATATTGCTTCCATTCCCATTCCCGGGTTTTTATAAAGTGATCTGTGAATTCCTCTCCAAAAAGTTCATTAGCTATATCTGATTCTTTCATTGCTTTAGTTGCTTTATGAAGATTTGTTGCTAATGGTTCAGTAGTTGTGTTATCGTATTCATTTCCTTTTGTAACAGGAATTTCAAGTTTTAATTTATTTTTAATGCCATACAAACCCGAAGCGAGACTTGCTGACATACTCAAATAAGGGTTGGCATCCGATCCGGGCACCCGATTTTCAACTCTTATTGCTTCCTCAGAACTTCTTATCACTCTCAAAGCTGTTGTTCTGTTGTCAATCCCAAAGCTTACAGTTGTAGGTGCCCAGGAGCCTTCTACAAATCGTTTATAACTATTTACTGTTGGGGCAAACATCGGCAAGATAAAAGGCAAGCAATGAAGCTGACCTGCTATGTAAGATTCCATTAATGGGCTCATCTTACTATCTGATGATTTGTCAAAGAATAAGTTCTTTTTGCTTTCAAGGTCCCAAAGACTTTGATGAATATGCCCACTGCATCCTGGTAATTCTTTGTTCCATTTCGCCATAAAACTAGCCATTACGCCTTCCTGATAAGCAATTTCTTTTACCGATGATTTAAAAAGTACAGCTTTGTCGGCTGCAGATAGAACATTATCGTACTTAATACAAGCTTCATAAACACCAGGACCAGTTTCAGTATGTAATCCTTCAACTGGAATGTCAAAATCATGTAAGGAATCGAAGATGAAGTTCACAGAATGGCTGTGTTGAGATGATCTTAAAATCGAGTACCCAAACATTCCGGGTGTGAGGGGTACCGGATCCATATAATTTTTGTGTTCAAAGGTATGCGGTGATTCTACAAAAGTGAACCATTCAAACTCATTACTAAATTTTGGTAAATAACCTAAATCATTGCATTGCTTTTGAATACGCTTTAATAAACTTCGGGGACAAACTTCATTCAGATCTTCGGAATTCTCAAAATCACCCAGAAAAAAAAGCTTGTTTTCATCCCATGGAATTTTTCTCAACGTACTTGTATCAATAGTGGCAAGACTATCGGGAAAGCCTGTTTGCCAACCGCTTACTCCGGGATTTGTATAGGTCGAATCATTTATATCCCACCCAAAAACAACATTACAGAACCCTAAACCATCATCTAATGATTTTAAAAATTTCTCCTTACTTATCAGTTTTCCTCTGAGAACTCCATCAATGTCAGTAACAGCAAACTTAATACTGTTACTTTCTTGTTGATTAATAAGTGTTTTAATTTCTTCTTTGTTCAAATCCTTACATTTTATCTTTTACAATATAGGAAAGCTATGCGTACTATAAATTTCAAAAATTTTCACAGTTCCCAAAATACATATGAGTGAAATAGGAGACCGTAAAAAAGATCACATAAAATTTACTGTTGATGAACAGGCTCAATATAGTCAATCAACAGGGTTTGAAAGATATCAATTTGTACATAATGCTCTTCCTGAAATAGATTTCGAGGATGTTTCAACTGAGAAAGTACTACTTGGGCGCACATTTTCTTTTCCTTTATTTATTTCTTCAATGACTGGCGGTTACTTCGAAGCCGGGCAGGTAAATGCTATAATCGCAGAGTTTTGCCAGGAGAAAAACATTCCTTTTGGAGTTGGGAGCCAAAGAGCTATGCTCGAAGATGACTCCTTAACTGATACTTTTTCAATCGTCCGTAAGAAAGCTCCAAATGCTTTTATTTGTTCAAATATTGGAGGCGTTCAGTTAATAGGAGGATTACAAAAAGACTCAATAAAGAGAATGATTGATAGTATTGAAGCTGATGCTATCATTGTTCACTTGAACCCGTTACAGGAGCTTATGCAGCCTGAAGGAGATAGAAACTTCAAAGGAGTACTGGATGGGATTGAGCATTTGATAAAAAAAACCACGATCCCAGTGATTGTAAAAGAAACAGGAGCAGGAATTTCGCAATCAGTTGCGAAAAAACTGTTGAATGTCGGCGTTTCTGTTATTGATGTAGCCGGAGCAGGAGGAACCAGCTGGGCTAAAGTGGAAAATCTTCGTGAATCAAACTTTGAGCCTAATTTTGATTTCGATGAATGGGGAATCAGCACTACTGATTCTTTAATTGATATAAGCAAAATTAAGCAACCACAAGATTTCGAACTAATTTCTTCGGGCGGAATAAGATCAGCTTTCGATATAGTTAAATCTTTATGTCTCGGAGCTGATTTTGCAGCAAGCGCACAACCATTTATCAAAGCAATTTCAGTTAATGGTTTAGAGGGAGCGGAAGAACTATTTTTAAAGTGGGAAAAAGATCTGAAAACCATTCTTACACTACTCGGGTGTCAATCTGTTGATGATCTCAAAATCTCACATTTAAAACTCAAATCCTGACTTTTTAGGTGCATAAGAATCCTTATATTCTTTCGAATCATTTTCAGAGACGACTTGGCAAATACTGACTTACAAAAAAAACTTTACAGCTATATTGAAAAAGCTATTGTGGAATTAGAGATTCCCACAATTCCTGAATCTTTATATGCTCCTTATTCTTATACAATGAATATTGGAGGGAAGAGAATCCGTCCTTATTTAGTTCTTCTGAGTTCAGGAATTTGCGATGGCAAAATTAGTGATGCTTTGCCTTCTGCTTTAGCAGTAGAAGTTTTGCACAACTTCACACTTGTTCATGATGACATAATGGACAGCGCTGATACAAGACGCGGGAAGCCGAGTGTTTTTAAAAAGTGGGATCAAAACACTGCCATACTATCCGGAGATGTAATGTTTGCTGATGCTTTTAAGCAATTAGAGTTCTACGGCAGAGATGAAACTTTTTCCAAAGAAGAGTATTTCCAGATTCACAAAACATTCACAGAAGCTACTATAACAGTTTGCGAGGGGCAGGCGCTGGATATGGATTTCGTATCCAGAACTGATGTGGATCATTTTGAATATACAGAAATGATAAAAGGAAAAACCTCAGCATTACTTGCCTGCTCTCTGAAAATGGGAGCTATTGCTGCTCATGCTACTAATGAACAAGTAAATTCACTTTTCAACTTAGGAATCGAAATGGGAATTGCTTTCCAAATTCAGGATGATTTATTGGATGTTACAGCAGATCCTGAAAAGTTTGGAAAGAGGGTATGCGGAGATATTTATGAAGGAAAGAAAACATATCTTACTATACTTGCGTTAGAACGTTCGAATCAGCAACAAAGACACACTATTGAAACAGTCTTAGCTGATTCCAATCCCGCAAAGAAATCGGTAGATGAAGTGCTGAACATAATGAAAGATCTGAATGTGATTTCAGATATAGAGAATGAAGTTGCTCAACATTATGAAAACGCTATCAGCTCACTGAATTTTTTTAAGGAGTCAGAATACAAACAACAGCTGAAAAATCTTCTTATCTTTCTAAAAAACAGAGATCATTAATTATAATTTTCGAATGAACAAAATTTCATATTTCTTATTAATCAGTATTTTTTTAATTACAGCCTGTAAAAGCACCAGACTTGTAAATCCCGGAGATTCAGTAGAAGAAGCTTATCAAAAAGGGATTACAAATTTTGAAGAGGGAAACTACTCTGATGCTGCGGAAATTTTCGAGACTGTAACCAGAATTGGCAGAGGGAGTGAATACGCTCAACAAGCTCAATATTATCTTGCTGAAAGTTATTTTAATCAAGAAAGATACATACTCGCCGAGTCGGAATATCTTAGATTTATCACTTTTTATCCCAGAGACCCGAAAAGAGAAGAAGTGGATTTCAAAAAGGCCATAAGCATTTATGAGCAAAGTCCAAGATACAGACTGGACCAAACTGCTACCAGAAGAGCAATCGATGAATTTCAACTGTTTAACAGCCGTTATCCTAATTCGGAATATGTAACTCAGTCAGCAGATAAAATTAATGAGTTAAGAGAAAAACTTGCCAGAAAGTATTTTGAATCTGCACAATTTTATTCAAGAACAGACCAGTATAAAGCCGCTACTATTTATTACGATCTGGTTATTGATCGTTATCCCGAATCGAAATGGGCAGAAGCTGCTCTTATCAAGCAAATTGAAACCTACAATGATTATGCTTTCAATAGTGTTTTAAGTAAACAGATTGAAAGATACGAGCTTGCGATCTCTAACTATGAAAAATACATACAGCTATTCCCTCAGGGTAATGGGCGTGGGGAAGCAGAGTCTTTACGAGATCAAGCAGAGCAAGGCATTAAAGATGCCAAAGATGAAATTTCAGAAAGGCAGGCTGAAAATCAGAGTAACTAAATTATTTTGAAAAAAATTGGTCTCTTTGGAGGTACATTTGATCCGGTTCATATCGGGCATATTGAGATAGCTGATTCCTTTATTAATTCGGGATGCATAGACGAACTCTGGATTTTGCTTACTCCGTTTCCACCGCACAAACTGGAGAAAAAACATGTCTCATATGATACCCGCTTTCAAATGCTAAAGTTGGCATTCAAGGAATTTGACTGCAAAATACTATCTGTTGAAAAAGATCTTCCAAAGCCTTCCTATACCTATAGAACGATTCAGGCTTTGAAAAAAGACCATCCTGATAATATTTTTTATTTTTGTCTGGGTGAGGATAGCCTTTCAAAGTTCCATACCTGGAAACACTATGAAAAAATTCTGGAAGAAGCTGAACTATTAGTAGCCAAAAGACCTAATTCTGATCACAAATCAGTGGATAAAATTATACTATCCAAAACTATTTTTGTTGACCATCATCCAATAGACATTTCTTCTTCAACCATTAAAGAAAATATTAACAACAAAGAATTCTTGAAGTCCAATCTTCCGAATTCAGTTTATTCAGTTATTGAAAAAGAGAATTTATATCGCTAATTACCGCGAACTAAAAAATCTCGTATGTCTTTATCCCGTAAACAATTTCTAAAAAGCACAAGCCTTGTTTCTCTTGGTTTGGCTGGACTATCCAAAAACTCATTTAAAACCGAAAAAACCAGTGTAACAGGGTTGATTCTTCCAAAAGCTATAAACTGGAACTCTACCCTTGGTTTGGTGGCACCAGCCAGCCCTATATATGATCCCTCTCAATTTGATGAGATGATTTCTGATTTAAAAGAACTTGGATTTAATCTCAAACTTGGGAAACATGTTCAGGACCAATATGGATATCTTGCGGGAACAGACAAAGACAGAGCGGAAGACTTAATGAGTATGTTTAAGGATTCTGAAGTGGATGCTATCCTATGTATAAGAGGAGGGTGGGGCTGTAACAGAATTATCGATCTTCTAGATTATAAAGTAATAAAAGAGAATCCTAAACCACTAATTGGGTTCAGTGACATTACTTCTTTACACAATGCAATTCTTTCTAAAACAGGGTTGGTAAGCTTTCACGGACCGGTTGGAAAATCCGAGTGGAATACCTTTACCAAAAAAAGCTTTGAACAAGTTTTAATAAACAAAAAAAGAGAAGTCTACGAACTTGATGAACTACAAGTCGATGCTTTTACAATAAACTCGGGTACTGCTGAAGGCCCTTTGTTAGGCGGTAATCTTTCAGTTTTAGTTGCTATGTTAGGTTCTGATTATTTACCAAATTTTGAAAATGCTATTCTCTTTTTGGAAGACGTTGGAGAAGATGTCTATAGATTGGACAGGATGTTAACACAATTGAAACTAAACGGTATTCTGGATCAAATTTCAGGCTTTATCTTTGGGAAATGCACTAACTGTGACGCCGGATCTAACAGCTTAACTCTTCCACAACTTTTAAACGACTTAATTAAGCCGTTAGATGTACCAGCTTTTTATGGAGCAATGATAAGTCATGAAGAACTTAATGTAACAATTCCGGTTGGTATCCGTGCTAGGATGGTCGCTGAAGAAATGAAGTTCGAGACTTTATCTTCTGCTGTTAAGTAGACAAAATTTTACTCAGACTTTACACGGAAATTTACTTATTTCCACTGCTAACCATATTAAAACTTAGAATACATGATCAAGCTAAAGAGCTATCGCAAAATAACGGGATTTATATTTTTGATCACGGGAACTTTTACAACTCTGACATTAGCACAAAATGTTGGTACTTCAAACTTTGTGAGTTTCTATTCTGATACTTCAGACACAAATAAAATTGAAAAAAAATCTTCAAATTTACCATTAGATCCGGGTAGATTAATTTCCATCGAATCTGATGTAGCAACATGGATGTCTTTGGATGTGAGTCCGGACGGTTCAAAGATTGCCTTCGACTTCATGGGAGATATCTATCAGATACCTGCAACTGGTGGGGAAGCAGTCCAACTTACAGATGGGATGGCTTTCGATTCTCATCCCAGATATAGTCCGGATGGAAAGTTCTTATTGTATGTTTCCGATGCACACGGAGCAGACAATTTATATTACATCAACATAGAAGATACATCAGATGTTACTCAGCTTACCAAAGGTAAAGGCGACGGATATGCATCAGCTGAATGGACACCGGATGGAAACTATATAATTGGTGCTAAAGGCAAAGGAACACCTAAACTTTGGATATATCACAAAGATGGAGGAAGCGGAACAGCTCTTATTTCATCACCAAATGGTTTAAAAACAACAGATCCTGCTGTTGGTCATGAGGGGCGTTATATCTATTTCTCTCAAAGAAATGGTTCCTGGAACTACAATGCTCAATTTCCTCAATATCAAATTGGAAGATATGATCGAGAAACAGGTGAGCGAACCTCTGTAACTTCAAGATATGGGTCAGCTTTTACGCCTGTACTTTCAAGTGATGGTAAATGGATGGTTTACGGAAGCAGATTTGAAGACAAAACAGGTCTTGTACTCAGGGATATGAATACAGGCTCTGAAAATTGGTTGGCTTATCCGGTTCAAAGAGACGATATGGAATCACAGGCAACTCTTGGGGTACTTCCGGCTATGTCATTTACTCCTGATAATCAAAGTTTAATAGCTTTCTACGGAGGTAAAATTAATAACATTCCTCTTAATGGGGAAGCCTCAAAAGAAATCCCTTTTAGTGTTTCTACTGAATTGGAAATGGGACCTGAAGTGCTATTTAAATATCCGATTAGTGATGAAACTGAAATGATTGCAACTCAAATCAGAGATGCAGTCCCTTCACCGGATGGAAAATGGTTAGCATTCACTGTATTAAATGATCTGTATATACAGGAGTTGCCTGAAGGAGAGCCTAAACAACTTACAAATTCTGGTACAACAGAAGCACAACCTTCTTGGTCTCCGGATGGTAAGAAGCTGGCTTATGTAACGTGGAACGCTGAAGAAGGAGGCGCAGTAGTTTCGGTTGATCCTTTTGCAAGAAGATTCCGTCCAACAAAATTAACTGATAAAACTGGTATTTATACAAATCCTGTTTTCTCGACTGATGGAAGTAAGATCGTTGCATATAGAACTGATAAACAGGTTTACGACGATTCTTACGGCCCAGGGTTTTCAGGCTCATTAACAGATATAATTTGGTTGCCTTCAAGTGGTGGAGAAGTTTCTGTCATTGACAGAGCGAAAGGACGCTCAAACCCACATTTCGTAAAATCAGACGACCGAATCTATTTAAACAGAGCCGGAACTTTAGTTTCAATCAGGTGGGATGGTACGGATGAAAAAGAACATGTAACTGTTACCGGCATTACAACTTATTCACCTTTTAATCTTGAAACTGCTTTAAAAGAAGCAGAAGCCTGGAAAACACCTGCAGAAATTCTTCATCCTGATGGAGATCATGATCATGCCAAAGAAAGTAACCCTCCATCAAGAGCTGCTTTAATTCAAATGGCTCCGGAAGGCGATCAGGCCATGGCTCAGGTTAACAATGATATTTATGTAGTTACCGTACCTGTAACAGGCGGAAGTACTCCGTCTATCTCTGTTGCAAACGCAGCTTCGGCTCCTTTTCCTTCAAAAAAATTAACGACTATAGGAGGCCAGTTTCCAACCTGGAGTGCTGATGCCAAAAAGGTTCACTGGTCAATAGGTAATGGACATTTTATCTATAACCTGGATGATGCAGAAGCTTTTGAAGATAGTTTGAAAACAGCAAAAAAGTTGGAAGCTGAAAAGAAGAAAGAAGAAGCTGAGAAAAAAGATGAAGATTCTGACGAGGATAAGGATGAAGGTGATAAAGAATCCGAGGAGGAAAAAGAAAAATCAACTGACAAAAAAGAAGACAAGAAAGATGACACTTTTAAACCCATTGAGCTTTCCATTGATGTAACCATAGAAAAAGATATTCCTGAGTCTTCTATACTTCTGAAGAACGCCACAATTATTACAGCAAATGGTAATGAAGTAATTGAAGGAGGGGATATCCTGATCAAAAATAACAGAATAGTTCAAGTGGGGAAAAACCTCTCAGCAAATGGTGCTCAGGAAATGAACATGACTGGAAAAACCATAACTCCGGGATTTGTCGATACTCATGCGCATATGTGGCCGAACTGGGACATACATAAGGAAGAGATCTTTAATTATGCTGCAAATCTTGCCTATGGTGTTACAACAACCAGAGATCCTCAAACAGCAACTACGGATGTTCTTACATACTCTGATATGGTAGAAACCGGAAGGATGCTTGGACCTCGAGTATACTCAACCGGACCTGGTTTTGGTTTTTGGTCGTATAATGTAAAAAGCTTAGAAGAAGCTCAAAATGTTATGAAGCAGTATAGCAAATACTATGATACAAAGACTATCAAAATGTATTTAGCAGGTAACCGCGAGCAACGTCAATGGATCATTCAAGCGGCTCGTGAGCAGAGTATAATGCCAACTACTGAAGGAGCTCTGGATTGGAAATTAAATATGACACAACTCATTGACGGTTATCCTGGACATGAGCATTCATTGCCAATTTATCCGATCTACAGTGATGTTGTGGATGTAATCGCTGAATCAAAAATGGCTGTTACACCAACTTTATTAGTTTCTTACGGCGGTCCATGGGCAGAGAACTTTTACTACTCACGTGAAAATCCTTATGATGATCCCAAATTGAATAAATATACTCCTTATTCAGTATTGGCGAGCAAGTCAAGACGTAGACCCGGTTGGTTCAGAGATGATGAACATGTATTCCAGAAACATGCAGAAACAATGACTAAAATTGTTGAAGCAGGTGGTTTAGCAGGTGTAGGAAGCCATGGTCAGCTTGAAGGACTTGGTTACCACTGGGAACTGTGGTCGGTAGCTGCAGGAGGGTTGAGTAATATTGATGCTATCAGAGTTGCTACCATTCTTGGTGCTGAAGCTATTGGTCTTGATGGAGATCTGGGTTCTATTGAAGAAGGCAAGCTTGCTGATTTAGTTATTCTTTCAAGTAATCCTCTTGATGATCTCAGAAACACCAATACAGTAACTCATGTAATGAAAAATGGTCGTCTATACGATGCTAATAATCTAAACGAGGTTTACCCAAGAAAAGTAAAAGCAAAACCTTTCAGTTGGAATGAGCCAAAACCTCAAAGTTTAGGCTTACCGGGAACTAATAAATAATTTATTAAAAGGCTCCTTCTGGAGCCTTTTTTATATTTTTTTTTCGGATAAGTGAGTTATTCTTTCGCCTTCCGAAGTAAAATAATTCCCCATCAAATCAGCTGTTAAACAAGAATGAATAGGGAAGATTGTAACTATGTCACCGGGTTCAGTCTTATTAAAAAACTCATCAGAACATTTTATTACTCCGTGTTCCTGAGAAATGGATTTTAAATAACAACCTTCAACTGGATTACCCCAGTTACGATCATTAGTTTCCACAACTTGACCAAAATAAGAATCTCCATTTTTGAGTACATCAAAATCCTTAGAAAAATGGACAGCTCCTCCATGAATTAACAATTCATTTCTGGAAGGATATTTAGCTAGCACAGGACATTTCACAGCAACAGCTATATCTTCATGATTACAAGAACCGATCTGTGTCTGAATCCAGTCATAAAACACAAAGTTGCCGGGACTGAGTTCGTCAATTTCTCCAAAATCTTTCAACACTGAACAGGAGGGAGTATCTCCGAAACAAACTGGCAAATCATATTTGATACGTAATTGACTTAAGCGGTCAACAATTGGTTGTATGAACTTTGCTATCTCGTTTGATGATCTGCACTTGTATGAATGACCGGCATGCGAGTAGAAACCATGAAGAGTTAATTTCTCAGAAGCATTAACAGCTGAGATCACTTTTTCAATTTGTTCAGTATCTTCATAAAGAATCCCACTTCTTCCATACTCCGGGTCGATTTCTATATAAACGGATATCTCAGAAGTTAACCTTTGGTCTAAATTAACTACCGAGTTTGGGTCCACGACTAAGACTCGTAAATCTATTTCTGAACCCAAATTATTGATATCTTCTATTTCAAGTACATTGAAAGGAATCGCAACAGTAATACTTTTCCAACCATCCGAAGCAAAGTATTTAGCCATCTTAAGGGATGAAACAGTGATCCCGTTGATAGGAAATTCTCTGAACCAGTTCCCAATTTCTAAAGACTGATGTGTTTTAAAATGGGGGCGAAATTGTATTCCCGATTGTGAAGCCCTTAAAGCCATTCTTTTTAAATTGTTGTATACCTTTGATTTATCTAAAATCAGGGTTGGAGATGTAATCACTTGAAAAGAAATTTTAATTAAGAATGAATCAAATATACATCAAACCTTTAAAAATATATCCAGCACCTTCAAATTATACATGTAATGGTTTTATAAAAAGCATCATTGAAGTGTAGATAACCTAAATAAGCGTTACCTTTAGAGTGATGAAAAAGATGAAGAAAGAAATTATTGGCAGATTAGAAACTGTAGACCTGCCTACATGGAATATCAAAGAGATAGAAGCTAAGATCGATACCGGAGCATACTCTTCGAGTTTACACTGCCACAATATTGAAGAGTTTGAAAAAAATGACAAAAACTGGGTTCGGTTTAACCTTTTAGATCCTGATCACCCATCTTATAATGACCGTTTATTTTCTTTGCCGGTATTGGATTCAAGGGAGGTTAAAAGTTCAAATGGTCAAACTGAATTGCGGGTTTTTATTGATACAAAGATCAGTTTCTTTGGAGTTGAATATCCAATAGAGCTTTCTCTTACTAATCGTTCAGAAATGAAATACCCACTATTGATTGGACGTAAGTTTTTAAGGAAAAAATTTCTTGTAGACGTATCCAAAAAAAATCTATCTAAAACTATATAAATCTAAGCATTATGAAAATTGGAATACTATCAAGAAACGCTAACCTTTATTCAACAAGACGATTGGTTGAAGCCATAGAAGCTAAAGGACATACAGCGCAGGTAATCGATCATTTAAAGTGTGATATAGTTATTGAACAAGATAAACCAACTATATTTTACAAGGGAGAAAACTTGTCGGGCTTGGACGCTGTTATACCAAGAATTGGTGCTTCAGTAACTTTCTATGGAACAGCTGTTGTAAGACAATTTGAGATGATGAATATTTTCAGTGCTGTTGAATCTCAAGCACTTGTTCGTTCAAGAGATAAATTGAGAAGTCTGCAAATTTTAGCAAAAGCAGGAGTGGGGCTTCCAAAAACAGTTTTTACTAATTATTCCAAAGAAGTTAATAAACTGATTGATTCAGTTGGTGGAGCTCCCCTTATTGTAAAGTTACTTGAGGGAACACAAGGCTATGGCGTTGTTTTGGCACCTACAAAAAAAGCAGCTCAATCTATGATTGAAGCATTTCATAGTATGAAAGCTCGCGTAATTGTACAGGAATTCATTCAGGAAAGTAAAGGTGCTGACATAAGGGCTTTTGTAGTAAATGGAAAAGTTGCCGGTGCAATGAAACGACAGGGCAAAGAAGGTGAATTCCGTTCCAACCTTCATCAGGGAGGTTCAGGGTCGCTTATTAAGCTTTCAAAGAAGGAGAGAGAGGCAGCTCTAACTGCAGCTCAAGCAATGGGTTTGCCGATAGCTGGAGTAGATATGCTTCAATCGGAGCGAGGTCCCTTAATCTTGGAAGTTAATTCATCTCCTGGCTTGGAGGGAATTGAGAAATCAACAGGTAAAGATATTGCGGCAAGTGTTATCAGATATGTAACTTCTGCAGTTGAATCTCAAAGAAGTAAGCCCGCCAAAAGACGTAAAATAAAGAGCAATGCCTGATAATTTTCTTACAATCAATAAGGAAAAGATTGGTCTTGGCGAACATAAAGTTATCAATTTTGATATTGCAAGTTTGCCAACAAGAACTTCAATCAGTCTGCCTGTTCATGTTTATAGATCCCAGCACAAAGGACCTGTTTTATTGCTTACCGGTGGATTACACGGTGATGAACTGAACGGTGTAGAAATAATTAGAAGAATGATAGAATCCGGAGACTTAATTCCGGATTTTGGTACCGTTATCGCTATTCCGATTGTAAATATTTATGGATTTATACAAAATTCACGTGGTTTACCAGACGGAAAAGATATTAACAGAAGTTTTCCGGGCATAAAAAAGGGTGGATCTCTTGCCAAGTTACTTGCATACACACTAATGAAGAATATCATACCTCACATTGATTATGGAATAGATTTTCACACCGGTGGGGCAAGCAGATCCAATTTTCCACAAATAAGAGTAGATCTTACAAATGAAAAGGCGCTTGAAATAGCAAAAGCTTTTCAGCCTCCGATTATTGTAAACTCAAAACCTATTCCTAAATCGTTCAGGAGCGCTTCTTTCAAAAAAGGAAAAAATATTTTAGTCTATGAAACAGGTGAATCATCCAGATTTGATGAGTATGGGATACAAGAGGGTATAAAGGGAACCTTAAGATTGATGAAATTCTTAGGGATGAAAGAATCTAAATTAGAAGCTCAGGAGACTACAATTTATAGTAGGTCTACCTGGATAAGGTCTGGTTATGCCGGACTTTTTTCTCCATCTGTTAAGTTGGGAGACAGGATCAAAAAGAAACAATTGCTCGGCCATATTAATGGTGCTTATGGTGAACTTCATTCAAGAGTATTAGCTCCTAAAGAAGGTCGGGTTATTGGCTTAAATTATTGCCCTGTAGTTAATAAGGGTGATGCAATTATACATTATTCATATAACTGATTTATGGAATACGATTTACTGTTCACTTTAATAAATGATGAAAAGTGGAAAGATATTGCTGCACAGGGAACATTTCATCCTGCAAGTCTGGACGAACTAGGCTATATAAAATGTATAGATGAAAAAGATCTCCAAAAGTATATTAACCTGGATATACATAAAGATAAAGACCTGATACTAGTGGTAATTGATCCGCTCAGAGTTAAAGTTTCTATAAAAACTGAAAAACAGGACGGTTTTACCATTATAAAACTATTTGGAGAACTTACTCTAGATGCAATTATAGATAAAATAGACTTGAAACCTTCTAAAAAGGGTGATTATACTTTTTCAGTTAAGCATTACGACTAATTCAATCGATTTTTAAAATAGATTTTTTCAAATCGTCGATACTGATTGGCTTAACTAAATAATCGATGTAATCTGTTAAACTAGCGCGTTCGCGGTTGTAAGAGTCAGAATTGCCTGTAATATAGATAACTTTTGAAGTTTTGTTTGTTTTTTGAAACTCTTTAGTTGCCTCAATACCGTCAATATCATCCTCAAGCATTATATCCATTAAAACCAGATCGGGGATAAGCTCACGGGTTTTTTTTATAGCGTCTGATCCTTTAGTATAAGTTCCAACCACTTGATACTCTAATCTCTCGACCATTTTTTTAAGCAGTAGCGCCAAAACTTTATCGTCTTCTATGATCAGTACGTTCATTTAACCTTATTAATTTTAATATCAGCAAGATACTATGAATTCATTTTAATTGTTGTTAAGCCTTATTTATGTAGATTAGATTAAATTATATATAATAAATGTCGTATAATATATATTATGTAAAGTTAAATTAGTTCAAACCCAACAACACTTCTTCTAACGTGGAAAAATTTGGTAATTCATCCGCATTCTCTAGTATTTCTGAATGCAACACTATTCCCTCTTTACTAATTACAAAGACTGATCTTTTTGACACACCTTTCATTCCATAAAAATCTTCGTATAAAACATCGTATGCTTTTGATGCTTCTTTATTGAAGTCACTTAAAAGTTGAAAATTTATATTCTGAGCTGACTTAAATTCACGAAGAGTAAAAAAAGTATCCACACTAATTCCAAGTATTTCAGCATCTAAAGAATTATACATTTTTAAGTTATCTCTTGTTTGGCAAAGCTCTTCAGTACAAGTACTCGTGAACGCTAACGGGAAAAAAAGTAGCACTACATTCTTCTCCCCTTCATAAGCTGATAATTCAACTTTTTCTGCTTTAGTATTTTGAAGTAAAAAGGCCGGTGCCTTTTTGTTAATTAAATCAGACATATTTAAATTTTGTTTTTAGATTTCTTAGTGCCAATAATCACAAATAGAATTCCTGTTAAAAGTAGTACCTCTGTTATTATTAGTTCTTGTACTAAAGTGAGAGAACTAAACCAATAGACAACAAAGGAAATAATTAAAAGTATACAACCTGAAATTTGCCATCTAGATTCTTTTTTATTCATCTTATTTAATATGAATATCATCGTTGCCACAAATATACTCCCCCCTTGAAAAGTTCCTAATAACAAGTTATAAATTACTGTATTTTCTAAAACTAGAGGAATAAAGAGTAAAGTAATGAATGGTAAATAGCTTAAAATAGGCGGAAACCTGGCAAATATAGGCTTAGACTCTCTAATCAAGCTAAACAAAGCACTTAGAATACAGACTAAAGCAGTTAGGTTAAGGAAGCGAATGGTTGAGCTTAAAGTATTATCTCCTAAAAAAACAATATTAGAAATGAGATAAGATACTAAGGCCATGCATATTAGAATTATATAGGCAGATCTTCTTTCTGATAAAATTGTACTGACCTGGTAGAGTGAAAACAATAGTACAAGTATATTCAGAATGCTTAACCAGCTGAGTATATCCATATTATAGGTTTATTTTTTCCCGGAAATCTCTCTTTGAAACTGCCTGTCTTTTTGATATGTAAGCACAAGATTCGCTATTTCCTTTAATGAAGAACGCTCTTTAATTACCATTTCCGATAAAATTTCGAACACTGTTGCAGAAGAATTCTGATCTTTGAGTTCCAGAGTAAAATATGCACGTGGTTTATCTGAAATTATTGATACCAGGCGGGATCTTGTATTTTCAATTTCTTTGATAAGGTTTTTAACATCCTGATTACTTGTTTCCTGTTCTGTTAATTCAATCCTATCGAATATAGAATAGTTATGGATGTCAATTTCCGTACCCTTTTCAGCCAGATTTTCGATTATTTCAAAAATAATTGTCTGTGCAGAATGTACAGACAATAAGTTTTCTATAATGGATTCTCCGCCTAAGGGCTTTTCGGAATAAGGAACAGATTCAATAACACTGCTTAAAAACTGTGCTTCATGCTGCAGATACTCAATATCATTGATCAGATTATTGAGTTGTTGCTGTTCTATCAAACTTAAAAGGATTTTTAATTAGTTATTTCCAGACTTTAGATGCCGGTGCTGCATCATTTTTATCCTGTGTTTGTATCATATCTACTAAAGAAAGCCCTGTATTCCAATCTGTATCTCTGTCTCTTACAGAATGAATATTATTCTCTTCCTGAAAGTCCCAAAAATTACCAAACTGAGTATTCTTGTAGGTTTTAAGGTACTCAAGCCTGTCTTCAAGATCTTCTTTTGGTACCAGAAGCCTTTCCTTATCATAAATTGCATCTTCTCTGGACTCAAAAACTATATCATAATCTTTACTCATAACAATAGCTTCCTCCGGACAAACTTCTTCACAATATCCGCAATAAATGCATCTTAGCATATTTATTTCAAAAAAGTCAGGATATCTTTCTTTCTCATCTTCGGTTTCTGAAGCTTGCATACTAATAGCTAAAGGCGGGCAAGCTCGTGCGCATAATCCACACGCTACACAACGCTCTTTACCGTGATCTTCAACTAATACAGGTCGGCCTCGAAAAATAGCCGGTGGAGTCCATTTTTCTTCAGGATAATTCATAGTAAATTTTGGTTGAAACATTTGCTTAAATGTGTACCAAAGTCCTTTGAATATCTCCGGAAGGTAAATTCTTTCTAGAAAATTAAGCTTACGCTCATTTTTTTGATTGCTACTTAAAGCATTTAAAACAGGTTTCTCGAGATTCTTAGCCATCTATATTGGTCAGAAGTATAGTTCGAATTAGTATTCAAAAATAAACCTTTGTAGCATCAGCTTCAAAGTTTATTCCTGCTTTTTTATAATTATTTTTGTCTAAACACCATTGTAATCGGTACACCTTTAAATCCATAGCGTTCCCGCAGTTGATTTTCAATAAATCTTCGATAATTCGGAGGAAGATCTTGAGGACTATTCATGAAAAATTTAAACACCGGGGGATTTGATTTAACCTGAGTACCATACTGTATTTTTAATTGCCGTCCCCTCTTCATTGGCAATGGTTTCAATGACAATATATCTTCGATAAAGTTATTGAAGTCTGAAGTGCTTATTTGCTTCTTTCTTTCCTGAATAACTTCTTCAGCCAAGTCCATCACTTTGTGCACTCTTTTCTTATTTAGAGCAGAGATGGTTAGAATTGGAACGTAATTTAATTGTGGAGTGGACTCATATATATAGTCTTCGAATTCTTTAACTGTATGTGTGTCTTTTTCGGTAACAAGATCCCATTTATTCAATAAAATAATGAGAGCCTTATTAAACTTTTCAGCTTCTCTGAGAACCCGTTTGTCCTGATCTTCAAAACCACGCATTGCATCCAAAATCAAAACCGCTACATCACATTCCTGTATTGCTCTGGCAGTTCTAACAGTGCTGTAAAACTCTATATTCTCTTTAACCTTAGTTCGTTTCCGTAACCCGGCTGTATCTACAAGAACATATTCTTTGCCGTTGAAGTTTAGCTTACTGTTGATGGTGTCTCTTGTAGTACCTGCAATGTCAGTAACTATACAGCGTTCATCATCCAATAGAGCATTGACTAAACTACTTTTTCCTACATTAGGTCTACCGATGAAAGCAATTTTAGGAGACGAATCTTCTTCTTCTTGTATGGCTTCAGGGAGTAATTCTGTTACTTTATCTAAAAGGTCACCGGTTCCAATCCCACTAATTGCAGAAATTGGAAAAACCTCTTCGAAACCGAGTTCATAGAATTCAGATGCGTTCATTCTTCTGGCTTCATTATCAGCTTTGTTAGCCACTAAAAGTACCGGTTTTTTCTGTTGTCGCAGCAACTGCGAAACCGATTTATCAAGGGTGTTAATTCCGTGTTCAGCATCAACAACCAATAGAATAACATCTGATTCTTCCAAAGCAATATGTACCTGTTCACGGATTCCTACCACCATTACATTCATGTCATCGGGTAAGTAACCTCCGGTATCTATTACATTGAAATCAATACCATTCCAAAAAGACTGACCATAATGCCTGTCTCTGGTTACACCGTACTCATCGTGAACAATTGCTTTTCTTTTACCGATTAATCTGTTAAATATAGTTGATTTTCCTACATTAGGTCTACCAACAATGGAAACTACTGGGAGCATTTATGAATTTGTCTTTATAAATTAGAACAGTAAATATACAACTATTATAGCCCAACTTATATGTTAAAAACATTCTATACTGAAATCGGATTTCTGGGAGCTTTGTTACTGGCTTTGGGTTTATTTGTATTGTTTATTTTGTGGGTTGCCGGAATAGCCGGCATTACTCTCCCTGTTGATGGAGGCAAACCCAGAGGCTCTAAAGTGGAAATCTTTTTTGCTGTTTTTGTACCTGTCTACCCAGTTTTTTGGCTTTTTTATGAAATGTATCATCAACGAAAGTTCATTAAAAAAGACAATAATGATTTAACTGTTTAATAAGTTATCATTTGTTGCTGAGCCCCGGATTGATTCTACACGCTCTTCCTCTAATTGCCATTTTTCTGCTGTATTTTCATCAAGCTGCTTTAAAAACCTTGACGGATTAGTAAAATAGTCTCCATAAACAGATTGTGCGAGCATAGGATATGTGTAATAAAGCATGTCTTTTGCTCTTGTAGTGGCCACATAAAGCAATCTTAATTCTTCATCAAGCTGTTCCGGATCATCGACTGAATAAGCCGATGGTATTATCCCATCTAGGCATTGTATTATAAAAACGTGTTTCCATTCCAAGCCTTTAGAAGAGTGTATTGTACTTAATATTAATGGAGCCTCCTCTTTCTCTTTTTCCTCAGTTTCAACAGCTGTGGCAGTTATTGGATCTAAGGCGAGCTCTTCCAACATTTTAGTTAAAGAACTAAACCCTGTTGATATGTTAATGAAGGCCTCTAAGTCTTTCAATCGTTTCGGATAATCATCGTATCTTTTCTCACAGAAAACTCTGTAGTAACCTACCAACTCATCTATAATTTCAGATACTGACAAATCATTTTTCTTTAAAGACTGAAGAAGTTTACTCAGGCTTGTCATTTGTTTGATATAAGACTTACTAACAACATCAGCCATGCCAAGATCATATGGGTTTTTAGCTAATCTGATCCATTCAAACAGATCCTGAGCAGTTTTTGGTCCAATTCCATCAATTAACATTAAAACTCTATTCCAGGCTATTGTATCCATTGGATTCACCAGAACGCGGACATGAGCAAGAACATCCTTTATATGTGCTGCTTCGGTGAATTTTTGACCTCCGTATTTAACAAACGGAATATTTTTTCTGTTTAATTCAACTTCAAGATCATAGGAATCTCTTCCGTTCCTGAATAATACAGCTGTTTCATTTAGTTCTACATTTTGTTCACGGAGCTGAAGCAAGACCTGTGTTATAAATCTGCTTTGATCGTGTTCACTCGGAGCCTGAACCAAAGCCGGTAACTCCCCTTCTTCTTTGGAAGAAAATAACTCCTTATCAAATTTGTAAGAAGCTTGCTTGAGTAAATTATTTGCCGCCATTAAAACCTGAGGAGTAGAACGATAATTTTCTTCCAGCTTAATGATATTGGTTTGTTCAAACAAACCGGGAAATGCCATTATATTTTGATGATCTGCACCCCGAAATGAATATATACTTTGTGCGTCATCACCTACAGCCATTATATTATTATGAACACTCGAGAACAGGCGCGTTAGATCTGCTTGAAGTTGATTGGTATCCTGGTACTCATCAACCATTACGAACTTGTGAGATGAAGCTACTTTGACTCTTATATCATTATGTTGCTCAAGCAGTTGCTTAGTTTTTATAAGTAAATCATCAAAGTCCATTACAAAGTTTTTCTCTTTGTATTCTGCATAACCCTTTGCTACTTCTTCAATCTTTTCAATTTGTTCATAGAACTGAGGATACTCTTCCATCACAACTACACGTAGATCCAAATGCTTATTAACAGATGTGCTGATCATGTTAAGTAATGTGCTTTTGTTTGGAAAACGTTTGTTCTTTTTATGCAGATTTAGTGAAGTTCTTACAAACTGGACTACTTCCAAAGAATCAGAAGTATCTATAATAGTAAAGTTATCAGGAAATCCGATTTTATCAGCAAAACGATGAAGAATGTGACTACAATAAAAATGAAAGGTCCCTCCTTTTACTTTTTGGCATCTGTCATCAAGAACGGAACTAGCGCGATTAAGCATTTCTGTGGCCGCTCTTCTGGTGAATGTAAGTAATAAGATCTCAGTTGGATCTACCCCACTTTCAACTAACCTGGCCACACGATAAATTAAGGTCCTTGTTTTGCCCGTACCTGCTCCGGCAATAACCAGAGCTGCACCTTTATCAAAAAAAACAGCTTTTAGTTGCTCGTTGTTAAGCAATTCGGAATAAGGAATAGAATAGTCTTCCGGACGTATTTTAGGCTCTTCTTTCTTTAAAATAAACTTCTTCATACTTCAAAATAGCAAACTTAAACTATATGTAAAAATTATGTAATGAAGTAAATAAAAAAAGCTGACTATAGTAGGCAGCTTTAAAGAGGTTTAGTGTTGAGATCAGAAAGTTGGATTTAATCTAACCCATAGCGAAGTAAAACCTTCAGAACCCGCTAAAGGGGTCGCTACTTCGAGGCGCACAAACCCGGTACCAATTCCGGCTCCAACATTATGAGTTAATTGTTTAAACCCAAAAGAATCAAAACCTGATAGTGCAGATTCTGAACTGTTATTAATAAAATCTGTCCAACCTGAATCCAGAAAAACCGTTAAGTAGAGACCGTCAATTTGCAGTTCTCTGTCATCAAAATTCCAAAGATCGCCAAATACAATTTCAGCATTACTCATTAACATTCTATTCCCTCTGTAGAATTTGTACCCAGTAGCCCTGAGAGAACCTATTCCACCTAAAGCGAAGTTTTTGAAGTCCGGTGATTCTCCGGTAATCGAACCAGCCATTAATCTCAACTTAAATAAAGTATGATCATCTAGTTTCAAATAATTGAGTGAGGAGATTTCAAACTTATTGTAGTTGAATTCATTTGAAAAACCTATATCCGAAAGTTCTGCATCAATTATAAGCTTACTTGTAATAACACCCTGAGTATAGCCTTGCTTATTTAATGAAAACTGAATGCCTATACTTTCCTGCAAAATCCTGTCGACAGATCCGTCAATAGAAGGATTTATTCTTCCAATATTGCCATCTCCAAAAAAGGAATATTCTGTATTTGTTTGTAATGAACTATAATTAGTATAGTTGTAACTGGCTCCCAAACTTATAAATCGACCAAGTTTAAGTTCAGAAAATAAACCATATCCTTCTGCTCTGTAGTAATCATGATAGTCATAACCTGCTACAAGTGAGGTAACAGAGTTTTCTGATAAACCTGTTCTCCAGTAGTCGTCGGTTGCCGTACTGTTGGATAGCTCTCCTCCGAATAAAAGCCATTCTCCAAAAGTTTTGGAAGCAGAAGCTCTGTATTGCCAATCTTTTTGCCCGGTTGAATACCCTATGAAGCCATCAAAATCTACTCCACCAATATTTAATAACTCAGAATGTGGGTCTGCAAAATCAGAACCGACTCCCACAAATAAAGCATCAACTCTGTTATATCGAATAGATTGAGAAGTAGGTAAAAAGCGGTACGCTCCAAATTTATTATCAAACTCATAATCATCAAAAAGGTCATAGGCTAAGCTATTGGATTGATAAAAAGTTTTATAATGATTGCCATTATAATCATTATAGTGCCTATTGTATTTATCCTGGGCTGAAACCGAAGTGCTGATTATTAATATTACAAGACAAGTGGGTAGGAATATCTGTTTCATAACTAATTCTACTTAAGTTATAGGATGATATAATTAAAATAAAATCAATGATATTTCAAACTCACAATCGAAATTCTAATAATAAACAGGGCTTAAAAGAGCATTTTACTTAATTGAATACAGATATTAGAAATGAGATATGATCGTTTAGTTCTTTATTAATCAAACTAGCTCCTTCTTTTATATCTTCTCTGGGAACACTCTCAGCAAACTTAAGTGTTTTGAGTTTTTTAGTAACCGATTTAACTTTCATTCCATCAAACCCAGTTGGTCGCATCAATGAAACGGCGTGCATAAATCCGGAAAGCTCATCACAAGCAAAAAGATATCTTTCGATTTCAGATTCAGGTTTTTTGCCGGTTCTTTCAGGTGCATGAGCTTTAATAGCATTCAGAACTCCTTCTGAATAACCAAGCTCAGGTAAAATTTCATTTATGGCTTTATTGGGGTGTTCATCAGGAAATTTTTCCCAATCAAGGTCATGAAGCAAACCTGCTGTCCACCATTCCTCCACTACTGTTTCTTCTTTTCCCAGTTCATGAGCATAGGCTTCCATTGCTTTTGCAACCATTTTTGAATGAAGTCGCAGGCTCTCTCCTTCTATATATTCATTTAAGATATCTATTGATTGGTTTCTGTCGGGCATAACGATTGGTAATTTGATTTTTTTTGGAGTAAAGAAAGAATGAAATAAAATCTAAAATCTAAATAACAGATTTCCTTTCCTTTTGTTACTCGCCCTAATATATTACAATGATAAGTAATCTCTTTAAAGAAGATAATATTGATGATTAATGAACCCTCGTTTGCTCCCAGAGAATTTGGATGGATTGAAGTTGTTTGCGGAGGAATGTTTAGTGGAAAAACTGAAGAACTTATTAGAAGAGCCAAACGAGCTCACATTGCCGGACAGGAAGTCGTTGTCGTAAAGCCTGCTATCGATAAAAGATACAGTGATACCGAAGTTGTTTCTCATAATGAAACTGCATTGCCTAGCATTTTGGTAGATACTGCTGATCAAATTGTTCTTTTAACATCTAATGCTAAAGTAGTTTGTATCGATGAAGCTCAGTTCTTTGATGAAAGAATTGTAGACATTGTTAACGTTTTGGCTAATGATGGAAAGCGGGTAATAGTTGCAGGGTTAGATATGGATTTTGAAGGAAAACCATTTGGTCCTATGCCCTACTTACTGGCTGTTGCCGAATATGTTACTAAATTACATGCTGTTTGCGCTGAAAGTGGCACAATGGCAAATTTCTCACAGCGGGTAATAGAAGACACAAATAAAGTATTAGTTGGCGAATATGATGCTTACGAACCACGCGCAAGACATTGTTTCCGTCCTTCGGTGGACAGAAGACGCGGAAGACCTATCAGACCATTTTTACAACCGAAAGTCGTACCTCAGGAAGAAGATAATTTAAACTTAGAAAACTCTTAATGGAAAATATATTACGCGGGATACTTGGAATGGTAGCAATTATTGGAATTGCTTTTCTATTCTCAAATAATAAAAAAAGAATTAATTGGAGATTAGTAGGTACAGGTTTAGGGATTCAGTTTATTCTGGCAGTTTTTATTTTAAAATCTGAACAGCTGGAGGCCTTCTTCTCCCCATTAGGATGGCCAAAACTACTATTTAGACAAATAGCCAGCTTCTTTGTAATCGTATTAGAATATACAACTGAAGGAGCTTCTTTCTTGTTTAGTTTTTTAGGAAAAGGCCCCGAATATCAGGAAAGTTTAGGTGTTATTTTTGCTTTTCAAGTTTTACCAACAATCATCTTTTTTGCGTCCTTAACTGCTTTACTTTATCACTACGGAGTTCTTCAATTTATAGTCAGAGTTCTTTCTAAGGGAATGCAGAAATTATTAGGAACTTCAGGAGCAGAAACATTATCCGTTATTTCTAATATTTTTGTTGGACAAACGGAAGCCCCTCTTGTCATCAAGCCTTTTATAAGCAAAATGACAAAGTCTGAACTCCTCGCTGTGATGACTGGTGGAATGGCTACTATTGCCGGAGGAGTGATGGCTGCCTACGTAGCAATGTTGGGAACTTCGTTTGCTGCAGCTAATGGTTTGGAAATTCAGGTAGCTCAACAACTTTTTGCAGAACGTTTATTAGGGGCAAGTTTAATGGCAGCTCCTGCAGCTCTGGTTATTGCTAAAATTCTCTACCCTGAAACTGAAGAAGCGGCTACTGCCGGTGATGTATCAATTAGCGTTGAAAAAACAGATGCTAATGGAATTGACGCTGCTGCAACAGGCGCTAGCGTAGGCTTAAAATTAGCTTTAAATGTTGGTGCTATGCTATTGGCCTTCATAGCATTACTAGCTATGTTCAATGGTTTTTTTGGATGGCTATCTGACCTGACTGGTCTTACTGGCTTAATTGGAGCTCCATTGAGTATAGAAATGGTTTTAGGTTGGCTTCTGGCACCTATCGCCTGGGTAATAGGTGTTGAATGGGCAGATGCAACCACTATGGGGAGTTTAATAGGTACTAAAATCGTATTGAATGAGTTTGTAGCGTATCTCAAATTAGCTGATGAAGTTTCTGCTGCAAATATTTCACCTAAAACTATTGCAATGGCAACATTTGCTTTATGTGGCTTTGCTAATTTTTCTTCAATTGCGATCCAGATTGGCGGTATTGGAGGAATAGCACCAGAGAGAAAATCTGATTTGGCTAAATTTGGAATCAAAGCCGTTTTTGCCGGAACTATGGCAACAATGATGACAGCAACTATTGCAGGAATGCTTTTTTAAAAACAACAAAGACTAACATCAAAAATATACTTTTTTAAATGAACGGACTAGATAAAAAGCTAGGCTTATGCCTTTTAGTTATTTCAATTTGTTCTACTATTACTCTTTCCCAATCCAAAAATGATAAAACAGTTGTTGGAACTGTTGGAAAAGAAAAGATTACTTACGGTGAGCTTAAAGCTAATGTTAGCACATTACCAGATAGCTCCCCCACTCTTAAAGAATTGGAGGAGTTCCTACCCATTTACCTTGAATATAAAGCGAAAATTCAATTCGCCGAAAAAGATGGCATTCTCAATGATGATGAACTCTTAAAAGAATTAGATCTATACTCAAAACAAGCTTCTTACTCTCACTGGTTAGAAAACAGAATTAAAGAGACAGAATTTGAACGATACTATGACCGCGCCACAACAGAACTGAAAAGTGAACATATTTTAATTGCGGTTGGGGCTGATGCCTCTCCTTCTGATACTTTAGCAGCTTATCAGAAGCTTATTGAGGCACGTAATAAATTTTTGAATGGTACGAGCTTTTCAGAGCTCGATCGCCAATACTCAAGTACACAGTCCGGACGATCAATGGGTGGCGACCTTCCCTGGTTTAGCATTGGAACTACCGTAAAAGAGTTTGAAGATGTAATATTTAGTTTGGATGTTGGAGAAGTTTCAATGCCATTCCGTACTCAATTCGGTTATCATATCATCCACCTTCAGGATAAAAGATCCAGAACTTTATCGCGTGAAGTATCTCATATATTTACACGAGCAGGTGTTCAAACATCTAAAGAAAAAATTGATAACGCATATTCGAAACTCGAAAAAGGATACCCATGGAATGAAGTAGCAGTAGAATTCAGCGATGATAATCTATCTGCTTCAAACAGAGGAAGAATAGGATGGATAAATTACGGACGTTACCGTACAGATTTTGTGGATTCTATTATGACATTGAATCCCGAAATTGATTATTCAAAACCTATAAGAACAACTTATGGTTATCATATTTTCCGAATTGATTCAGTTCAATCGTTTGTAAGCGAAGAAGAAAAGAAAAGTACATATATGAAAGAATTCCTGGACTCACCAAATTTCAGGAAAAGCAATTCTTTTGTGATTAACTGGTTGAAGAAAAACTTTAGTAACAGCGTTGATCAACAAACGTTACAAACCTTTAAAACTAAAATTGAGCAGTCTGATACACTTAATATCAAGAACATCCAATTTCCTGAAAACAATGTCCCTATTTTCAATTTTGAAAAATACACATTTACTGATTCTGATTATCATAGCTATATAGATCAAACCCATCCTGATGCATCAGCAAAATCATATTCAGATCAGTGGTTCGATGACTTTAAGACTTATGCTATTGACAGCATAATAGTTCAGCTAACAATTAGTGAGTTTCCGGAATTTGAGAATACATTAGGTAACTATAAAAAAGGATTGGCAGTATATCAGGTGAATGACACTTATTTATGGAGTGCGGCTACTGTAGATACTACCAAACTTGTAGAATTATTTGAAAAAAACAGTTCTGTTTACACATATCCTCAAAGACATTATTACCACTTAATAAGTGCACTAACTGATACCACATTAGATAAAGGGATTAATTTCGTTGAATCAGGAAATCATCCGGATAGTATAAGAACCTATCATCCAAAAATATCGGTTATTAAAGATTCAACCGGCGTTTTTACAGATGAGCCCTTTGATAAACTTGAAAGCATGGAGCCGGGTAATTTTTCTGAAAGATTTGAATATAAACGCAGATCAGCAGTTTTTTATTTAAACAAGATCTTGCCTGCACGTAAAATGACATTTGATGAAGCATTTAACCGCCTACTTGCAGATTATCAGCCAAAAAGAGAAGAAAAATGGCTCAATCAGTTAAAAAAAGAATTCAGAATTAAAATGGATTTGAAAAAATTAAGATCAGCCTTCAAAAAAGATGAAGCTTTATAAATGAAAATACTTTCTCATTTAGTTTTACTTGTACTCCTTTTTTCAGCCTGTAAAAGTTCCGGCAGATCTGACGGCAGAGTATTAGCAGAAGTAAATGGAATTATTTTAACTACTAAAGATGCCAAGGAAAATATTCCTGATTCTGACTTTTTAACTGACAGTATTTCAGCTTATAACACATACAAAGATAGTTGGATTCAAAAGCAACTTATCCTTCAGGAGACTCAAAGACTTAAGCTTTTAGATTCTCCTGATGTATATAAAAAGGTAGAAAGAGCTAAGCAGGAAATGCTCTTAATTTCTTTTCAGGAAGCTGTACTAAATACTTTGGAAAACGAAATTCAGGTTTCAGATGAAGAAGCACGTACTTATTACCAGAAAAATAAGGATAAATTCCTTCTGGATGAACGTTATATAAGATTTCGACATCTTATAGCATCAAGTTTAGCAGGTGCTCAAAATGCTAAAAGAGACTTGATGAGAGGTTACACTTGGGAGAGAGTTGCTTCGGAATACTCACTACAATCAGATATGGTAATAAAAAATGCTTCACGTTTTTGGCCAGAGAGTTTCGCTTTAAAAGAATTCGACACGTTGAACAGATATTTGAGACTTATTGGTATTTCTGAGATCTCAATCATTGAAAATATTGATGACGAATATCATTTTGTACAACTTCTCGAAGAAAAAGCTATTGGAGAACACCCTGATCTGGAATGGTTGTTAGAGCAAATAAAGGAATGGTTAATACTCGAAAAAAAACGTATTGCTTACAATACCTATGTAAAGAATCTTTATCTTGCAGCTGAAGCGAATAATGAAATACGTACTTACAACGTTCTCCCAAACAACACTAATAAGGAAACAACTTCCGATACATTGAACTCAAATAAATAATGAGATATTTAAATTTAGTATTACTTTTTTCGATTGTACAAACTCTTACCGTATTTGCACAGCAATCCCCCCCTACTTCTGCGGATAGAATTGTTGTTGTAGTTAATGATCAAATAATTCTTAAATCAGATATTGATCAAGGTGTTGCAGATTATATACGTCAAGCTAGCTTTAACCAACAAAACATAGAATTTTCGAAAGAGTTATGGTATTCTTTTTTAGAATCGGAAATTGATAATAAAGTATTACTTGAAAAAGCGAAGATCGACTCCGTTACCATATCAAACGATCAGGTAAACCAGCAAATGGATGCCCGTGTAAACCAATTGATTCAACAAGCCGGAAGTGAACAAGCCCTAGAACAAGCTTTTGGAAAATCAATTATACAATTAAAAGCTGATTTCAGAGATACATTCAGAGAACAAATGACTGCTAATCAGGTGCGTCAATTGAAATTTAGTGAAATAAATATAACAAGACCTGAAGTGAAGGAGTTTTTTGAGTCTATTCCTAAAGATTCACTTCCTACAATACCAGAACAAGTCGCAGTATCTCATATTGTTAAACTTCCTAAACCAAAAACTGATGCAAAGCAAGCTTCTTATCAATTTGCTCAATCTCTTAGAGACTCCATAATAAAAGAAGGAGTGCCGTTAGAAGACCTGGCTAAAAGGCATGGAATGGATGGATCTGCTGCCAGAGGAGGTCAGTTACCAATGATGGGACTTAATGAACTGGTATCAGAATATTCCGCTGCAGCTGCGGCATTACAACCGGGACAGATTTCAGAAGTTGTAGAAACTGAATTTGGATATCATGTTATACGTCTTGATGAAAGAGTTGGGGATAAAATTAAAACAAGCCATATTCTTATAAGAATTGATGCTGCGCAACTTGATGATGATGCAGCTATTGCAAAATTAAATACCATAAGAGACAGCTTGATGAATAATTCAAATCTGACTTTTTCTGGAATGGCAATTAGAAACAGTGAAGACCCCTCTACTTCAAAATCTGGTGGAAAAATCGTTGACTCACAAACCGGAGAACGATTAATTCCGTTAAATAGGTTAGATCCTGCATTATACCGTGTTGTTCTATTGATGGATGAGATAGGACAAATATCTGAGCCTAAACCATTTAATCCTAATAATGCTAATTCAGGAAAGGCATACAGAATTGTTCGCTTAGATAAACAAATTCCGGAACATATTGCTGATTTTGATATTGACTATCAGCGTTTAAAAAATATAGCCTTGCAGCAAAAACAATCCCGGGTTTTTCAGGAATGGTTGCAAGAACTCAGAAAAGAAATCTATATAGAATACAGAATTCCTAAGATGGAAAGTGGAGTTGCTCAATAATGGCGGATAATAAAGATTCAGTTAAGGCTGCAAATGCGTTTACAGAAACATTTGAAGACATAAAAAAAGAGATTCATAAAGTTATAATTGGACAGGATGAAATTATTAATCTTCTTCTTATATCTTTATTCTCGCGAGGACATTGTGTTCTGATTGGAGTTCCGGGACTCGCAAAAACACTATTAATCAGAACGCTGGCTGATACACTTGGTTTAACTTTTAACAGAATTCAATTTACCCCAGATTTAATGCCCGGAGACATCACGGGAACTGAGATCATTGAAGAAGAAAAAGAATCCGGCAAGAAAGCTTTCAAATTTGTTAAGGGTCCGATTTTTGCAAACATAGTTCTGGCTGATGAGATAAACAGAACGCCACCTAAAACTCAGGCAGCTCTTCTTGAAGGGATGCAGGAATATAATGTTACTACAGCCGGACAAACATACCATCTTGATACTCCGTTTTTTGTATTAGCCACTCAAAACCCAATTGAACAGGAAGGAACCTATCCACTTCCCGAAGCTCAGTTAGATCGTTTTATGTTTAACATTTGGGTTGATTACCCTTCTTTTGATGAAGAAAAAAGGATTGTCAGTCAAACGACTTCATCAAAAGACATAAAACTCTCTCCAATTCTTGACAAACAAAAGATTGAAGAGCTTCAGGATCTGGTAAGAAAGGTACCTGTTCCGGAAACGGTACTAGATTATGCCGTTAGATTAGTTGGATGTACCAGACCTGATTCACCGCAATCTCCTGATTTTATTAAAAAATATCTGAGTTGGGGAGCCGGACCAAGAGCATCTCAGTATTTGATTCTTGGTGGAAAAGCAAGAGCACTTTCAGAAGGAAGGTTTAATGTTACTATTGAAGATATTGATACCTTGGCAGTTCCTGTTTTAAGACACAGAATTGTAAATAATTATGCGGCTGAAGCGGAAGGTTTCACAACTGTTAAGCTAATTGAAATGATTATAGATAACCTAAAATAAAGTGGAATTTCAGGGATTACAGACTGGTTTACCGGATATTTTTACAGTAATTCTTGTTTTATTAGTTGTCTTCCTTTCATGGTATTCCTATAAGAGATATTCATCAATTTCGTTCTCCTGGAAACTTATACTAAGTAGTTTAAGAGCTTTTGCTCTACTAATTCTTCTGTTTCTTTTTCTCAATCCTTTTTTTAAAACGTCAAGAGAAGTAACTGTTAAGCCAAAAATTGCTGTCGTTTTAGATGCCTCAGAAAGTGTCTCGATAAATAAAGGCGATTACAATGGTAGTTCTACATATCCGGAAGTAATAGCTAACTTAAGAAACGCACCTTCTTCATATGATCTCGAGTTTTTTAGTTTTGGCGATCAAATTCAACGCACAGATCCTGATGACTTTTCTTCAGTCTATTCCAAAACGAATATTTTCAATGCCATCGAAAATATATCAACTTCGGATGTTGAGTTTGCTAGTGTAATTTTGGTTAGTGATGGGATTATAACATCAGGAAAAAACCCTGTAATATTATCTCAAAATACCCCTTTTCCCATTCATGTTATCGGAATTGGTGATACAACTAAGGTAAAGGATGTATCTGTTCAGAATGTTTCAACAAACGGTACCGGATTTACAAATACTGTCCATCAGATTACTGCTACCGTTTCGCAATTTGGATTTGATAATCGTACGGTTTCAGTTCATTTAAAATCAAATGGACAAATAATTGATACCAAAAGCCTAGAACTAAATGAGGATATTGAAATTTATAATGTTCAGTTTGAAACAGAACTTGAAACTCCGGGGCTAAAGCAATTTCAAATTGAATTGAGCGAAACTCCAACCGAGTGGTCTACAGACAACAACAATTCTACATTTTCAATTGAAGTTTTAAATAGCAAGAAGAGTATTTTGCACATTGCATCTTCAATTCATCCCGATGTAAAAACACTGAGATCGATACTAGAAACTGACGAGAATATTGAACTAAGTACTTATACTTATTTGGGATCAAGACCTGCTATAGAGGATCTGTACGATACTGATGCATATGACTTGATAATTATTCATGGAAAGCCAAGTTCGAATACAGAATTAGAATTTGATCTGTCTAATGTGGATACCCCTACCCTTTTTGTTTTGTTACCAAATCGTGAATCTATTCTTTCATCTGAAAACTATGATTTAATCAGTTCCGACTCACCAGCTTTCTATGATGTTCAAATGCAACAGTCCACTAAAGAATCAGATCATCCTATCCTGGAATTAGATGAAGTGAATATTCTTAACTTTGCACCTGTTCAATCCTCCATCAATGCTTTTAATAATTATCCCGATGCACTTTCTTTATTCGTAAGCCGCTACCAAAATATTTCTACTAATTCACCAGTGATATCAGTTTTAGAACAAGGGAATCTCAGAAGGAGCGAATTTAATGCTGCCGGATGGTTTAAGATGTACTTAAGCCCTAATAAGTCAGAAAGGTTATTTATAGAACAATTAGTATTAAATCTTGTAGACTGGACTTCTTCAAATCCGGATAATCGATTACTTAAAATTAAAACTTCCAAAAATGCCTACAGTACAAGTGAGTTACCTTTGATTAACGCAAGTCTTTTAAATGAAAACGGAGGAATAGAAAGTAAAGGAGTTATTGAAGTAACAATAACCGGTGATGATTATACAGCAAATTATACTATGGATAACCTGGGTAATGGAAACTACCAACTACAGGTTCAAAATCTCCCAAATGGTAAATACGAGTTTTCCGCAGTAGCAAGGAAAGGAAACAGAGAAATTGATTCTCAAAACGGGGAATTTTTAGTTTCTGAATCCAGTATAGAATTAGCAAATACGATAAGAAATGATGACTTGTTAGCCAATATAGCTTCTAATTCCGGCGGAGTTTTTCTTGATCACTCTTCTTCTGATGAAATTTGGAATTCAGATGATATAAATAGCTCATTGATTGAAAGAAATGAAATCATTGAAGATTATATTTTCCCTGTAAAATCAATCTATTGGTTCATTCTAGTGTTATTTCTTTTGGGTGCTGAATGGCTAAGCAGAAAACGGTTTGCACTTCCGTAACTATTTTTTTGCAGCTGATGATTTTAGATCAACTTTTCCCTTACCAACTTCTTTTGATTCCACAATAAACACATCATCATAAGCTGATTCATCTAATTGTGCAAACTTGTCGTCACCTAGTACCATATTAACCAGAAAAGGAGTTGTATTGGAATGTCCCACAATAAGAACTACTTCTCCCTGATGATCCTTAATTAGTTTTTTAACAAATACTTTTGGAGCCCTTGGATCGTAACTTTGAATTTCTAGGTTAAATTCCTTTGACGTTGGAAGAGCTGTGGATTCTGTTCTTTTGAATTCCGTTGAATATACTGCATCTACTTTTGAATAAGCTTTCTTCAGCATTACCTTTATGCGCTCTGCTCTGGCTTCACCTTCCTTTGTTAAAGGAGGATTACTTGTTCCATCATCTGCTTTTTCAGCATGTCTGACGAAAATAAGAGTAGCTGAATCTGAAGTGCCTAGTATATTTTGAGCATTCAAACCAGAAAGAGATAGTACAGTAAAGAGGAAAAAGAACAGTAATTTTTTCATAATAGAGAGCTTTTTCAATCAGTATAAAAAAAGGCTAGTCTATTGACTAACCTTTTTTGATTTTTATGATAACTTTTTACTTCATTATCAATGCTACAATTAGTCCAATTATGGCTAAAATACCTATCCCAAATATTACCAATAAGCTTGTTGGAAATGGTTCTGAGCTGTCTCCCCAGTTGTCAACCTTACCATCTATTGTAGCTATTTGTGATGCAGTTAACACATCTGATTCTACTAAATAGTTGTTCCACTCATCCATAACTTTGGTAGTCCAGAACTCACTGAATGTCTTAAAATCTTCATATGTACTACTGCTGATTATCTCATCATCACTTTTTTTGGAAGCTTTAGAGACAAAACTATCAAGAGCCATAAAGAAGCTGGAGTTATTATCAAAAGCTCCTAATTCCACATTCTTTTGCTCCAGATATCCATCCAGAGAATTCCACATTGATAAAGAAGCGCTGGATTTCCAATCTTTTAGATCACTTTCTATAGTTTTCTTCCATTTCGCTTTATCATTCCCTCCGTAAATCTCTACAAGGTTATCACCTATACTTTGCCATACATCATTTACTTTTGTCTGTAGTGCATAGATTCTCAAATAATCTTCCGTTGAAAAAGAATTTGAACCTGCTTTCAGTGTTTCGATATTCTCTCCAAGAATAGAATCAATAATTACTAATGGGTTATCGCCTGATTTAATAGTTCCTGATCCATCTTTCTTTGAAAGCTCTTCTATAGTACCGGGCGCTAATTGATTGTAGGTAACAAACAACGAATCAACCATATCAAAGATAAATTCATCTCTCTCTTCTACACTTTTACGGTATCTGGTAACAAGCTGAGAAAGTTTTTTCTCGCTTTCCTGAGACTCTGTAATAGCATTTCGCAATGAATCGCTTCTGGAATTTAAGCTCGATAACTCCGACTTAAATCTGGTTACTTCTTCTGTAAGTTCTGATAGTCTCTCAGCTTGGTTTTCTATGATAAGTAATTTATGCTCTGATGATCTTGCTTCGCTCTTAAGATTTGCGATCTTAGAATCAAAAGATTCAGGGTAAAGTGCATAATCAAGCATTTCGCTATGGTCTGAAAAATTTGATCTGAAATCATCTATAACCATAATAAGGCTATCAATTTCATTGACTTTCTGTGCCATTTCAATGTTAGTCAATAACTCTGCATGTCGATTTTCAAAATCCTTCTTGATTTGATAATCTGATTGTTGTGCAAATAATGATGTACCATTTATTGCAAAAACCATTAACAAGACTAATAAATTAAATGAACGTTTCATGATTTGCTCTCCTCTTTTTTAACTCCTTTTTCGTTTAGTGTATATACTTCTGAGGTTTCTGTATCAATAAGCTGAACAAATGGAGACCTCAGGTTAAATGCCGGAGATATTAGACCTTGTTCCGTAACATTGATCTTCTCTTTAAGCTTTAATCCGCTGTTGATAGGCTCCATCACATACACATTGTTAAAACCATCGGCAGTGATAAAATAAAAACCATTTTGATTACGAATTAGTCTGACTTCATCAACTAAAACCGATGAACTGTCTTTCATTTCTTCGTATTGGAAAGGCAAAATGTTAAAAGCGATGCCGTATCTGGAATCCGACACATTTCCATTTTCTGTGGGAATTAGTACACTTTCAACTTGCTGAGCGTAGTTTACATTTTTTACTTCAAACGTTTTACAGGCAGATGTAAACAATAAAACTGCCATAAAAACAAAAAGGGTAACTTTTGGATACTTCATTGCCAACTCCTTGTATTATAATTGATGGTTATTCAATCATTTGTATAAGAGTTGTATAAATAAGTTCCCGATTACATAATTAAAACACTCTCTATGGTCTCGTGATCTAGCTTTTCTCTTCCCTTCAAAAAGCTTAACTCAATAATAAAAGAATATCCGATTATTATTCCTCCAAGTCTCTTGACCAGATTCGAAGCTGCTAAAGCTGTTCCACCTGTTGCTATCAGATCATCATGAATAATCACTCTGTCTCCTTCTTTAACAGCGTCCTTATGAATTTCTAATGAGTCTGTACCATACTCTAATTCATAAGTTTCACTTATAGTTTCAGAAGGTAATTTACCGGGCTTTCGTACAGGAACAAAAGAAGCATTAATTACTTCGGCCATATTCGTTCCGAACAGAAACCCCCTTGACTCCAACCCTACTACTATATCACAGTTCGAATCATGAAAGGGTTGGCATAAAGCCTGTGTTGTAAGCTGCAAAGCCTTTTTATCGCTTAAGAGTGTAGTTATGTCTTTAAACTGAATTCCCGGTTTAGGAAAATCAGGTATAGTCCTGATAACAGATTCCAGATACTTTTTGATGTTTTCTTCTTCTGAGAGCATTATTTTATCTTGATTTGAAATAGAAACTAATACTTTTTCCGCTTTTGACGAAAGAAAATAATCCCCCGCTCTGGAATACTCATCAACAACACATGGCGAAAGCTTTACTACTCGCAGAACAAGCTTTTGAAGAGGGAGAAATACCTGTGGGTGCTATTGTTGTTAAAGATAATATGATTATTGGCAAAGGATATAATCAGGTTGAAAAGCTGAGCGATCCTACCGCCCATGCTGAAATGATAGCTATATCAGCAGCTTGTGAGACTTTGGGAAATAAATATCTTAAAGGTTGTACTTTATATGTTACACTAGAGCCGTGTCCAATGTGTGCCAGCGCTTTGGTTTGGTCTAAAATAGATACCATTGTATATGGTGCTTCGGATTCAGGTTCAGGTGGTTCCGGGTCGCTATTTAATATCACAGCAAATAAAAATCTTAATCATCAGATCGAAGTTATTCAGGGTATTCTGGAAATGGATTCTGAATATTTGTTAAAGTCTTTTTTTGGAGCTAAACGCTGATCACTAAGTAAATATCAGTGAAAGCATATATTTCAAAGAAGGAAGCTGAACTCCCTTTTTGTGATTTCTGGCTCCAATTTCAAAAGCAATTCTCCACTGCCTCATTAGGGTCTTTACAGCGAATATAAAACTATGTTCAGAATCATAAATATTTGTGGACTCGGAAGTTACACCATTCAGTTCAATTATCTTTATACCCTTCCCTTTAGTTAATTCTTCTTCGGAATCTGTGATCAAGTCGTATCTCCCAAAATAAAAACCTCCTTTAAAGCTTTTACTGATTTCATCGATCTTTTGAATCAAATCTTCTGAGATCAACTCAGAACCATCAAGAAAAAGAGAGCCGCGGGAATGGGTACCCAACTCTGTAAGAAGTATTTTCTCCCCCTGATCAGGAATAGAGTAAAGATCATTAATATGTTTATCAAAATGCGTCTCAGCCATGTAAACCGCTCTGGAGTCTTTTAATATGAGTTGCTCCAAAGTATGTTTACCATCTCCTGATACTGATAATTTGTGCTTTGTGGTTATAGAAAAAATATCACCGTTTTTATCTTCCGGATAGCGATAGTAAAAAACACCGAACTCTTGCCCTTCTATAAATTCCTGAAGAATATGAGCTTCAGAAAGGTTGCTAAGGTTGAATTTAAGCTCATCCAAATCTTTAATTATTTGTACTCCTTTTCCTCTCTCTCCTTTGTCAGGCTTTAAAACTATTGGAAAACCCAACGAGTAAGTTTCCATAAATTGTAAAGCATCATCGATTAGATTTATTGAACTACTTCTAGAATTCAAAAAAAGAAACTTCGCTACTGATTCCTTAGATTCAATTTTTTCCAGAATCTCCTTTTTAGATTCGCCTTTAAATCCACCCTCTTCTATTCCCGGATTAGCTGCAGTTACAACAGTGATCTTTTTAAACCTCACCCAAAGAACTAATGAGTACAATACGATCGGTGTATATAAAACATATATCGACCAAAACTCCCAACGAATCAACCTGTTTAATTTCCCATAAAGTAATCTCCTTCCTTTAAAAGTGAATAGAGGAATTATGATCTTCAATACAAACAGAACAAACAGAATTGTTCCCATCAAAACCCATAAAGCATAATCCTGATAAACAGTGAAATAATATATGAGTTCATTACCTAAAACCATTGCAAGACTGACGATTGCAGGTGTCCATAACAGCGATGCTATTCCGAAATATAAGATAAACATCCAAAAACTAGCTCCTATAATTCCTGCAGAAAAATAGGTTGGGAATCGAGTACCCGGAATGAATCTGCTTATTAAAATTATAATAGGTCCTTTTGCCTGAAACCATTGATTCGATCTTTGAATATCTTTTTCAGTTACGAACCACTTGAATGGAAACTTATGAATAGCATTTTTACCCAACCACCTACCCGAAATATAGATCAGAATATCTCCAACAAAAATCCCGATATAGCAGGCTGATACTGCTGGAAAGAATCCCATCAAACCTCTTGATACCATCAAACCCGCTCCTATACAAGCCAGATCTTCAGAAATAAAAGTACTGAAAATAATCAGGAGCATTAAACCGGTAAGTATCCAACCTTCTGCACTGATAATTTTTGAATAAGAAAAAGGGATTAGCGCTTTGATCTTTCTGGAAACTGAAATTTCCTTAGAACCGATTTTAGGATTGTTTATAAATTTTTGAATTAGTTCAGAGGATGAAGCTACTTCTGAAGTGTTTTTTAATCTATTACTTGTAGTGATTAATCTGTTGAGTTCTGAAGAGATCCTGTTTACTGATTTACTACTTTCAGCTGAATTAATTATCCTAGTAGGTATCAGAATTTGATTAAACGAAGATCGCGTATTACGAAGGTCTGTATTAAGACGAGTCCCAGAATAGTGACTGCCTAATCGTGTTTTTTCAAAATATCCGAAATCAGGAAGCAGGTTTTGTATAGCCCACGAAAAAGCAGCATTAATTTGATAAACTCCCTGATTCAAATGATGTCCTCCTAAAAGCTCAAATTCTAAGACTCCTTCAGGATCATATAATGTAAGTGATCGAGCCTTAGAATCAGAAGAATTTATAAAATAAGAAGCCACAATGGTTCCAAAACCATTTGCAAGAATATGAAGAGAGTCTATATCATAATCTCTTATTATTATTTGTGCCTGCTTTGCAAATGATTTAGCAGAAGGCTGGTATGATTGTTCAGCAAGAGATAAGTAATTTAATGTGAAAACTGAATTAGTTTTAGCCAGTTCTGAAACCAATGAATCAAAACCTTCATTATTCCGCTCCAAATCAGGAAAAACAAGAATAGCTTCTGAACCTTGAACTATGCTCTTTTCAACTTCTGAGTTTAAATCATGATTTTTAGAAAATCGCTCAAATAAGAGTGAAGAAACAAGCAGAGAAAGGTAAAGCAGAAACCATAACCTCCACCCTCTCAGAAACGAATTTTGGAGGCTTCTCATAAAGTTTATGAAGCTTGTACTGTCTCTTTTTCAGATTCATGCTTTAATGTAGAGGGAGCTACACCAAATTCTTCAGGAACTACAACATCCATGGTTTTAAGAATTAGGGCTATCAGAGCGTAATGATGTACGGTATGACTAATTAAAAATTGCAGCTCTCTTCGGACGGTAGAAACACTCCAGGGTGTATCTAATTTTCCTGAACCCTCATTACTTTTAACTTCAATTTTTTTATCGATAAGCTCAAAATTAGATTCAAAAAACTCAACAGAGTCAATTATGTTTCTGAGCTTACTAATTGCCAATTTCCTTTTTGTCTCCAGCTTAAGGTCTCTATCCCTGAGATCATAGTTGATCTTTTCGGTATATCCGTTGATTAAGCTAGTATAATGTTCAATAATATGACGAAAATGTCTGCCGATACCGCTTCTGAAATATTTTCCATTATTGAAAGAATACTGATCATCTGTTATAGAAGATAAAAGTGAAATTCCTTGTTCAAGGAAGTAAATATTTGATTTAACAACAGCTACTTTATTTTGCATACTCAAAATTCTCAATTAGCGGAATAAATTGTTCTTTTGATTTTTCGTAAAGATCATTGGCTAATTCCTTACGATCGTTATTGCTAATAGGTTCATCACCAAAGGTAATTGTACCGTAAATTTTGCTAAGCTTCAATAATTCTAAGAAATGTGATGCAAAAGTTATATCTCTCCACCAACAAACAGATTCAGAGGCATGTCTTTCATCCTGAGAAGTAGTGTAACTTATTGTAGCATAATGAACCGGCAAGCCCAATTCAGCAGGATAAGCTAACAATGAGGCTTTAAAAGGAAGAACTTCTGCTCCTGAAGTTGTTGTCCCTTCCGGAAAAAGTAAAATGCCCTGGGATTCATTTATTCTTTCAGATATAAGTTCATTTACTCTTTTTACATCGGTTCTCTTGCTTCTGTCTACAAACAACATCCCCACTGTTTTTGACATAAATCCAAACATAGGCCAACTTAGAACCTCACTTTTCGCTATAAAAACGCTTTTAGTTTTCGAAATAAACATAAAAATATCAATATAGCTTAGATGATTAGAAACCATAAAGTAAGGAGGTTCAGGAGGTTTACCTGATACTTCTACCTCTAATCCTATGATGCGACACACAGCTGCTCCCCATTTACTTAAAAAATAGGCCCTCCAGCTCTTAGAATTTATTCCAAATATAGATAATGGAATTCCCACGATAATAAGTACATAGAAAAAAACTGTCGCAATAAGTATCATGCACAGTTTTAACAAAGCTATAATTAATCTCATACAGAAATGTAAGAAACTATTTTAAAAATAATGCTCTGGTTTGTTCTGATATTGTTTCCAGATCTAGAATAATTAAGAAGTCGATTGTTTTAAATTGTTTATCCAGAGCCGGAGGGCTACAAACCTTACAACCAACATCAAGGTATAATCGAAAAAGTTGAGGGATTTTTACCTCTCCGGAAAAACTACTTTCAGGAGATTCTTCACAAAGATACTCTTCCTCCACCTCAATTAGATATTTCTGATGAAAATAACCTTCCTTTCTCAGATAATCATAATACTCAAGACCTTCAGCAGGATTTTGACTTGTGATAGAACAACATCCAAAAAGGTATCTCTTATTTAAAAGTATCATATATTTAGCAAGTCCTCTCCATAGCAAAAATAAGACCCGCCCATTTCTGTGTTCTTTGTCTATACAAGCTCTGCCTAATTCAAAAGCATCTGAAAGTATGCTATCAGGAAGTACATCTATTTTAAATTCATTTGCTGTATAAAAACCTTCTCCCTCTTCTGCGCTTTCATTATCCTGTACTCTGTAAGTGCCAATTACCTGATTTGATTTGTTTTCAATGACTATCAGATGATCACAATACTGGTCGTATTTATCTTCATCCATTTTAGTATCATATGATTCCTGAAGCCCCTCTCCCAATTCAACATTAAAAACATAAAACCTTAAACGAAGAGCTGATTCTATTTCATCTCTATTTTGAGCTAAACGTACTGAGTATTTACCACTAGAAATTTCCCATTCGCTTTTTTTATGTATTCTCTTGTCAGTGAATTTCATAACGAGGTTTTTTCTTAAATATATCTTAAATCTAACTACACAGTATCAAGAAAGCTTCACATTTATGTTAACAAATTATAGCTGTTTAAATCAAAATGGTTTGATAACTTAGATAACAATGCTCTACTATAAAGAATATATAAAATCTAAAGAAGCCGATTGGGTTGTTTTTGTGCATGGTGCCGGTGGCAGCTCAAGTATATGGTTCAGCCAAATCAAATCTTTCAGAAAGGAATTTAATGTACTCCTTCTAGATCTGCGAGGTCATGGTAAATCAAAAGACCTCCTTCAGAAGTATTATGAAGAAAATTATTCTTTTGAAAATATAAGCCGGGATATTCTAGAAGTGATCGATCATCTGGAAATTAAAAAAGCTCATTTCGTTGGGGTATCATTAGGCTCAATTATTATTCGGTCATTAAGTGAAATTGCTCCGGAGCGTGTAAACTCGGCTATTCTTTGCGGTGCAATCACAAGAATGAATATTCGATCACGGATTTTAGTTTTTATAGGTCATCTGTTTAAAAGAATAGTTCCTTACATGTGGCTTTATAAATTCTTTGCATGGATAATCATGCCCAGAAAGCGACATGAAAAATCCAGAAACCTGTTTATTGGAGAGGCAAAAAAACTAGCTCAAAAAGAATTTATAAAATGGTTCAAACTGACCAATGAGGTGAACCCCCTTCTCAGATACTTTAAAGAAAAAGAAACCAGTTCACCCATGCTTTATGTTATGGGTGAAGAAGATTATATGTTCTTACCCCCTGTTAAAAACATAGTAAAAAACCATAAACTCGCCTACCTTGAAATAATAGAAGACTGTGGGCATGTTTGTAATGTCGAAAAACCGGAAATTTTTAATGAAGTTTCTATAAACTTTCTTAAAAAGTACTCCGGGACTTAGTTTTCTTCTTTAATTTCAATTTCAGGCTGAAGAGTGAAAAGCCAGGTTCCGGGATCACCTTCTTTTCTCATTCGCTTTGTTGTTTCTACGGCTTCATCATAATCTGAAAAAGCATAATATGCTACATAATTAAAACGGGTACCCGGATGAAAAAGAATTCTTGATTCAAACCCTTGCGAATCTAAAGTATTAGAAAAATTAGTTGCATTCTTTGGCACGATAAATGAGCCCCCGACAACAAAGTATTTTAAATCAGAGTTATCTTCCTGAACTTCTCCATTTTCTCTTTTTGCTAAATACTCATTTAAATCAAAAGCTTTAGGAACAACTACCATTAACTCAGGATCTTTAATAGGCATAGAAAGATTTTTAAGTTCTTCCTTCTGATTCTCTGTCAACTCTTCTTCTTGTAAAGGTTTTTTGTCTTCAACTTCTTCCTCTGGAAGCTCAATGCCTTTTATTTCTTCACTAGTAACAGTTGAAGTATCTGGTTCATCATCTCTGACAGGAGGAACAACCGGATCAGCCTTATCCATTACATAATCCATTTCATTCCGGAAACGGTTTCTGGCGTTGGCAAGAATGGTTCCCTTCGATTGAAGTTTATCATTCATTCTTTCGGATAAAGTCTTTTCTAGTTCTGCTTGAATGATAATGACCAATTCATTTTCAATTTTATCAGTTGAATTATAACCAAACAGATATTTTAACCCAAAAAACCATCCCGGCAGATCTTTCAGAATTGGAACTCCTCTTCTGATCTGTGTTTCAGAAGTTGTATATAAACCGGCTACAGCAGTTGCTTCGCCATCTAATAATAAAGTTTTAGTGGTTACTTCCTGCTTTCTGATAACAGTACTAACAGCATCTGGTTGGGCGTTCGATCGCTCAGCAGCAATATCAAGATGTATGAAAGTGCTGTCATTATAGTCAATGATGGTTGGAGTAACTGTAAGTATTGTACCTGTACTGAAAAATTCATCAGTAACATTACCAGCAAAATCTCTTTGCTTCACAGAAAAATCCTGACCGTCTTGAATTTTCCCTTCTTCACCGTCTACTACTTTAATTGAAGGAGTAGCTATGATGCTTCCCAAGTTATTAGATTCAAATGTACTGAAAAGTGCTTGAACACTAATGCCCGGGCCGATTTCTCCCAGATTAACCAAAGCATTAAACACACTTTGTGACACCTGATTTGCATTTGATGAACTCACGGATACAAATTGATCTGCAAAAGCAGTTTGAGGTATAGAAGCATCCGAATCAGCCCCTATAAAATCCTGAACATTAGCCGGAACATTATTTGTAAGCGTTGACCAATCAATACCAATTTCAGCAAGTGCTCTTTTATTTCCTTCAAAAAAAGTTGCGTTTATTCTGACTTCTCTTGTATCTATATTCGCTAAAATCTCACCTGATTCCCCTCCTGCTGATGCTCCTCCCTGTACATTCCCGGAAGACCTTTCAGTTGTTTCTACAGGAACTACTATTTCGTAATAATCAGGCTTTGTGACCAGTTGTAGATTTTGAATTTTCAGAATATAATTTAAAGCTTCTTTCCAGTACATAGGAGGTAAACTAACCCCTATCGATCCGGTATAGCCTGATAGATCAACTATAAATTTGTTCTCATATTCCTGAGCAAACTGATTAAATATTTCAATTGCTTCGGTGTAGCTTGTACTTCTGTCAAAAGTTACAATCTCATCAGGGTTAGTATACTCCCGGAAAGGATTGGTTGTTTGAGCATATAAGTTGTGACTGAAAATCTGTGTAAAAAAGATTAACAGTAAGGAAACGCCAAATAATTTTTTTGTAATCTGCATTGTAGATAATTTCATCTTTCCACCTTTAAAGTGAATATTTCTTGAATCCCGCCTTTGTCCAAATTGAATATAGCTTCTTTGTTTTCTGAATCAATTTCTCTTAGATAACCTAAATACACTTTATCCCCTGGTTTCAAAATTTTAGTTTCACCAGTTTGATCAATAATAAATATTCTTGTGCTTGTTAAACCAATTAATCTGGATTGCTCAATATTTGTTAAGTTATCAACATTTGCAGGTACTGAATTGAGCACAAGAGGCTTCAAGGGATTAAATACAGAGATGGTCGGGTTAATTCTGAATTTTTGTTGAATATCGGAAGCTGTTTCAAAAATAATTTTTTGATAGTAACTATTTAATGTCAATGTAAAGTCTACATAATCTTGAGTTGCTTCTCCCGAAGCAGGTGTCACATTCACATTTTCAATCTTATTTAAATAAAGACTATTCTCAATTTTATTGACAAATGTTACGAAATCAGAATAAATCCCTGTACCTACTATTCTTGACTGTAGAATTCCATATTGGTTATTTACAACAGAGTCTTGATATGTAAAATCATAGAATAGTTCTAAATTTTCGTCATTGATTTCACTTAAATAGTCATATACATCGTCAGGATTATTGTATGTATATAGTTTTTTATCATAATTTTGGACAATGTCTTTAGCTTTATTGAAGCGCTCTAACAGAGGCGGATATTTATCTCTGATAATTGTCTTATTATTATAATCGGTGTTTAGCGATTCCAACTCAGTGGCTAAATCGTTTATTTCTGCTTGTTGTACAAATTTAATATAAGTAAAAGCAGTTCCTGCTATTAATAATAGAGTAACTAATAAAATTAAAGAATTTCTTAAGGCGTAGGACATATTATTACTGATTCCCCCCCAATACTTCTTTTAAACCCTGAGCACTTTCCGGAGTATATCTTTCAGGATCAGCCACAACTTCAGAAACATTATAAGTAAAAGAAAAAACCTCTTTGTCTCTTATTAAGATTCGCTGTACATCTTTTAAAACAGCTTTGTTAAACATATCTGCTACCATAGGAATCCTGTTTCTGTAAATAGCAATACCATTAAGGTCTATTCCGGATTCACTAGATTCAGAAAAACTTGTCAACCAAATAGAATCGATATTATCAATTCCTTTATTTATTAAATCCAGAGTGACCGTCCATTTTAAAGTTTCTTCACTTAATTGATCTAATAATTCAAGCTTAGTTTGTATACCTGCCAACTCAGAGTTGATCCTGTTATACTCCTGAACTGTATTTTCTAATACCCTTATTTCTGCTTTTCGACTTGAAACAGTTTCTCTTAGGCTATTGATTTCTGAAGAATTTGCAAGATAAAAGTAATTTGCGATAGGGAATACAGAAATAATCAAAGCTACAAGTAAAAAGCCATGCCATTGCAGCTTAAAAATTTTCTGACGGTCTTTAACATATGAAGGTAAGAAACTTATATCAGGATAAAACTGCTTTTGAAAACCTGCATCAGCCCAAGCTAATGAAATCGCCGATGTGAAAGATGATACTACTCCGGGTTCAAAACCATTTGTATCAAAAATCTCATCGTCATATATAAAATCAGAAACTTCTATATCAGGAAATCTGTCTTCAAAAAACTCAATTGCATGGTTGTCCAGACTGTTGTTACAAAGTATTATTCGATCCAGGTTGGGTACCTCACCAGTATCTAACTGAAAAAGAATTTTACTGAATACAGTGTTTAGGAATTTTTTTGAAGATGAACCTTCAGTTATAATAGGAGAAATGCTAAGCAGGTCTTTACCTTTCAGAAAAATAACTCTACAACTTTCTTCACTATACTGAATTAAAGCGGTAATACTTTCAAGCTCTACATTGTAATTAGCCCGAAATAAACCAACAATTAACGCTTCATCCGGTAATACCTCATTTATAGTAACTTTACCACTATAAATACTTTCCGACTGGTGTATTAATTGTAGAACATGTGGATCTTCATCAATAGAAACTAACAGTAGAGAACCATCATCTCTAATTGTAGTTGAGTAAAAATCTTTTCCTTTTGGAGAACCATAGAGAGATTCTAAGCGATCATCTACAATTATTTGAAGATCTTTTTTCTTTATAGAAGAAAAATCTATATCTCTCAAAATCTGAAAAATAGTAGCTCCTGAAGGGATATTTACGCTTAATTTAACTTTTGACGAGTCTAAATCATTAAGAATATTATATATAAGAACCTCATTGCTACCTGCCAGCTCAGAATCGGCCTCAACAGCCATATCATCTACATTCAGGATAGAATCGTCATCTTCAAAATCATCCAAATCCAGATCTAAGTCTAATTCATCCGATTGATCTTCAACTTCAGATTCTTTCTCTTCATCAAGCAGATCGAAATTACTATCATCTTCGATACCAAATATGCTTTCATCTTCAATATCATCAAAAGCGTCAAATATTTCCTCTTCCGGATCTTGAGAAATCCCCCCTTTTTGAAGAGCATTTACAAGCTTGATCTTGTCTATTTTTTCAAGTGTTGCAATTTTTCCGGATACACTAATTCTTGCGATCTTAATAAAGTCGTCTTCTAAAGAAAATCCTGTATATAGTTTAGTTCCAGCCATCTAATTAATAACTTGTCTCACTTAATAGTTGTACTATTTTCGACTTATTGTTGGAATAATTAATTGCATTCTCCTTAGAAATTTTTCCTTCAGTATATAATCGTTTCAGATCCTGCTCCAAAGTATTCATTCCTTTTTCACTTCCTTCCATTAACATTTGATAAATTTCACTAATGTTATTGTTTCTAATAGCAGCTTTTACTGAAGAATTGGCAATAAGAACTTCTTTAGCCAACACTCGCTTCCCATCTAGGCTTGGAACCAATTTTTGACTAATAACACATGTTAGAACATCAGCTAAACGAGCACGAACACGATTCTGTTCTTCTGTTGGCACTTCTCCTAATATTCTTTCGATGCTATCCATTGCAGAGGAAGTATGCAATGTACTAAATGTTTTATGACCAGAATCAGTAATTTCTAAAGCTGTCATTATGGTTTCAGGATCTCGAAGCTCACCAATTACAATAATGTCAGGATCCTGACGCAATGCTTGTATTGCTCCGGCCTTAAAAGATTCTACATCTCTGCCAACTTCTCTGTGCCTTACCACAGACTTAATTGGTTTATGGATCAGTTCAACAGGAGAGGATATTACAACAATGTGAGAATCCACAGTTCTGTTATTAGCATCAATTATAGTATCTAGAGTAGAAGATTTCCCCGATCCTGTAATCCCTGTAATTAAGCTTAATCCATATTTATAATATTTTAAACTCAGCGCTTTAGCTACTTCTGCATTAACTCCTAAACTCTTAAAAGGACGGATTGTATTATCAATTCGTCTCATATTCATTGCTAAATGCTCTAAATCAAAGTAAATATCTACTCTAAATCGTTGGTTCTTGCCGTTTCCGATTTCAATTCCATATGAAAAATCCAAGTTTCGGTCTCTTAAGAGCAGTTTTCTTTGGCTGTTTACCAATATGTTCAAGAGTAAAAAATCGGTAGCTTCTACCGAAAAATTCTGAGGACTGTTATCTGGTGATTTATCCCCAAAAATTCTATACCAAATTTTACCTCTACATCCTGCCCCACCTAAATCTATATCCGAAGCCTCATTCTTCAACATTTTAAGTAAAAAACTATCTAGAACAGCTTTTAGATCAATACGAAGCTTTTCCGGTTGGTCATCCAGAATCTGGCTCATTTTTATAAAGAGCTCGTCTCCTCTGGCAGTGAAAGGAATTTGCTCAATTAAAGGCGCTGTGAGCGTATTTAGAATATGTTCTTTGCTAGCCGTTTGCATATAAAATCATATAAAGAAATCATTGTTATAGATGATTTCCTATCAAGATTGTTACATAAATATACTTAACCTGGTTAGTTTATCTTACCAGGTATTGTCATTAAGTAATCTTTTTTTGAGGTTTAGTAACTGTACATTCATGTTACTAATTTTTCTTTGCTGTATTTCGATGATATTCTTCGTAAAGATATTGAACAATTTTTCTGGTTTTTTTCGGAAAAAATTTAGTGCATCATACCGTTCATACCTTAATAATATTGTATCTGTTTCAGAAGTTACCTTTGCCATTCTACTGTTTTTACTGAATAAAAAGGCTTCTCCCAGAAAATTACTTTCAGATAATGTTGCTAATTGAATTCCGTCTTTCCAAATCGCTACTTTACCCGACGCAACTAAATACGCAGAGTTAACATTTTCAGATTCATTAATAATGTTATCACCAGCCATATAGCGTTCTTCAACACCCGTTTGTAAGAATTCCAAAACGTCTTCATAGTGAAAATTACGCAACAATAAAGGAGGTTCCTTAAGAAACTTCTTTAAGTAGTCAGGCATTTTATCATGGTTTTTTTCTTGCATATCCATTTGTTTTCTTCCCCGTACACTAAATATCGCTAAAATGATTAACTAATATTTAATAAGTTATCTAATATTTCAAATTAATCTTCTAAAGTTCCTGCAATTATTTCTTCAATTGTAGTTATACCTTCTTTAATACGTTCACGCCCCGAACCTCTAAGAGTTAACATACCTTGAGACATAGCTAAATCTTTTATAGCCTGTTCATCTATATCTCCACCTGATTCCAGAACAAGTTCTTTTATCTCTTTTGAGAAAAACAAAGCTTCGTGAATTGCTGAACGACCTTTAAAGCCAGATTGACCACAAATTTCGCAACCTACTGCTTTATAAAATGTTGTTTGCTCGTACTCCTCATCAGTAAAACCTATACCTTTTGCAACTTCTATATGTGGTTTAAACTCTTCTTTACAATCCTTACACAAACGTCTTACCAACCGCTGCGCCATAACCAGATTAACTGCATTTGCGATCAAGAATGGCTCAACCCCCATTTTAAATAAACGAGAAACTGCACTAGGGGCGTCATTTGTGTGTAAAGTAGAAAAAGTAAGGTGACCGGTATTAGCTAATTTAATTGCAATTTCAGCTGTTTTCAGATCTCTCATCTCACCTACCAAAACAATATCAGGATCATGACGGAGAATTCCACGTATTGACTGATCAAAAGTCATATGATTACTGATCTTCAGCTGCCTTGCTCCCTCAATTATATACTCTACAGGTTCCTCAATTGTAAGAACATTCTTAGTAGGGTCAATAACAGAATATAGAGCTGCAACAAGAGTGGTTGATTTACCACTACCTGTAGGTCCTGTAATTATAACAATTCCGGAAGGTTGGCTTATTGCTTTTACAAAATTGGCTTTTGCCATTTTTTGTAGACCTAATAAATCGAGATCACGAATTACTTTTCTGTCATCAAGAACACGAATTACAATCGACTCAAACTTTCTATCATATTGATTACCGACTATGGGCATAATAGAAACCCTGTACCGAATACCTACCCCATCAATTTGCCGTTGAATAAATCCATCCTGAGAGGCATCTCTTTCAAATCTGTCTACATTACGTGTTTTATCCTTAACTACAGCTGAGATAGCTTCTGGTTTAACATTTTTCTGCTGATACCATAGCTGTAGTTTTCCATCAGTTCTAAAACGAATATCAGTAGTAGTTGGACCACTGGGAACAATGTGCAAATCACTAACTCCTTGCCTAACTGACTCCACTAACATACCTTCTACCAAAGAGTTAAGCATACTTTGATTGATCTCTGCATCAATCTCTTCTTCATTAATAGACTCTTCTTCCTCAGCCTCTAACTGAGTTTCCTCATAGTCTATTTCTTCTAAAAGATCCAGGAATTCATTCTTCTGCTCATATACGTTTGAGAGAATTTCCTCTATAAATTCGTATTTACAGTAAACAAGTTCTGTTTTTTTGAAATTGAGCTTTTGAATTACACCTTGGATATTGGGATCAGATGGATCCGCAGCAGCTACCGTAATAGAATTCGGTGTTCTGTGAAAAGGAACAGCTTTCAGAACAACTAATTCGTCAATTACATCATTATTAAGCTCTTCAACATTTTTTTTAATATGCTCAATTATTTCTTCTGAAACTGATTCAGCATCTTCTAAAACTTCTTTAAAGGCATAAATTTCGGCAATTTCTTTCATTACAATATGCCGGTTTAAGTCCAAATCCTGAAAAAGAATCTGCCCTAAACGTCTGGTACTATTTTCCGGCTCTTGCTCTAAAATATCTAGAGCTTGTTGTAATTGTTCTAAAGCTATTACGTTCTTCTTTACAAGAATATCGCCGATATGTCTTCGGATGTTTATCTTACCCATTAAGCATTTGGCTTAATTACAGCTGATTCTGAAGAAACTACAGTTATTCCGATTAATGCAATCATTATAAATAAATTCACAAATAAACTTATAGTATCTATTACGGATTGCATACGGTAAGTGGTTTGGACTTCATAATATTCAGCGAGTTGTTTAGCATTCTCACGCAATGAACCTGATTCAGCACCCAATCGGAATCTACTAATAGCAGTTCTGGTAAACACACCGGTCTCTTCAATAGATTCAATTAATCCTGCTCCATCTTTAAGCATTTTTTTAATAGCAACTTCCTTTATACGTTTTTCCATATAAGTGTTTCTACATGCTTCGCTTGCAACCTTGATCACTTCGATGTTTTGCCCGGAGCCACTATAAAGGGTATAAAATACTCTTGAAAAAATCTCAATACTTGTTTTATGAAGTAAATCTCCGATTACAGGGATTTTAATTATATACTTATCTAAAAAAAGCTTTCCTTTTGGAGTTTTAAAATAATAAATAAGTCCTGCAATTGGTCCTAATATACTCAATATCAGCATAATCCAGTTTGCTTCTAACCAATAACTTAACTGAAGTGTTGCAGCTGTCATTGGAGGTAACGTAATTCCCATATCCACAAATAGTTCAGCAGTAGCTGGGAAGATATAGCCAACGTAAAAAAGTACCACACCAATTACAGCAATTACTGTAACAGCAGGCATCATTAACGATCTTTTCAGATTCTTTTTAAATTCAGCGTCACGCTCAAGAAACTTGGCAGTACTTTCAAATACTAAGGCCATGTTACCTGATGTAGAGGCTACGCTAAGCATATAAGCAGCAAATTTTCCAAAAATATCTTCGTGCTTGCCATAAACTTCAGATCCTTCTTTACCGTCCTTAAGATCTTTTTGAATGGTTTTAATAACTTCTTTCATCCTCTTGTTAGCAGTGTCTTCATACAAGAGATTTAAAATTTCATCAAAAGTAAGTTGTTGTTTTAAAAGATCAGCGGAAAGACTAATAAATGTAACAACTTCAGTATGAGGTACCCCACCCTTAAAATCGAAGAGCTTTTTGTTAATGCTAACAATTTCATACCCTAACTTTACAAGAGCTTTTTCAACTTCCTCTTTACTATAAGCTTCCTGCTCACCTGTCAACTTGGGTTTGCCCGGACGCTTTACCTTATAAGAGAAAGTAGATTTTTGTTCTATAGACTTTACATTTAAACCATTAGTCTTAGTTAACCGATCCACTTTAATTTGTGCATCCTTTTTGTTCTCAGCTTCAAACTCTTTAAGGATTACTTTCCCACCATTTGAAACCGCTTTTAAACGAAATTGCGCCATTTCTTTAGAGTTTTAATTCCAGATTATACCAAATTGATTAATAACAGCTGTGAGTGTATCAGATCTATCTAATGTTGCAGCAGAAACTTGAAACTGTTCACTTTGAGCGATAATGTTAAAATAATAGCCATTATAACTGGCAGTATCTAATCCTAATTCATTGAAAGTTATATTTAAAAAACTTCCGCCTCCCCCACCTAATTCTCTGGGTTTTTTGTAATAGGCTATAGCCATACTTGAACAATCTAAGAGATCTTGCCTTATTGCACTTTTTTCAGACTCCTTTTGAGCCTCTTGAAACATAGTTATTGCTACAACGGTCATTATCCCAACTACAACAGTTACAAGAATCATCACTATAAGTTGTTGCTGTCCCATAAGTCACATTTTGTTAGGCAAAAAAAAGGACTCCATAAGCATGGAGCCCTTAAATATACGATTTCTTAACTGTATCAGTTAGAATCAGTCCAAGTCAAATCATCTCTAGTAGCTGTAGCTGACATTGTATTATCAGCAGTAGAACCCATAGCAGATGCTAAAGTTGAAGCATCATAAGCTGGATCACTTGCAGGATGTGCAGTAATAGTAAAGCTTGTAGCACCGGCTGCACTAATTACATACTTACCATTTGCATTAACAGCGCTTAAGAAGCCTGTTTGAGCAATAGTATCAGATGCGAATGAAATGTTATTAAAAGTCACACTTGCAAAAGTTTGACCACCACCACCTAACTGAGTAGGTTTCATGTAATAACCTTGAGCAGAAGCTGCAATGTTTGCAACATCCTGACGAACTGCATCTAAATTAGCAGAATCAGCAGCACTTGAGAAAGTGTTGATAGCTACTACAGTTGCAATACCTACGATTATTGTTACTAGTATAACTAGAAGTAATTGTTGTTGTCCCATTGGGTATACCTATTTATTGTTGATTGTTTGTTGTTAATATAATTTATAAAACAATTTCTTAAAACAATTTCTAAAAGTAAATTAGAAATTGTTTATCCGTGTTAAGCTTATCTAATCACAAGAGTATGTAGTTTATGAATAATTACAAAATATATTCAGTTCATTTTTTTGATACGGTTTTGTAATAATTGGTTAACCCGGATGTATATGTAGTATCGACATTTTTTTGATGGACTTTAAGTCCTTATGTTAATAATTCAAATAATGTATATGAAATACAGTTCAGCTAAGCCCTATTTTATTTTGTTTTCATTGTGGTTACTGGTTTTTTCGGCCAGTAGTCAAATAATGATCATAGCCCCTATCCTTCCTGAAATAGGTAACGCCCTTAATACTCCCGTAGAGTTACTCGGAAACTTGATTACTGTTTATGCAGTAATGGTAGGGATCTTTGCGATAATAATGGGCCCTTTCTCAGATAAAATTGGCCGACGAAAGATACTATTGATAGGTACAGGCGGAATGGCTTTATTTTTATTCTGCCATACACTTGTCGTGGATTTTAAAAGTTTTTTAATAGTCAGAGCTATGGCTGGAATGGCTGGCGGGGTTTTAAGTGGTGCAGCGGTTGCATACGTTGGAGATTATTTTCCATATGAAAAAAGAGGTTGGGCAAATGGATGGGTAATGAGTGGAATAGCAGTTGGGCAGATACTCGGAATCCCATTGGGAACTTTTTTAGCTGAACAATTCGGATTTAAATCTCCCTTTTTAGTTTTTGGGATAGTGATGTCACTTACATTTATTCTAATCTATTTAAAGGTCCCTCAGCCAAATGTTGAACTTCATACTGATAAACTTACCATTCTTTCTACTTTTACTAAATACCTGAATCTACTCAATCGGAAAGATGTGAGTTTTGTTGCTCTCTGCTATTTGCTAATGTTTTTAAGTTTATCTGTTTTTATAATTTACTTTCCTACATGGCTGGAAGAATCCTTTGACTCTTCATTAACTACTATTGGATATATATTTGCTGTAGGTGGTATTGCAAATGTTATTGCAGGACCTAGTTCCGGATGGATATCTGATAAGATTGGAAGAAAAAACATGATTATTACTTCATGTCTCGGGCTTTCTGTTTTAATGGCCGGTACAACTTTTTTTATTAATGAGCTCTCCCTTGCTTTCATTTTATTTCCGGTTGCCATGATATTAATAGCAATGCGAATCAGTCCTTTTCAAGCGCTATCCTCAGAGTTAGTTAAATCTAATAACAGAGGTACTATGATGAGTTTATTAGTAGCGATAGGACAAGTTGGTTATGGCCTGGGAGGTACAGTTGCAGGTCCACTCTATTCATTGCATGGATATGCCAGTAATACTTATTTCGGTGCATTTTCCATATTTATAACGGCTTTGGTGGTTTGGAAATTTGTACCGGAACCAAAACTAAAATCTACGCCCATACCTGAACCATCGATTGTAGAATAAGTTAAAGATACTAGATTAAGGTATATGTTTACCTTTTTAAGAAATTAACTTTCCAAGACGATAAAATTATATGTAACTTTACTCTCTTTTAATTATCTCTTTAGGAAAAAGTCATGAAAAAATATCATCTCCTAAGTCTGTTTGTTCTCTTTCTATTTGTAACCATCAATTCATGCAGTACAACTGATGAAGACGTTATTATAACAGGTCAGGTTTCTGATGCTGATTCTGGTGACCCTATCGAAGGTGCCACCGTAGAGATAGTGTCTCCTGAAGAATTGGTTGATTTTGTAAAAACTAACTCTTCAGGTAATTTCGAATTTACAGATATAAGTATAAATGAAGTAACTGATATCTCTCTTACTGCTTCCTCTGCTAATTATGGAGATGTTTCTCGAACATTAAAAGCCGCTCCTTCTGATGTTTTAAATAATATTGACTTCGAATTAACCTCAAATGATTCCCAAGGTCCCGATGATTCCGGTGGTGATGAAGTAAGTGGTGATCCTGAAGGAGCTGCTGCAATTATTTTAGAATCCCTTTCTTCCGAATCAATAAATATCAGACAAACCGGAGGTAACATTAGTTCCAGATTTACCTTTTCTGTAGTTGATTCTGCCGGCAGAGCAATTAATACTGAAGGAGCTGTTGATGTTCAATTTTCAATTATAAAAGGCCCAAATGGCGGAGAATCTGTTATTCCTGATCGTGTAACAACGAATGCTAATGGGCAAGCAGTAACAAGTTTATTTAGTGGTGATTCAGCAGGTGTAGTAAGAGTAAGAGCGTTAATAGAGCGACCGGATATTGGTTTAACCATTATTTCTGATCCAATTCTAGTAGCTATAAATGGAGGTTTTCCAGCTCCGGATAGATTTTTTGTTGCTTCTGCCAATACAAATTTAGAAGGTTTTGGACTAATTTCCGGGAATAACTCATCACTTGAATATGACATTGTTGCAAGTGTAGGAGATATGTTTGGTAATCCTGTCAAACAAGGTACAGCTGTTGACTTCAGAACAATTGGAGCTGGAATTATCGAAGGTTCAGCATTAACAGATGCTTTTGGAACAGCAAGAGTAAGGCTCAGACCTGATGGTAGTCGTCCTACATCAGATCCTCTGGGAACTGGTTTTTTTACTGTTAGAGCAAAAACAGTAGACGAAAATAATGATTATGTTGAAAGCGAACTAAAGCTCTTGTTCACAACTCCACAGGCTTTAATTTCAATAAATCCTAATTCTGTTAATATTCCTGCCAACGGTTCTCAAGCTTTTACCTATACAGTTACCGATGAAAATGGAAACCCAATGTCAGCAGGTTCAGAGATAAGTGTAAGTGTAGCTACTGGCTTGGAGGCTTCAGGTGATGTAGGATTTTCATTAGGAGACTTTACAACTCCTGGCGCTGGTAGTACTGAATTCGGTTTCACTGTTTCGGATACCGATGATGAAAATTCAGATGTAATTGGTACTTCAATTACAATCACAGTCACTTCAGCAGGAACGGGTTCAACTACATCTTTAACCATTCAAGGTACTCGCGCAAAATCAGGTGGATGGAAGTTCGATCCAAAAGATTCAGAACAGTTTTTTATAGAAGGCAAGAAATAAATTTTAGAAATATTACAGACATAATGTTCGATTACAACAGTACTTTATATAAAGAATTCCTTAAAAATTTCAGAAATAACCCCGATCAAAAAAAGATCATTGTATTTGCTGGAAACTTTTCAGGTAACAGAACCTTTGCTTTATCACAGTTTGAAACTGAAGTTTTGGGAGAGGCAAAGAAAATTTCTTTAAATGACTATATATCAGCTTCTGAACAGGACACTTTTAAAAACCTTGACGCTCTTTTTAACGAGCTCAAATCAATTAACTCATTGGTCATTTTTAAAGATGCAGAACAATTATGTGGCGTTTATGTAGGGCACACTTATTCGGTAGTGAAATATGCTACTCCTCAGGAAAAATATTTTATTAAAAAATTAAAAGAGCTTAATTGCTCTTGTATTATCGAATTTGAGAACGAAAATCATTTAGATAAAGCTATAGAAAGAGTTGCGGATGCAATTGTAAGATTTAGAGTTCCTTCTTCAGTAATTGAAAAGGTTTTTTTCTGGCTAAGTCAGGTACGAGTAAATGGTTCTAACCTCCCCTCCCGTCGCCCGATCTAACTAAATGGAATCAAGTGAGGAGAACCAATTAGAAGAAGCTTCAATTTGGAGTGAAATTAAGGCCTCACTTTCAGGAACAGACAAAGACTTCACTAAAGGAAGCATCGGAAAAGCAATTCTGGTTCTTTCTATTCCTATGGTCCTCGAGATGCTGATGGAGTCGGTATTTGCTGTTGTTGATATCTTCTTTGTTTCTAAATTAGGAGCTGAAGCTATTGCAACAGTTGGGATTACAGAGTCTCTGATGACACTGATTTACGCAATTGCTATAGGCTTTGCAATGGCTACTACCGCTGTTGTATCCCGAAGGTTCGGAGAAAAAAACTACGATAAAGCATCAATAACAGCCGTTCAAGCTATAATCGCTGGTATCTTAGTATCAACACCTATTGCTGTTTTTGGTGGACTCTTTGCCCCTGAATTACTTGTTTTGATGGGCGCTACCGGACAAATTGTTTCTGAGTTCTCTGTCTACACTACTATAATGTTCAGCACCAACTTTGTGATCATGCTAATCTTTGTGATTAATTCGGTTTACAGAGGAGCAGGAGATGCTAATATAGCTATGCGTACCCTCATCATTGCAAATGGAATAAATATCATTTTAGACCCTGTTTTAATTTTCGGATTATGGATCTTTCCGGAAATGGGTATTGCCGGGGCAGCTGTTGCAACATCCATAGGCCGTGGAATTGGTGTCGGTTATCAGTGTTATAAACTTTTTGACGGAAAGACACGAATTAATCTCCTTAAAAAACATCTTGTTCTTAGATGGGATATCATGTCTAACTTGATAAGAGTTTCACTTGGTGGAATTGGTCAATTTATTATAGCAACTAGCAGCTGGATCGGTTTAGTTAGGATTATTGCTGAGTTTGGCAGTGTTTCTTTGGCTGGATATACCATTGCTGTTCGAATTTTAATTTTCTCGATTTTACCATCTTGGGGTATGAGTAATGCTGCGGCAACTTTAGTAGGACAGAATCTTGGAGCAAATCAGCCTGAAAGAGCTGAAAGATCAACCTGGATCTCTGCTTTTGCAAACATGGTCTTTCTTGGTATAGTTGGATTAATTTTCTTTACTAATGCTGAATTATTGATGGGCATTTTTACATCTGACGAAGCCATTATAGATGTAGGAGCCAGATGTTTACGAATAATGAGCTACGGATATTTAGCCTATGCTTTTGGGATGGTAATTATTCAGGCCTTTAATGGAGCCGGAGATACCTTCACTCCTACCCTCATCAATTTAGTTTGTTTTTGGATCGTTGAAATTCCTCTGGCGTATTTTTTAGCTCTGAATTTAGGAATGGCAGAAGAAGGCGTATTTTATTCAATAGTAGTTTCTGAAACTTTATTGGGAATAATTGGCTTTATATTGTTCAAACGTGGTAAATGGAAAACAACACAAGTTTAAATGAAAGTTACAATCACATTAGACCGGTCAGGTCGCAGAGGCAAAGAAGTAACCCTCATCAAAAATATTCAACATAATCCTCAACACATCGAAAAAATTGCCAAAAAATTAAAGGGGCAATTAGGAACAGGTGGAACCGTAAAAGGTAAAACGATTGAGATACAGGGAAACCACGTTGAGCGTGTAAAACCCCTCCTTGAGAAAGAAGGGTTTACTTTCTAAAGTGAAACCTTGCTTTCTTGTCTTGGATCCAGATCGTATAATGAAGAAGCAGTAGCTTGAACCGTTTTATACCATTCATTTCCATACTTATCGTTGATAGTATAGAAATCTGCAAAATCAGGCTTTCGAAGATTCATCTTCCATTCCTGAGTCTTGGATTTAAATGAAGGATCAATATGCATGAGCTCATGGTAAAGCACCATTTCTTTGGTTTTAGTATCAAGCATATCCCATAATTCACCTGAAAGCTCAATAAGGTAATCGTTACCGGAATAGTACTTCACTTCTCTGGTTGCCTTCATACACTTTGCAGCTCTCTGTTTTGAGATGTTGGGGTACACCAAAAAGTAACCAATCTCTGCGGGACCAAACTCCATATTATTTTTTTCAATTACATCTTTAGCAATCTTCTCCACTTCGGGAGATTCCATTAATTGTTTATCACTTGATGTTACTTCTACCGGCTTCAATAAATCGTTATCGTTCATTCCTGATTTTTTCTTTCTTTTTGAATAATTACTGTTGATGCTACTATTGAGTATTCGATTTGCTCTCCTTGTATATTCTCACTGCTTTTTCCTGCATCTTCTGCATAATGCTTTGCTTTATCTTCAGATAAAACTTTCTTGCTTAGCTCTCCAATTATTGTGACTTCTTTACCTTCTGAATCAGTAGGCACAAAAAATCCATAATCCTTAAATGTGATACGCGCAGAATAATCTCCTTCTTGAGCTATAAAAAAACAGCCTTTTTTTTCACATACTTCGGCTATTGATGTAGTAACTATTACTGAAGAAGAGCCTTTGTCATCACTCGTTAAAACTTCTGTAAGTGATTTAGAGTTCTCAAAGTCTTCAACATTTGCTCCATAAATCTCAAAATAGCTCGTAACCCGGACAGGTTCAGAGAGTTTAATTACTTTTTTTGTGTCTTGAGCGAAGGCACTCGATCCTAAAAGAATCGTTAATACAAGTATGGATAATGTTTTCATAAAATTCTTTATTAATTGTTGGAATGAAAATACTAATTAAGCTATCAATTGTTAACCTTGATTATTAATTATTCTATATTAAGTGATACGTCAATTTTTAAATACTAAGTATTGAAAGCTTTTTTTTCTGCAGTTTTTGGTTTTGGATTTGGTTTATTTGTTGAAGGCTTTTCCCGGATTATCATATCATTCTTTCATAAACAAGAATTCTATTTTTTTGGAGTAGAGTCTTTACCGGGTTTTTCATGGATACTTATTATTTATATCGTATCATTTATGGCAACATGGCTTGGAGTTATGTTAGCACTTAGTATGGCGGATCCGAACTCAAAAAAAGCATTTTATGTCATTAGCTCTTTGATCGTACTTTGGATAATTTTTGAAACTTTGGCATCAATCAAAGTAGTACCTACATGGTATTTAATGACTTTTCCGATTACCTCTTTACTTGGTTTATTTACAGCAAAATACACTTACAATCTTAATAAAACTCACAATGCGACTTCTGGTTCTTAGCATCTTTCTAATTACAGCATTAAACTGTTCTTCTAACATAGAATATTCGGTTAAGGAACTCCCTTCTCCAAGTGGAGAAAATGCTTCATTACCACGACTTTTTACTGATAATACCGGCACAGTTTATCTTAGCTGGATAGAATCTAAGGGAGATACTTCTTCCCTTTTTTATTCTTCTCTTGCTGATGATGAATGGACTAATCCAACACTGATCAGTGAGTCTGATAGCTGGTTTGTAAACTGGGCGGATTTTCCTTCAATTATTGGTAAAGATGGAAAAGCTATCGCCGCGCATTGGTTGCAAAAAGTTCCCGGAGGCACCTATGCCTATAATGTTAACATTGCCGGTGCTACAAACGAATGGCAAAGTGTCTTAACTCCTCATACAGATAATACACCGACAGAACATGGCTTTGTAAGTTTGACTCCGGCTTCTGATTCTACCTTTTTAAGTATCTGGCTGGATGGCAGAAACACTGCCGGTTCCGGTGGACATGATAGTCATGATCCAGGTCTTTCTTCTGCGATGACTCTAAGATCAGCATTCATTACTAATGATTTAAAGATTGAAGAGAGTTTTTTAATTGATGAAAGTGTATGCGATTGTTGTGGTACTGCAGTTGTACAAACACAAAATGGATTTATCACAGCATACAGAAACCGCACCGAAAATGAAATTCGAGACATTTACATTTCCCGCTATATGGATGGAAAATGGAAAAAACCAGCATCAGTTCATGATGATAACTGGAATATAGCAGCATGCCCGGTTAACGGTCCCTCTATAGCTGCTAAAGGACAAACAGTGGCTGTTGCATGGTATACCGGTGCTAATGATATATCACGGGTAAAACTGGCTTTTTCCTCAAATGAGGGAAAATCGTTTGAAGTACCTGTAATTTTGGATAACGGTAATCCGCTAGGAAGAGTCGATGTTGAATTTATTTCGAACAACGAAGTATTGGTTAGTTGGGTAGAAAGAAATATGGAAGACAGGTCAAAGGCATATTTTAAAGCAAAAAGAATATCATCAGATGGAAAAATTCAAAAAGAATTTGAACTCTCATTGATGGAGTCAAGCAGAAAAAGTGGGTTCCCACAAATAAGCAGCTATAAAAATACAATTATAGCTGCCTGGGCTGATGTTAGCGATCAGAATTCTTCTAAAGTTAAAGTCGCTATTCTAGAATAAGAGGAAACTCACCAAAGTTCATTAATTCAGCAATTTTAATACCAATATCAGTATTATCATTCCAGCCGGTGAATTGAATTGCATTGGGACCATAAGCCATCAAAGCTACTGGTACACCGGTGTGATAATCGGTAACCCATTCAACTCTTAACTTATGCGGATCATCCGAGGCTGTCATCATTGTCATGCCACCTGTCTCATGATCTGCAGTAAGTACTACTAAAGTTTCACCATCTTTCTCTGCAAAATCTAAAGCGGCTTTAACAGCGTCGTCAAAGTCTTTCATTTCACGAATTACATACTCTGCATCGTTTCCATGACCACCCCAATCAATTTGACTACCTTCAACCATCAGGAAAAATCCATTTTCATTTGATTCTAATTTTGAAAGAGCTGTATTCGTCATTTCTTGCAATGTAGGAGTCCTGTTCTCACTTTCGATTCCCGAGTTAGCAAACAGTCCTAAAACCTTTCCTGATTCAGAGTTTTGCATCTCTTCTGCAGTTGAAACATATTCATATCCGTTGGATTCAAACTCCTCGATTATATTTCTGTCATCTTTACGTGAGCTTCCTTCCTGATCCTGAGGGATAAAGAACTCCCTTCCTCCACCTAGGAATACATCATTACCGGACGTAACATACTGTTCAGCTATTTCATTTTGGCTTCCTCTGGAGCGTACATGAGAAGCAAAGCTAGCAGGTGTGGCATGCGTAATTGTAGAAGTAGCAACTAAACCGGTACTCATTCCCTTGTCTTTTGCTAACTCTAAAAGTGTTTTACAATGAGATCCATCAGGAAGAAATGCGATCATACCATTATCTGTTTTCATACCACAAGAATATGCAGTTGCACCTGCAGCAGAATCAGTAATTAATGAACTGGAGGATTGGGTTTTAACTATACCTGTAACAGGCATTCGCTGTAAATTTAAATAGCCGTCAGCTCCAACTAAATTTAATTGACCTGATGAAATTTGTGCTAACCCGGTTCCGTCTCCAATAAGCAAGATGACATTCTTGATCTTAGTATCTTCAACAAGTGGAAGGCGTTCTGTGTTTGATGTACTTGTTTTAATTACTTCAACTTCCTGACTCTTTGTACAAGCTAAGCCAAAAAGAAAAATTAAGGTTATGCTTTTCAATCTCATTATTCTGGTGTTTTTATGTAAATTTAATGTGTTTAGATTAACAGAAAATAAACTACTTAGGAAGTTTAGGAATAAAAGATTTAATAAGCCCCCAAATTCCTTTTGATGGCTTTCTAACCTTTTGCTTTCTATCAGTAGCTTTTTCAATTCGGTCAGGCCGGTCTTGTTTACTCCACAATTTGGGCTTTTTATTCTCCTTCTTGTCTTCCTTTTTCTTGGGCTTTGTTTTCTTCTTTAACTTAACCTCAACTTTTTTCTTCTCAACTTTTTTAGTTTCAGTAGGCTTTTTCTCAATTTTTTCTGTCTTCTGAGCCTTGTTCTTAAGCTCTATTATTACTTTCCCTTCTTTATCCGTGGAAATAATAACCGTTTCTTTTTCAATATTTATTGGCTTTGAACTATCAGATTTCTTGTTCTTTGCCTTAGTCTGAGGTTTTTTCTCAATCGGAGTTTTAGATTTTTCCTTAGATGAGTCTTTTTCTGAGGAATTTTTTTCTTCCGGCAGATCCAGAACCTTAAGATCTTCTCCTACTTTTTTCTTTATAGGATCAAAGTATTTTTCATCTGCTTTACTTACTAATGTAATTGCAATTCCTTCCTTATCATATCGGCCGGTTCTTCCACATCTGTGGATGTAGTCCTCCACAGCTCTGGGCACATCATAATTAATAATTACAGAAACGTTATCGATATCAATTCCTCTGGCTAAAACATCAGTAGCAACTATAACAGGAACAGTTCCATTTTTAAATGCTCTTAAAGAGGCTGTTCTTTCTTCCTGAGATCTGTCTCCATGGATACTTCCGGCATTAATGCCCTTTTTTTTCAGGGCTCTTTCTAATTCGTTTGTTCCTTTTTTAGTTGCTGAGAAGACTATACAAGAAGACCAATCAAGTTCATCAAGAAGGTCTTCAACTGCGCCTAGCTTCTTTCTTGGAGGTGCAAAATATGCTCTTTGATCAACTTGTTTTGAAGTTGTAGAAACTTCAATCTCTATTTTAACAGGGTCTTTCATCACACTTTTCATAAGCTTTTGAAGCTCTTTGGGCATCGTAGCTGAAAAAAGCATAGTGTGTCGTTGTTTCGGAAGTTTATCAATAATATGATTTACATCCGGCAGAAATCCCATATCCAACATTCTATCAGCTTCATCCAGTACCAGAAAATCAATATTACTGAAATCAACATCTAAAACTTTCATTTGATCTATAAGTCTTCCGGGAGTTGCAACGATGATATCAACACCAGCCCTTAGTGCATTGGCTTGCCTTGAAAAATCTTCCCCTCCTATTATGGTAGATGAACTAATTCCGGAATGATAACCCAGTGCAAAAATTTGCTCATCAATTTGTTGAGCTAATTCTCTTGTAGGCGATAAAATTAATGCTCTAGTACCACTAGATGGATTACGTAAAATTAATTCTATTATCGGGATTACAAAAGCCCCTGTTTTTCCTGTTCCTGTCTGCGCTGCTCCTAAAATATCTTTGCCGTTTAAGGCCTCTGGAATACTTTGTTCTTGAATAGGAGTTGGTTCTGAATAACCAATATCAGATAATCCCATTTGCAGAGACTCATGGAGCTCAAAATCTTTAAATGTCAAAGTGCTAAATTTCTTAAAAGTTCTAAATCATGTAAATATACACAGAAAGTACGGAATATATATTCCACTTTGGTGCTAATTTCCTGTACTTTTAGAATTGAGTTAAATTATCAATCAAAAAAATACTATGACTTTTAAAAATTCATCAAGATTAGCAGTTTTTCTGCTTCTATTGACAGGTTTTGCTTGTGACAATTCAAACGATTCAACTATAAGTAAAGAAGCTTCTCTTTCTACTTCTCAAGATAGTATAAGTTTTGCATTAGGATATCAGAACGGAGATTTCTTTGCCCGTGAAGGCGCAACAGATTTTAGTTATGATGCATACATTGCAGGATTTATAAATGGGTTGGAACAAAATGATTTACTTGATCAAGCAACCAGAAATTCACTTATCAATGATTTCAGAATGGAGTTAACTACTGCCCTTAAAGAAAAAAACAAAGCTGAAGGTGAGGCATTTTTAGCTGAGAATAAAACTAAAGAAGGTGTAGTTGAAACTGAGTCTGGCTTACAATATAAAGTTATTGATGAAGGAACCGGAAAATCACCAACTGCGCAAAGCACTGTTGAGGTACATTATGAGGGAACATTAATTGACGGTACTAAGTTTGACAGTTCTTATGATAGAGGTGAAACTATTGAATTCCCGCTTAATGGTGTAATCCGAGGCTGGACTGAAGGGCTTCAACTAATGAAAGAAGGAGCAACTTACATGTTTTATATTCCTTCAGATTTAGCTTATGGAGAGAATCCAAGACCAGGTGGTCCGATTAAGCCAAACAGCACGCTTATTTTTAAAGTGGACTTGATTACAGTTAAGTAATACAATACTTCTTAGTAAAAGAAAAAGCCCGTGATTTGAAATCACGGGCTTTTTTATTGTCTTTATTTAGCTTGTTACGAAGCTAGATTCGTTAGTATGATAATACTAGTTACTGCTTCCAGATTTGCTTCACTCATGGAAGTAGAACCTGCGTTATCATCCGAAGTGGATTCAACATCACTGAAGAAAGTTGCAAAGATATTCAGTGCTAGATCAGCTGAAGTTGTACTTGAAATAGCGTTCTCAAATATTGTTTTTGCACCAGTTTGAGAGTTGATTTCAGTATTTACACTGATCACAAAGTTAGCTTCTACAGAAGAATCACTTTCCATAGCTGTTTGAACATCTTCCTGATACTCTTCAAAAGCAGTTTCAACGTCAGCTTTTACACCTACAGCTGTTCTAAGAGCAGCTTTAAGAGTTACACCTGCATCTACAATAGCTTGTTTAGAGTCATCAGACATTTCAGAAGCTTCAGCTTCAGCTCTTACAGCAGCATCAATTGCGATACCGGCCATAATTGAAGTTTGATTCCTTACTGAGTTTTCAACTTCTTCTGAAGCAGAACTTATGTTATTTATCATAACTCTTCCCCAAACTTCGATTGCCTGAGCAGCTTTATTCGCTTCAACACCAGCACTTACAAAAGCACTTGCTGTTGTTTCTATGAATAAATCATATGCTTCAGTTTCAGCTTGAGTAGAACTGGCAGCTGTTAAATCCGCTTCCAGTTGAGCTTGAGCATCAGCTAATATACTAAGTGTTGCTTCAAGCTTTTCTTCACCATTCTCTTCTACTTCATTCGCAAAGAAGTCTGCTCTTGCTTCGGCAGAACTAGCTAAAGAAGCTGCAAATTGAGAAACTAATGATGCATTGCTTCTTACTTCACTTTCATTTGCTGCAGTAACTATTGTCTCAATATCAGACTTAGTTACAATATCAGCATCACCTTGAGCTACTAATCTTGCAAAAACATTACTTTCTGCAGTAGACTCTGTATCAATAGGTTTCAGAAGAATTGTTTGTCCGTTTTCGACATTAGCAGATAAGAAACCCATTGCTTCTGATCCATTATTTTCTGCAACTACAACAAAATTTTGTGCCGTATTTGCATTAAATGTAAGAGAAAAATCTCCGTTAGCATCAGTAGTAGTTTCTGCTCCATCAATAGTATTGATAGAACCGTTTGAGGTTACTGTCGCCATTGTGACAACTGTGCCCTCAGGTAGTGCTTTGGCATTAGATTGGGACTGTTCAACATTACCATTCACGGTAGCTGAATCAGAATTATTATTACTATCTGAGCATGCAAAGCCAATTACTGCAAGCATCAGAATCATTATTGGATATTTATAAAATTTGTCAGTCAACATATTTAGTTGGTTTGTTTTGATTAACTACTACCTTGAACAGACTTCAACTATCATTGTTCCGACAATCACATTAAGTTTTTTTAAACAACCAGTAATACTTCATTTAGGCAATTAATTAATACTTAATTTTTTACATGTTATCTCTAATTAGAACTTTTTAAGGGAAAAAATGGTAATATTATCGCATATTAAAATAGGAAATCGGATGTCATCCAATTTCCTATGAATACGTTGGCTTTTTCGGGGTACAATTGTAAAGCTGCAACACTATGTGTTGTGGCTTTTTTTTTAAGCTAGTTTTGAATTTTTTCAGGAATTGCGCTGGATCTTTTAATTTCTTTTAAAATCATCTGCTTTATTATTTCCCTTCTTCCTATTACAAGAGCACTTTCCTTGGCTCTTGTTACACCTGTATACAATAATTCTTTAGAAAGTACCGGATTAAGCTTGTCTGAAATAAATATACACACGTTTTCAAATTCAGAACCCTGACTTTTATGAATCGTAATGGCATACGCCAAATCAAAATCAGTTAACTCTGCTGTATGTATATCCCTGCTATTCCCAAACCTAACAACCAAAGCTCCATCTGTTTGTTTTATACAAGTTCCTATCTCTCCATTACTGATGCCTAATCTTGCATTATTTTTTGTAGTAAGAATTCTTCTTCCTTGATACCATTCCTGACTAAATGGTATACCCAAAATACTTTTAATATTACTTTCTACAAGTTTATTTAAATTTTCGGTGCCAAATCGGCCTTTTCTGTTTGAGCACAGAAACTGTGTCCGGGATGCCAGGTTTATTATTTCTTCAGAATAAGACCGAACAAGTTCTTCAATGTCTCTGGAAATGGGTTCTTGTATTTTAATATGATCCGATTCTTCAGCAATATCCATAAAAGCTTCAAAATCTTGCTCATTAATCGATACTGCCAGTTGAGGGATTCCAGTACTACTGCTGGAGCGATAACTTTTTGTTAATAGTACAATGCTATCATTAATTTTGTTTGAAGACGTTGATTCCTCAACTGTTAATTCAAATTGTTTTAAAATTGATGCAGTGTTTTCATTAAAAGAATTATTAGCTGTCCAACAAATATCGCCCAGCACTGAGCCTGCCTCTACAGAAGCGAGTTGGTCTTTATCACCAAGAACAATTAGACGTGCAGTGTTCTTAAGTGCTCTTGTCAGGCTTACCCACATTCTGATATCCAACATTGATGCTTCATCTACTATAACAATATCGTAAACCAGTTTTTGCTTTTCATTGAACCTGAATTCTCCATTACGTCTTGATCCCAGTAATTTGTGCAAAGTTGAAACCTCAAATTCTTCGTTGAGATCTGTGATAGATTCATTTAATCGCTCTGCGGCTTTACCGGTTGGAGCAGCTAATGCTATTTTCACTTCCAGATTCTGACTTTTCAGTACACTCAGTATCTTTTTAACAGTATAAGTCTTTCCGGTGCCGGGCCCACCTGAGATAATTAAAAAAGGTTTAAAAAGAGCCAAACAAGACGCTACTTTTTGAAGATCATCTCTATCAGTACTGTTTAGAAAAATCTTATTTAGCTCCTCAGCTAGAACTAAATTCTTAGCTGATATACTTTGTTGAGTTTTTGCTTTAAGCCAGGTAACCAACTCTGCTTCAAAGCTCCATAATTTATGAATATATAAACGATCACCCTCCATAATGAGCGGTTTATATTCCCCTACTGATCCAACCAAACCGGACGATCCTAAAGCTGATTTCAAATCTAAAGTTGATTTCTCTGTTAAGCCTATTTTTTTTGCAAGCAGTGACTCAGTAAGTTTCTCTAAATCTGTACAAATGTTTCCATTAAGCTGATCATGAACTGCAACCAGCGCACAAAGAAGAGCGGTCTCTGATTCATCCGGCTTAATCCTATTTAAGAATCTGATAAATTCTAATTCAAAAACCCCAATTTCATCATCCTTTTTTAGAGATTGAAGATATGTCATCAAACTTTTCTTCAATGCGTACCCACTATTAGATCGTTAAAAACCATTACAACCTCTTCATCAGGTTTATCAAAATACACACCCGATCCAGGTATCTTTGGATCAATACCTCTCATAAATAAGTAAAAAACTCCTCCAAAATCTGATTCGTAACTGAAATCAGGTATTCTCATATTAAGAAATTTGACGAGTGCCAAAGTGTAGATATGATATTGAAGATCGTAGTTCGATAATATAATTGCCTCTCTGAGTTGGTTTTTGTGATAATCCTCTAGTTCAGCTCCCAGAAAATTGCTCTTATAATCAAGTATGTAATATTTACCATCGTGCTTAAAAATCAGATCAATAAACCCTTTCATATAACCGGAAACGGATTCAGTTTCTTTATTAAAACTTACTGTATTTCTTATTGATGCCAACAAATCGTGATTTGATACATTATTCACCGGAAAATGAAACTCCATTTCCTTTAATACAGAAGACTCATCTAAATCTTTAAGTTTGATTTCGTCTTTCAAAGAGTGATTTAAAGTTTCGTAAACCCAATGCAGCAATACATCTTTCCATTCGGCATTAATGCCAATTTCATTCATATTTTGTAAAACTATCTGTTCAGTTTCTAAATCATCAGAAAAAGATATGTCCTCAAATATATAGTGTAATAAGTTCCCTGTTTCAACGCCTCTTGGAAACGTTAATCTGGATTTAACTGATTCTGAATTATCCTCCATTTTTACATCTCTAACTGATAATTCAAACTCATCGTAGTCTTTATCTGCGAAAGAACCATGTGAAGAGGAAAGCGAAGAAAAACTTAGTATACGTTTAAACTGAAACAGATCTTGTCGGTTAGTTTTTTGAACACTCAGATCAGTACTAGTATGGCTCCCTGCGACCTTATGAGTTAAAGAATCAACTGAAGATTTATTCAGTTTTTCTGAAGCAGTTATATATTCAGAGTTTTCATACGTATTGAATTTTTTAAGTGCTTCCTTTAATAATTCTTCTTTTTCCTTAACCTTTAGATTTTGATCAAATAAAGTTTCCGAATCTGTTAAGGTTGCAAAAAGTGCCGATTTTGTAAGTCCACTGTAATCTGTAAAAGGTACAATACATGCATATTTAGCTCTAGTAAATGCTACGTAATTCAGGCGAAGACTGTCTGCAAGAAGTTCATTCTGGCTTTTTTTTGAAACCTCTGGCTTTGGATTTGTAGAAAGATCAATACAAAGTCTGTTGTTCTCGTCATGATATTCTGTATAGTTCAAACCCTTTGAACTGGCACTGTCAAACTTATCCCATAAAAAAGGAACGAATACAATAGGATACTCAAGCCCTTTACTTGAGTGTAGAGTAGAAATATTTACTAAATCTGAATCGCTTTCCAGTCTTATCAATTCTTCATCAGATGGTGCTGATTCAGCCCCTGATTTCTTTATAAGGTATCTCAGTAATGCTTTTAAAGGTTTTTTTCCTTTTTGCTCTCTTTTTGATAACAGCTCCAAAAGGTGATCAAGATTTGTTAAGCGTCTTTCCGGATCATCCTGCTTTGCAAGATTTTCTCTTATTCCAAAAAAGGAGTCGAGAATTTTAAATGAAGCTAATAAACCTTTTGTAGAGTACACTTCATCAGAATTTATAAAAGCAGATACAATTTGAGTCCATTTTTCCTCTTCATCTTTAAGCTTCAACAGATCATGCGCTGTAAAGCCAATAAATGAAGTTGCTAAAGCTGCCCGTACTAAACTGATATTAGAATTGTCTGTAGCCGCCTTTAATAAGATATAAAGATCCTCACTTTCTTTTGTTTTAAAGACAGGTTGTCTTGTTTTAAGTGTGCTCTTTATCCCTTTACTGCTTAGTGCATTCTGAATAGCTTCTCCCTCCTTCTTTCTTCTCACAAGCACAGCTATATCTTTTGGTTGTACAAAACGATCGTCTATTTTAAAATCCTTATTCAAAAATTCTGAGACCTGTTCGGATACATAATTACAAACAGCCTCAGTACATTCATCCTTATTTGCTTTGATTTCACAATCCACGAATGAAAATGGAGTAACCGGATTACCGGAATATTGAAATTGTGAAGCTTCTTTAGTATCCGGAAATACTGCAGGCCTGAATGTCGGTTCTTCATAAACAAACGGTTTTTTACTTGAACCAAAAACTTTGTTAACTGCAGAGATCATCCCTTGGGTAGATCGGTAATTATAATTCAGTGAATATTTTCGATCTTCTCTGACATCTTCAGTTGCCCGGAAGTAGGTAAACAGATCTGCACCTCTGAAGCTGTAAATTGCTTGCTTAGGATCGCCGATCATAAATAACGATGCTTTAGATTTCTCAAAAATCTTTTTGAATATAGAGTATTGCACCGGATCTGTATCCTGAAATTCATCAATCAATGCTACTGGATACTTTTCTGCAATTTTAGTCTGAAGTTGTTTAGTTAGATTTTGATTAACAGTTTGGAGCAAATCATCAAAGCTGAGAACATTTTCTCTGTCCTTCTGTTTCTGCATTTTGGTTTCTACATCTTTGATAGCTTTTATTAGAAAATCAGCTCTTACAAAATCTAATTTTTCTACTTTTAGCAGATAATCATCTATGTATTCGCAAATTAAAGGGAGATCAGGTTCATAGCCTTTGTTAGCTCCTTTTCTAATTTTAGCGGTACCAAAAGAACTCAATTTTTCGAATCCAGTGAAAGGAATTACTGATTGCTTGATCCAATCTTCGAAATCGTTAAAGTAATTCAGAAAGGCACTTTGTTTGTACCATGAGCCGTGCATTTTCCCGGAAAAGATGATCTCATTTAAGTGATCTTTATCTTCCTCCCACCTTTCTTGAATTTTTGTGAAAGCTGATTTTATACTCTCAAAAGCAATTTGGATTTCTTTTTCACTAAGTTGGTCAGGCTTGAGAACAGCGTATGATTTATTTAGAATTTTGTCTGCAAGTTGGGATAAACTATCCGGATTTATGCCTTCCGAAATTAGAAAGTTTATAAAACTTCTCCCGTCCTCTGAAATTGAAGCTTCTGAAATAAATGCTTTCCAAAAAGAGTCTACACTTTCTTGTAACAGATCTCCGGTGTCAGTAACAATTTCAAAATCAGACTGCACATTTAAATCAATACTATATTCCCGAAGCAATTTCTGGCAAAATCCATGTATAGTAGAAATAACAGCTTCATCAAAAGAGAACAAAGCCTTTTTTAAACACTCTGTTTTATGCTCAGAATTTCCTGTCTTTATTTCCTCCAGAAAAGAATCATTCTTTGTATCACTACCTTCTAATACTTGAATGCATTCCTGTATTCTTGAACGAATACGTTGCTTGAGTTCGGAAGTAGCATCTTCAGTAAAAGTAAGTACAAGAATTTCCGAAGGTGAAATATTTTGCTCAATTAATGCCCTGATGTACAGTGAGGTAATGTTATACGTTTTGCCGGTTCCTGCACTTGCCTCAACAAGATTAAAACCTTTGAAATCGACATTAAAAATATCCAGAGGTTTCATTTGATTTCATCTGTAGCTTTCAGGATCGGAAGCCAAAGAGTCTCTGAAGACTTTATGAAACTTTGTTCTTCAATAAAATCTCCATTTTGGTATACAAGGCTGTTGTAGTAATCATCACTTTCTGAAAAACCGCCCCATGATTCCCACTTTGAATAAGCAGCTTTTTTAGCTTTTTCTTCTGAACCTGATTCCAAGAGAGTTTTTGCAAACTCATAAGAAGTTTCAAGCGGAAAAATATTTCCCTGTGGGTTTTCTACTGAATTTAGATACCAGTTTATAATACGTTTCAACTCAATATCTTCTTTAATTATTTCCGGTGATAGGGTCAGGTTTTTTAAATCATCATTAGCATCGAAGTAGAATAAATGGCTTGTATAATCTGATTCGATATTCAGTATTAAATGATTTAACCAAAGATTAATAATATTTCTGGCCTTTAACCTCCCAAGTCTGATTTCCAACTTGTGGTCAGTTACAACATTGTCAATGGTACCCTGAATTTGAAATGGATCAAGAGAAAATTCTATTTCAAGTCTCCTCTTGTTTGACAAATCAAATGCTTCCTTAACTTTACTCAGCTGTCTGATTAAGCTCAAGTTTGAATTAAAATCCAATTCTCCCGGATAACCTTCAGGTACTAAACCCGAAGCTTTACAGGCTGTCCTCATCTGTTTTTCATCTAAGTTTTGAAAAAAAGCATCCTGAAGAAATTCTTTTAAGAAGTATTTATTAAGCTTTCTGGTTTGAAATAACTCCCTATCATCTGGTTCCTGAAATTCATCGTAATTAGAAATTTCGAGAATTTCTCTGCAAAAGTATTTAACCGGGTGACTAAAAAATGAAATCAACTCATTAACTGAAATTAAATTTGAACCCTGATCTGCAGCTACTTTTACGTCCCGGCTTATAAAACCTGAATTAACAGAACTATTCTTTGATATCAGTTCAGCTATTTTTTTTCTGTGCTCTGAAAATCCTAGTTTTTTAACTGAATCTGTACTGAAGTATTCCTTTTCAAATCCGTGTAGTCTATGCTTTTGAGTATTTATTGAAATACCAACTTGCTTACATGTTTCAACCATTTCCTGCAGAAGCACACTGGGAAGTGTTTCAATAGTTGATTGACTGTTTTGTCCCAGATAGCTTATATATAATGTTTCTTTCGCGGAATTGATCATTTCAAAAAACAGAAATCTTTGCTCATCTTTCTCGATGCGATCTCCGGCACTAGGGAATTGGTTTATTAAGTCAAATTCAGGCCTTAAAGCTGAACCTGTAAGTACTTTCTCATTTAAACCAAGTATCGCAACAAACTTATAAGAAATATTACGATTGGGTACATACTCGCTTATATTAATTCCATGTCCAAAGCTTACTGAACCGGAATCAGGTTTAGAAATTTGCTTATTGAACCAAAGTAGAAAAAGGTCACAAGAAATAAGTTCAAAGGTATTAACAGGTTCCAGTTGTTGCGTTAATTGCTGAAGCTGATTAGTTAATTTTCTTACCCCGAAATCTTTTGTGTACTTGCTATCCAGAAACAATTCCGTGATATTAATCACAAGATCTAACCACTTCGAAACAGTTAAGTCATTTTGTAAAAGCTTTGACTGATCTTCTAATAAGTTTACAAAATTAGAAAGGCGTGCCATTAAGTCGGTTGACTCTGAGCTTATTGGTTTTGAATAAACAGATTTATTATCAAAAAGTTCAAACCTGTCCCCTTCCATAGCATAGCCAAGAAAAAGACTATCGATTGCTGACTTCCAAGAAAAAACTGAATCTCCTATCCCCCTGTGAATATGAAGTTCTACAGCCCATTCTCTTAAACGAGTCAAATCTGATTCCGAAAATTTCCATTTTTTTGAAATAATAGGATTATCAATAAGATCTAATACGGAATTAACTTTGAAATCAGAGCTTAAAAGTGCCAATAGCTCTTTCAGAGTGCTTTTAATTAATTTAGAATTGTCATCAAAACCCCTTCCCAATGGTAGATTTGGATCATTTATGGATTCAGATAATTCATCTTTCAGTACATCCTTATACTCCTCCAAACCAGGCACAAGGATCATGCATTCTTCAGGCTTTAAATAAGGGTCCTTCTCTAATTCATGAAGCAGATGATCTTTTAAAGTTTCGACTTCTCTTCTGATGTTGTGACAAGAATGTATTTGAATGGTATCATCATCCGGAGTAGTGACAGAACTACTGAAACTACCCTGAATCATTTTTTGAACACCGGAAAGTTTTGTATTTGGTTTAGCTTCAGGCAACAAATCAATTCGTTGAATAGTGGCTTCAAAGCTTTCGGAACTCTTTTCAAGTACATAGTTGGTATCAAAATGACTTTTAAGAAGTTTCCGTGAATAAGATGAGTCAGTTACTTCATTTTCCTTGCCAAAAGAATAACCGAAGTTGTGAATAGTTCTGTGCTTTGATAGTAAACTCAGAATATCAGAAAATGGTTTAGATAGATGTGGAAGACTGAAAACCCAAATATTTTCGGGTACCTCATCAACCAAAAAAGAATCATTTCTCAACCACTCTGTTAATTGTTCATAAGCGTCTACTCTTGTTACTCTTTCACCTGAACTCGACCATTTTTTTGATAACTCCCTCCACAGATCAGCCTGCCAATTCTCATTTTTTACATTATACTGAAGATCCTTGTTCTCCCATTTTTTTATTAATCCCGGCCTAAACACCTGATAAAGATCGAAAACATCTGAAATTGATTCGGAAAGTTGTACTAGCTGTTTCGGATCAAAAGATTCTTTGCCGGTTATCTTTTTTAAAAGATCTTTTTTTTGGGATAAGACTTCAAAAACAGTCCATTGTAATGGAATTCGGTCTGATGGCAAGTATTTGTCGAGTTCCGGATTTTTGAATCTATAAAGCTTCCAAATAAACTCGGAAGGGAAAATAAATTCATTATTTGCTGAGATAGAATTTACTTCAGCTTCTCTCAAAGTAATCCACTGCTGCATTTCTTTGTTTTGAATAATTATCCAATTCTTTTTGAAAGGATTTTTTGAAGATTCAGATGCGAGCAGCTCTAAAAATTTATCGGAAAGCTTTGTAAGTGAGTTTGATTTGTAATCTAAAATCATATGCCATTTTATCTGGCAAAAGTATACAAAATTGGACGGGTCAAATCAGAATTAATCTGACTCATTTCTTTTTTCAGCTCCCTCTTTCAGGAATTCATTTACTAAACAACTGTATGACTTTTCTTCCCTCTCAGCTATCTGTTTGACATCTTTAATAACAGACTCCTCCAAATAGTAGCTTGCCACCTTCTTTTGGATAACCCGCTCTTCTTTATCATTTACCGGTTTACCATCAGTGCTTTTAATAAAATCGAATGAGGCATGATTATTTAAGCTGTATGCTAACGGATTGTGCCCCAGACTTGTTTTCTTAGACATTTTCTAATGGCCATTCTTTATTTCTTTTGCAAGCGCAAAGTAATCTTTAGCCCCGTTGCTGTTTCCGTCATATTCAAATATAGTTTTGTGATGGCTGGGAGCTTCTGCCAATGCAACGTTATCCCTTATTATAGTACTAAACACTTTTTCGCCAAAATAATCCTGAATATGTCCTACGACCTCTTTATTTAGATTCTTTCGGCTATCGTATAAAGTACAGATGATACCACCAACTGCCAGTCTGTTATTTAATCTTTGCTGGACAATTTTAATCAGATCAAGCAATTTTGATAATCCATGTAAAGCCAGATACTCTGATTGCAGAACTATAAATATATCTTCAACAGCTGTAAAAGCATTCAGCGTAAGAAGACCTAAGTTTGGCGGGCAATCGATCAGAACAAAATCATATTCATCATCTTTAATTTGTTCCAATACGTTCTTTAACAGACCTTCTCTGGCAGGTTCGTTTGCAAGTTCCAATTCTGCACCTGACAGTTCCAAAGAAGATGGAATAAAATCAAATCCATTGTGCTTGATTATTGCTTCATGAGCTGTAGCTTTGCCTTTGAGCGTATGATAAATATTCTTTTCTACACGATTAGAATGCATTTTTAAAGAATATGTGAGATTAGCCTGAGGATCCAAGTCTATTAATAATACCTTTTTTCCCAATTTAGCCAACCCTGCGCCAATATTAATTGTTGAAGTTGTTTTACCAACTCCACCCTTTTGATTTGTCAATGCAATAGTTTTCATTCTGTATAGAAAATTTTGTCCTTCTTCTGAGTATTTCTTCTATACATATAGAGATTATGATGCACTCATTGTTACATTTCAGTTTTAAAGTTTAGATTAAAAATACCTTAAGTATTAGAATCTACATATTGATCAAACCTATTTGGTTCAGTGTGAATAAACATCGTACATTTAGTAAAAAATATTTTCATGCGATTTTTTAGTAGAAAGCTCATTAAACCACAGGATCTAAACGCTCACGGAACGTTATTTGGTGGAACTGTATTGAGTTGGATTGACGAAGAAGCAGCTATATTTGTATTGTGCCAATTGGGCAAGGGAAATATTGTTACTAAATATATGTCTGAAATCAATTTCGTTAATTCAGCACCTTTAGGTGAAGTTATTGAAATAGGTATGGAAACGGTTAGGTTTGGAACAACTTCCATTACAGTTAAATGTGAAGTGAGAACAAAATTTGAAAAGAAAACCATTATCACCATTGATGAAATAATATTTGTTCATTTGGATGAGTTTGGAAAACCTTCCCCTCACTTTATTAAAGAAGCAGTAAACGAATAAATATGGCAAAATTAATTGACTTTACTGCCCTGAATGAGATGTTATATGGCGATGAAAGGTATATAAAAGAGTTTGCAGATGCAGCTGTGATTTCCTTTTCCGAGTTTAAAACCAATTACTCTAAATATCTAAAGCTCAGAAATGAGGATGCATTTCGTAAAGCGGGACATAAAATTAAGCCTGTAGCTCAGATGCTGGGGCTTAATGGCATTATTGAAGAATATGAGCATGCTAAAAAATTAATTTGGGATGAGAAAGAAGACTCAGAGATTCAGGCTTCCATTTCCAAGATGGAGAAGATCTGTAATGATGTCCTTAATGAGCTCGAAAACTTATCTGATGACAAATAATGTTATTTCTGTGTGATACTTTTATTTTATTGATGGCTTAGTTTATCTTTAAAAGTACTTTTATGAGTTCACCATCCTATCCCATTCTTATCGTTGAAGATGATTCCGATCTTTCAGAATTAATTAAAATTCAACTTACAGATAATGACTACGAAGTAGAGCAAGCACTAAATGGAAGAATTGCTCTTAATAAAGCTCTCGAAAATAAGTATTCATTGATCATACTTGATATCATGTTGCCTGAAGTAGACGGGTTTGAAATATGTAAATCAATAAGAAAAGAAAATCATCAGGTTCCCATTTTAATGCTTACTGCTAAAGCTGAGGAAGTGGACAAAATAATGGGTTTGGAATTTGGAGCAGATGATTATCTAACCAAACCTTTCTCAATCAAAGAACTCATAGCAAGAGTTAAAGCTCTTTTAAGAAGAGCCTCTGCCTCTGAAACCGAAGACAGTTCAAAACTTGATCAAATGGATTTTGGTGAACTGGTTATTTATCCGAATAAAAGATCAGTTCAGCTTCAAGATGAACTCATAGAGTTGACTTCCAAAGAGTTTGAGCTTCTTCTTCTGTTCGCTAAGAATCCGGGTAGAGCGTATAGCAGACAAGAATTGCTTGATGTGGTTTGGGGTTATCAATACAGCGGATATAGTCATACTGTAAACTCTCATATCAACCGATTGAGAAGTAAAATTGAAAAGAATCCTTCTGAGCCTAAATATATTACTACTGTCTGGGGAATGGGTTACAAATTTGCCGAACTGAAAGAATTAGGAATCCAATGAAAATTAAACAGAGCTTTTATACAAAGATCTCTACTACTTTTTTGGTGCTTGTTTTAGCGTTAGGCATCTCCTTTGCTTATTTGGGAGTATCATCCTCATTAATGTTTGTGGACGAAACAGGACAAAAAGTAAATAAAATGCTAGCTGCTGATATGGCTTCTCATTTCCAGCCGTACTTAATGGATTCCATCGAAGGTGATAGCATTATATCAGTTATAAAGTATCTGAATGGAATAAATCCGGAGATCGATATCTACTTGTTAGAAAGCAGTGGAATGATAAAATGGTTTTACCCAAGTCAGGACCCTGATGCTGAAGTTCAAATTGCCAGAGTTAATACGAAACCACTTGACGAATTCTTATCCGGCAAAACACTACCCATCTATGGTGATGATCCTTTAAATGAAGGAGTTAAAAAACCTTTCTCCGTTGCTCCTATTTCAATTATGGGCAGTCAGGGATGCTATCTTTACGTGATTCTATCCGGTCAACAGTTTGATGAAGCTGCAGGAATGGTTCAGAATAGTTATATCCTGAGGAACACTTTTATAGGATTGGGACTGATCCTGTTAGTTACTTTAATTCTGGGATTAATCGTATTCAGATTGTTAACCAGTCGTTTAAGACATGTGAGTGAAACTGTTAAGTCATTTGAACAAGGTCAGTTAGAGAAAAGAGTTAGTGTTAATTCTGAGGATGAAGTAGGCTTATTGGGATCATCCTTCAATCAAATGGCTGACACACTTGTTTCGAACATGGAAGAGATTAAACAAATCGACAAACTACGAAGAGAACTTGTAGCAAATGTTTCTCATGATCTTAGAAGCCCTCTTGCATCGATTCAGGGGTATTTAGAAACCATTCTTCAGAAAGAGCCTTCGATCAAACCTGAGGAAAGATCAAAGTATTACGAAATCGTTCTCCGAAACACTAAAAAATTAGGCACATTAATAGAAGAGCTTTTTGAACTCTCTAAATTTGACGCTCAGGATGTACAGCCTGACATGGAGCAGGTTTCCATGGCTGAACTTGCCCAGGATCTTGTGCAGCAATTTAAACCTCTTGCAGAACAAAAAGGTATCACACTCAAAGCTGTTCTTCCTGATGAGCCTTCTAATCTTGTTTATGCAGATATCGCCCTTATGGAAAGAGCAATTTCAAATCTGATTGACAACGCTCTTAAACATACTCCGGAAGGTGGAACAGTCTCTATCGTATCTAAGAATGACGATAACAATGTAAGCTTTACCATTTCGGATACGGGAAAAGGAATTGCGGAGGAAAACATTCAGAGAATATTTGATCGTTTTTATCAGGAAGACCCAAGTAGAACAGTTGGTTCTGGTGCCGGTTTAGGTTTATCAATAGCTCAAAAGATCCTTGAGCTCCATGGTTCCAAACTTTCTGTTGAAAGCGGCTCCGGAAAAGGAACTTCTTTCTCCTTTGTACTCTCTCCACAAATGAGCTATTAAATTACTATTCGGTTTTGTTTTAAAAGTTCAAAATCATAAACTGAATTAAATTTAAATCAAAGCAAAACATGGCAATATTAGTTACCGGAGGTGCAGGTTATATTGGAAGTCATACCGTACTTGAGCTCCTTGAATTAGGAAATGAAGTAATTGTAGTTGACAACCTTTCGAACAGCAGTAAAGAATCGTTGATCAGAGTTGAATCTATAACAGGAAAAGCTCCGATCTTCTATGAGCAGGATCTTTTAGACAAAACTGCTCTGGAGAATGTTTTTTCAAATCATAACATTGATTCTGTTATTCATTTTGCAGGATATAAGGCCGTTGGTGAATCTGTTCAAAAGCCAATGATGTATTATCAGAATAATCTGGATAGTACGTTGATTCTTTGTGAAGTCATGAAAAAATTCGAAGTAAAAAATCTGGTTTTCAGTTCTTCGGCTACTGTTTATGGTGATCCTGAGTCCGTACCAATTACGGAAGAATCAGCTTTGTCTGCTACAAATCCTTACGGACGAACAAAACTCTTTATAGAATATATTTTAAAGGATTTATACACTTCTGATAAAAGCTGGAATATAGCTCTGCTTAGATATTTCAATCCCGTTGGCGCTCATAAAAGTGGTTTGATAGGTGAAGACCCCAACGACATTCCTAACAATCTAATGCCATATGTTTCTCAGGTAGCAGTTGGAAAGTTAAAACAATTGTCTGTTTTTGGTGATGACTATCCTACCCCAGACGGAACCGGAGTTCGTGATTACATTCATGTGGTGGATCTTGCACTCGGACATCTGAAAGCTATTGATAAACTCAGATCTGCTCCGGGACTGGTAATTTATAACCTGGGAACAGGAAAAGGAACCAGTGTACTTGATATGATTAAGGCTTTTGAAAATGCTTCCGGTAAGGTAGTTGATTATAAAATAGGTCCGAGACGTTCAGGTGATATCGCTACATGTTATGCTGATCCTGCTAAAGCGGAAAATGAATTGGGTTGGAAAGCAGAACGAGGCATAAAAGAAATGTGTGAAGATGCCTGGAAATGGCAATCCGAAAATCCTAATGGATATAATTAAGAAAACGGTTGTTAAGAATTAGAAACACACTTATCTTTGGAATCTGTTAAGCCAAAGTGGCGGAACTGGTAGACGCGCACGACTCAAACTCGTGTTCCTCACGGAGTAGGGGTTCGATTCCCCTCTTTGGTACAAAAAGCCTAGTAAATCATTGATATTACTAGGCTTTTTTTGTTTTGGTAGAACATAGGTGGAACAAACCCTTTATATTCTAATATTTCTCTCCTTAAAATCTGTGCGTAGATACCGTATTAAAATTACTTGTTAGTCACTTTAGTTAGTACTCGAAGATACTGTTTCAATTCCTGCCTATTAATACCATAACATTTACAAAGCATTTGCTATATACTCCAGAAAACTCAAGTGATTTGCTTTCTAATGAATCCTGTTTCTTTCTATTTCCGAAATCGAACTTTGACTTGACAAATTCTTTCTATTAAAATTATTTCATCTCAAATGTTTAAACACTTCAAGTTAAAAGATTAAGCAAAATGAAAGTTATAGTAACAACTCAAGAAGAACTAAAGGAAATCATTAATGATGCTGTAGAACGAACATTCAAACAATTGATGCCAAAAGCCATTCGTATGGCTAAAGAGAAAGAATGGTTAACTATAGATGAGGTTATGGAACGCCTTACTTGCAGCAGACGTCATATTCAATATCTAAGAGATAATCCTAGAATTACATTCTACCCTGAAGGCAGGGCAATTAGATATCAAGTAACCGATATTCGAGAGTTTATGAAGAGGAATAAAGTATAGGTATGGAAACAATAAAGGTTAAATGATTATGCTGTTCGATCCCGTCCGGTCCCACAAGAATATAAAGCCCTGCAAGAGATAGAGATATGAGCTTTCAGGGCTTTTTTATTTCCGTTTATCCCTATTTGAAATATGTTTGGGGTCAGGTCGGGATCAGTATTAGCACTAAATGACCATTTTATATAGAACCAGGTCGAGCATATTATTTCATCACCCTGACTCAAAAAGCTTTAGTAGTCATCAATATGTTGAGGTTCATCATTTAATCCCTAACTCAGCTCAGGTAAAATTCATTCTGGAACCCCTGAAGATGTACTCATAATGGTTATTTAATAAAAGAAAGAGCCTTCTTATTAAAAGAGGATTAACAATTACACTTGAGGAACTATTTGATGTTTATTAAAATTACTTCTTATTAAAGAAATAATATAGCCCTCCTGCACCGATTATTCCAAGGGCTGTAATTATCAAAAAAATCACATAATTAGTTTTTATGTAAGCAATACTAAGGTTTGAGGGCTCTTTAATTATTACCCCTATAGCCGTAATAGCTATTAAAATAAACAGAGAGAAAAGCCCAAAGATAAATGGTTTTGATCGTGATTTTGAAACTTTCCAGCTTAAAAAAACAGAATAATTACCTCCATCTTCTTGGAATTCAGTTAGAGCAAATGTAGAAGTTCTCTCAATAGCACTAGTTTTAACCTGTATTGTTAATGACTTTCTAATTGCATCAACATTCATACCATTAGATGAATGTAAAGACAAAAAATCAGAGTTACTCTTTACACTTATAACAGAAAGGCTATGTGAGACTTTCTGTGCTTTTGGGTCATAACATGATAAGTCAATTTGATAACTTGACTCGTCTTTTAATTTGTAGTAGCTCGATTTATTTATATCTGAAAATTTTGGGGTAATTGTTTTATTGCCCTCTCTGATTTTATCAATGTTAAAAAATAACTGGTCTTTAAAATCACTTTCTAACTCGTATACTTTTTCTATCCAGTCTTTTTTAGGCATATCTTGCGTAGTGATATAAGATACATTCTTATATGTAGGAAGGTGATTAACATCAGTATCAGGGTGATATCTTTCATCAGAAAAAGAGCCTAGTTTCAGATAAAAATTTATCGTTTGCAGTTTATAATCTCTAGAAATTTTAACAACAGATACCTCTCTAATTGAATAGAAACTAAGTTTTCTTTTTTCTTTTTCAATAGCTGGATCATTTCCACTTACAAAAAATATTATCCCTTTTTTTTCAATTAGCTTATCTAAGTCATTTAGAACCTTATCACTTATATATCTAGTTTGGTATCTAAATTCTATCACATAATTTTCTGGGAGCGAAAGAACTCTATAAATATCTCCCTTATATAGTTCTCTGTAATCAGAACTAAAGAAAGCAATAACTTGATCTTGTGGCATAAATCTCTTTTTATATTTAGAGCTTAATTTACTCCATAAATTAACATAAATCATGTGTATGAATATTTTAAGATTTGAGCGACCCTTATTTAATAACGTAGATAATGTTAAGTTAGAATCTTGTGATATAAAAGCAAGGCATCTAATTATTGAAAAGTGTTCAATTAAGCATGCTGTAAAATTGAATAAACTTTGGCATTCTAGATTACCTGAAGCTCAGTTAAGCCCTTGGATGTTCGCATTTAAAGCACATATTTCTGGATACACATTTGGAGTAGCACTATGGAATAATCCATCGGCAAGGATGCTTCCGTCACACTGGTTAGAACTTAGGAGGTTGGCATTTTCTGATGATGCACCTAAAAATACAGGGAGTAAATTTTTAAGTGAAATGGTAAAGTATTTTAGAGTGAATTACCCTGAGAAAGAACGCTGTATTTCATACCAAGAAGTTGAGTTTCATAGTGGAACTATATACAAGGCTTCGGGTTGGAACAATGCATATTTTAGTAAGGGCAGAAAAAGAAATAGAAATTATGATAAACCTGGTTCAAATAGAAAGTATAGGACAGATTCATATAATGAAGAAGTGGCAAAAGCTGATAAGTTTAGGTGGGAAATTAAATTATAATGTCACATAAAAATAAACTAATGACATATGAAAGTAATAGTTACTACCCAAGAAGAGCTACAAAAACTTATCAATGATGCTGTAGAACGAACATTCAAACAATTGATGCCTAAAGCCATTCGCATGGCTAAAGAGAAAGAATGGTTAACAACTGCTGAGGTTTTGAAACGCCTTAGTTGTAGTAGGCGACATATTCAATATCTAAGAGATAATCGTAGAATTACATTTCACCAAGAAGGCCGGACAATCAGATATCATATTGATGACATCAACGATTTTATGAAGAATAACCGGATTGATGTTTGGGAGCGATGATTTTAATTAGATCTGCATATTCAATTAACGGAAAGTCTTTAGTACCATTATGACCTAGTTCAACCTCTTTCATTTCAAGTAAAAGCTTCACTTTATTTTGATCCTGGATAGATACATCGGTATCAATCCAGTGAAAGCAGTGACCGAACTCTTCTGGTTGAAGCCACATGATGCAATTAGGATATTCTAGGTAGGCAATACCCAAGGTAAGATCTCCTCTTAATACGTGTACAAAAGTGTCTGTCATGAAACAATATAAACATTAAAAACTCCTTTCCAAGAAATGCGTGTTACCTTCTACCCCTGAAAACTATAGACTTTCTAAGTGTTGCTAAACCATATCTATATTCTATTTTGCTCTCGATAATTGCTCAATAATCACTATGTCTACACATACATGATCTGGATATCAATGTTCGATATCTGAACTTTCAAGCTTAATAGCTGTACCACTAGCAACTAAAAAGAGCATTGATTTTCCTCCACCTGAAAATTCATTGTAATCTAAATCAACAGCAATTACCGCATCTGCTCCAAGTTCATAAGCTCTACTTTTTAATTCAAGTAATGCCTTTTCTTTAAGATCAAATAGTACTTTCTGAGAAGATTTACTTTGACCTCCAAAAACATCACTGATTCCTGCAAAGACATCCCTGAAAAGATTCATACCTAAAACGCATTCAGATGTTACAATTCCAAATCTTTCTTTTACTTTTAGATCAGATGAGTGCGATTCAGTAGTAAGTAAAATACTTCTAATGCGCTCATTATAGACATCATTACTAGGGCTAGTTTGATCTTCATTTAGGTTTTTTTTATCGGCAATTCTTTTGGCTTTTGATGTGCCAACACAATCTTTGCAAAAAACATTATCTCCTTCACCATATCTTGTTCCAAAGAACGAAATTGATTTGCCACAACATTCACATTCCATAAATAATTACGTTTTATTTTAAGTTAATGTACATAAAGCACTTTAGTTAGGATCTTGTTTAAGATAATATAATTAATTAGTTAGCTCAAGTACATGATACATTCTCAATAATTCGGGAAGTAGATTATTTAACTGTTTCAATTCTAATTTACCCACTCCTTTCCAAGAAGTGGGTATTCCCTTGTACCCTTAGTAAGGTATGAGCTTTAGTAAGCGTCCCTTTTCCATACCGGTTGTTGATCTGATCAATGGCCTTGAATCTCTCCAGTTCGCGGGCTTCTTCTGAAAAGAATAGATTCAGTTGATCTGTTTTGTCAATCTCTTTAGTGCCAATGATGATATTCCGGATCTCCATATTGGCTCTGGATGCTCCTTCGATTGCAGGAAGTATTCTACTCATACAAGATTCAAATACTACTTTATCAATATTAGTGTATCCATCTATTCCAAACTTGAATCCTACTCCAGGCTGATCCGTATTGTTGAACCCAAACATCCCTGTAAAAGAATTCGCTTTAATTCCATAAGCCCGTAGCCGGTAGCACACATGTTCCACGGCTATTGCAAACTCTCCTTTTATTCGTTCTACATCACAAGAACCTTCACTAAACGTGTGACCATAGCTGACTCCCCATTTAGGTACATAGTTATCATTTTCATCCAATACTCTTGCTTGATCCTGCCCGGTAATGGTTTGATATAGCATCTTTCCAAAGTTGGCTCCAAAGAGCCTCATAAAGGTTTTATCAGTTCCTCTATCAACTACATCTCCAATCGTTCTGAAGCCTTCAGCCAGAATGTGTTCGTATCTTCTTCCACCTACTCCCCATACTTCATCCACATCCAATGGATAGATAAAAGCTCGTTCATCTTCTCCTGTAATGATAGAAGTAATTCCTTTGGGTTTATCTAAGCTGCTTGATAGTTTAGCGTAAGTTTTAGAACGAGCAACTCCTATTGAGCCGTACAGATTAGTGGCTTCAAAGATCTTGTCCTGTATGCTTTGTGCAAACGCTCTGATCTTGGATTCCGATTTCCCAACTAAGAAAGAGATATCCATGAAGTATTCATCCATAGAATAACGCTCTACGGTATCCGAGAACTGTTGGAATACATAATGAACCTGAGTAGATATCGCTTTATATGTATCGTAATCTACCTGAAGCATACACACATACGGGCACAGATTATAAGCTTCAAAAGCACTCATGCCTGTTTTGATTCCAAAAGAACGAGCTTCATAGGAAGAGGTAGCTACGATTCCTTTTACTTGCCCATTTTCTTTTCTCCATCCGCCGATGATAAGGGGCAATCCATACATCCGGTTTCTAAGCTGTTCTACCTGAGCGTAAAAACAAGCGAAGTCAAAGTGGAGATATAACCGTTCTTTCTTTCCCCGGTGCTGATGCTCAGGATAAACCGTGTTGTACAGCGTGATTCTATGTACATCATTCTCTGGTTGGTAAGAAAAGGTCTTTTTGGTGGACATAAATTTTACTTACATATTGATATGTATAAAATATGTGTATAGTTTAAAACGACCAAATAGAATTGGTCATGAATAA